>Ga0182747_1001733_pt1 | contig 16364 bp, 14 predicted proteins | sample eDN3rd30CBELigBY_FD_128526 | JGI IMG/M metagenome (GOLD analysis project Ga0182747, IMG submission 128526) | Enriched backyard soil microbial communities from Emeryville, California, USA - eDNA 3rd pass 30_C BE-Lig BY (version 2) (version 2) | ecosystem: Environmental > Terrestrial > Soil >...
TCGTCGCATGAGCCCGCGTGGATTGCCACGGGATATCCTTCCGAGGGGCCGCCTGCGGTTGCTGCGGGCGACGAATCTTGCGCCAGAGCTGATCCGCCCATGAAGAGACCTGGTGCGATGACAAGGGCGCCAAGAACGACTGATTTCCTGAATGGCATTCGCGTAAGCATGGCGGGTGTACTCCTTGTTGTGTATGAACCATGATCGTGCGATTGACGACCTGCCAACGATGAGTCAGGTTCGCAACGGCACCTCTCCACGCAAGCCGGGGGCCACCCTGCTACCCCACAACGATCACGCGGAAGCGGCCGGATACAAACCCGGCCGGGCAAAAGTGCCGGGATGCTCGCCCCCGTGACACTCAGGTCACCTGGTGTTTGTGTCGATGGCACCGCAGCATCAGCAGTGGGTTGACCGGTATGCTTGTCCCAGTCATCTTGACTGGTGGCTGAACGGGAACTGGCGAATCTGACTGTATGAAGGGATCCGTGAATGCGTCGAAGAGGATGTTTGTGGGGAGTGACCGGGTCATTCGGCCTGCTTTTGGTGTGCTGCCTCCTCGTGTTTTTTGTTGGATTGCCCCGTTTCCAGGATTCGGTCCGGGATGAGTTGGCCAAGGAGCTATCTACCCAGGTCGCCAATCAGTTCGAGGCTCAGCTGCCATCCGGAGTGACACTGCAACCAGGGGAATACCGGGTGTCGCTTGCCACGATCGAACAACAACTCGTTTCCAATACGAGTGGCAACAGTGTCAATTCGGTTCGGCTTTCCGGGCAGGGGAACGAAATCGTCATGTCCATCGAGACCAGCGGGCAGGATATCGAGTTCCGTGGTGTCCCGACCGTCAACACCGCTGGTGATCTTGAACTGACCGACATGACCAGCAACGCCGGAGCCGTGAACTACATCATTCCGGCGGACATGATTGGCGGTGTGCTGGAAAAGAGCGTGAATCTCTACCTGCAAGGGCAGGGCTTGCATCTCCAGGATGTGACGGTTGATGGTGACGATCTCGTCTTTTCGGTGGCGGAATAGGCTTCGCTGCAACGTCAAGCTATCGAGCAAGGCGCAACAATCGAACGTATGGATTCATCGTCCATTCCCGATGTCAAGGCAATTCACATCGTAGTCCCGGGCGCTGTGCCCGGGAAATCGACCGCAGGTCGATCCCTCAACGATCCATACAGCACCACCCGATTTCCGCCGCGTTTGAGGGCGTTTATACTGGGGGCCTTCCACAGGCTTACTTCGGCAGCCGAGCCTTAACCACCAATGCGGGAGATGATTGATGTCCCTCCAACTCAGGACCCTTAGCTTTGATGCGAACGATCCTCTTCGCCTCGCGAATTTCTGGGCCGATGCCCTGGGTTGGGAAATCCGGGAAGGTGCCTCTGGTAGCATCCAGCTCTTGCCAACGGACGGGACGCGTTTCAGCATCACATTTCTTCCGGCGGACCTGGCACAGAAGCAGGACAAGAACCGCCTTCATCTCGATCTGACAACCACATCCAAAGATGACCAGACGGGGTCGGTGGAAAGGCTCGTCGCGCTCGGTGGTCGCCACATCGATATCGGTCAGAGATCCGATGAGCCTCATGTCGTGCTCGCTGATCCGGAGGGCAACGAATTCTGCGTCATCGAGCCCGAAAATGCCTTTCTCGCCGGTTGCGACCGGCTCGGGTCGATTACCTGTGACGGTACCCGGAAGGTTGGCTATTTCTGGAGCGAAGCGCTGGGATGGCCCTTGGTGTGGGATGAGAATGAGGAAACGGCGATCCGCGCTCCGGATGGCAGGGGACCGTTTATTACCTGGGGCCCTCCAGTGACGCCGAAGCGTGAGAAAAACAGGCTTCATCTCGAGTTTGCGCTGTCGCCGGGAGATGACGCGTCAGTGGAGATTGACCGACTTGTCGCCCTGGGGGCGAAGCATGGAGATGCCGGGCAGGATGTTGGGGACAACGTCGCCATGCTTGACCCCGACGGCAACGAGTTCTACGTCCTGATATCTGGATAGTCGTCCGGGAACTTAATCCGGTCAGCGCAGACGGGCACCGGCTCCGTATCACCCATGCGGCAGGGTGCTATTCTTCCCAGTGCATTGATTCGGAACCGACCGGACCATGAGGTTCGGTCGTCCGGGAAAGTCGTGAGGGAATGTGTGAGCCAGGACGATAGACAACCAGGACCAGCAGTCGGAAATGGTTCGGAACCCGATGCCGTCGTGCCATCAACGGGCACTTCGACCCAGGATTCGCTGCCTGCCGGGGAGCCTTCGGTCACGACCCCGGAAACGCCTGCCGCCGGGCCTGATGGAGACCCCGATGATACCGTCGGAACCGGCACATCCATCGCCCTGGGATGTATTGCTGGCACCATTCTGCTCATCATCGTCGGGCTGATTTTTCTCGGAATCGCCGCCTTGTTCTAGCCCGGATTCCTCACGTTCCAGGTGGCCTTTCACCTGTCATACACTTCCTGCCCAAATCCGATGTCATTTTGAGCGTCGTCGAGTCGTTGCGTCGTCTCGGTGGCGTGTGCGAGAAATCGACCGAAGATCGATCCCGGGTCAACCACCGGAAATCACCCGGATTGCGTATGAAGCGCGATCCTTGGGCCATCACACATCCGTACAAACCACAATGGATGGTGTGCCAGATGGCCAGAGGGGTGAGATGGGTGCCGTCATCCGCCCTCACCCTTGCACGTTTCCTGATACAATTGCCACGACTAAGCGTTGTGACTGTGCCCACGCCGCAGCGCACCCGATGCTTCCAGATGCCCCTGGTGAACGCTACGATGCCCGAACTGAGCCCTGGGGATTGTCCCGTACAGGATGCTCGCAGCTGGCATGCTCATACGTTGCGCGTGGATTCAGGGATCGCAAGGATCGTGCTCTGCCTGGCATCAGGTCATGAAACGCAAGTTTAACGAGTTGCATGTATCACAATCGCGGGTCACGCATAATGGCTTGCGAATTGCGATTCCGGAATCGAATCAGGGCGATGAGGCCCGGATCATGCGTTCATCCGCATTAGATTCGGGATAGTCGCGAAATGTCCGCGCCAGGATTACGGACCCGCTGCTGATGGTCTTCCTGGCGTGAGGAATGCCGCGATATGCGGCATCGCTATACGCGTCATCACCCGCAGGGCTTTTGACTCATGCGCGGATGACGAGTGAAAACGCAAATGTAAATGAGCGGCACGCGTATGACCGCGTGCTGATGGAAAGAACGAAACGATCACGGCCGGCGGGAGAGAACTCCTTCCGGGTTCGTGGTGACACACAACCCATGACCGGATTTTCGCGACTGGAACTGTTGGTCGGCAGACTCACGGGTTCCCGTCATCGCGTCATGGCTGGAGTATGAATCTTTGGACAATCAGGACAAGAAACCACAAGGCAATCAATCGGAACCGGGAAGTTCGGGCAATCGCCGGCCAAGACGGCGACGTCGACGACCCGCCAACCCGAACCAGAATCCCCAAACCGGACAACAACAGGGACAACAGGAGAATAAGCAGCAATCTTCCCAACAGGCTGGTCAACAACCGCGGAACACCAATGCGGGGAACGCTTCTACGGGCAATCAGCAGGAAGGCCAACGCCGGCCGCAACGTCGCCGCCGTCGCCCGGCTGGTCAACAGGGGCAGCAAGGTTCCCAGGGCCAAACGCAGTCAGGCAAACAACAACCTCAGCAGGAACGCCCAGCCCAGCAGGGCGGAGGATCCAGAAAACAAGGTCAGGCACAGCCACGAGGCGCGCAACCGGGGCAACGCGGCCAGGGTGAACAAACCCAGGGTAATCGCCGCCCGGTCCGTCGCCCGCGTCGCGATGAGGAGGCGCCGGAACGCCGGAGCGTCGCCCCACGAGGTGCGCACGGCTCCTATTCGGTGCTCGGTCCTATCGATAACAACACGCTTCGGGTGATCCCGCTCGGCGGTGTCGGCGAAGTCGGCAAGAATATGACGGTCGTCGAATGTGGCCGGGATATCGTCCTCCTTGATGCCGGTGGTAAATTCCCGGAAGAGGATCAGCGGGGGATCGACCTGATCATCCCCGATATCAATTTCGTGCTCGAACGCCTGAAGAACTTCCGCGGCATCCTCATTACCCACGGCCACGAAGATCACATCGGTGCGCTGCCCTACATCATCCCTCAGCTGAGCGGCTTCAAGGGGAAGATCCCGATCTACGGCACACCGCTCGCCATGGGATTCGTCGAGCGCAAGCTGATCGAGGCCCGGCTGGAGAAAGAAGTCGAGCTGCATACCATCGAAGGCGGGGAAACCGTTCAGCTTGGCTCCATCGCTGCCGAGTTTGTCCACGTGACCCACTCGATTCCGGATGCCTGCGCCATCGCCCTCCATACGCCGGTCGGCACCATCGTCGATACTGGCGACTTCAAGTTCGATCCCACCCCGGTCATGGGCGGGCCGACGGATGAGCGCCGCCTGCGCCGCATTGGCGACAATGGTGTTCTTGCGCTCTTCTCGGACACCGTCCGTGTTGAGACGGAAGGCAGTACGCCGTCGGAGAAGGTGGTGCTCGACAAGATCGAGCAGGAGATCGGCAAGTCGAAGGGGCAGGTGATTATCGCCACCTTCGCCTCCAATATCAGCCGTATCTACATGGCGCTGGAAGCGGCGGAGAAGCATGGCCGCAAGGTGGCCGTGGCCGGCCGCAGCATGGAGCAAAATGCCCGGGTCGCCCTTGAGCTTGGCTATCTCGATCCCCCCGAAGGCATGTTCGTTTCCCTTGAGGAAATCCTCCGCATGCCCAAGGAGAAGCGCGTCATCGTCAGTACCGGCAGCCAGGGCGAAGTCGCTGCTGCGCTGGCGAGGATCAGCGCTGGTGAGCATCCGAAGATCCGGGTTGGGCGTGGCGATACCATCATCGTTTCGGCCACCCCGATTCCCGGCAACGAGGACACCGTCTCCCATACCATCAACAATCTCTTCCGCCTGGGCGCCGATGTCGTTTACAGCGCGCTCGATCGTGGCGTGCACGTTTCCGGACATGCCGGTCGCGATGAATTGCAGAAGATGATCAAGTTGCTCCGGCCAACCTACGTGGTGCCGATCCACGGTGAATATCGTCACATGGCGCTCTACCGCGATCTGGCGGCCAGCACCGGCATCCGGCGCGATCACGTGCTCCTGCCGGAAATCGGTGGGGTGATCGAGTTCACCAAGAACAGTGCCAACCAGAAGGGGCGCGTCAAATCCGGCAACATTCTGGTCGATCGCCTCGGTGACCGGGATGGTGGCCAGACAGTCCTTCGGACCAGGGAGAACCTGATCGAGGATGGTTTCGTGGTCGTCACCGTGGTGCTGGATCGGCAGTCCGGAGAACTCATCGCTGGCCCTGATCTCATCTCGAAGGGCCTCAGCAAGGAGCTCAACGGTGCGCTCCACGAGGCCGAGCGCGAACTACGCCGCATGCTGGATCGCCGGAAGCAGGGATCGCCGCAATATGGCTATGTGGTCCAGCGCGCCAAGGAGACCGTCGCCAAGGTCCTCTATCGTCGCACCCGCACCCGTCCGCTGATCCTGCCCATCGTCACGGAACTCTAGCTTTAATCACCAATCATCTGACTCTGCCGTTCCGGGCCGCGTGCCCGGGACCGCGACTATAGGCCGCGCCGTTACGTACGCCGATCGTCACCTGCGATGCAAAAACCACCCGGAAGCGATGTGGCCTCCGGGTGGTTTCTGTTGATGTTCGTGCTGGGTGAATCTATTCGTACCAGCGGGCGGCCCACTCGGAAACTGTTGCGGTCACCGCATTGAGCTCGTGACCCTTCTCGGTCAGTTGATACTCAATGCGCACCGGCGTCTCCGGATGGACGATGCGTTGAACGATCCCTTCTGCCTCGAGCTCCTTCAAGCGCTCCGAAAGCAGGCGATCACTCAGCCCTGGCACGGCGTGGATGATGTCGGTGAATCGGGTCGCACCCATCAGCAAGGCGCTGAGGATTGCTCCCGTCCAGCGGCGGCCAATCAACTCCACCGCGCGGTGAAACTTTGGGCATACGGAAATGTTTTCGGTCGGCACTTTGGTGACTTGCATGGTGAATCTCTTGCCTAATACGTGCAATTAATCGCGGCTGGGGCCCATTTGATTCTCATTATAGGTTAGTTGCTCCGCTTCTGCCCAATTCCCCGGTTCGACCGATTGTCTAGGATGCACTGGTCGCTGTTTTCTGGTCAACGTCAGCTGGAAATTCCTGGTAAATCTGCGTCAGTGGATCTTTCGGTTTCTTGCCGTCTTCCCATGGCAGCGGAACGCGCTTGTATGGTTCTACGCTCAACATGGATTTCGCCACCGGGCTGTTGATATCGCTCATGGGATTATCCCGGCTGATCTGCGTCGCGTGTTGCATCAGCACGGCATGTTTTTCGATATGTTTCCCCGAAACATCGACCCAGTGCGTGATCTCATCTTCCGGGGTGCCGAAGGTTGCGAGGGCTTCCTCGCTCATGCCGAAGAAAGGGCTCTCGGGATTTGTCGCCGAAAGCACGATCCTCTCGCGAGGAGCGGTGACATGGTAGTAGGCCTCAGTCTTCCATGGTGCCCCCAACCCGGGATCGCGATCTTCCGCCGCCAGCAACACCGCCGCATCGGTCACCGCGCCAATCCGGATGTGATCCGGATGCCCGTAGACACCATCTGGCCCGAAGCCGATCACGGCGCGCGGACGAAGTTCCCGGATCTGCGCCGCCACATGTGCCACGGCTTCGTCCATGGGTACGTTGATAAAGGCGCGCGGGTCGTCGTTTTCGGCGGTTCCTGCCATGCCGGAATCCCGGAATCCCAGCAATCGCAGGGTAGTTAGCCCTGTCAGGCGCATGGCCCGGTTCAGTTCCTGCTCGCGTACGGCTGGCAATGACTCCCGGGTCGCCAGCGCCGCGTCACGGATTTGCCCGGCTTCACCCCGCGTCGCGCAGATGAGCCCGGTCGAGAAGCCTGCGTCCCGGGCCAGGAGCATGGTCCCGGCATTGCCGAACGACTCATCGTCGGGATGCGCGAGCACCCAAAGGAGGTCAATCTGCGGTGCCTGCGTCGGATTCTGTAATTCTGTCATGATGTCGGTGACTCCTGCGTTCGGTGTTGCTCTGTTCAATGGCCCGACTTCGCGGTGTCGATGTCCTGACCGCGCGAAAGCGTCTTCAAGGATGACACATGACCCGCGTCCCTGGTATCGGTCAGGTCGCTGAGCACCTGGACATACCGCTCGAGCCGATACCGGGCCTCGGTGTAGAGGCGGAAATTGTCCGCATCCGGCACGAACCGGTCGACGATCGGCGTCTTCGGCCCGGCCATGTCATCGATGGACCGGATCGATTCCAGCGCGCAGATCGCCGCGCCTCGCGCCGACGCCTCTGCTTCGGCGTCGAGCGACGCAACGGGATGGTTCAGCGTATCGGCCAGGATTTGCATCCAGAGGGGCGAACCCAGCGCTGCCGCCCCATTTGCCCGAATCTCGTGGTCGGCTCCCACGAGTTCGCGGAGATCTTCGTAGATCGACCCGAACCGGTAGGCGGTTGCCTCCAGGAATGCGCGGAAGATGTCTGCCGCCGATGTTCCGAGCCGCAGTCCGGCGATCGCGCCCGTCAGGTGATCGTTCCACGAGGGGGAGCGTTCGCCTGCCAGAAAGGGGAGGACGGTCAGGCCATGACCATCGGGTGGAATGTTGGCTGCTTCCGCCGTCAAGGCCTCGAAATCGTCGATCTGGATCAGGTCCGCGAACCAGGCGGTGACATTGCCGCCGTTGCTTAGCGCTCCGCCTGTCACGCGGTAACTGCGATCCAGCCTGTATTGCCAAAGCCGGGGAGATAACGGCTGTGTCGTGGGCTGGTGATCGTTTTCGTCACGCACGATCGCTCGCATCGCACCCGAGGTGCCGATGGTGAGCGCGATGCTGTCGTCACCCACACAGCCAGACCCGACATTGGCGGCGGCACCGTCGCCGATCGCCGGAAACCAAGCGATATCGGCTAGCGCTGGCCATCGTTTTTTGAACTTTGCTTGCGGTGGTCGCTGCGCGATATCGCGGTCGGTGAGCCTGGGCAACTGGGTCGGATTGATATCCATGGCACCCAGTAACTCTGGATGCCAATGCGCGCCGGAAGAATCCAGCAGACCCGTTCCTGACGCCATGGAAATCGATGTCGTCAATTCGCCATGGATGATCGACGAAAGGTAGTCAGTGAAAGAGGCCCAGGTAGCGGTACCGGCATACACATCCGGCGTCGTACGGTTCAGCCAGCGCAGTTTTGCGGGCCAGTAGCTGGAATGAAGCCGGCACCCGGTTTCCGTGTGGATGCGTTCCGGGTCCAGCTCCCGGGACAGCGTTGCCGCATCCTGCCCGGAACGCTTGTCCGCCCACATGTAGACAGGGGTTGTCGGTGTCTGGTCATGCGCGAGACCCATCAAACTATGCCAGAATGACGACAGGGCGACCGCGTGGATATCGCCCTGCCGATGATCGGCATTGATCAGGACATGATCAATACAGGTGAGGACCAGCGCGACGAGAGCGTCCGGATCGGCGGTGGAACCCCCATCCGGTGTGGTCGTCAGCGTATGACGGAGTTGGTGCTCGGTGTTGGCAACCGGTTGGGCGTCGCGGTCGTAGAGGAGGGCACGGACCGACGATGAGCCGATATCAATCGCCAGGACAAGCGGCGCCGGGCATTCGATCAGGTTGCGTTCACGCATGGTACTTTCCTTCCGGTTTCTTCCCGGTATTATGACGCAGTGGCTTTCGCGGTGGGTCGCTTCTCCGAACGACATCGCTCGCGCGGCAAATTCGAGGGTGACGTGTGTTGCATCACCTTTTCGGTCACCGCAGCTTTAACGTGGATATCGCGTGTATGAACAGGATGACGCAAGCAAATGAGTAATGCCGGGAACGCTGCTGACGCAGCGATCAGCATTTTGCCAGTTGACGGCATCGGCGAGATCGTACCCGATGACGATCTGTTATCGATCATCGGTGATGCCATCGAGACGTCAATAGGGAAACTGCAGGATGGCGACATCGTGGTGGTTACCCACAAGATCGTCAGTAAGGCCGAAGGCAGGCTGGTGGAACTTGCCACCGTCGAGCCGTCTCCACTCGCCCGGAACTTCGCTGCAGAGTGGGGCAAGGATGCCCGTCAGGTCGAGGTTGTCCTCAGGGAGGCACGGCGGATTGTCCGCATGCATAATGGCCTGATTGTTGCCGAGACGAAGCACGGCTTCATTTGTGCCAACGCCGGCGTCGATGCCTCGAATGCCGGTCTGGAGACCGTCTGCCTCCTGCCGGATGATCCGGATGCCTCGGCGGCTCGAATCCGGCAGTCGCTCACCACCAGGTTCTTTCCCGGCGTGGCGGAAGGTGCAACGCGGATCGGGGTCATCGTCACCGATTCGTTCGGTCGTCCCTGGCGGAATGGCATTGTGAATGTGGCGATTGGGGTGGCTGGCATGTCGCCGTTCGCCGATTATCGCGGTCAATTCGATCCGGATGGGTATGAACTCCGGGCCAGCGTGCTCGCCGTCGCTGATGAGCTCGCCGCCGCCGCGGAACTGGTCATGCACAAGGTTGCCAAGCGGCCAGTCGCCATTATCCGTGGCTACGATTGGCAGCCCGGCGAGGATGATGGCACCGGGCAGGATCTCGTCATGCCCCACGAACGCAATCTCTTTCCGTAGCATGCATCAATACCGGCCCATCACCATTCGGTAGGGGCTATCCTCACGGCTGCGCGCGATGATCTACCGCTGGTACATCACTGTTCGGTAGGGGAGGCCCTTGTGGTTTCCCGGGATCTTGCCAGAAATTTGGAGCTCATTGACGGTAGGTGCGAGGGGGGATCTCATTCAATCATTTCAAGGATGAGTAGCTAACGCATGGATTACCCTGTTCCCAGGGGCATGATCCAGGAGAGGGCTCCTCGCCGCTGCGGCCGGTGGTCTCCCGCTATCGCGTCCGCTTTGCCAGCATCGGCCAATGAGGCGACAATACAAGCATACGAACCGTGAGTTGGTATGATCGAAAGGATCAACGTGAGCAATCTTGGATATGCAGCATCATTCGAACAGTTTCATCCCAACGATATGTTGGAATACTGCAAGCAGGCGGAAAAGGCTGGATTCGGTGTCGTGACCGCCAGCGACCATTTCCACCCCTGGGTGCCGTCGCAGGGTCATTCTGCTTTCGTCTGGTCGTGGCTCGGTGCCCTGGGACAGGCGACATCGCTTCGTTTCGGTACCGGTGTTACCCCGCCCGGCTGGCGCTATCATCCCGCCATCATCGCGCAGGCGGCAGCCACGCTTGAGGCCATGTACCCGGGACGCTTCTTCCTCGGTCTCGGTGCCGGCGAGGCGCTGAACGAGCATATCGTTGGGGACTACTGGCCGGAAGCCCCGACCCGTCTCGAGCGCCTTGTCGAGGCCATTGAGATGATCGAGAAATTGTTCACAGGCAAAGTGATCAAGCACCGGGGTAAGCATTTCACCCTGGAAAGTGCCCGGCTTTACACCTTGCCGGATGCGCCGCCGCCGATCTACGTCGCTACCTCCGGTCCAATCATGGCTGGTCGCACCGGCAAGCTCACCGATGGCATCATCACCGTCGGCGCCGCCGACGAGAAGCTGAAGATGCTCATGGAGCGGTTCGAGAAGGGTGCCCGGGAGGCCGGCAAGGACCCTTCAACCATGAAGCGCATCCTGCAGGTCAAGGTCAGCTACGCGACGACCGATGAGGAAGCCATCGACTCGGCCGTCAAGGATTGGCCGAATGGCGGAATGAACTTCCCCAAGGCCGATATCCGCAATCCCGAGGATTTCGAGGCCATGTCCAAGCTGGTAAGACCGGAGAACTTCAAGAATCGGGTCCTCGCCACCGCCGACATCGAGAAGCATGTCGCCTACATCCAGCACTTCATCGATCAGGGTTTCAAGGAGATTCACGTCCATAACGTCAATCGCAGCCAGGAACAGTTCATCGACGTCTATGGCAAGCAGGTCATGCCAAAGCTCAATTGGTAGGACTGACTCGCCTCCATCCCATGCGTACAATCGGCGCTCGTACGCGTGCCTTGGAATTCTGGATGTTCGCGGATTCCAACTTGCTCGCGTGTGGCGTCGTTCGTAGAACTGGCCCTTGTGGCCAGTTTCCGCCGACACCTGCGCGTGGTGCGTACGGAGGTCGGCCACCGGCCGCAGCTGCGAGGGCCGACCCTACGACGCCTGTTGCGGCCAGGTTGGCCTGCAGTGTCGAAATACGACATACGCGTCTCGTGGCCGGTTTCGGTGGCTATCCCATTGGAGATGGCATTGGGGTGTCAGGTGAAGTGGTGGAGTTGAGACCCCGGCTCAGGCGATTTCCCTGATCACCGCCGGTGGCATCAGGGATTGCGTGGCTTCCAGAATCGCCTCGCCGTGCTCGACCGCTTCCTCATACGTCATCTGCGCCAGGATGATATTGCGCACGATCCCGTCCCGGTCGATGAAGATATGTGTCGGGAAATTCGCGATCTGCCAGTCCCGCGTCATCAGCGCCAGTTGCTGGGCCAACTCCGGCTGCTCCGTGGAATCGATCAACGAAGCAATGCGTGTCGGGTCGATGTAGACGGGGAAGCTTGCCCCGACAGAATCGCGATATCGCACCGCATCCTCGGGCGATTCCTGCATCGCAATGGAAAGCACCTTGACGCCCATTGGGTCGAGCGTTTCGTACGCTTGCTGGATATCAGGCATTTCCGCCCGGCAGGGCGGGCACCACGAACCCCAGAAATTGATCCAGACGGCCTGCCCCTTGAGTTGGGAAAGCAGGATCGGTGTGCCGTCAGTCCCGATCGTGAACAGTTCCGGTGCTGGCTGTCCGGCTTTGGGAAGCAGGGTCGCATTGATCCCGCCCTGCCCGATATCGGTCCAGCCTTGCCGATCGCCGACGAACCAGGCCCCGGCTACAATCGCGAAGGCCACCGCAAGTGCCAGCCCGATCCGCGTCAGGCGTTCTGACCGTGTCGGCTCTTGTGGACTGGACTGTGGCAAGGCATCGGAAGCCTCTGCCTCTGGCAGCGCGGACAAGTCGCGGCTGGACACTTTTGCGATTTCGTCAGACATGAATACTAGACACCACCGTAGGCGTGCAGACCGCCGAAGAAGTAGTTCCCGTAATACGTGAAGATGGTGGCCGCGAACCCGAACAGCAGGACGTAGGCGCTGCGTCGTCCGCGCCAGCCGCGAAGGGTACGAGTGTGGAGGTAGACGCCATACACCAGCCAGGTGAAGAGGGCTGACGTCTCCTTCGGATCCCACTGCCAGTAAACGCCCCAGGCCTCGTGCGCCCACACAGACCCCAGGATCAGGTTCAGCGTGAACATCGGGAACCCGATCGTCACGGCCCGGAACGCAATGTCATCAAGCATTTCGGCGCTAGGCAGCCAGGAGACGCGTCGCTGTTCCGCGATCAGGTAGAGCACGGCAGCACCAAACGCCACTGTGAACGTTGCATACGAGAGCACGGCGGCACCGACGTGGAATGTCAGGATCTTGTTCGATTGCAGCGCGGGGATCAGTGGATTGACCTCACGCATATCCGCTGGCAGCATCCAGATATAGAGGGTCATCAGGGCGGCCACCGTTGCGGTGATGGCGCCAAGCTGCCGGACCTTGTACATCCGCTCAAATACGAGGGTCAGAATTGCCAGGAATGAGACGAACAGCATCGAGAACTCGTACATGTTCGTCAGGGGGAAATGTCCGGCGGCGATCCAGCGCAGGATTACCGCGAGGGTGACGAAGAACGCGCCGAATGCGGTCAACATCGCGCCCCACCGCGCGAATCCAATCGGTCCGGCTTCCTGCTGGAAGCTGTTGTTTACCACCGTCTGGCCGGATGGCGTGGCCATTGTCTGGCGCATCACCCGGACCCGGCCGACCGTAAAGGCGATGTACATGACCGATGCAGCGATGAGCGAGAATGAGCTTGCGGCGAAGCAATAAAAGGAAAGCTTGACCAATGTGTCCATGTGTGGATTCCCCCGAGCGGTGGCTGATCGACTGTGCGCCCACCTGAGACGTGTATGGGTATTCTAACGGGTCAGTGCGTGTTAAGTCGTTTGCTGCCGCAGATATTCGTAGTCATTGGCGTTCGCTGGTAGTCGCACGTCCGGTTTGACCCCGATTTCTGCGTTCGCCTTTTCCAGGAACGCGAAGAAATCTCGCTTTCCGCTCCAGTCACGCTTGGCGAGCGGGGCGAGGGTCATGGTTGCTCCGGCGCCTTCCGGCGACACGATACCGCGCATTCTCCGGTGGGGGAAGTAGAAGGTGATGATCAGGCCGCCAAGCAGGGCGACAGCCGCCACGATGAAGATCGGGATGCCCGGGTTATAACCCACCTGCAGGACGGTGTAGCGGCTTTCCCGTTCGAACGTGACGATGAAATCGCCGATCCGCGTCGGTTGCCCCTGCGTAATTACCACGCCTTCGCCGGTACCGCTTGCCGCGCCATCCTCGCCCAGGGTTTCCAGGCTCACCCAGAGTTCCCCGCTCCGGAGGTTCATCGTGTCGAGTTCCGGCATATTCTCCGGATCGGAATCGGGCGCGATGAGCGTGAGTTGGGCGTTCTGCCCGGGTAGCCGTACCAGTCCGGCCGGGGCCTCCGGATTCCCTCGCGCAGTGAAGATACCGAGTTCGGCGGCGTCGTTATAGAGGATGTTGCCATTGGCATCGGAAATGGTCATTTGTGCCGCGTTGCCGAAACCAGCCTGGTAAAAGGTCGCATTCCGGTAACTCATCGGGTGATTTACGGAGACATCCCCGTTCTTCACCTCGTCGCCATTTTGATAGACGACAATCTCACTGGTGTATTGCGCCGGCATCCCGACTTCCGTCCACGTATCCCGGAAACGGGTGAGTTCGACGCTTAGACCCGTACTGTGCCCCACATTACGCCGCGATCCTTCCGGGATAATGAATTCCGTTTCCCGGAATCCATAGACCGAGGCGACGATGCCGCCGACCAGCAGCAGGATCAATCCAAGGTGGAACGGGAAAGTGCCGAGTTTGGAAAGTCGGTTCTTGTCGGCGTAGATATGCGTCTGGTCCCCCACCTGTTCCGTCATCACCCGGTAGCGTTGCTTCGCCAGGATGCTTTCGGTGGTGGAAACGAGATCGGCGGTCGGTGTCGTGGTAACAAATGTCGCCGACGTTTCCGCGCTACGCAGGAAGCCGGGACTCGTGGTGATCTTCGGATGCGAAATCGTTGCCCATATCCCCGGGACCCGGTTGATCGTGCACACGATGATCGCCACCGTCAACACCCCGAGAGTGAGTGCGAAAATCGGGGAGCGGAAGACATCCCACGCATACCAGCGATCGACAAGCCCCTCAAGCGCCGGGACGGCGTCGGCCAGCGAGCGGGGCACGGAACTGCCGCGTAACGTCCCGATCAGCACCAGCAGCGTCAGAAATACGATTTCCCAGATCGCCGCCCGTACCGAACAGAAAAATCGCCAGATCCGGTCCACCACAACTTCAAGAGTGGAACGGGAAGGATTGGGTTTGGATTGGACGGTGACATCTGCCATGTGTCGTTCGTTTCCGCGATTGAGGGAAGGCCAGCAACTAAATTTCGGGCTCCCACGGCTTCCAGGGTGCAATGCGAATGATTTCGGTGAAGAGGTTCTCGTAAATACCCAGGATCATGATAACGCCGACGCCCAGCATAACGGCGCCGCTGATCGTCGTCACCAGGTGCAAGTGCTTGTTGATATGCCGGAGGATGTTCGGCAATGTCCCGATGGCGAATGCCGCCGCCAGGAACGGTATCGCCAAACCGGCTGCGTAGAGCGTCAACAGCAGTGTTGCCCGCTCGATACTGCCCTGACCCGCCGCCATTGTCAGGATCGCTCCCAGGATCGGACCCATACAGGGGCTCCATCCAGCCCCGAAACCCACGCCGATGACGAATGATGAGCCTACCGTTCCCGGTTTCCTGCCGTCCAGTGACATATGCGCATCCCGGTACAGGAAAGGGATACGGTAGATGCCGACCTGGTGCAAACCGAGGACGATGAGCAGGATGCCGCCGATCCGGACCAGCCACTCCCGGTTCTGGGAAAAAAAGTCCAGCGAGGTGGCCATCGACCCTGCCGCCCCGAAAGCCGCACCGAACGCGATAAACACCACGGAGAAGCCGAGGACATAGGCGAGCGCGTTTCTCATTACCACTGGTCGTGCTGTGTTCTTCGATTCGCCGACTGAAACCCCGGCAATGTGCGCAAGGTAGATCGGCAGGAGCGGCAAAACACAGGGGGACGAGATGGAAAAGACGCCAGCAACAAATGCAGCCAGGAGAGAGACGTTCGTGGTCATCAGGGAAACCGTACCACCCACTTAAAGTGGGCGCCATTGGATCGCGTGTCAGGACGGGAATCCGTGCCGTTCGCACGGGTGACCCGATGATTTTCCATCGGGTCATGTGTGAAAGGATAGTCTTTTGCCGCAGGCGTGTGGCTCGCAATATGCGGATCTTGCGTCGTTATGGTCGTCAGTCGTGTACCCTTGCCGTATCGACAAATAGCGATGAAAGCAGAATCCGCAATGTCCGAATCCCTGCGAGAGCGGTTGTACCAGTCAGAAGCCATTGTCCTCAGCCGTCTGGATTACGGTGAGGCCGATCGTATTCTGGTGGTGTTTACGCCGAATCGGGGCAAACTGGATGTCATCGCCAAGGGTGCCCGCAAGAGCAAGAGCCGCCTGGGCCCATCTCTGGATTATTTCTCCCGGGTCTATCTTGAGCTTGCCCGGGGGAGGGAACTGGATGTCGTCCGCTCGGTCGAATCCATTGACCGGTTCCCGCACCTGAGTGAGAACCTCGACGCCTTCGGTCATGCAAGTTATTTCGTGGAGCTGGTCAAGGGGCTCACCCAGCCCCGGGAGGAGCATCGCCAGGTGTTCGATCTCCTCGCCAGTTCGTTAACTCTGTTGAATCAGGGCGTTGACCCCTGGGTGATAGCCCGCCATTTCGAAATGGCCTTGCTGTACACCTTGGGATACCGACCGGAACTCTTCCAGTGTGTCAATTGCAAACGCGTTATCCAGCCGGAAATCAACTACTTTTCCGCCGGATTGGGTGGTCTCCTGTGTCCGGAATGCCGGAACGAGGATCCCTCGAGCATGCCGCTTTCCGTCAATACCCAGAAGTATCTCCGGCTACTGGAGCGGGAGGGCCTCGCCGCCGCTGCCCGCGTCAAACCGGATATCGGCGAGCGGATGGAGATTCAGCAAGTCACCGGTCACTACGTTCGCCATGTTGCTGAACGGGAGTTCCATAGCCTCCGTGTGCTCCAGTCACTCCAGCA
>Ga0182747_1001734_pt1 | contig 16355 bp, 13 predicted proteins | sample eDN3rd30CBELigBY_FD_128526 | JGI IMG/M metagenome (GOLD analysis project Ga0182747, IMG submission 128526) | Enriched backyard soil microbial communities from Emeryville, California, USA - eDNA 3rd pass 30_C BE-Lig BY (version 2) (version 2) | ecosystem: Environmental > Terrestrial > Soil >...
GACTCGGCCAGGGCCACGGCGCGCTCGAGGCCGGACTCCAGGATCGGGACGGTCAGCCGGACGAGGCGGCCGCGCCGCACCACGCGCCCCCCGGTGCGCGCCCGATCGGCCTCCCGCACGTCGGCGACCGCGGCCATCGTGCTGGGCACGAACGCCAGCGCCACCGTGAGGATCAGGCCGGGCTCGTGGAAGGCCCGGGGCGCGGCCTGCACCAGCTCGTGGTGCGATGCCACCGCGTTGAACACGCCGAACGCGCCCAGGATCCCGACCACGGCGAAGGCCTGGGCCGCGGCGAACAAGACGACGTCGCCCTCGATGGTGCCCCCGACGGTGAAGCCGCCGACGATCTGGGGGAGCGTGGCCTGGGGGAGCGTGAACCAGAGGTACTCGGGAGCGCCGTCGATGGGGTTGCTGTGCGTGGTGAGGGCGGTGAGCGCCACCCGGAGCAGGGCGAACACCACCCCGAGGCCGACCAGGATCGGGAACGCCCGGGCGAGCGTCGTGTCCAGCCGGTGCGCGCTCACCACGAGGAAGCTGATGGCGAGGACCACGGCCACGTAGAGCGGGTTCGGGGCGATCTGCACGCACGCAGCAGCCGCGACGGCCCACACGAGCCAGGTCACGGCATGGAGCGGGCTGGTGGTGCGCACGATCGGTACCCCGGGAGGGGCCCGCACGGGTGTGCCGGGCCGGTGGACGGCAGAGGACGGCGCCCAGGAGGATTGACCCGTCGCCGAGACGCACCGTACGGTGACAGCCGGTTGAGGTCGTTGGCAACCCGGACGTTGCCGACGGGCGTGCACTCCGGTGCACACAGGGGAAGTCGGTGAGAGTCCGACGCTGACCCGCAGCTGTAACCGGTCCTCGCGGCCGGGAGCCAGGTGACCTGCCTCCACCCCGACGGACCTCCGGTCCGCCGGTCCCACGTCTCGTGTCCCCACGAGGCCATGACGGCCCCCGAGGATCGGGGCCACGGAGGAACATCCATGTCGATTCGTCGATTTGCCGCAGCCGGTCTCGCCCTGGCGCTGACCGTTCCGCTGCTCGGCACCGGCAGCGCCGGAGCGGCCCCCACCGTCGACCCGGTGGTCACCAACGCCAGGGCCTGGCTGCTCACCCAGCAGCAGGCCGACGGCGGCTTCGAGGTCGCTGGGTTCCCCGGCTTCGAGACCCCCGACGCCATCGTGGCGCTGGCCACGAGCTTCCAGACGGGCCCCGTGTGGGACCGTGCCGGCGCCCTCGCCGCCGTGCAGGCGCAAGACAGCAGCGGCGGCAAGGACGCCCTCGACTACCTCGACGATCTCATCGACAACGAGGCCGAACCCGCCGGCGACGCCGCTGCCGGCCGGGCCGCCAAGATCATCGTCCTCGTCGCCGATCCGCTGGGGATCGACCCGGCGGACTTCGACCCGTCGAACGACTCGGACGAGCCGGTCGACCTCGTGGCGCGGGTGACGAGCCACCAGCAGGAGGACGGCAGCTACGACCTCGGCGCCCTGTTCAACGGCGTGCTGTACACCGCGCTCGCCCTCCGCTCCCAGGGCCAGACCCCTCCGCAGGGCCTGATCGACCAGATCCTCGCCGCGCAGCGCGCCGACGGATCCTGGGACTACACGGGCACGCCGAACGCCGAGTTCGGCGGCGAGGACATCGACACGACTGGTTTGGCGCTCCTGGCGCTGCGGGCCGCGGGCGCCCACGTCGGGGAGGCGGCGGTCGACGCCGGCATCACCTGGCTCGCCGCCCGCCAGCAGGCGGACGGTGCCTGGCAGGCCTTCGGCGCCGACGACCCCAACGCCACGGCCACCGCGGCCAGCACCCTGAGCGCCCTCCACGTCGACGTGACCACCTCGGCCTGGCGCAAGGCATTCGGCCACCCGGTCACCGGCACCTACAAGACGCCCTACGCCGCGCTGCGGGCCATGGCGAACGCCGACGGCCACATCAACAGCCCGAACGACTCGCCCGAGTGGGGGACCAACACCTTCGCCACCACCCAGGCCGTCCAGGCGCTGTCCCGCCAGCTGTACCTGCGCGACGAGCGCGACGGGATCTTGTCGCAGTGGGCCCAGCGCATCGCCTCGCCCGCGGCGGCACCCGATGCCTCGGCGGCCGTCGACTTGATGAGCGACACCCTCGGCTTCAACTCGTCGGTCCAGTCGGCCCGCCTCGCGGCCACGACGGCGGCGGTGAACAGCCAAACGGGTCGGGAGGCGGCCGCGGCCGACCTGTTCAAGCAGGTCTTCAACCGAGCCATCGACCCCTCCGGACGGAACTACTGGTCGATGAAGCTGATCACCATCACCCGCCCGGAGATGCTGGCCCGCACCACCGGCTCGTCGGAGTTCTACCGGAAGGCCGGCGGCACGATCCCGACGTTCGTGGACGCCGCGTACCAGGCCGCGCTCGGCCGAGCGTCTGACCCGTTGGGCCGCGCCTTCTGGATCAAGCAGCTCCAGAACGGCCGCCACGTCGAGTCCGTCGCCCGCAGCCTGGTGAAGAGCAACGAGTACCGCCGGACCGAGACCAAGAACACCTACCAGCGGGTGCTCGACCGTCAGCCCACCGACGCGGAACGAGATGCGTGGATCACCCCGGCCGACCCGCGCATCGAGATCCTGATCGCCCGGCTCGCCGCGTCCGCCGAGTTCTACGACGTGACCATCCCGTGACCCTGCTCGTCCCCCGTCGCACCGGCGGCGGGGGACGCCGGCGGCCGCTCGCGGCCGCAGCGGTGCTCGTGGCCCTGGCCGCCACGAGCCTGGCGCCTGCCCGCCCGGCCGCCGCCGCGCCCGATCGCGTCGCGGTCACCGGCGGCTGCCGCGCCGTCGGCACCTCTGACGCGCCGAGCGGCGGGGGACCGGATCGGGCCACCGTCGTGGTCGACACCGGCTCGGGTGCGGTCTGGTCGGCGTGCATCTCGTTCAGCGGCGCCATCTCGGGCGTCGAGGCGCTCGAGCGCGCCCAGTCGGTGATCACCGACCTCGACCCCGTGTACGACCAGTACTCGGGCCTGGGCAAGGCGGTCTGCAAGCTCCGCGGCGTCGGCACGTCGCCGCCTGACTGCCTGGGCAAGTCGGTGAACTCCTGGTGGCTGAGCCTCAACGGCCAGGTCACCGGCAAGGGCGCCAGCTCGATCACCGTGAAAGACGGTGATGTCGAAGGCTGGCGCTACGGCACCGGCGGTACGCCTCGAGCGGCCACTGCCGGCACCGAGGCTGCCGCTGCCCCGCCGGCGCCGCCGACCACCAAGCCGCCGGTCGCGCCGACCACGCAGCCCCCGGCGGCGCCCACCACCAAGCCCGGCGGGAGCGGGTCGATGACCGGGTCCACGAAGCCCGACGGCACGCCCGCCGACCCGACGACCACCCGTCCCGGCGACACCACCACGACCGAAGCCGGCCAGACCACCACCACCAGGGCCGAGACGACCACCACCAGCAAGGGCGAGGAGAGCGACGCTGGTGAGCCGGCCTCCTCCGGCGGCTCCGATGGCGGCTCGGGCGGCAGCAGCAGCGAATCGGCCTCCGGAGCCGCGGCGTCGGGCACCTCGGCGGACGGCGACGGCGGCTCGGGTGGCAGCTCCCTGCCGGCGGTGCTCGGCTTCCTCGTCGTCATCGCCGCCATCGGCGGCGGGGCCGTCCTCATCCGCCGGCGCCGCCTCGCCGGCCCTGCGACCCCCGCCGCTTGAGCCGGACCGTCGCCCGCTGCGTCCGAGCTTCGTCGCTCAGCGCCTGAGACCGGAACGCAGACCTGCGGAGTCGGCCGGGGCTGGTCCTCAGCGGCGGTACTCGGGGTTCTCGAAGTCGAAGCGCTCGCCGTCGTCCCAGGCGGCGCGCTGGTTGCCGTGGGCGGCGATGCCGCCGGCATCTTTCAGCAGCTTGGCGAGGTGCAGCAGGTTCCACGTCATGAACGTGGTGTTCCGGTTGGTGAAGTCGTTGTCCGGTCCGCCCGAGCCGGGGTCCAGGTACGAGGGGCCCGGGCCGGCCTCGCCGATCCACCCGGCATCCGCCTGCGGCGGGATGACGTAGCCGATGTGCTGCAGCGAGTAGAGCACGTTCTGGGCGCAGTGCTTGATGCCGTCCTCGTTGCCGGTGATGAGGCAGCCGGCGGTGCGGCCGTAGTAGCGGTATTGCCCGGCGCTGTTCAGCAGGTGGGAGCTGCCGTAGAGCCGCTCGATGATCTGCTTCATGACCGAGCTGTTGTCGCCGAGCCAGATCGGCCCGGCCAAGACGAGGATGTCGGCGGCCCAGACCTGCTCTTGGATGGCCGGCCACTCGTCGGTCTCCCACCCGTGCTCGGTCATGTCCGGCCACACGCCGGTGGCGACGTCGTGGTCGATCACGCGGATGCTCGTGGTGGCGACGTCGTGCGCCTCCATGATCGCCGCGCTCGCGTCGACCAGCGCCTGGGTGTTCGACACCTCGGGCGACCGCTTCAGGGTGGCGTTGAGGAACAGGGCCCGCAGCCCGCTGAGGTCCGGTGCATCGTCGGTGCTCATGTGGACAGCCTTCCAGCGATCGACCGGTCATGCTCAGGGATCCGGGCTCGGATGTCGAGATCCCGGGCTCCGCTCCGTCCCAGGGGTGAGGCGGCCGACGGGCTGCCCGACCACGAGGAGAACGATCATGACGAATCCTCGCCACGGGGTCGTGCTCGGGTGAGCTCGTCGGCGAGCTCAGCCCCGAGATGCGGGCCCGCTTCGACCCCGACGGTCCCGTCCAGCTGCTGTTCCCCTGGGCCCGCATGGAGCCGTTGCCCCGGCAGGTGGGGGAACCTCGACGGCGTCGAACCGGGATCTCGGCGTGAGGACGCGGCACGGTCGGATGAAGAGGGGGCCCGAGGCCGTCTCGCCATCCTGCTCGAACGACGGCACGGTCTGCCCGGGCGTCGGGTCTGACAAGCTGCGGGCATGCAGGTGCACCTCGTCGACGGGACCTACGAGCTCTTCCGGTACCACTTCGCGTTGCCGTCGCACATCACGGCCGACGGGCAGGAGGTGGGGGCCACGCGGGGGGTCGCCGGGTCGATGCTGATGCTGCTCGAGGACGGGGCCACCCACGTCGGCATCGCCACCGACCACATCATCCCGAGCTTCCGCAACGAGCTGTACGACGGGTACAAGGACGGCTCCGGCGTCGAGCCCGAGCTGGCCTCGCAGTTCCCGCTGATCGAGGAGCTGCTCGACGCACTGGGCTTCGTCGTGTTCCCGATGGTCGAGTACGAGGCCGACGATGCCCTCGGTGCCGCGGCGCTCATCGCCGCCGCCGACGACCGGGTCGAGCGGGTCCTCATCTGCACGCCGGACAAGGACCTCGGTCAGTGCGTGGGCGGCAAGGTGTTCCAGCTGGACCGGCGCAAGGGCCTGGTGAGCGGCGTGAACGAGGTGCAGGAGAAGTTCGGCGTGCCGCCCGAGTCCATCGCCGACTACCTCGGCCTGGTGGGCGACACCGCCGATGGCTTCCCGGGTCTCCCTGGCTGGGGGGCCAAGTCAGCGGCGGCGATCCTCGCCCACTACGGCCACCTCGAGGACATCCCGCGCCACCCCGTCGACTGGGACGTGACCATCCGGGGTGCCTCGAAGCTGGGCGCCACGCTGCGCGAGCAGTTCGACGACGCCCTCCTCTTCCGCCTCATCGCCACCATCCAGACCGACGGCGTTCCGACCATCGACGACGTCGACGAACTGCGCTGGTCGGGCCCCAAGCCCGAACTGGCCGAGGTCGCCAAGCGCCTCGACGCCGGCAGCCTCGTCGAACGGGCCGAGCGCCTCGCCGCCAAGCGGGCGGGCTGACGGCTCCGGGTCAGCCGGTGTAGCCGGCCGTGCCGTGCTGGGCGGCGGCGGGAGCAGCGGGCGACGGGGTGGTCGGCCCCGCAGGCGGGGTGTGGAAGACCGGGACGGGCCGCGGGGGGATCTCGGTGGGAGGCGTGGTCGTGGTCGCTCCGATCGCGTCGTAGCGGACCGATCCGCACCAGGCGGTGATCTCGTAGTCCAGATCGCCGACCGGCTCGGGCAGCGGCGCGGACCAGTCGCCGTACTCGTCGATGGCGGCGGTGGCCGTGCGCACGACGTCGCCCGTGCCGATCGACACCGTGGCTTCGGTGCCAGCCGGGCAGTCCGTCCCCTCGACGGTGGTCTTGCCCACGAGGTGGTCGGGGCCGAGCTGGGGGCGCGGGCCGAACCACAGGTGGGGGGACTCGGCGTCGAAGCGACCGGCGCCCGCGAACGCCCCTCCGCACTCGGCGGAGTACTCCTCGTCGGTGCTGCCCGCCACCTCGTCCACCCGCCAGAGCGATGGCGCCACCTCGTCCACGTCGCCGGGTCCGTAGGGAGCGATCGTCATCGGGACGTGCGCGTCCTGGGTGTGGTGCTGCTTGATGGCCGGACGCGCACCGCACGTGACCTCGACGGCGTAGGCGGTGCCGGGTGCACCCGAGGGCGGTGTGATGGTGAGGTCGCCACCGGCGCCGGCGGCCGCGGCACCGCCGAGGGCCACGAGGGCCGCGGCGCCGGCGACGGCCCACCGCCGTCGCCGCAGCCTCGCATCGTGCTTCGGTCCGGCCATCGTGCTGCTCCCCCGAGTCGTTTCGCCCACCGAACCGACGACGATCAGGCGATCCGGATCGTTCCCGTCGCCCGCTCGGACCCTCGGGGCCGGCCGCGCTGGCCGGGCGGAGCGCCAGGCGTCCCTGCGGGCTCAGCCCTCGGCCGGAGGCGGGTCCTTCTTGGCCCGGCTGGCGCTGACCCGGGGCGGCTCGTTGGGCATCTTCGGGTACTGCGGCGGCCAGGGGGCATCCATCAGCCCGTGGTCGAGGTCCCGGTCGTACCAGTCGATGAGGACCGTGATGTCCTGCGGCTCGTCGTTCATGGCCGCCCAGGGGTTGCCCTCGGCGGCGATCTTGTCGGGCACGTTGGCGATGGTGAGCTCGTCGAGGTCGACCGTCGCCACCTCCTCCCACGGGATCGGGCACGACACCTGGGCGCCGACGCGGGGCCGCACGCACCACGTGCCGAACACGGTCTTGTGGGGCGCGTTCTGGTTGAAGTCCACGAAGACCCGCTCGCCCCGGTCCTCCTTCCACCACTGCGCGGTGATGAGCTCGGGTCGGCGCCGCTCCAGCTCCCGGGCGAGGGCCACGGCGGCGGAGCGCACGCCGTAGCCGTTCCACTCGGCGATGAGCCGCACGAAGATGTGCAGGCCCTTGCTGCCACTGGTCTTCACGTAGCTGGTGATGCCCTGCTCGGCCAGCAGGTCCCGCACCTCGTAGGCCGTCTCCCGCACCATGTCGAAGGTGACGCCGGGACCGGGGTCGAGATCGATGCGCAGCTCGTCGGTGGCCTCGGGGTCGTCGGCCTTGAACGGCCAGGGGTGGAAGCCGAGGCACCCCATGTTCACGGCCCACAGCAGGTGGGCCAGGTCGGCGATGACGAGGGCGTTGCTCGGGGTGCCGTTGGGCGTGAGGACCTCGGTCTGCTCGAGCCACTCGGGGGCGCCCGCCGCCACGCGCTTCTGGAAGAACGACTTCCCGTCGGCGCCGTTCGGGTAGCGCTCCATCAGGGTCGGCCGGCCGCCGAGCGCGGCGAGCACCGGTTCCTCGAGCGACTGGTAGTAGCGGACGAGGTCCAGCTTGGTCTCGCCCCGGGTCGTGAAGAAGACCTTGTCGGGGCTGGTGATGCGGACCTCCCGCCCGCTCGCCTCGACCAGGATCTCCTCGGACGCCATGGCCGCGACGGTACCGCCCGAAACCGGGTGACGGGGGATGGCGCACCGTCGTACCGTCGGCCCATGAGCAGCACCGACGCCCCCGACGCGCAGGCCTGGTTCGACCGCTGGGTCGACACCTACGACGCGGATCGGCGCGTCCTCATCCCCTGCTTCGACGCCTTCTACGGCACCGCGGCGGAGGCCGCGGCGCTCGACCGCAGCGGCCCGGTGCGCATCCTCGACCTCGGTGCCGGTACCGGCCTCCTGTCGGGCGTGCTCGCCACCGCGCTGCCCGAAGCGGAGCTGGTCCTGCTCGACGAGGCGCCGGCGATGCTCGACCGGGCCAAGGAGCGCCTGGCCCCGCTCGGCGACCGGGTGGCCACGGTGGTGGCCGATCTGCGCGACCCGATGCCGGAGGGACCGTTCGACATCGTCGCCTCCGCGCTCGCGATCCACCACCTCGACGATGCCGGCAAGGCCGACCTGTACCAGCGGGCCGCCGACGTCCTCGCCCCCGGCGGGGTCCTGGTCAACGCCGAGCAGGTGGCCGGCCCCACCCCGCAGCTCGATGCCCGGTTCAAGGCCCGCTGGCGCGAGCACTGCCGGGCGCTGGGAGCCACCGAGGACACGCTCGCCGCCGCCGACGCCCGCATGGCCATCGACCTCCCGGCTTCGGTCCCGGACCAGCTGGCGATGCTCGCCGCCGCCGGCCTCGTAGACGTCGGCTGCCTCTTCCAGTCCTGGCGCTTCGCCGTCATCGCCGGCTGGAAGCCCACCGCCTGACCACCCGCGACCTGCCGTGAACGTCGTGGGCGAGCGTCGCGGGAGCGGGTGCGCTGAGCGACGATGCCCGCCGGGCCGCTGCGGTCGTCGGGGGTGGGCGGTGCCGGGTCAGGGGCGGTGGTGCTTGGCGGCGAACATGGCCTCGTCGGCGGCTCGGAGCAGCGAGGACGTGGTGTCTCCGGCGGTGGCGGTCGCACCGCCGGCGCTGAAGGTGACGATCAACGGGGCCGGGTCGGCGGCGCCGGCGGTGTGGGTCGCGACGGGCGTGGCCGTGGCGTCGCCGATGCGCTGCACGAACGACATCAACCCCGTGCCGTCGAGGCCGGGGCAGACGATCACGAACTCGTCGCCGCTCATCCGCCCCACCAGGTCGCCTGGTCGCACGAGCCTCCGGAGCTGGTCGGCGACGGCGATGAGAGCCTGGTCGCCGGCCTCGTGGCCGTGCTCGTCGTTGATCCCCTTGAGATCGTCGAGGTCGACGTACACCACCGACAGCACCGGTTCGGGCTCCAGGAGCAGGCCGCCGATCGTGCCCAGCACCTTCGTGCGGTTGGCCAGGCCGGTGAGGGGATCGCTGGTGGCGAGGCGGACGAGCTCGGGCTCGGCCGTGTGGTCGACGAGCACGACCGTCACGATCTTGTGCGCCGAGTCGGTGCCGCGGGTGTGGAACTCGGCCTCCACCAGGCGGCTGCCGAACCGGCCGCGGGTGGTGGCCACCACCGTGCGGGCACCGGTCGTGTGCAGCAGCGTGGCGTACGCGGCCTGGACGACGGGCTGGTCCGCATCCACCACCAGCTCGGCGATGGGCAGGCCCACGAGGTCTTCCCGGCAGGTGGTGAGCAGCTCCGTGGCCGCCTCGCTGGCGAAGCGGATGCGGCCCTGCTGCCCGAGGGCGAGGTAGGCGGTGGGCAGGTCGTCGATGGCGGTGAGGGCCGCCTCCACCTCGGGATCGGGGACCTCGTCGGCGGTCGGGACCTCGCGGAGCACCGCGACCATGCCGTCGACCGCTGGGTCGCCGAAGCGGTTGTGGATGCGCAGCTGGCAGCGCCGCCAGCTGCCGTCGGCGTGGCGGAGCCGGACCTGCACCTCGCCCGTCCAGCCCAACTGGGCGCTCTGGGCCTCGGCGCCGACCTGGATGCCGCGGGGCACGTCGTCGGGGTGCATGTGGGTGAAGACGTTGGTGCCCACGCCGAACGCCCAGCCGAGCAGGCCGTTGGGCGGGGAGAGGCGGGCCTTCAGGTCGCCGTCGCGGTCGAAGATGAAGATGGCCTCGGTGAGGTAGGGCAGCATCGCCTCGAGGTGCTCGGCACCGACCAGCCCGGTGTCGGACGCGTTCGGCGCGCCATCTCGTCCTGCACCCACGACGTCGTCCATGCCGGGCCTCCCGCGTCACCCGCTGCGTCCAGTCTGACACCCAGCGCGGCCAGATGGCCGGGAGATGACGAGAACGGGTCGGACGACCCAGCCGCCTTCGGGCCCGGCGGCGAAGGTGCGCCGCCGAGCGCCACGATGTGCGGGGTCGGGGGTCGGAGGTGCGGTGTCGGGGGTCGGCGACGGGCGCGGCGCGCGGGAGGCGCCCCTACGCTCAGGACGTGCTGCGCCGCCGGAACCCTCGCGCCCGACGCCCGCGGGTCGTGGCGGCGTCGGACTGCGAGCGCTGCCGGGAGGGCCTGGTCACCCAGCCGGCGAACACCGTGTCGAGCCTCGCGTACGTGGCGGCGGGCGCGGACCTGCTCCGGCGACCGGAGCCGGACCGGGCCTTCGCCTGGGCGGTCATCGCCGTCGGTGTCGGGTCGGTGGCCTACCACGGTCCGGGCGGGGTGCTCGGGAAGTGGATGCACGACAGCTCGCTGATCGCCATGTTCGGCCTGCTGGCGCTCACCGACGTGACGACGGCGGACGGTCGGGAGATGCCCGACGCCGCTGTCGCCGGTGTCGTCGCCGCTGCGGCGGTGATGGCACACCCCCGCACCACGGACTACGTCCAGGGCGGGGTCGGGGCGCTCGCCGTCGTGGCCGAGGCCCGCCGGCACATCCGCCAGGCCTCGGTGCGAGAGGCCGCCGTCTCGCTGCCGCTCATGACCACCGGCTTGGTGATGCACATCCTCGGTCGTACCGACGAGCGCTGGTGCCGGCCGGGTTCGCTCCTCCAGCCGCACGCGGCCTGGCACACCCTGTCGGCGGCGGCCCTGTGGACCCGCCGCCGCTTCTGAAGGCGGCCTCGCCGGCGCACGGTGCCCGCGATCGGGATGGGCCCGATCGGGCCTGGTGGACCGGCTGGCAGGCCGACGAGCGTGCCCCCGACGACCGTGAGCGTCCGACGAGTGCGTGGATGGACGCGGGGAGCATGGTGGGTGTCGAAGCCCGGCTGGCTACGATGGAAGGCGGAGGCGATGGGGCTCGCCCAAACCGCTGGACACTCCCGGCTGACGGTCCCTGCGAACGATCGAAAGGCCGATCTTCGTGGTACCGCCGTCTCCAAACCCAGATCTCCAGCCGACCGTCGGAGTCGCCGTGTCCCGTGACGGCGACCTGCTGCAGGTCGTGGAGCTGCTGCGTGAGCGCGCCGCCGAACCCCGCCCCGAGAAGAGCGCGCCATGACCGAACCACAGGAGCCGGCCCGGCGGCACACCGCCATCGGAGCAGCCGTGTGGCAGATCATCGACTTCGACCTCCGCGAGCAGCTCGACCTCGTGCGCTACCTGGTTCGCTGGTGCGCCCTCGGAAGCCTCGTCGGCGTCGCCGCGGGCCTGTCGTCCGCGTTCTTCCTGTGGACCCTCGACAAGGTCACCGAGTTCCGCCTCGAGCACGGCTGGCTGATCCTGCTGCTGCCCGCCGCCGGGTTCGTCATCGGGTTCGTCAACCACCGGTGGGGCGGTACCTCATCGGGGGGCAACAACCTGATCATCGACGAGATCCACGAACCGAGGGCCTGGATCCCCAAGCGCATGGCGGCCCTCGTCTACATCGGTACCGAGGTCACCCACCTCTTCGGCGGCTCCGCAGGCCGTGAGGGCACCGCCCTCCAGATGTCGGGCAGCCTCACCGACGTCATCTCCCGCGCCCTGCACCTGCGCGAGGCCGACCGCCGCGTCATGCTCATCGCCGCGCTCGCCGGCGGGTTCGGTGCCGTCTTCGGCGTCCCCATCGCCGGATGCGTGTTCGGCCTCGAGGTCCAGTCCGTCGGCCGGCTCCGCTACGACGCCCTCGTCCCCGCCCTCACGGCTGCGCTCATCGGCGACAAGGTCGTGCGCGGCCTCGGGGTCAAGCACGCCATCACCCCCGAGCTCATCGGCTACGACATCACGGCTCCGCTCCTCGCGAAGGTGGCCCTCGCCGGCCTCTGCTTCGGCCTCACCGCCCTCGTGTTCGCCGAGCTCACGCACGGCATCAAGCGCATCTACGCAGCCGGTGCCGTCTGGCCGCCGCTGCGGCCCGTCATCGGTGGCTTCGCCATCGTCGGTCTCACCCTCGCCGTCGGCGACCAGGCCTACAACGGCCTGTCGCTGGATCTCGCCGCCCGGTCGCTCGCCGGCGGTGCCGGCATCATCGGCGCAGCGTTCGCCCTCAAGCTCCTGTTCACCGCCGTGACCCTCGGCTCCGGCTTCCAAGGCGGCGAGGTCACGCCCCTGTTCGTGATCGGTGCCACCCTCGGCGTCACCCTGGGCCGCTTGCTCGGCGTCCCGACCGAACTGCTCGCCGCCGTCGGGTTCGTGTCCGTGTTCGCCGGTGCCGCCAACGTGCCCCTCGCCTGCACCGTCATGGGCGCCGAGCTCTTCGGCGCCGACGGGTTCGTGCTCTTCGCCGTCGGCTGCGTCGTCTCCTACGTGTTCTCCTCCCACCGAGGCATCTACACCACCCAGCGGATCGCCGTCCCCAAGAGCCCTGCTGCCCACCTCCCGACGGAGGAAGGGGGCTCGGTCGGCGACATCGCCCGCCGAAGGAGGCCGACGGCGCCCGAGCACTAGCGGCGGCCTGGCGCTGGGTCGAAGCGGAACGCGGGGAACGGCCGCCGGCCCGCCTGGCTGGGCCGGGTAGGGGGTTGGGTAGGGTCGCCCGCATGCGCTCTCGGGGGAAGATCCGCGTCGGGGTCATCGGTCTCGACCACAACCACGGCCTCATGCTGGCCGCACGGCTCTGGCAGGCGGGTGCGTCGATCACCGCCCACCACGCCTCGGGCGCCGCGAACCTCGTGGCGATGAGGCTGCTCGGCCCCAAGGCGCGGTCCCGGCCCGTCGACGCCATCATCGACGATCCCGACATCGACCTGATCGTCACCGCGGCCATCCCCTCCGAGCGCGGCGACATCGCGGTCCGGGCCCTGCGGTCCGGCAAGCACGTGGTGGCCGACAAGCCGGGCGTCACCACGCTGAAGGGGCTCGCCGCCATCGACCAGGCGCTGGCCGAGACCGACCGGCGCTGGTGGGTCATGTTCGGCGAGCGGTTCGAGAACCGGGCGGTGGCCGAGGCGTGCCGCCGCGCCCGGCTCGGCGACATCGGCCGTGTGGTCTCCGTGCTGGGCCTCGGCCCCCACCGCATGGGTGCCGACGGTCGGCCCGACTGGTTCTGGGACCCGGTCGCCACGGGCGGCATCCTCGTGGACATCGGCTCGCACCAGGCCGACCAGTTCCTGATGGCCACCGGTGCCGGCACCGCCGAGGTCATCAGCTCCCAGGTCGGCAACGTGTCGGTGCCTGCGCACCCCGAGATGCAAGACATCGGCCAGATGGTCGTCTCCGGCGGCGGCGCCATCGGCACGCACCGGGTCGACTACCTGTCGCCGAAGGGCCTCAAGACCTGGGGCGACGGCCGCTTGATGATCGTCGGGACCGAGGGCACGCTCGAGGTCCGGACCAACGTCGACGTCGCCGGCAAGAAGGGCAGGGAGCACTTGATCCTGGTCGATGCCAAGGGCACCCGCCGGATCGACTGCGCCACCACCAAGGTCGACTGGGCTCGCCGGCTCGTGGCCGACGTGGTCGACGGCAGCGACACCTTCGTGAGCGCCGACCACGTGCGGGCGGTGAGCGACCTGACGCTCCGGGCCCAAGCCGAGGCGGGCTCGTGGGCGGCATCAGCATCGGCATCGGCCGAGGAGGCGGCATCGTGAGCAAGCTCCGCATCGGCGTCGTCGGCCTCGGCATCGGCCGGCTCCACGTCCTCGCCCTCCTCCGCCTGCGCTCGCACTTCGAGCTCGTCGCCGTGGCCGACCCGAGCCCGGCCCGCCGCCGCCAGATGCGCGTCCTGGGCGTGAAGGGCGTCTCGGACCTGGAGTCGCTCCTGGCGCTCGGCGTCGACGTCGTCGACATCTGCACCCCGCCGCACCTGCACGAGGCCCAGATCATCCAGTGCCTGGAGGCGGGTGCCGACGTGGTGTGCGAGAAGCCGCTGGTCGACTCGGTGGCCGCCGTCGACCGCCTCGCCGCCGCCGAGCAGCGCACCGGGCGCCGGGTCGCCCCGATCTTCCAGTACCGGTGGGGCGCTGGGTCGCAGAAGCTCAAGCGCCTCCTCGACGCCGGCATCCCCGGCCGCCTGCTCGTCGCCACCAGCGAGACCATGTGGAAGCGCGGCGACGCCTACTACGCCGTCGACTGGCGGGGCACCTGGAAGGGCGAGCGCGGCGGTGCCGTGCTCAGCCACGCCATCCACCTCCACGACCTGCTCACCTGGCTCGGCGGCCCCCCGGCCGAGGTGGTGGCCCGCACCGCCACCCGCACGCTCGACATCGAGGTCGAGGACAGCGCGGCGGCGATCATCACCACCGCCGATGGTGCGCTGATGACGGCCACGGTCACCCTCGGGGCGGCGACGGAGACGTCGCGCCTCCGCTTCGTGTTCGAGAACCTGACGGTCGAGTCCTCGCAGTCGCCCTACAAGCCGGGTGCCGAGCCGTGGACGTTCCACTTCGCGTCGAAGGAGGTCGAGCGGCAGGCGGCGGCCACGCTCGACGGCTGGTCGCCCCCGCTCAGCGGATGGCGCGGGCAGCTCGCCGCCACGCAGGAGGCACTCGTCTCGCACCGCCCGCTGCCCGTCAGCCTCGACGATGCCCGCACCGCGCTCGAGGTCGTGACGGCGTGGTACCGCTCCTCGCGCACTGGTCAGCCGGAGTCGTTGCCGCTCGCGGCCGATCACCCCGACCGGTCCAGCTGGCTTCCCGAAGAACTTCGCTGAGACCGATGAATCGGCGCGTCGGCCACCGTCTGATGCGGTGAACCCGCCATCGAACGACTTCCAAGGAGACCCGCTCATGCCTACCCGTGACGGCGCGCCCGCCGGCGCTCCCTGCTGGATCGACCTCTTCACCGACGATGCGCCCGCCGCGCACGCCTTCTACACCGAGCTGTTCGGCTGGACCGTCGACGTTGCCGAGGAGTTCGGCGGCTACGCCACGTTCCACCGCGACGGCGTGGCCGTCGGCGGCTGCATGGGCAACCACCAGCCCGGTCATCCGGCGAACTTCTGGACCGTGTACCTGCGGGTCGACGACATCGTCGCCACGGTCGAGTCCGCCAAGGCGGCGGGCGGAGGCGAGCTCTTGGCGCCGATGCCGGTGGGCGATCTCGGCCAGATGGGGATGATCGCCGATCCGAGCGGTGCGGCCACCGGGCTCTGGCAGGTGGGCTCGTTCCCCGGCATCGGCGTGCTGGCCGAACCGGGCGCGCCGGCGTGGTTCGAGCTCCACACGATGGCCTACGACGCGGTGCTGCCCTTCTACCGGGACGTGTTCGGGTGGGACATCCACACCGCGAGCGACGAGCCGCAGTTCCGCTACAGCACCCTCGGCAAGGACCGGGACGGGCTCGCCGGCGTGATGGATGACGCGGTGCACGCCCCCGAGGGCTCGCCGTCGTTCTGGAACGTCTACATCGCCGTCGCCGATGCCGACGCCACCGTCGCCAAGGCCGAGGAGCTGGGTGGCGGCGTCGAGATGAAGCCCGAGAACACCCCCTACGGCCGCCTCGCCGTCCTCACCGACACCACTGGCTCGCGCATCAGCATCATGGGCGAGAACACCCCGGAGCGATGAGGTGGGAGCACCGCGAGCGCACGGCTCGCGGTGCTCGCGCCGACCGCACCGGGCTCGGCCAGAGACGGATCTCTGGGTGTCCTCCCGCTCACGCTCGTCGCGCTGATCCGGGCCGTCCGCCCGGAGCGCATCGCCGCCCTCGAGGGTCCCGTGCCCGAGGTGGCCCTCGAGGCCACCGGGACCGTTGTGAGTCCGGGCGCGGCGCGCGTGGCAGCATCGGCTCCGTGAACGGTGGAACGACGACCCCTGGCTGGTACCCGGACCCTTGGTACCCGGGGGGTGTGCGGTGGTGGGACGGCTCCCGGTGGACCGAGCACGCCGGCCCCGGCAGCGCCGCGTTCGCTCCACCGGAGCGCTACGACGCCGAGAAGGGCTGGAGCACCGCTCGGTGGGCCGGCTGGGCGTTCGTCGCCCGGGGCGTGGTGGCCGGCGTCCAGCTGCTGGCCGTCGGGCTGGTGTTCGGCCGGTTCTTCCACGAGATGTGGGCGGGGATCGACAACCCCGACGCCACCCCGACGTTCGAGGCCCTGCCTGGCTACGGCTTCATGGTCGTGGCCCAACTTGCCGGCCTCTTGGGGTGGGCGTGCCTGATCGGGCTCTGCATCTGGACCTTCCGGGCCACCAAGAACGCCAAGCTGCTCGGGCTCTCGACGACGTTCGACCCGGGCTTGGCGGTGGCGGGCTGGATCATCCCGCTCGCCCAGCTGGTGATGCCCTACCTGGCCGTGCGCGACCTGTTCCCCGAAGGGCACGCCGGCCGGCGCGCGGCCGGCGTCTGGTGGGGTGCCGAGATCGCCGGGTCGGTGGCCGGGATCGCCGCGTTCATCGCCGCCGTCGCC
>Ga0182747_1001737_pt1 | contig 16326 bp, 16 predicted proteins | sample eDN3rd30CBELigBY_FD_128526 | JGI IMG/M metagenome (GOLD analysis project Ga0182747, IMG submission 128526) | Enriched backyard soil microbial communities from Emeryville, California, USA - eDNA 3rd pass 30_C BE-Lig BY (version 2) (version 2) | ecosystem: Environmental > Terrestrial > Soil >...
AAAACCGCGAATAACAGCGGATTGACCTCGCCGGATACACATCCGACGCCTTCTATCAGCGATTTCGGGAAGCAAGGCGTTGGCGAATCACCGGCATTTCCGGATGAGGAACCGATGGGTGGCCCTGCTACGGATGAGCCCGAGACCGGTGGGAGCGCCAATGTGACTCCGGTGGACGAAGGTGGAGGAGAGGCGTCGGAACTCTCATCACCCACAAGACCAGCGGCAGATCATGAGGCGGCCAGCGTTGAGGAATTGACCACACCACAAACAGACACGGTGCCCGATGCCCTTTTGCATGAGCATGTGGAAAAGCAACCGTTCCCCAAACTTGGCGGTAACGAACCGACGTAGCATTCGGGGCATGAATCCCGCGTTGGTCACTCCTGCGCACGAGTCTTGCATCATCAAGTGCGCCCGCTTTCTTATTGATACTGGTAAAGGATAGAGTTCCATGATCAGGAATATGCGTACGGCCGTAAAATTCTTCGTCTATGGCCTTATCGTTGGATTGGTTTTTGCTCCACGGAGCGGTGAGGAAACCCGCAAGGAACTGATGGGTTGGCTGGGGAACTCCCTGAAGGGGGTGACCGGCGGCAAGTAGGGGCGTCGTTCCGGGAGATGTGTGGCGAACGCGGCCGTCCGTTTCAGGGCGGTCGCGCTTTGTCTCCCGATCCGGATATGCTTCCTGCAATCCTCCGGGTTTTCCCGGGAGTGATTTCTGAGCGAGGGAGGTGCGGGTGTTACCGCTTAGCGATGACAATCGGGGACGGCGCAGCCAGCCGGTGACGACCTGGGTGTTGATTGCGCTCAACGTGGTCATCTACGCCTACCAGTGGACGCTCAGCGATCGTGCCCTGTACGACTTCCTCGATCGATGGGCGACGATTCCGGCGGAGATTTCCTCCGGGCAGGCGCTGTTCACCCTCTGGACCTGCGCCTTCCTGCATGGATCGTGGTTCCACCTCGGAAGCAACATGCTCTTCCTCTGGATCTTTGGCGACAACGTTGAAGATGTGATGGGACATGTGAAATTCCTCATCTTTTACCTGTTGACCGCGGGTGCTGCGAGCTACGCCCAGGTGCTGGTGAGCACTGACAGTGTGGTGCCGCTGGTTGGTGCCAGCGGCGCGGTGTCCGGGGTGCTGGCTGCGTATATCGTGATGTTCCCCCATGGCAGGATCCGGACACTCGTCTTCCTCGGTGTCTTTGTGACGCTGGTCATGTTGCCGGCGTGGATCATGATCGGGTACTGGATTTTCCTGCAGGTCATCTCCGGGTTAGGTTCGCTGGGCACGGTAGGCGATCAGGGGGGCGGTGTTGCGTTCTTCGCGCACATCGGCGGGTTCGCCGCCGGGCTGGTGCTGGTCTGGCTTTTCCGGAACCGGGGCCGGGAGGATGCGCAGCGACGGGCCAGGCAGGGAGTCGTGAGTGGGCAGCGGTGGGGTATGGGCGGGAGATAGGCTCTAATAATCGATCTTTTTGAATCGGATCGACGATAGTTTCATACTATTTCTAGATTAGTGATGACGTTCACTGTTCTTTGCGATCCAAGACGTTTACCCATTGAATCAATTAGGGATTGAGAGACAGAGCGCACCAGCAATATCAAACTTATCTGCGATTAGTGTCGGAGAGCTAGAGTGACGAATGATAGAGGCGTAAATGTGTCTCCAGCTTCACAACCACATCGTCCCGAACGTAATCCTTCCGGTGTCCTCAATGATTCTGAATCGATGACGGTTTTGCTGTCCCATTTGTCGGCCGACCGGGTCAACCTTGAGCCGCTTCATATGCAGCTAAGTAATGCTCTCGAACAGGCGATTTTCTCGGGGCAAATACCGGAACACTCGGCTTTGCCAAGTGTACGAGTCCTTGCGGAGCGTATTGGCGTTTCTACCAACACCGTTGTTCGATCATATCGAAAGCTTACTGAGGACGGCTGGCTGCGTGCAGAACCCAAACGTGGGTACTTCGTCACTTTGGGCTCAGAAGAGGTGATCCAGATTGCCAGCGAGACTGGTGCTGATATCAGGACACTCATCGACGATGTCGTCGCTACGGCACAGGAGGCAAATATCCCGATCGAGCTTTTCATGCGATGGGTGCGTGCTAGCTTTAAGGAACACAGATCGCATGAGCGCAATGTTGTGGCGGTAGTGGGTTTTGAGGAAGCTTTTCTTGATCAACGGGTTGAAGTGGTCGCGCAGGCAATTGCGGATCTTCCATTCGAAGCCCGTGCTCTAGCAGTCAGCGAACTTGATGACTCTCTTGAAGAACTCAATTTCGGTGAACCCGATGTTGCCATTTACGTCGTACCGGTCGGCCAGGTGCGTCGGGTAGCTTTTGCATTGGGACCCGAAGCGACTCGCATCCTACCAATGACGAGGCGATTACGGGATGATGTACGCGATGCTATTACGCTTCAACCCGCTTGGACACGATTCGGGATCGTTTCTGGTTCCCGGTTGACGGCAGGACGGATTCGTGCTGCGCTCGTTCGCTTGCGTCCTACCAATGTGCCACCGCGAACGGCTTTGACAAGCGAGAGTAAAGACGCTATCGATGCCTTGATCGATTGGGCAGATATCGTTGTGATAGGCACTACTGCGAGGTTGTACCTGCGTACTCGCGGGTATCCTTCGAAACCGACTATTGAGATGGCATATTTACCCGATGATCATACGCTCCGAACGCTTCGTCAGAGATTGGAGATATTAAAGACTGGATTCCGTGAGAATAATAGAGAAAGGCCGCTGGAGCTTCAACATGGCTGACAAACAGATCGTTTTACGTGAAGCGGAGATGACGATCTGTCAATCACGGAAGGTCGTCATCTCCGCTTATTCAATTGCTCTTATTATCCACATGAGGCAGCGCTGATCAGTGCTGCCTCTCCTTGATGAAGGGCCGCAATGGTGTTTGCATCAAGTTGCCGGAGCTGATTTTCGAGCGGTAAGGGCTTGAATCTCGTTGAGAGAGGCCCCTCTGGCAATGAGTTTGTCCATTTCCTCCTCAATCTCGCTGATGACGATTACTTGTGTCATGACCGCATCCAGGGCATGTAATGGAATGACGACCACTCCATCTTCATCCGCCACAATGATATCGTCAGGGTTGACAACAATTCCTCCGACTGTCACGGGTACATTGACTGCTGAGATGACTGTGCCTGGTTCGTGTCGCTCCGTTTGAGCCCCTGTATACCAGAGTGGAAGACCGAGTCCGCGGATGCCGGCTACATCGCGAGCCCCACCGTCAATTACCAGGCCAGCAATACCGTGGCTCTTGGCCATATTGGCCTGATTATCACCGGTGTATACTTTTTCGAGACCGCCTCCAGCAATGACGGAAACCTGTCCAGGTTTGGCGCCTGCATAGATCTCATAGGGAGACAAATTCTTCCCCGTAAATCCCGTGACAGGTTTGATCTCGAGTGTGAGCGCGGGACCAACCAGTCGCATATCCTCAAACCCCCGTGCAGGACGGATGGAGCGCATCGCCCCTGATAAACCAAGTTTGTTGAGGGCATCGCACACATATCCAGTTGGGGTATCTCGAAGTGTATTAAGGACGTGTTCTGATGGCGAACTTGCTTGAGTCATTCTCTCATCCTTTCGTCTTGATCCTCCAAGATCGAATGTGGCCAACGGTACGATGACATCCTATCGATCAAGGGCTGGGGGACTAGTCGTGCAACACCGTTGTGAACACCCGCATGAAGTTGCCACCGAGCACCTTCCGCACGTCAGCTTCGCTAAACCCGCGACGGAGCATAGTTGCAGTGACATTGCCGAGCTCGGTATGACTATCAAACCCAATGGTGTTGTGCATGTGCTCGTCCATCCCGCCACAGATTTCCGGGTATCTCCGCCCCGTATTGGTCAGCCACCAAATGCCTTTCATGCCACTCTTGTCTTCTTCCATAATGTCTGTCCCGATGCCGACGTGGTCTACTCCTACCTTCTCCGCGATGTACGCGATGTGGTCAACGTAATTGTCGACATTCGGCTGCACCCCACTGGTTGTGTCTGCCACGAAGTCTGCAAACGCAGCAATACCGATGACTCCGCCACGCTCTGCCGCAGCGATGATCTGTTCATCTGTGAGGTTTCGAGGATTGTCCTGGATAGCTTTCACGTTCGAGTGTGAGAAGATCACGGGGGCTTCGGAAACAGAAATCGCGTCCAGGCTTGTTTTTTCTGAGGTATGAGTGACGTCAACCACCATCCCGAGGCGGTTTAATTCTCGTACGACCTGTATCCCGAAGTGCGTTAAACCTCGGTCATCTGGCTCAAGGCAACCACTGCCAAGTAGGTTTCCTTCGTTATATGTCAGCTGGATCACTCGAATACCGAGGGCGTGAAAGATTGAGACATTGTGGAATTCATGCGCAAGCGGCTCGGCTCCCTGAAATCCCATCACAATGCGAAGCTTCCCCGCTAGTGCCGGATCTTCCAAATCACGCCTGGATTGCACAAGGTGGACGGTCTCAGGATTGGCGTCCCGGAGCCAATAATATGTGGCGATCTTATGCATGACACTTTCGAAGGAGTCGGAGTGCCCGCCAACGGTCCAGTTACAGGCGTTGTAGCCGGTCTCAAGGAGTTGTGATACATACCGCGGTCCAGGGCCGCCTGTCATGAGGCTGTCAAAGACATACGTGTCCTGCTGAATGCGATTTGCTTCTGTTTCCCATTTATCCGATGTGACCACAGTCATTATTTCCATTCCTTTGAGTTGTTGCGGATTTTACGCTTACGCACTGAAACACTCTGATCGCTTTCGGTAATGCCCCCTCTCTTGGCTGCGCAGATAGGTTCTGCATCAACTGCTACCGTCAATGCCCTCCCCCAACCCTTGACGCACGGTCATGATTGACTGAGATGAGGATCCAGGGCATCCCGTAATCCATCACCAATCAGGTTGAAGGAGAGCGCAACGATGAAGATCGCGATGCCGGGGTAGAGGATGAGTTCGGGTGAGGTCGTGAAATAGTCACGACTGTCCGCCATCATTGCTCCCCATTCTGGAGTTGGCGGTTGAGGTCCAAGTCCGAGAAAGCTCAGGCTCGAAATAGAGAGCATGGCTGTAGCGAGCCGGAGGGTTGATTGCACGATGAGTGGTTGTGCAGCGTTGGGAAGGATGTGGCGGAGGAGAACACGCACATTGGATGCGCCAATGGTATTCGCTGCAGTGATGTACTCCTGGCCGGATACTAATAATGAGGATCCACGCGCAATTCTGGCGAAGCCTGGAATTGCAGCCACACCGACTGCGATCATCACGTTGTACGTTCCTGGACCCAGTGCGGCCACTACGGCGATGGCCAGCAGGAAGCCGGGAATAATCAGAAGCATGTCGACGAAACGCATCAAGATCATGTCGACGACATTACCCAGATAGCCCGCAGTGAGGCCGATCGTTGTACCAACAATCAAGGCGGTGGCTACGGCACCGGTTGTGAGAATCAGGCTGATTCTGCCGCCATAGATGATTCGCGAAAGCGTATCTCGACCCAGGAAGTCGGTTCCTAACGGATGATCCAGAGAAGCTGGCGCCCTTGAGACACTTAGATCAATCTGTCCTTCCGTATTCTCGAGGAAGAAGGGACCGATCACGACGGCCAGGACCATGATCATCAATACCAGGGCACCAAGGAGCGCTGTTCGGCGGTGTAGAAACCGGCGAAGGGTGGCCATACTGTTGGATTTTGAATGTGACAGTGCACTACCTGGGGGCATCTAGTGCTTTACCTCGCGATTTCTATCATTCGATATTGCTCACCCGACCCCTTGAATACGTGGGTCGACGAGCATGTAGACAATGTCAACGATGAGATTGACGGTTACACACACCACTGCTAGGAGCAGTAAGACTCCCTGGACAACGGGATAGTCACGAGAGCGAATGCCTTCTACCAGTAGACGACCTATACCAGGTCGGGAAAAGACGGTCTCGGTGATAACAGCGCCGCTCAAGAGACTCCCGAATTCCAAACCTACGACGGTGATAACCGGAATCAACCCATTACGCAGGACATGACCTCGGAAAACAGGACCTTCAGCTAGCCCTTTCGCTCGTGCGGTACGGACATAGTCGTGACGAATGACATCAAGCGTGCTGGAGCGCGTCATCCTGGCAAGGATGGCAATTGATGAGACGGATAGCGTTATTGCCGGTAGCACAAGATACCGTAGTCCCCCTGCACCGCCGGTGGGCAACCACCCCAAGTGAACTCCCAAGAAGTAGATAAGGGCTAGTCCGATTCCAAATACCGGCATGGCAACGCCAATAAACGAGAACAACATGCATATATTGTCGATCAAGGAGTTTGGTCGCCGAGCGGACATGATTCCCATTAAGACACCAACGAGGAGAGCAATTGCCATCGCGGTGAATGCCAACTCAGCGGTGGGCAGGATTCTCGTTCTGATTTCCTCGGTCACTGGTCTTCGAGTCAGGAGGGATTGACCTAAATCACCCTGGACTGCGTTCGTCAGCCATGTTCGGTATTGTTCATGCATTGGCCGGTTCAACCCATATCTCTCGGTGATCTGGGCAAGCTCCTCCTGCGTGGCATCGGTTCCCCCAATTACCAATGCGGCGTTCCCGCCAGCCAATTGCATAATGCTGAACACGAAGATTGAGACAATGATCAAGAGAGGGATCATTGCGAGTATTCGTCGAACGATGAATCCTGTCACATCAACCAGCCTTCAGTTTGACGCTGTGTGGCTACGATCATGAAATGCTGACGTTATGCAGTAGTACATCCAGATTGGGCAGGATCACCAGACCCGAGATGTTATTGCGGTGGGCCAGAGTTCCCTGGACTGAAAATGGCCAGACAAATGGTGCGTCTTCCCAGATAACCTCTTGCGCCGCTTCATACAATGCCAGTCGCTCGTCCTCGTCGAATGATGATCGTGCGGCGTCGAGCAGTTGATCGACTTCATCATTTTTGTAACCGGTTGCGGGAAGTGCGCTATTGGAGTGGAAGAGGCGATCCAAGTGATAGCCAACACTGCTACTCCCTCGAGTCTGCAAGGATGTCCAGCCAGGTGTCTCCTCAGATGGCCGGTTACCCATTTCGATTTGGGTTGCCAGATCGACTTGTTGAAGGGTGAGGCGAACACCAATCTGCGACCAATAGGCTTGAATCGCCTGGGCTACCTGGTCATCGCCGGCCCAGCGTCCACTGACGTATCGAAGGCTGCAGTCGAACCCATCTGGGTAACCTGCGCTTACGAGCAACTCCCGAGCCTTGGTTGGGTCATAGGTATAAGGTTCGAAGTTTGCGGTGCCCCAAAGTCCCACTGGCCCCGGAGTGGTCGTCTCCGTTCCAATATCAGCCATGATTGAGGAGATGATCCCTTGTGAGTCAATGGCATAGTTGAGCGCTTGTCGAACTTCCCGCTGATTAAAGGGAGGGCTTGCGACCTCAAGTTCTGAAGTCACCGATGTTACGGTGTTGTAAACGACGACGGATATATCCCCTGTGTTTCGTAGCGACTCCAATCCCTGAGGGGATGGGCTCATCGCCACATCAACTTCTCCTGCGAGAATCATGGCCTCACGGCTCGAAGCCTCGGGTACGAAACGCACGATTACCTGGTCAACGGCGGCTCTATCGTTGTGATAATCGTCAAAGCGATCCATCGTGATGTGATCATTGGGCACCCACTCTACCAGACGGAATGGACCAGTACCCGCACCGACAGGACGGACCGAGAATTCCTCAGGCCCCAGGTTTTCGGCAATGACTGGGTTGATGATAGCAGCGCTACGTTCACCGAGGAAGGCGGGGAGTTCGGAGTATGGGGAGGTTGTCCGGAATTTGACGACATAAGGGGCTTCGGCAATAACCTCCTCGATTATGCTGAAGCTTCCCTTGCGAATATGAATGTCAGTGTTGAGGATTCGGTCAAATGATCCCTTTACTGATTCACTGGTGAAGGGAGACCCATCGTGAAATGTTACCCCCTCTTTGAGGTGAAACGTCCAGGTGAGGCTATCATCTTCAATCTGCCATCCGGTAGCTAGCCCCGGAACCGGTTCAAGTTCCTCCGTTACCGCAACCAAGGTTTCAAACATACTGTAGATCACGATGCCAAAGGGTCCGGTGCCTTGATGTGGATCTATGCTGTTGGGCTCCTGGCCATCGGCCACCCTGAGCGTGATGAGATCTCCAGATTGTGCCGCCCAGCTCTTTTGCTGGTGAGACAGTCCCAAGAGTGGTAATCCAGCTACTGGGAGGGCAATAGCATGCTTTACCAGTTGTCTGCGACTCGTCTCCTGAAACGCGAGATGTGAAGTTTTCATATTGCTCCTTCACCTTTCCTCTACAAATCCTGACACCATGAATCGGGTATGTCAGGACGACAGCGAGCGGCTTGCCATGGATTAGTAATACAGTTCAATACAGATATACTCACACATATGATCCTTATATGCAATAGGTTTGATGTCCAATTATTGCTATTCCTCTCCTTGGAAAGGTTACAGAAGGGTACAGATAGACATCGAGATGGTTTAGTATCCGGACGGTAATAGGAAAGCCATATGGTCCACAAGGGAAATGACAAGTGGTCAAAACTTTCCACGAGAAAGCAAAATAAGAGGTTGGGTCTAATCAGGTTCTAGTTCATTTAGCGGCGCCACTTATTGGAAACCGTACAACGAATCGGTTCGGGTAATTAGCCGTAGCAGAGAGTGAATAGCGTCGAAGTGGGAATTGATCAAAGCAATTTGCGGATGAAATAGATTGTTGGCAAAGTAAATAAGTACCGGAACTATCGCTTCCGGTGCTACAATCGAGCCCCATGGAATGAGCCAAACGGGCCGGATGGCGCGCCTGGTATCTGGCATGCCTCGGGGAGGATTGTGTGACGAACGACATATCAACGGGACCATTGAGCGGGATCAGGGTGGTCGACCTGACCCGGGTGATGACGGGTCCGTATTGCACGATGATGCTGGGGGATCTTGGGGCGGATATCGTCAAGATCGAGCAGCCCGGTAAGGGTGACGATACGCGTCACTGGGGACCGCCCTTTGTTGAGGGGGAATCCTCGTATTTCATGAGCGTGAATCGCAACAAGCGTTCGCTCGGGCTGGACCTGAAATCCGACGCTGGTCGGGAAATCCTTTGGAAGCTGATCGACGATGCCGATGTCATCGTCGAGAATTTCTCGCCCGGTACCATCGACCGGCTTGGTTTCGGGCACGAGGCGGTGCTGGAGCGGAATCCGCATATCGTGTACGCCTCAATCTCCGGATTCGGACAAACGGGCCCCTCGCGGAACCGGACGGCCTACGATCTCATCGTCCAGGGGATGAGCGGGATGATGAGCATCACCGGTGAGGTGGGCGGGATGCCGACCAAGATGGGGATCCCGATTGCGGATATCACCGCCGGAATGTTCACCGCCAACTCGATCGTTGCCGCGTTGTTCGCGCGGGAGCGACATCCCGACAAGCTGGGGCAATACGTCGATACCACCATGCTGGGCGGACAGATCGCGTTGCTTACCTATCAGGCGGGGAGCTATTTCGCGACCGGCGAGGTGCCGCATATGTCTGGCAACCGTCACTCGATCATCACCCCGTACGATACCTTCCCGAGTTCGGATGGCTACGTGAACCTGGCGGTGGGGAATGACGCTATCTGGCGACGATTTTGCGATGCGATGGGACTGGAAGCGGTGCGGGATGATCCGCGATTCCTCACCAATGCCGACCGGCACGCGCATCGGCCGGAACTCTACGAGATCATGAACGCTTGCCTTGGCCAGTTCACGACGGCAGAACTCGTCGAGCGGCTGGATGCGGTATCGGTGCCGTGCGGCCCGATTTACGAGGTCGACCAGATCATGGAAGATCCGCAGACGGTCGACCAGGATCTGGTAATGACCGCGCCGCATGCGAAGCTGGGTGAACTCCAGGTGACAGGTTTCCCCTATCATTTTCACGGCACGCCGTTATCGATCCGGTACGGTCCACCCTTGTTGGGTGAGCACACGCGGGAGTTCCTGACCTGGCTCGGATATGACGAAGCTGCCATCGACGCGATGGTTGAGAGTGGTGCGGTTCAGGCCAGTGAGCCGATGTTGGGTAGCCCGGCACGGCGGGATAATGGTGCATGAGGTGAGAAGCTGAATGACGCATGATATGGGCGGGCATCATGCCCGCCCATTGTGATGTGTCTAGGATTGGAGAGAAGACTGGACGCGACGAAGTGCGGCTTCGGCTTCCCTCGCTACGTCTGCGAGTTCGGCGTTATCGCCTGCAGCGGCGAGCATCTGGATAGGGTCAACTAAAGATACTTTCGTCTTGCCGTCAATTTGGTGAAGGGTGACGTTACAGGGAAGCAGCAGACCGAGATCAGGCTGGATTGAGAGCGCGCGGTGGGCGAGGCCGGGATTGCAGGCACCCAGAATTTCGTAATGAGAAAAATCGATGTCGAGTTTTTGCTTCAGTGTGGCCTTGATGTCGATTTCAGTGAGAATGCCGAACCCTTGCTCCTTGAGAGCGGCTTCGACCCTGGGACGAGCGTCGGTGATAGGGTGGTCGAGGGTGACGGAGAAGCCAAATGCACTGGAGTCAGACATGATCCAATCCTTTCCAAAGGGAAGTATTGTGTTATAGACGGATTGTATCATGTTTGAGCCTGGCAAGAAGTATGATGATGGAATCCTTACATGTATGCGATGGAGTGATGCAATTGGACTTGACATTGATGGAAGCGGCCTGGAAAACACTGGAACGTGCGGCCGAGGCACACGAATTCGGAGGGGCCGTTTCGCTGGTCGCCCAGGACGGCGAGGTCGTCCTTCACCGGGCGACGGGCTGGGCGGTGCGGGAGCCGGAGGATGAGCGGGTGCCGATGGCTCTGGACACCATCTTCGATCTCGCTTCGCTAACCAAGGTGGTCGCGACCACCCCGTCGATCCTGCAGCTGGTTGCTGCGGGAAAGATCGGTCTCGATCAGCCGGTGGGTGAGATCCTGACGGAATTCGGCACTGAGGGGCAAAAGGCCGGGATGACGATCCGGCGGCTGATGGCGCATTCATCCGGGATCGTTTCCTGGCGGGGCGTGTTCTCGGAAGGTGTCGGGCCGGAAGCCTACCTCGCCAGCTTCGCGAAGGATCAGCCGGAGATGACGCCGGGTGAGCAGGTGGTGTATAGCTGCCCCGGATTCATCACGCTGGGTGAGGTGATTCGGCGGGTGACGGGGGATTCCGTGGCGGAGCATGCCGCCAAGCATGTCTTCGCGCCGCTGGGGATGACCGACACGATGTTCACGCCACCGGCGGACCTGCGGGAGAGGATTGCGGCCACCGAGCAGGGGAATGTCTACGAAACGGAGATGGCCGACGGCGCCCCGATCAATGGCGGCTGGCGTGATTACCTGCTGCGCGGTGAAGTGCATGACGGAAACGCCTGGTATGGCTTCCATGGCGTGGCCGGGAACGCCGGGCTCTTCGGGACGGCGCCCGATCTCGCACGGTACGGTCAGATGTGGCTGAATGGCGGTGAGATTGACGGCGTTCGCATTCTGCCGGAGGCCATCGTCCACGAGGCGATCCGGGAACAAACCGGGTTGAAGGCGCCCAACGGACGACGCGGTCTTGGCTGGCAGATGACTCCCCGGCCAGATGACGATCCCGAAAATCATTCCGGGCGCGGGCTCTCCCAACAGGCGTTCGGGCACACCGGGTTCACAGGCACGTCGCTCTGGATGGATCCGGAGCGGGATTTGATCATCGTGCTGCTGACCAATCGGGTGCATCCTGCGGTCAACGCCGCTTATTTACCAACACGTGCGCGATATACCGAAACTCTTGCGAGGGCATGTTCATGAGCAATATCTGTGTCGGGCTGATTTCCGGGACATCCCTGGATGGAATCGATGTTGCCGTTTGCCAGATCGACGGTCACGCGCAGGAGGCGAAGGTCGAGTTACTGGCGTTCGAGACGGTGGCGTATCCGGACGCGGTCCGGGCCGAATTGCTCAAGCTGTACGACGATCAGGACAATGCCGTTGCCCGCATCTGCGCACTGAATGTGGTGGTCGGTCAGCATTTTGCCGATGCCTGCGCGGGTGTCCTGGAGCGATCCGGGATCGAGAGCAGCCAGATCGAGGTCGTTGGCTCACATGGGCAAACCGTCTGGCATCAGCCGGAGGCTGATCCCGATAGTCCGCTGATCGTGCCCTCGACGTTGCAGATTGGTGAGGCGGCGGTGATTGCGGCGCAGATTGGTGTGCCGGTGATTGCGGATTTCCGCGTCGCCGATATGGCCGTGGGCGGACAGGGTGCTCCGCTGGCACCCTACCTTGATTGGGCGATCTTTTCCGACCCGATGCTGAGCCGCTGCGTGCAGAATATCGGCGGTATCGGGAATGTCACCTGGTTGCCGGGTGGAGGCGCGGTGGGGGATGTGATCGCCTTCGATACTGGTCCTGGCAATATGTTGATCGATGCCCTCGTTACCCGGCTGACGCAGGGCGGTCAAACCTTTGATGTCGATGGGACGATCGGGCTCAATGGCGACGTCGATGGCGATTTGCTGTCGCGATTGATGCAGGATCCCTATCTCGATCAGGCGCCGCCGAAGACGACCGGGCGTGAGTATTACGGGACGGCGATGGTCGACGAGATTTTGCGGGATCGGGAGTTGACGGCCGATGTGATCGCCACGGCCACGGCGTTCACCGCGCACTCGATTGCCGATGCCTACCGGCGCTGGTTGCCGGAATTACCGGATGAGGTCTACGTCAATGGTGGCGGGGCGCGGAATCCCTTGTTGATGCGGATGATCGGTGACGCGCTGGACGGCATTCCCGTGCGGGCAACGGATGACCTCGGTGTCGATGCCGACGCGAAGGAGGCCGTGGCCTTCGCCCTAATGGCGCACGATACTCTGGCTGGTTTGCCGACGAACATCCCCGGCGCGACCGGTGCCAGCCGGGCGGTGCCGCTCGGAAAGCTGACGCGATTGTAGATCGTTATTGTACGAAATCGACGAAATGAACAATAGCGACCCCGGTTTGGGGGTCGCTATTTCACATCCGTAACATAGCGGTACCAGAATTTAAGTGCTATGTTACGAATAGGCGATTTTGTAACATAGCTGCGGCTTCCAACACTCTCTTCTCGTGACATCGTTAGTTTTTCGACTGCCCAGGATTGAGTCAAGGAGGTGACATGGTTTCGGGCAACACACGGATGGGACGTTACGTTCGTCAATCAGAGGGGTTTCGCGCTTTCGTTCCGAACCCTCTACCGCCGAGTCCCCCGGTGGAAATTGATCGAGATATGTTGCTTGAATTCTCGCGAGCCGATCAGGCCCTGGCCAGGCTTGATGGTGTTTCCTTGACACTACCCAATCCGGATTTGTTCGTCGCTATGTACGTGAGGCGTGAGGCTGTTAACAGTTCTGCGATTGAAGGCACGCAGAGCACACTTGAAGATGTCCTTTCGTACGAATTGCGACCAGGACTCACCGAACTTCCGGATGATGTTGAAGAGGTTGTGAATTATGTGCGGGCAATGAACTACGGGCTCGAACGTCTCTCCACGCTGCCTCTTTCATTACGGCTTATTCGAGAGATTCACGGACAATTGCTCCAGGATGTGCGGGGAGGAAACAAGGCGCCAGGAGAATTCCGCCGAACACAGAACTGGATTGGTGAGGCAGGGGCATCCCTGAATCAGGCATCATTTGTACCGCCCCCTGTACCAAAGATGATGAGTTCGCTTGATAATCTCGAAACCTTTTTGCATCGCCGCGACGAATATCCGGCGCTCATACATGCGGCAATCGCTCATGCGCAATTCGAGACCATACATCCGTTTCTTGATGGAAATGGACGCGTCGGCAGACTTCTTATCGCGTTTCTCCTTATGCACCAGGGCGTTATCTCTCGGCCTCTTCTCTATCTGAGCCATTTCCTCAAGCTTCACCGGTCGGAATACTACGATCGCCTCACCGCCATTCGTGTGGACGGGAACTGGGAAGGGTGGATCAGGTTTTTTATCCGGGGCGTCAATGAAACGGCTTCGGAAGCCACAGATACGGCGCAGCGCATCGTCCGGCTTCGCGAACAGCATCAAAGAGAGGTTGGCGAACGTGGGTATGGCATGAACGAACTCAAACTGGTTGATCTGTTGTTTCAACGCCCTTTGGTGAATGTCGCCCTGGTTCAACGTGAACTGGGCGTTGAAGCCCATCGTACAGCCGCCAAGTCGATTGATCGCCTGGTGGATCTTGGGTATCTGGAGGAGATCACCGGAAGAAAGCGAGACCGGGTATTTCGTTACACGCCGTATGTGGACCTTTTTGAAGGGCGCGCTGTCAGTGATCATGAGGATTCACTTTCGCAGGTGACTGAATCGCTGCAATGAGTGAGAGGCGGTCCGGTAGAAATTGGGCCGAGGGAGGACCTATGAGCAAGGTGACGGATCAGGATCGTGTCTTTTTGCGGCGTTGTGTCGAGTTGGCGCGGGAGGCGATGGAGGCCGGTGATGAGCCGTTTGGCTCTCTGCTGGTGGATGCGGAAGGGACGATCCTGTTCGAGGATCGCAACCGGACACAGGATGGTGATGCGACGCGGCATCCGGAGTTCGAGATTGCGCGGTGGGCGGCGACCAACCTCTCTCCCGACCAACGCCGGACGTGTGTTGTGTACACCTCCGGCGAGCACTGCGCGATGTGCAGCGCCGCCCACGCCATGGTTGGGCTGGACCGGATCGTTTATGCGTCGAGTGGCGATCAACTCCGATCCTGGCGGCGGGAATGGGGCGTGGATCGGGGAATCGTGATTGCTCCCTTGCCGATCAACGCCGTGGCGCCGAATATCCCGGTCGCCGGACCCGAACCGTCCTTGACGGATGAGATGCGGGCGATCCATGCGCAACGGCTTGGCATTCACGAATAGGTTCGGAGATATCGATGTACTTTCAACATGCGGATGGAATCTGGCGAGACTTTCCCGAACTGGTGGCGGGCGCGCTATTCGCCACGGGCATCCACACGGATGTGGACGTGACTTCGCGGGTCGCCGCATTCGAGCAGGTGGCGCGAGAGCGATTGGCGGATCAGACCGAATCCGCCTTGCCGGAAATCCAGGCCTGGCGGCGGACATTTGCGAAGATGGGACTGAAGCCGACCCAGTATCGCTGCGCGTCGGAGTCGTTGCTCAGGCGGTTCCGGAAAGAAGACGCATTGCCGTCCCTGCATCCGTTGATTGACTTGTGCAATGCGATGTCGCTGGCGTTTGCGATTCCGATCGCGGTGTTCGACACGTCGCAAATCACGGATTTCATCGAGGTGCGATACGCCGCCGGAGATGAGGACTACCAGACGTTCTCGGGCGAGACGGAGCATCCGGCGGCAGGTGAGGTGATCTTCGCGGATGGGGCAAACCGGGCACATGCGCGACGCTGGACGAACCGGCAGAGTGGCTTGTCCGCGGTGCGGGAGGCGACATCGTCGGTCCTGATCGTCACGGAAGCGATGCATGAATCTGCTGCGACCGATGTGACCCGGTTGGTGGAAACGATTGCCGAAGAGCTGAACCGGGCCTGGTCGATCACGTCATCGGCTGCGATGTTGAGCGCGACCTCCCCGCGTTTCGCGCACAGCGAGTTGCATAATGGTTGAGATGGTCACCTGGTGATCGACTCCCATCGGGAGTCGATGGGCAACAAGGGGCCGCTTGCGCTATTCGGTCACAGGGTGACCTCACCCCACGGGGGGCGCTCTCGCTTTTCGTCGGCTCTCGCCGTCTCACCCTACGGGGGCCGCTTGCGCTATTCGATGGCTGCTGCCATCTCACCCCACCGGGGGGCGCTCTCGCTTTTCGTCGGCTTTCGCCGTCTCACCCTACTGCTTCGGACCGACCACCCCTACATCTGGTGTTGTACGCCTCGCAATCTTCCTGCAATTCGCTTATACGGGATCCGGGTAAACACTGCGGGGTGATCTCCGGTGATCGACGCCGCAGGCGTCGATGGGCAGCGAGCCTCACGGCCGCCTGCCCCTACACCACCCCGTACCAATTACCCGGATTCGGTATTAGTGGTCTGTCAAGCGTCAAATGCTGATTAAAGGTGACGGGATTTGGGGCATCATGGAGTCACACGACCGTTCACAGCGGGAGACCACCGGCCGCAGCTGCGAGGGTGTTGGGGTGAACTGGCAGCAGCCAGTGAATAGCGCAAGCGGCCCCTTCCCTACCGAGGAACGCCGAGTATCAGGCAAATGCGTTATGACAGACCACTAGGTTCGCTCCTTTATGCGGAGTGGGTACGGGTGGTG
>Ga0182747_1001739_pt1 | contig 16320 bp, 21 predicted proteins | sample eDN3rd30CBELigBY_FD_128526 | JGI IMG/M metagenome (GOLD analysis project Ga0182747, IMG submission 128526) | Enriched backyard soil microbial communities from Emeryville, California, USA - eDNA 3rd pass 30_C BE-Lig BY (version 2) (version 2) | ecosystem: Environmental > Terrestrial > Soil >...
ACAGTTTCACGGTCATCTGCTAAAAATTGAGTAGATTGTGATACTTTAAACGATTTTCCTGTTCTTGCTAATGAAATATTCATACCACGTTCAAACTTACCTGAAACAATACGAACAAATGCGATACGATCTCGGTGTGCAGGATTCATATTTGCTTGGATTTTAAAGATAAATCCAGAAAAGTCATCATGTTCAACAGGATCAATAAATTGCTCATCCTCTGTGATTCTAGGTTGTGGAGCTGGAGCAAATTTCAAATACGTTTCTAAGAAAGTTTGTACACCAAAGTTTGTTAATGCCGAACCAAAGAATACAGGTGTTAATTCTCCGCGACGGATTTTCTCTTCAGAAAACTCGTTTCCTGCCTCATTTAATAATGTAATATCATCCATTGCTTGTGTGTAGTACGAAGTCGCCTTCATTGGATGTTCTACTGCTAATTCACCATCCTCACCGATTGGTAAGAAACGATCTTTTTCTTCTGTACGGAATTGTTCGATTCGTTGGTTATAGCGATCATAAATACCAAGGAATTCTTTCCCCATACCAATTGGCCAGTTCATTGGATATGCATTAATACCAAGTACTTCTTCCAACTCTTCTATGATTTCAAGCGGCTCTTTCCCTTGACGGTCTAGTTTATTGATAAATGTAAAGATTGGGATACCGCGCATACGACAAACTTTAAATAATTTTATTGTTTGTGCCTCGATCCCTTTTGCGACGTCAACAACCATGACAGCACTGTCAACTGCCATTAATGTACGATAAGTATCTTCTGAGAAATCTTGGTGCCCAGGTGTATCTAAGATGTTTACGCGGAAGCCGCTATAGTCGAATTGCATTACCGATGATGTAACAGAAATTCCACGTTGCTTTTCAATTTCCATCCAGTCAGATGTTGCAAATTTCCCAGTTTTCTTACCTTTTACAGTACCTGCGTCGCGAATGGCACCACCAAATAATAATAGTTTTTCTGTAATCGTCGTTTTCCCAGCATCCGGGTGAGAGATGATGGCAAAGGTACGACGCGATAAAATATCTTGTTCTAATTTTGAAGTCATATTTCTCGTATCTCCTTTTTCTACTACCTAATAATAAAAGATATTACCTATTCCGTACAACTTTTTTATATATTGAAAATTCTTGCCTTAGTCACAAAAATACAACTCGACACAAAATAGTCGAGTTGAGATCTTTACTATAGCTATTATTTATATACTAATAATCTAAATGAAACCCTCTCTATATACACAGTTTAGAGAGGGTTTTTGTATTACTTTACTTAACAAACTTTAACTGTCCGGCTTCAATGGCGATTTCAGCGTCACTATGAGGATACTTTGTATTACCGATGATTTGATAATCTTCATGTCCTTTACCAGCAAAAATGATGATATCTCCTGGCTCTGCTACTGAGACTGCATGGCGAACTGCTTCCGCTCTATCTCCAATACATGCATAGTTATTGTGAAGCATTCCTTTTTCTAGATCGCCTGTAATACTATCATATTCTTCATATCTTGGATCGTCTGTTGTTAATACAACATAATCAGCACGAGATGCTTTTTCCGCCATAGTCGGGCGTTTTGACTTATCTCGATTTCCACCAGTACCAACTAAGAAAATTAGCTTATTATCTTGTTTTTTGTATGGGAGTGCTGCATTGATTGCTTTTTCAATTGCATCAGGCGTATGTGCATAGTCGATAAAAATTTGAATCGGTAAGTCAGTTTTTACTTTTTCCATTCGACCTTTAATAGGATTTAAATCTTCTATTTGTTCGATAATTGCTTCAATCGGGAAACCTCTACCATAAAAGACTGCAGTTGCAGCTAATAAATTGTATACATTAAATTCACCTAATAGTTTTGTGGAAACTGGAAATTTCCCTTCAGGTGTGATCATATCAAATGTTGTAAATCCATCATCAAAGTTGCAATTTTCTGCTGTGAAATTTGCTTCATTCTTTAGTCCATATGTCAACACGGGAAACGGTGTAATATTTGCGTATTTCTCTGACCATGGATCATCAGCATTTAGCACAACAAACTTATTCTTCGTAAGGTCTTGACCCATTTGAGAGAACAATAAACCTTTTGCATTACCATACTCTTCCATCGTTCCATGGAAATCTAAATGGTCGTGAGTTAAATTTGTGAATACTGCAACATCATAATCCACTCCCGCAAGACGTCCTAATACTAACCCGTGAGAAGATACCTCCATCACCATTGCTCGACAGCCTTCCATTTTTGCACGGAAAATCATTTGTTGCGTACTTAATGCATCACTAGTTGTATTAGCTGATTCATACAATACCCCATTTAAATTAAATCCAATTGTTCCGGTAAGGGCAGATTTTTCCCCCATACCAACTAATATATGGTGAATAATGCCAGTTACACTTGTTTTTCCATTTGTACCAGTGACACCAATCATTGTTAAATCTTTAGATGGGTAATCGAAGAATTTCGCGGCAAGTAGCCCTAACGCGCGATTTGTATCGTTTACAATTACTTGAGTTACTTGACCTTCTAATTGAAGTTCCTTCTCCGCAACAATAACTGTTGCTCCCATATCTACTGCTTTTTGTGCGTAATCATGACCATCTACTGTGTAGCCTTTAATACATATAAATAAACTTTTTGGTTGCACACTTCTAGAATCAATTGAAATATCTTTGACATTACTAGGTAACTGCCCAATAACTTTTTTTAAAGGGATTACACTTAATAATTCCTCTGTATACATCCTAAAATCCTCCATTCAATCATTGGTAAGTACCGTATCATTACCATTATGTATACAAAATTTCCATACTTTTCATCTTATGAATTATAGAAATGAAAGAGATTTACTGAATGACATTAATCATATCAAAAAATAGCCTAATTCGACACGTTTTTTTACTTTTATTTATAGATAGTAACTATTTTTTTAACATAAAACGATAGGATGGGGTTATCTTATAGTAATAAAGCACCATTTTTGCTTCTGAGCAGGATGAACTCAATAGACAACCCCATGGAATTTATTTTAATACCATTCTTACAAGTTTTAGTTTCTTTTTATATGGCGGATATAAAAGATCATTTGTTATTTTCGTTGAACGTTGCATAATTGATTTAGGATGAGTAAAATTCTCAAAACTTGCCTTACCATGATAAGCATTAACTCCAGATGGTCCAACACCACCGAATGGTAAATACATATTACCAACATGCGTCACTGTGTCGTTAATGCACCCTCCTCCAAATGGAAGTTGTTCTAGAAAATAATCAATGGCTTTATCATGCTCTGAGAAAAAATAACCTGCAAGCGGTTTAGGTAATTTTCGAATTTGATCGATTGCGATATGAAGTTGATCATATGGTATGACAGGAAGTATTGGTCCAAATATCTCATCTTCCATTATTGGACTAGTCCATGTAATGTTTTCGAGAATTGTTGGTTCAATATAACGATTTTCTAGATCATAGTTTCCACCATATGTGACTTGTTCTTTTTCCAATTCAATTAATGCTACAAGACGTTTGAATTGCTTTTGATTAACAATTCTTCCATAGTCCTTGCTCTTTTGCGCATCTTCACCAAAGAATTGTTTAATCGTTTTCTTTAATAATTGAACGAACTTTTTATAGACAGATTGCTGAACAAGAACATAGTCAGGTGCAACACAAGTTTGTCCATTATTATTAAATTTCCCCCAAACTATTCGTTTGGCAGCCACTTCTAAATTGGCAGTATGATCAACAATAGCTGGACTTTTTCCACCTAACTCTAAAGTGATTGGTGTCAGTCTTTCTGCTGCAGCCTTCATAATAACTTTACCTACAGCCACACTACCTGTGAAGAAAATATAGTCAAATGAAGCATGGATTAATGCAGTAACTTCTTCTTTTTCCCCTTCTACAACAGTTATATATTGTGGATCAAATGTTTCTTCTATAATTTTTTTCACAATGGCACAAGTATGAATTGCTGATTCTGAAGGTTTCACAATCGCAGTATTTCCACCAACAATTGCACCAATTAAAGGCTCCATAACAAGTTGGAATGGATAATTAAATGGGGCGATTATTAAAGTAACGCCATATGGTTCTCTAATAATAAAGCTTTTTGCAGGTTGTAAGGATAACGGTGTTTTTATCTCAGTTGGTTTAACCCACTCGTCAATTTCTTTTAACATATATCGAATACTACTTAAGACTATTCCTACTTCATTTGTATAACCTTCAAAATCGCTCTTACCTAAATCTAAATTAAGTGCTTCAAGAATATCTTTCTCATATTTCCTTATTGATTGTGCTAATTTTTCAAGTTGTTTTTTCCGAAAATCAATGGATCTCGGTTCCCCAGCATAATAGTAAGTTCTTTGTACCGATATTAACTTTTCAACCTCGTGTGATGTCAGACTCATAAATAACGTCCTCTCATTTTTAAATTAGCTTACATAAAACAAAATCTAATTGTTCATAATAATAGTGTACATTTACTACCAATTGTAGTGAATTTCCTTCTAATAGCATAAATAATTCGTCTTTTTTAAGCGATTATTTCAGATGTCTTGGCAAATGAACTCACATTTCTTTAGTTTCTGAATTAATTACGATTGATATGTGTAGTTTAACCCAAGGCTTAGCTTCAATCATTAAGAGTTTTACTTCTTAATAATAGGTTATGTCATATCCTTTTAACTAATTGTAGTGTAAAACGAGTACTGAATGAAGTTAAATGCTATGAATGAAAGGGATACATTTAAAAAGGGGGCAATTTTTATGATTTCGACTGATACATGGTGGGAGAAAATATTTTCAGGACCTTTATCAATAGGTCTTAATGAAGAAAAAACACATCTATTAGAAGACGAATCTTTTTTATTCTTAACGGAAGAACAATTGCCACAAGATGAAAACGAAACTGAATAGACTAAAGTTGATTTAGAAAATTTAATATGAAATTACTATTATTTCCTCCTCATTGTTAATATAATTTAAAATGAGGAGGGAAATCCTTTGAGAAAATTTAATATACTATTTATATTTCTATTAACTATATTTCTTGTGGTAGGAATTGTCGCTATCTTTATTCAAGATACTGACCCTTTTTCAGATACCACCTTACCTGAAGTGGAGTCCATGACTAAAGTTCCAGGATATTCTACCATGATGACTGTGGCTTCAATTGTAGAAGATGAGTTATCAGAAGATGCTATTCTCGATTTAGTAGTATCTCCAAGCGGTAATGAAGAGCATGTTACATTAAAACTTTTAAGTAACGATCTATTAACCGAAGAGAATTTACTGAAAGAGAGTTATCCTATATTACTTCAAACTTCAAGTATAGAGGATGTCACTTCTTTTACAATTTCTTGGCATTTAGATAATGACCTCCCGATCATGTCCTTCACTCTTGATAAATCCGATTTATCAAACATGATGTTGGAAAACTACGCAACAATACCTTCAATTGCACAAAATTATTATAAACACGAGTCAATGAATTAAAACAAGGTCCCCTTTCAAATGGGAACCTTGTTTTTTTCTTTTATTCATTGTCATTCTTTTCATCTTCAATTTCGATTACTTCTGGGGGTACGTCCGCGAATGTATCTCCTTCTTCTTCTAGATCACGCATTTTGTGGGCAATTCTAGATGCTGCACTAGCGGCAATACTTGCAACAAGATCGTCTAAAAACGTATTCACGTTTCCTGGTTTCGTATCTAAATGTTTAATAATACCGATTTTTTCCTTATCTAAATGTCCATAAGTTGTTAACGCAATACTTCCATATGTTAAAACAGATCCTACCGCGATTGTCTCATCAACACCAAATAATCCCTCATCAGAATCAACAATTTGCTGCAAAGGCTTGGATAACATTTTCTTTTCGGCTAATTCATCTAATTCTATCCCAACTAAAACAGCATGTTGAACTTCTCGCTTTTGTAATACCCGTGTAACAGAATTTAGACAGTGTTCAAATTGTAACCCATCATTGTATGGTTTTTGCATTTTATAAACAATTTCTGCTATATCTTCTAATTTTACTCCTCGACGAATTAATGCGTCTTTAGCGGCTTTTGTAACTTCAATTGAATGTATACGTACTGATTTATCATGCATAATACTAACCTCGCTTTTTCTCTCTATATTTTTACGTCCATATTGCCTTGCTATATAGTACACCGCTACAATTCAATATGATACAATTTTAAATACTACTTAATGTAAGGAGGCCCTTACTTTGGAAAAGGGATCAATAAAAGATGTAGTTTTTTACAGTGAATCATTACAAGAAGAAATCGAATTATTAATCTATATTCCAGCTAACTATACACCTTTAAATAAATATAACATTTTACTTGCTTCTGATGGAAAAGATTACTTCCAGCTTGGTGGTATTACAAAATTAGCTGATGAATTAATTGAAGAATACGAAATTGAAAACTTAATTATTGTTGGGATTCCATATAAGAATGTACATGATAGAAAAGTAAAATACATTCCAACAGGAGAAAAGCATGAAGCATATTTACGCTTTTTAGCTCATGAACTTGTCCCATATTTGGATAGAGAATATTCTACCTTACAAATGGGTTCTACACGTGCAGTAATAGGTGATTCCATGGCAGCTACAGTTTCTTTACTAGCCGCTCTAAAATATCCAAATATCTTTAGTAAAGCTATTTTGCAATCCCCTTATGTTGATAAACATGTTTTAGAGGTGGTAAATAATTCAAATGCGCAAAGTCAAATTTCTATTTATCACATAATCGGAAAACAAGAAAACGAAGTACTTACGACGGATAAAACCATAAAAGACTTTTTAACACCTAACCGACAATTGAACCAACTATTAACCGAAAAAGGATTTAAAACTTTTTATGAAGAATTCGACGGGAATCATACTTGGAAGTATTGGAAGCCTGATTTAAGAAGAGCATTAATTAAAAATTTTCAATACTAGGGGTAATTAGTTTCTACTCAACACTTACATTTGATATACTAGAAAAAGTTAAGATTACTTATATAGGGAGGTATTGTCAATGAAATTTGGTATTGTCGCTTTTCCATCTAAAAAATTACAGGATTTAGCAAATACTTACCGCAAGCGTTATGACTCACACTATTCTAAAGTAACACCTCATATTACATTAAAAGAAGCATTTGAGGTAGATGAATCAGAAATTAAGGTTGTTTCAGAAACATTAGCAACTATTGCACAAAAACACGCACCATTAACTATTCATGCCTCTCGCATTAGCTCGTTCTTCCCAATTACAAATGTTATTTATTTCAAAATAGAACCAACAGAACAACTATCTAATTTACATCAAGAATTACAACAAGAAATAAAGCACGGTAATCCAAGACATGTATTTGTTCCGCATATTACCATTGCACAAGATTTAACTGCTTCAGAACATGATGATGTTTATGGACAATTACGTATGTTTGGTGTTGATGAAAAAGATACGATTGACCGTATACATTTACTTTACCAGCTTGAAGATGGGTCATGGACAACATACGAAACATACAAGCTAACTGGAGTTGAGTAAATAGAGTGTATACAGTACAAAAAGTAGAAACAAAAGAACAACTTGATTTTGCCTTTGCTATTAGAAGAAAGGTTTTCGTTGATGAACAAGGTGTTCCCGAACATTTAGAGTTAGATGAACATGATAAAACTGCAGACCACTTTATTGTTTATAATGGCGATCAAGTAATAGCAGCTGCACGAATTAGAGAATACGAACCAAATGTTGGGAAAGTAGAACGAGTATGTGTATTACCAGAGTTTCGTGGGAAAAAAATTGGAAATCTAATTATGAATGCATTAGAAAAATATGCAGTTGAAACGAATTATAAGAAATTAAAGCTAAACGCTCAATCTTATGCCATTCCATTCTACGAAAAGTTAAAGTATGTCGTAAGTTCTCCAGAATTTTTAGATGCGGGTATTCCTCATAGATCAATGGAAAAAGCATTATAATGTAAACAGAATAACAAGTTATGCATGTCCGTATGTAATTACGGATTTTATGTTTTGAAAATTCACTCAAATAATGAAGGACTTTGATGCGGGTTACTTGTAAATTCCCTTTTAAATCTACATTATTTAGGATTTTACATATCCATACAAAAAGGTGTCTAGAAAGATAAACTTTCAAGACACCTTTTTGCATTACTTCATCATTTTTTCAATCTTGCTAAAATCCAATGCATTTCCATCTTTAACTATGGATTGCACAATTTTGTCTTCAAGTTCTCTTGTGATTGGTTTTTTAGCTAATTTACTAACACGCTGCACAATTTTGCGAACTTGTTTTTCATTTTTAAAATCTGCATATTGAATTGCATTAGCTAAAGCAAAGATATCTTCCATTTCTACGCCTGTTTTACTTTCAATTTGCTTAAAAAAAGGGTTTTGCATTTTATCCCTCCTTACCTACAACCTACCAGCAAACAACACTTCCAACAATGATTAATAAGATGAATAGAACAACGATTAACACAAATGTTGAATTGTTTTTGCCATGATCACAATAGTCGTTACCCATATCATATGCAGGGCTTACTTGGTTGCAACCACAAAAATTATGATTCCACATTAAAAATCCCCTCCTTTCACTTTGTATCCTATGCAAGGTACAAAGAAAAAGTTGGGGAATTCGTCTAGTTTGCTTTTCCTTTTGGTTTAAAAATAAACGCGGCTATAAATCCAAATACAATTGCTGCACTAATACCTGAACTTGTAATTTCAAACATTCCTGTCAATACACCTACCCAACCATGCTTTTCTGCCTCAGCAATTGCACCCTGTGTTAGTGAATGACCAAATGATGTAATGGGTATTGTCGCACCTCCACCAGCTAAATCAATAAGAGGTTGATAAAGGCCGAGACCGGAAAGAATCGCGCCTGCTACTACTAAAATGGATAGAGTATGACCTGGTGTTAGTTTACCAACATCCATAATTAATTGACCAATTAAACAAATCAATCCTCCAACAATAAATGCTAAAAGAAAATCTATGAAAATCATGTTTAGCCTCACTCCATCGTCAGTTCGATTGCATGTGCTGTACAAGGAATTGATTCACCCTGTTGGAAAGATAGAGGTGATAACAGCGCACCTGTGGCACATAACAAAACGCGTTTAAATCGCCCAGATTTTAATTGTTGAATAATATAACTAAAATAAACAGCTGCAGAACATCCTGCACCACTTGCACCCGCTAGAAATGCCTGATCTTCACCATAAAACTCAGCCCCTGCATCTCTAAGTAATTGCAGTTCTTCTGGTTTAACACCATTCTGTGCGAACATGGCTTTCAATATTTTCAATCCTACTTTTCCTAAATCACCAGTCATAATTAAATCGTAGTCTTGAAATTTTTGATTTCTTTTTGTCAAATGCGCATTAATTGTATCGTAGGCTGCTGGGGCCATCGCACCACCCATATGGAAAGGATTCGTATCTCCAACATCAACGACTTTTCCCACTGTTGCAGCTACTACTGAGGGATATTCCGGATTATGCTTTCCTACTAATGCATAGCCTGCAGCTGTAACTGTCCATTGTGCAGTTGCAGGTTTTTTTCCACCATACTCAATTGGATACCGGAATTGTCTTTCAATGGCATTATGTTGACTTGCAGCCCCTGCAATTGCAAGTTGGGATGCACCTAATTCAGTAAGCAAACTCGCAATAATGACAGAAGAAACGGAGGTTGCACACGCCGAAAATAATCCAATAAATGATATGGCCAATTCACGAGCTGCAAAATTTGATGGAGTCATTTGATTGACTAAATCTCCGCTTAAAAAGAAATCAACATCTAAATTTTTAATGTTTGCCTTTTTCATAACAATATCACATGCTTCTAAAATCATTGTTGCATGACCCTGTTCATTTGTCTTTTCATTCCATCTTTCATCTTCAATAACTGAGTCAAAATAGGAGTAAAAGACACTCTTCTTCTCTAAAGGTCCTGCAACCGCGCCATTTGCTAAAATAGAAGGTTTTGATTTAAATTCGATTACCATTGAACAACACCTATCGACACAAGAATTAATTTAATAAGAGCAACAAAAAATGCAGATGCCACACCAAACAAAATAACTGAGCCAGCTAATTTAAAGATGTTTCCACCCACTCCAAGAACAACACCTTCTGTGCGATGTTCAATTGCCGCCGAAATTACTGCATTACCGAACCCTGTAACAGGAACAGCGCTACCTGCTCCGGCATATTGACCAAGCTTTTTATATAGTCCAAAACCAGTTAATAGCATGGATAAGAAGATCATTGTCGATACAGTAGGATTACCAACTGTTTTTTCCGTAAAGTCAAAAAAGATAATATAAAAGTAAGTGATAGCATGTCCAATTGTGCAAATAATACCGCCTACAAGAAATGCTTTTAAAGCATTCATAAAATATGGGGTAGGAGGAGTAACTTGCTGTTCAAGATTTTTATACTGTTCTTGTTCCATTACGTTTCCTCCTTTACTAAACCTTTTAATTTTTCTACTCCATCGGCAACACGTTTTTGATCCTTTTCATTTTTTAATTTATTCGCTTCCCAATACAGCTTATAATCGGCTGATACTAACACATTAAGATCCGAAAATTGCTCTTCAAACTGCTTCGTTAATTCTTTTTCAATTTTTTCCTTTTTATAGTCCAGCCAAGGTTTTGCTTGAACAGCGACAAGCAATTCATTATCTACAAATATTGCTGTACCACTATAAATATCATCATTCCTATCCAGAACTTCCCTTACTTCAACTCTTTTTTCAGCTCCTTCAAAGGCATCATATACCTCAATGGTTTTCTCATTTCCAGAGCAGCCTGCTAATAGGAAAGGGACGAAAAAGAAATATGTAATTTTTTTCAAAATTCAACCCCCTTTTTGTTTTTATTATTCGCTTTTTTCTTAATAACTATTCTTTACTCCAATTTTCGAAATGAAGAATTATTTAGGCCAAAATTTAGCGCCTATGGTTAAACGCCCGGTTTTAAGTTTCGTTTCGACATATTGTAGATTGAAGCAAATAACAAGAGGGGTGAATTTAAAATGGGTTGTGGTAAACACCATGAAAGTAGTTCTTTTGAAGGTAATCATATGCAAGGTTGTATTTGTGAAGTTGTGAAATCCATCTTAAAAATTCAAAATGCTGCAGTTCGTCATGATTGCGATACTTGTGGAACAAGTTGCTTCCTTGAGCCACTAGGAGGACTTTCGCATCGTACAAGAAATGCGGACACACGAGTTTTCATGCTATTAGATGAGTTAGGAAAACCATTTAAAGTTATTGCAAGAAGAGGTCAAAACTTCTTCTATACATGTTTCTTCCGAGTTGAAGATGTATTCGGTGATTGCTGTGCTACTTTAAGAGCTTTAGCTCCAATTGAAGCAGCTAACGGCGGTCATGCTGACTTCGAAGCTCCAGGTGAAGAAGCAGAAAATGGAATCGTTGACGATTTAATCTTCTTTGAAGAAGATCACAACGACAACATGGATCCGACTAGATTCGGAGACATTAGAAGATTCAAAAAGACAGAAACTTGCGTGACTGTTAATTTAGATAACTTCACGGCAATTCAATGTGTTGCAGACGTTGACCTAAACATTTGTAACTAAAAATAAGTGGCTAGCTCTAAATTAGAGTTGGCCATTTTTTCGTTTTCATACAAATGAAATAAAAAACGACAAATCTCTTATTTCGATTTGTCGTTTTTTATGATACAAGGTTATGATCTATTTTGATAATGTTATTGCTTTAATCTCATTTCCATTAATGACCACTAAATTTGTTGACGTTTTAACTTTCACATTACTTCCATCTACTTCATCAATTTTACCAATTACTTTCCCACCATCTTCTAGATGGAACACATAAGATCGCGTTCGATAGAGTGGCTGAGAAAAATAATTTAACTGTCTTAAAATAACGTCATTTTGAATTGTATCAAGCTTTTCAATTTTTTCTGATCTCGAAATTTCATAAACTGATGTACTTTCCTCATAGAAAGTATTGTCCTGAACAGGTAATTCGTTCACATCCACATAATAGAATGGAGGACTTTGAATAAATAGTTTAGGCTCTCGAAGTTCCAATTTCACACATCCTTTTTTTCCTATAAATATGCAAAAGGAAATTTTTCGTGACTTCTACCTAAGGAATTCATTTTGCTCTTGTTTGTAACACATCCTATTGTCTAACTAATTTGCGAAATAAGTGATGTGGCTAAGCCTAAATAGATTAATATACTTGTAATGTCATTCAAGGTGGTGATAAAAGGACCTGATGCTACAGCTGGGTCAATTCCGATTTTGTGTATTAATAAAGGAATGAAAGAACCTGCAATTGTTGCAACAAGGATTGAACAACAAATGGCTGCGCCAACAAGTAATCCTATAATCAATGAATGTTGCCAAAAGTAAATAATCCCTACCACTACAATTCCACAAATAATTCCAGTGATTAAACCCGTACAAATTTCACGTATCAATAATCTAAATTTATTTTTCCCATCAATTTCACCAGTAGCAATCCCGCGCACGGCTACCGCTAATGCTTGTGTCCCACTATTACCAGAGGTTCCTGAAATTAAAGGAATAAATAGGGCTAAAAGGGCAACTTGATCTAAAGTAGCTTCAAAACGAGACATTAAAGTAGCTGTTAATGTTCCTAAAAATAACAACAGAATCAACCAAGGCAATCGCTTCTTTGCAGCTTTAAATGGGTTCACATCCGTGTCATCAACATCTGAAATACCAGCTAACTTAGAATAATCATCTGATGCTTCCTCATCAATAACATCAATAATATCATCGACGGTAATAATACCTACTAATTCATTATTTTCACTAACAACTGGTAAGGCTAAGAAATTGTAGTCTTTAATAAGATGAGCAACAGATTCTTGATCATCTGTAACTTTTGCAAAAACAACACGCTCTTTCATAATGTCTCTTATAATTGTATCTTCATTCGAAATAATTAGATCCCTTAATGAGAGAACGCCTGTAAGTTGATGGTGATCATCTACAACAAATACATAATAAATCGTTTCAGCAATTGGTGCTTCATTTCTTAGGACAGCCATCGCCGAACGAACTGTTGAGTTCTCTAGTATAGAAACATACTCTGTGGTCATGATTGCCCCAGCTGTATACTCCTCGTAAGCTAATAACTCATTGAATTCTTCAACCGTCTCACTATCCATCATTTCTAAAAAGCTATCACGGTACTCTTCATCAAGTTCATTTAATACATCTACAGCATCATCAGTATTCATAAATGAAAGCATATCAGCTGCATAAGATGTATCCATCTCATTTAAATATGCTTCATATTCATCATCTTCAATGTCAAGTGCCTCGAACACTAAGGCCATTTCTTGAGGAGACAAAAATTGATAAATCTTTTGTCGTATATCAGGTCCCACCTTTTCATAAAATTGGGCCTGATCATACTCATGAAGGGTAAAAAAGTTCTCTCTAAATTGGTCGATGTGGTCTTGTTGTAATAATTCCAATAAGAACTCTTCATTTAACTCCACATTTCCATCATTAAGATTTTCTCTCATACTTGTCCCCTCCTTTCTACATTCGACTAATTATATGTTAATTTTTGAACATCTCATTATTTATTAAATTACGCATCGTTTCAAGTATTTCACTAGAAAAAGATATTTTGTCACCAGATAATGGATGTATTAATTCTAAATAGACACAGTGGAGAGCCTGTCTTTCGAATAGTTCTCTACTACCTCCATACAACTCATCCCCTACTAAAGGGTGACCGATATGTGCCATATGGACTCGAATTTGATGTGTTCTACCTGTATGCAATTGTAATCTGACATGGGAGACAGGTTCACCCTTACAGTATCCTCTTTTTAGAACTTTCACATCGGTATGTGCAAACTGTCCATGCTCTCCAACAACTCGTTCTATAATACTCGTTTCTTTTCGTCCAATTGGAGCAATAATGGATTGTTCATCAAAAACCACATGCCCATGAACAATGGCCTCATATTGCTTAATAATTCCATGTTGTTTTTGCTGAACGCCCATTAAGTGGTGTATATGACTGTGTTTAGCAATACACAAAATTCCTGAAGTATCTCGATCAAGTCTGGTAACAATATGAACAGTTGAATGAATGCGTTGTTCTTTAAAATAGCCACAAACAAAATTTGCGATACTACCAGTTGGGTGTTCTCTAGATGGAATCGTATTGACAAAGGGTGGTTTATTAATGATTAAAAACGCCTCATCCTCATAAATAATATTCAATTTTCCATATTCAGCTATTAATCCATCACTCACTTCTTCAAGTGGAAAAACAATTGTAATTTGATCATCTTTTTTTAATTGGTAGCGGACTGTTTTCTCTACCCCATTGACAAGAATAGCTCCACCACGATATTTAATGGATGTCAAGCCGCGCTTTGAAATACCATGACGTTCAATAGCCGAACGCAAAAGTTCTCCATCTTTCTTAGCAGAGAATGACATTTGAAATCTATTTTCCATAATGTCTCCAATTATTCATTTGCAACAAAGGATTCATGTACACGTTCCCAAAACGGGAATGGTCTGAATCTTGCAAAACGTACTTTTTCTGTTGCGACTTTAAACGTAATTGATTGTAAATCGGTTTGAACTAGCTGAATATGATCAACAGTCATCATAAATTGTTGGTCTGTCACTGGCTTTAATGTACATTTATGGTGCGCAGGTAAGACTACCGAAGAACCGACTGTACGGAATACACGATTATTAATGGAAGCCATTTCTGTTAATTGGAAAGCTTGCAAAGTCGGATGGATAATCGCTCCGCCAAGTGCTTTATTATAAGCAGTACTGCCAGAAGGAGTTGATAGACATAAGCCATCACCACGAAAGCGTTCAAAATGATTTCCGTTTAACTCAATATCCATCACGAGCGTTATATCTGGTGATTTAACGGTTGCTTCGTTTAGTGCTAAGTAGGAATTTGTTTCAGAATTGTTATGGTGTACTTTTATTTCCAATAACGGATATTCAACGACATTGAATTCCTTTTTTGCTATTGATAGTACTAGTTTTTCAAGTTCAGAAGGCTTCCAATCTGCATAAAACCCTAAATGACCTGTATGAATCCCGACAAATGCCACTTGATCTAAACGATGAGTATGTCGGTGAAAGGCGTGTAATAAAGTTCCATCGCCCCCAATTGAAATGACAATCTCTGGTTCCTCTTCATCAAAGGTAAGACCAAAATCTTCTAAATAGGATTTCGCAAGATCTCTTAGTTCATTTGACTGAGAATCTCTTCGTGATTGTATCGAAAATTTCAAGTTTATTCACGCTCCTCTTCCTGATTCGTAGGAATCGATGGATTGGTTGCTTCTTTTACTTCACTAAAATAGGCTTGGGCTTCTTGAATTTCACTGCGAATGGAAGACATTTCTTCATCTAGTCTAAATGCAGCTTCTGCTGCACTTTGTAGTCTATTATTAATTTCTTCAGGAAAAATTCCTTTATATTTGTAATTGAGTGAATGTTCAATAGAAGCCCAGAAATTCATTGCTAAAGTTCGAATTTGTATTTCTGCTAATACATTGATTTTTCCATTGATTGTTTCCACAGGATATTCAACAATCATATGGTAGGATCTATATCCACTTGGCTTCTTATGTGCAATATAATCAATTTCTTCAACAACTTGTAAATCATCTCTTTGTCTGATTAATTCAGTAACTGTTGCTATATCATCCACAAATTGACACATGATTCGTAACCCTGCAATATCTTGCATTTCTACTGCTAATTGACTTGAAGGCTCAAAGGGTATCCCTTTTTCTCTTGTTTTATCATATATACTTGCCAATGGCTTGACTCTGCCCGTTACAAATTCAATTGGCGATGTATTCCCCTGGATACCAAATTGCGAGCGCATTCCTTTTAACTTTATCTTTAATTCATCAACAGCTTGTTTGTAAGGACTTAAAAAAACATCCCATTGTCCCATAGAATCTCCTCCCAGCATAAAGACAGTACATCAATTCATGATGAAGATGTACTTTTCCCCGTATTGGCAATTTTTCAATTTGATTCTTAAATTTCCGATTTTAGAATGGGTTCAAATACACTTTCTACCGCACTAACAAAATCATTTCCATAGTTGTCGTTACCTTCTATATTAAAAATAAGGCTTTCTAATTCCTCATTAAAATGAATTAATTCAATTGATAGATCTCCAATTTTTAAGTAAGGGTTTTGACCCTTCTTTAGTAAATCTACTAACTG
>Ga0182747_1001741_pt1 | contig 16306 bp, 16 predicted proteins | sample eDN3rd30CBELigBY_FD_128526 | JGI IMG/M metagenome (GOLD analysis project Ga0182747, IMG submission 128526) | Enriched backyard soil microbial communities from Emeryville, California, USA - eDNA 3rd pass 30_C BE-Lig BY (version 2) (version 2) | ecosystem: Environmental > Terrestrial > Soil >...
CGACCGCTGACGCGCCCGCGCGCTGAAGCGCCGCCCGCCCGCGCGCTGACGCGCCGACCCGCCCGCGCGCTGACGCGCCCGCGCGCTGACGCGCCGCCCCGCCCGCGCGCTGACGCGCCGCCCCGCCCGCACCGACGCCCCCACCTCGCCGAGTCTCCACGACGTGTCTGCGCGCGGGCCGCGGTGCAGAGGCGGGAAGTGGAGAGTCGGCGGGCGTGTCGGGGCGCGCGGCGGGTCAGGGCGGCGCGCGGGGCGCGCGGCGGGTCAGGTCAGGGCGGTGCGCAGGGCGCCCGGGTCGGTCGTCGGGCGGTCGCAGACGAAGCCCCGGCACACGTACGCCGTCGCGCGGCCGCCGACCAGCGGGCGGTCCCGGAGCAGGCCCACCGCCGCCGGGTCGCCGGCCACCTCGTCCGGGTCGCCCTGCGCGAGCACCAGGCCGGGTGCGGGGGAGCGCACCGCCGCACGGACCAGCGCGACCCGGCCCGGGTCGTCGGCCCGGCCGAGCACCGCGACCTCCCGCGGGCCGTCCAGCACCGCCTCGGCGGTCGCCAGCGCCCACGCGACCGCGCGCGGGTGCTGGTGCGCGATCGACAGCGGCCCGGCGAGCGCCAGCTCCGCGGCCTGCCGGTCCGTCGCGGACCCGGACAGCGCGGCCCGGGCGAGCAGCGCCCCGGCGGCGGCGGACTGCCCGGCGGCCGACGGCCCGTCCGCGACGTCCGGCCGGGTCGCCAGGCGCGCCACGACCGGGTCGGTCTGGTCGTCGGCGGTGTCCCGGAACCCGTGGCCCGGGGCCCGGAACCGCGCGAGCACGGTGTCCAGGAGCGCCGACGCGCGCGCCGCCCAGTGCGGGTCGCCGGTCACGCCGCCGAGCACGAGGAAGCCCTCCGCGACCGCCGCGTAGTCGGTGAGCACGCCGGGTGCCGTGCCGACGGCGCCGTCCCGGGACGTGCGCGCGAGCCGGAGCAGGCCGTCGCCGCCGTCGAGGGTGTGGACGGTGTCGAGCAGCCGGGCAGCACCCACCGCCGCGGCGACCCACTCCCGCCGCTCCAGGGCGGCGCCGGCCTCGGCGAGCGCGGCGACCGCCAGCCCGTTCCACGCGGCCACCACCTTGTCGTCCCGTGCCGGCTGCGGCCGGGCCGACCGCGCGCGCAGCAGCGCCCGGCGCACCCGCGCGAACCGCACCTCGTCCTCCGGTGCCGGGTCGGCGCGCAGCTGCAGCACCGAGGTGCCCGCCTCGAAGGTGCCCTCCTCGGTGACGCCGAACAGCGCCGCGGCCCACGCGCCGTCCTCGGCGCCGAGCGCCTCGTCCAGGGTCGCCGGGGTCCAGACGTACGTCGCGCCCTCGACGCCGCGGGTGTCCGCGTCGAGCGACGAGGCGAACGCGCCCTCCGGGGTGCGCAGGTCGCGCAGCAGCCAGTCCGCGGTCCCCTCGACCACCCGGCGTGCCAGGTCCGACCCGGTGCTGCGCCACCAGTGCACGCCGATCCGCAGCAGCATGGCGTTGTCCTCGAGCATCTTCTCGAAGTGCGGCACGGTCCACGTGCCGTCGACGGCGTACCGGGCGAACCCGCCGCCGACCTGGTCCGCCATCCCGCCGCGCGCCATCGCCTCGAGGGTGCCGGTCGCCATCGCCAGGGCGCGCTCGTCGCCGGTGCGCGCGTGCCGGCGGAGCAGCCACTCGAGCGCGGTCGACGGCGGAAACTTGGGGGCGCCGCCGAACCCGCCGTGCTCGGCGTCGTAGGTGGCGGCCAGGGCCTCGGCCGCCAGGTCCGACACCCGGGCGACGGCGTCCAGGTCGAGGACGGGGCCGTCCGCGCCCGGACCGCCGGCAGCGCCCTCGGCGGCCTCGGCGTCCGCGGACCGTGCCGCGTCGTCCGCGGTCCCCGCCGGGGCCCCGCCGCCGAGGTGCGCCAGGAGCTCGGCCGCCCCGCCCCGCACCTCGTCGCGCCGCTCCCGCCACGCCCGGGACAGCGCCTCGAGCACCTGCCCGAACGACGGCCGCCCGGCCACGGGCACCGGCGGGAAGTACGTCCCGCAGAAGAACGGGTCGCCGTCCGGCGTCGCGAACACCGTCATCGGCCAGCCGCCCTGGCCGGTCATCGCCTGGGTCGCCGCCATGTACGCCGCGTCCAGGTCGGGGCGCTCCTCGCGGTCGACCTTCACGTTGACGAACCGGCTGTTCATCACCGCGGCGACGCCCTCGTCCTCGAACGACTCGTGCGCCATCACGTGGCACCAGTGGCAGGCGGCGTAGCCCACCGAGACCAGCAGCGGCACGTCGCGGCGGCGCGCCTCGGCGAACGCGTCCTCGCCCCACTCGTACCAGTCGACCGGGTTCTCGGCGTGCTGGCGCAGGTACGGGCTGGTGCTGCGGGCGAGGCGGTTGGGCATGCCTCCACTCTCGCGCCGCGCTCCCGCGGCCGCGACCCCGCGGCCGCCCGGGTGGCCGGGGCGTGCGGAGTCCGCCAGAGTCGGGACCTCAGCCCCCGAACCGAGGAGTCCGTCCGTGCCGTCGTCGCCCTCCGACACCCCGACCCGCGACGGGGGCCGGCGGCTCCCGGGGCGGTTGCTCGCCCGGACGGTCGGGGGCGCCCCGCCCCGCGGGCTCGACCCGGAGGCGGGCGTGGTGGTCACCGACGTCGGCCGCGCCGACGACCCGGCGGTGGTGCTGGTGCACGGGATCGGCGTCTCCGAGCGGTACTACCGCGGCCTGGCCCGCGAGCTCGCCCCCGACCGGCGGGTGCTGGTGCCGGACCTGCCGGGGTTCGGCCGCAGCCCCCGCCCGTCGCGCGTCCCGGCGGTCGAGGACCTGGCGGACGTCGTGCTGGCCGTGCTCCGCCACCGCGGGATCGAGCGGGCCACGCTGGTGGGGCACTCGATGGGTGCCCAGGTCGTCGCGGAGGCGATGCTGCGGGCGCCCGAGGTGGTGGAGCGCGTGGTGCTGATCGGCGCGGTCGTGGACCCGGGTGCGCCCTCGGTGCTGCGCCAGGCGCTCCGGCTCGCGAAGGACGGCCTGCACGAGCCGCTGCGGGTCAACGCGGTCGTGGCGAGCGACTACCTGCGCACCGGCCCGTCCTGGTACTCGGCGGTGCTGCCGCACATGTTCGCCTACGACACGGCGGGGGCGGTGTCCCGGCTGCCGGGGCCCGCGCTGGTCGTGCGGGGCGAGCACGACCCGGTGTCGTCGCGGGCGTGGGCGCGACGGCTCGGGGCGCTCGCGTCGCGGGCGGACGTGCGGGAGGTGCCCGGTGCCGGGCACGTCGCGATGGCCTCGCACCCGCCGCTGCTCGCCCGCTGGGTGCGCGAGGCGCCGTGCTGACCGCCGCCGAGGGCGCCCGGCGCGCCGTCTGGTGGGGGCAGGACTACGCGTACGCGGGCTGGCGGCAGGCCCGCGGGCTGCTGTCCCGCACGTCGCCCGACTCGTACACGCGCCCCGCGCACCCGAGGCGGCCCCCGGTGCTCCTGCTCCCGGGGGTCTGGGAGACGTGGCGGTTCCTGGAGCCGCTGGCGCGGGGGCTGTTCGCGGGCGGGCACCCGGTGCACGTCGTCGCGCCGTTCGGCCTCAACCGGGGGAGCATCCCGGACATGGCGGACCTCGCGGCGGCGCAGCTGCGGGACGCCGACCTGCGCGGCGTCGTCCTCGTGGCGCACTCCAAGGGCGGGCTGATCGGCAAGAGCGTCATGGGGCGTGCCGACGTGGGCGACCGGGTGCTGGGGATGGTCGCGATCAACACCCCGTTCTCCGGGTCGCCGTACGCGCGGCTGCTGCCGGTGCGGTCCATCCGGGCGTTCCTCCCGGACGACGAGGTGCTGACGGCGCTCGCGGCGCAGCGCGCCGACCACGGGCGGATCGTGTCCGTCGCGACCTGCTTCGACCCGCACATCCCGACCGGCAGCGAGCTGCCCGGCGCCCGGAACGTGCGCCTGGCGACCCCGGGCCACTTCCGCTCGCTGGCGGACCCGGCGCTGCTGCCGCTCCTGGAGCGCGAGCTGGACCGCCTCGCCGCCCGGGGCTGACGACCGGTCAGTCGTCCAGCACCTCGCGCGTCGGGACCGTCGGCTTGTCGACCCCCCGGGTGCGCAGCGCGCCGCGGCCGACCACCTGCTGCCAGGTCGCCGTGCGCTCGGACCGCCCGCGGCCGATGAAGCTCACCGCCCAGTGCAGCAGCGTCGTGACCCGGTTCTTGAACCCGACCAGGTAGAACAGGTGCACGCCGAGCCACAGCAGCCACGCGCCGAAGCCGGCGGTCTTGATCGGCCCGATCTTCGCGACGGCCTGGAACCGCGACACCGTGGCCAGCGTCCCCTTGTCCTTGTACCGGAACGGCCCCGCGCTGGGCTCGCCCTGCACGCGGCGGACGATCTCCTGCGCGGCGTACCGCCCGGTCTGCATGGCGGCGGGCGCGACGCCCGGCACCCCCGGCCGCAGCGCCATGTCGCCGACGACGAACACCTCCGGGTGCCCCGGGAGCGAGCCGTTCGGCTCCACCCGGACCCGGCCCGCGCGGTCGACCTCGGCACCGGTCTTCTCGCCGAGCTGCCGGCCGAGCGGGGAGGCCTGCACGCCCGCTGCCCACACCTTGGTCTGCGCCTGGATCGTGGTGCGGTTCCCGTCGCCGTCCTCGACGGTGACGGACTCGTCGTCGACGTCGACGACCTTGTGGCCCATCAGCAGCTCGACGCCGAGCCCCTCCAGCACCCGCGCGGCCGCGTCCTGCAGCTCCTCCGGGTTCCCCGGCAGCACCTTCGGCACCGGGTCGACGAGCAGGATGCGCGCCCGGGTCGGGTCGAGGCTGCGGAACGACCCGCGCAGGGAGCGGTGCGCGAGCTCCGCCAGCTGGCCCGCCATCTCGACGCCCGTGGGGCCGGCGCCGACGACGACGAACGTGGTCAGCCGCGCCCGCTCGGCCGGGTCGGTCGCGAGCTCGGCCAGCTCGAACGCCCCGAACACCCGCCCGCGGATCTCCAGCGCGTCGTCGATGCTCTTCAGGCCCGGCGCGAAGTCGGCGAACTGGTCGTTCCCGAAGTAGGACTGCCCCGAGCCGGCGGCGACCACCAGGCTGTCGTACCGGGTGTGCGTCTCACCGAGCGGCGAGGACGACACGACGACCCGCGCGTCCAGGTCGATGTCGGTGACGACGCCCAGCAGCGCGCGGGCGTTCCGCTGGCTCTTGAGCACGTCGCGGGTCGCCGGGGAGATCTCGCCGACCGACAGCACCCCGGTGGCGACCTGGTAGAGCAGCGGCTGGAACAGGTGCGTGGCCGTGCCGTCGATCACGGTCACCCGGACCGGCGCGTCCGCGAGGGCCTTCGTCGCGAACAGGCCGCCGAAGCCCGACCCGATCACGACGACGTCGTGCGGCTTGCCCGGGGCGCGTGAGGGGACGCCAGTGCTCATCGGGGGGTCCTTCCGCGTGGGTTCTCAGGACCTGTCCGACCCTACGAGCGGCCCGGTCGCGGCGCGCGCCGAGCGGTCAGGCCGGGGGCGCGAGGATCTCCGACAGCCGGAAGCCCACCGGCTCCTCCAGCTGCGCGTAGGTGCAGGTGGCGGGGTCGCGGTCGGGGCGCCACCGCTTGAACTGGGCGGTGTGCCGGAACCGGTCGCCCTCCATGTGGTCGTAGGCCACCTCGACCACGAGCTCGGGGCGCAGCGGGACGAACGACAGGTCCTTGCTCGCGTTCCACCGGCTGACGGCGCCCGGCATCCGCCTGCCCTCGTGCGCGGACTGGTCGGCCCAGTCGCCCCACGGGTGGCCGGACAGGTCGTCGGCGCGCAGCGGGGCCAGCTCCTCGACGAGCGCCTTGCGCCGGGCCATCGGGAAGGACGCCGCGACGCCGACGTGCTGCAGCCGGCCGTCGTCGGTCCACAGGCCCAGCAGCAGCGAGCCGAGCACGTCGCCGGACTTGTGCCAGCGGAACCCCGCGACGACGCAGTCCGCGGTGCGGGCGTGCTTGACCTTGAACATCGTGCGCTTGTCCGGCTGGTACGTGCCGTCCAGGGGCTTCGCGACGACGCCGTCGAGCCCCGCGCCCTCGAACTGCGTGAACCACTGCTGCGCCACCGCGAGGTCGCCGGTCGCGGGTGTGACGTGCACGCGGGGGTCGTCGCCCGTGACCGTGGTGCCGAGGGCGTCCACCAGGCGCGCGCGCCGGTCGCCGAAGGGCGTGCGCATGAGGTCCTCGTCGCCGAGCGCCAGCAGGTCGAACGCCACGAACGACGCCGGCGTCTCGCCCGCGAGCAGCCGGACCCGGCTGTCCGCGGGGTGGATCCGCTGCTGCAGGGCGTCGAAGTCGAGCCGGTCGCCCCGGACGATCACGATCTCGCCGTCGAGCACGCAGCGCTCCGGGGTCGACGCCCGGATCGACTCGACGAGCTCGGGGAAGTACCGGGTCATCGGCTTCTCGTTGCGGCTGCCGAGGACCACCTCGTCGCCGTCCCGGAACACGATGGTGCGGAACCCGTCCCACTTGGGCTCCGTGTGGCCGAGGTCCGGGATCTCGGGCACGGCCTTGGCCAGCATCGGGGACACGGGCGGCATCACGGGCAGGTCCATGGCGCCCATCCTGCTGGGCGGGGGCGCAGCGGGCCAGGGGTGGCGCGAGGAGAGAGCGCACGGTGCACGTCCAGAGGCGCACCCGGGTGGCGGACGCCCAGGCGTGACGCCCGCGTCAGCCCGCCTCAGCCCGCGTCCGGCCGCTCCGGCGACCGCACCGGCTGCTCCGTGCCCGGGACCGGCAGCCCCGGTGCGCCCTGCGCCGCGGGGTCGAACCCGAACGTCCGGACCTCGCGCCCGCCGTCCGGCCCGATCCGGACCGTCGACACGCTCGCGTTGGCCAGCGGGTCCATCGGCACGGTCCCGGCCATCGCGAGGTAGGCCAGCAGGGTCACGCCGTGGCTGACCACCAGCACGTCGCCGCCGCCCGCGTGCTCCCGCTCGATCCGCCCGAACGCGTCGGCGACCCGCTCGAGGTAGTCGGTGGTGCGCTCCGCGCCGGGCAGGCCCGGGTACGTGCCCGTGAGGATGCCGCCGAACAGCTCGACCGGGTCGCCGAGCGCCAGCAGCTCCGCCTCGGGCCGGGCCTCCAGGTCGCCGAAGTGCATCTCCCGGAGGCCGGGGTCGGTGGTGAGCCCGACGCCGGGGTGCGGGGCCAGCAGCTCGCGCGCCGTGGCGACCGTGCGGCCCGCGGGGCTCGCGTACGCCGCCGCGAACGTCCGGCCCGCCAGCACCCGCGCCGTCGCGCGCACGCCGGTCAGGCCGTCCTCGGTCAGCGGGGAGTCGGACCAGCCCTGCAGCAGGCGGGCGGTGTTGAACTGGGTGCGACCGTGCCGCACCAGGTAGAGCGTGGTGGTGCCGTCCGGCGCGGCCTCGTCGTCGAGGCGGGTGGCCGGGCCGTGCTCCGCCGCGTCGGCGGACGTCGCGAGGAAGGGCATGCCCGCGATCCTAGGCACGGTCCTGCCCCCCCGTGGCGGGGAGGCGGGACCGCGCGGCACCCCTACGCGCGGCGGCGCAGCGCCCAGGTGGCCCCCGCGACGGACGCGGCGCACCAGGCGAGCAGCACGACGAGCGACCGGCCCGGCATCGAGAACGTGTCGTGCGCGAGCCCCGAGCGGATGAGCTGCGCCATCGGCTCGAACGGGAACCACTCGTGCGCCGTCTGCAGCCACCCGGGCATCCGGTCGGCGGGGAAGCTGACGGGCGTGAACAGCAGGATGACGAACACGAGCACCTGGGTCATCAGCATCGCCAGGGTGGGCTTGAGCAGCGACGCCATGCCGTACCCGACGGCCGCGGCCGTCAGCGACACCAGCAGCGCCGCCGGCACCAGCCAGGGCGCGGGCGACAGGTCGACGTCGAACCGGAGCACGCCGGTGACGATGCCGAGCACCATGCCGGGCAGCGCGATGAGCGTCCACACCAGCAGGTCGCTGACCAGGAACGACCCGCGCGGGACGGGCAGCGTGCGCATCCAGTCGAGACTGCCCTCCGTGCGGGACTGCGACAGCATCTGCGGGGTCATCACCAGCCCGACCATGACCAGCGTGATGGTCGGTGCGCCGGTCGCGAGGTAGAGCGCCTGCTCGGGCGGCGGGTCGCCGATCACGAGCCCGAAGCCGAGGATCGTCGCGATCGCGAGGAACACCTGCACCACGACGAGCAGCGGCAGCATCGTGGCCTGGCGGCGGAACTGCCACTGGGTGAGCAGCAGGGTCTGCTGGACGGTGCTCACGCCGCCACCCCCGCGGTCTCGCCCTGCGGGGCGTGCTCGTGGCCGACCAGGTCGACGTACACGTCCTCGAGCGAGGCGGGCGTGAGCGCGTACCGCTCGAGGCGGTGCGCCGCGACCTCTCCCTGGGCCCACCCGACGACCTCCGCGGCGTCGGCGGCGCCCACGGTCCCCACCTCGCGGCCCCGCGCGCCGGACACCTCGCGCACCGCCGGGTGCCACCGCCAGCCCGCCTCGACGGCGCCGGGGGAGAGGTCCGCCTCGACAGTGAGCGTGCCCTGCAGGTGCGCGGTGAGCCCGGCGGGGGTGTCGTCCGCGAGCACCCGGCCGCGGTCGAGCACAGCGAGCCGGTCCACGACGCGCTCGGCCTCGCGCACGTTGTGCGTCACCAGCAGCACGGCCCGGCCCTCGTCGGCGAGCGCGCGGATCTGCCCCCAGAGCAGCCGGCGGCGGACGGGGTCGACGTCGTTGGTCGGCTCGTCCAGCACGACGAGGCGCCCCGGGGTGACCACCGTCATGGCGAACGCGGTGAGCCGCGCGATGCCGCCGGACACCTTCTCCGCCGGGGTGTCGGCCCAGGGGCGCAGGTCGAGGGCGTCGAGCAGCTCGTCCGTGCGGGCGCGCACCGCGGTGCGCTCGGCGCCGCGGATCCGCCCGACGAGCTCGATCGCCCGGCGCGGCGTCAGGCCGGTGATCGGCACGTTCGCCTGCGCCTGGATGCAGGTCCGCCGCCGCGCCTCCGCCGGCTGCGCCACCGCGTCCACGCCGTCGAGGTGGATCGTGCCCGCGTCCGGCCGGACCAGCCCGACCACGTGGTTCACCAGCGTGGTCTTGCCCGCGCCGTTGTGCCCGAGCAGGCCGACGACCTGCCCGGCCGCGACCTCCAGGTCGATCCCGTCGTTCGCCTGCACGCCGCCGCGCCCGCGGTACCGCTTCCGCAGCCCGCGGACGGTCAGCACCGTCGTCGCGCCCATCTCCGCACTCCCTCGCTCGTCGGACCCGACCGCTCGCATACCGGTCGGTACATCCTGGAACGTAGCAGGATGCGATGCGGGATACCAGACGGTATCTACGCGGCTTTCCTGCGGCGTCGGTGCAGGTGGGAGGCTCGGCCATGGCGGCGAGGGGAGCGACATACCGATCGGTACGGGACCGGGCTACGATGGCGGCATGGCGCGCAGGCAGGACGACCAGACCCCCGACGGCGGGACCGCGGACGACTCGATCGGCGCCGCGACCCGGGCGCTCGCCGACGCCACCGCCGCGCTCACCCGCCTGATCGGCCGGCAGGTGCAGTCCGTCGTCCCCGAGGTGTCGGACGCGGTCGCGGCGAGCCTGCGGGAGGCGTCCCGCGGGCTCGCGGACGCCTCCGAGAGCGTCGGCCGGCGGTCGGGTGGTCGGGCGGAGGAGCGCCGCACCGAGCGGGCGAACCGCACCCGCGAGGAGCTCCTGGACGCCGCGGCGCGGGCGTTCGCCCGCCACGGCTACGAGGGTGCCTCGCTCGGCGACATCGCCGCCGACGCGGGGTACACGAAGGGCGCCGTGTACGCGCACTTCGGCTCGAAGCACGAGCTGTTCCTGGAGGTCGCGCGCCGGCAGATCGCCGCCGCTCCCGTCCAGCCCTGCCTGCCCGACCTGGGGTCCGACGGCCTGGAGGCGGAGCTGTCGGCGGCGCTGCACGGCATGGTCGACGAGGACGACCTGCTGCTCTCGCTCGAGATCCTGTCGTTCGCCGTCCGGCACCCGGAGGCGCGCGCGGAGATCGGCGGCTTCTACGAGGACGGGTTCGCGGAGCTCGCGGAGCAGGTCGCGCGCGCCCGGCACCCGGCGGACCCGGCGCCGGCCGAGGCCGACTGGGACACCGCGCTCGCTGTCGTGAGCGTGTCGAACATCGCGCTGCTGCTCGGCGCCGTCACCGGCTCGCCGCACGCGTCGCCCGCGGCGGGCTCCCGGGTGATCGCCCGGCTGCTGCGCGGCTGAACCCCGGACCCGCCGCGCCGGGCCGGCGCCCGGGTCAGTCGCCCTCGCGCCGCGCCCGGTGCGACAGCCGCAGCGGCAGCACCAGCCACACCAGCGCCAGGCCGGCGAGCGTGGCGCACCCGGCGACCCAGCCGGCGGTCCGGCCCACGACCACGTCGAACAGCAGCAGCGCCGAGCCGGCGAGCACCAGGGCGAGCGCGGCGAGCCCGGTCTGCGCCATCCGGTCCGCCGAGTCGACCAGCTCCCGCTTCAGGTGCCGGCGGAACAGGATCCGGTGCAGCGACACCGGCGCCACGATGAACCCGGTCGCCGTCACCGCCAGCACCACCAGGACCAGGTAGACGCCCTTCTGGTAGTCGTCCAGGTCGAGGAAGCGCTGCTGGAAGGGGACCGTCAGCAGGAAGCCGGTGAGGATCTGCACGCCGGTCTGCGCGACGCGCAGCTCCTGGAGCAGCTCGTTCCAGTTCCGGTCCATCCGCTCCGTCGGGGTCTCGTGGCGGCCGTCGCGGGGGTCGGCGTCGCGGTCCTCGGGGCGGGTGGTGTCGGCGTGCTGCGGCATGGTCGGTCCTTCGCGTGGTGCGCTCCGCCCCGGGTCCTCCGCGGCGTCAGGGCCGATGGTGCCGCGACCGCTCGCGCGCCGCAGGTCGAGCGGGTGCGGCCGTGGGAATCACGGTGCGGTCGTCCGCGTTGGACACGTATGCTGGACCTGCTGCAGCCGACGGCCGGGAGCCCCACGGGGTGATCGGACGGGGGCGGCGGCGATTGACAACTCCACATGGGGGTGATCGGTTTCGACGGTGATCGTCGAGCCAGGAGAAGCGGGCCGAGGACACACGGTTATCTCGCTAACGCTCCGTGTAAACCCATAGGTGCCGATAACAAGCGCACCGACTTCGCCCTCGCCGCCTGAGCGAGCCTCGAAGTCCGTCAGCCTGAGCTAGCTTCCGACTCAGATCCTGGCGTCAGCTAGGGAGCCACTGCTCGCAGTCCTCGTCATCGGGGCTGCGGGGACTTTCAGGTGACTGAGCCCGTCCGCGACTTGTCTGCGTGATCGCGGGGGCTGAGAAAAGCAGCTGCAGACTGCGCCCGGAGAAGCCCTGGTTCCACGTCATCGGACGCGGGTTCGATTCCCGCCACCTCCACCAGAGTGCCGAGAGGCCCGTCCCCGTCCCGGGGGCGGGCCTCTCGTGCGTCACGCGTCGCCGAGCAGCGCGTCCCGGCCGGCGGTGAGCGCGTCGCGCAGGGCGGTGCGCTGCGCGGGGTCGAGGCCGGACAGCATCCGGGCGGTGACCCCGGCGACGCGTTCCTGTGCCGCGGCGAGGGCCTCGTCGCCGGCCCGGGTCAGCAGGGTGGCCCGCTCCCGCCGGGGCCCGGGCTCCTGGGCGCGCTCGACCAGCCCGTGCCGCTCCAGCCCCTGGACCAGGACGTTCATCGACTGCCGGGACACGAACGTGCGCCGGGCCAGCTCCGAGCCGGTGATGCCCGGCTCCGCGTGCAGCGTGCTGAGGCAGGCGTACTGCGACACGGTCAGGCCGAGCGGCCGCAGCACCTCGTCCATCCGCTGGTTCAGGGCGGCCTGCGTGGCCTTGAGCAGGATGCCGAGCTCCTGGGCGAGCGCGGCGTCGGCGTCGTTCATGTCAGCATCTTGACATACCCCGGGGTGTCGGTGTCAGGATGTTGACATGAACACAGCGACCGTCCGCACGTCCGGACCCGACTTCGTCTCCTTCCAGGTGCGCGACCTCGCCGCATCGGCCGACTTCTACGAGCGGCTCGTCGGGCTCACCCGGCTCCCGGCGCCGAACCCGCAGGCCGTGATCTTCTCCGACGGCGCCGCTTCTTTCGCGGTGCGGGAGCCGTTCCCGGGGGTGGACCTCGACGCCGTGGGGCAGCTCGGCGCCGGCGTGGGGGTGTGGTTCCACAACCCGGACGCGGCGGGGCTGCACGCGCGGCTCGTCGAGGCCGGCGTGCCCGTCGTGCAGCCGCCGTCGGAGACGCCGTTCGGGACGACGTTCGCGTTCCGCGACCCCGCCGGCTACGTCGTGACGGTCCACTCGAAGGCCTGATCGCCCGGCCCGGACGAGGGCTCGGCGCGGCGCCCGGCGTCACCCCAGGTGGCGCGCCGCGTCCTCGTACCACCGGAGCCACGCCGCCCCGGCGTCCCCGGTCCGCCGCCGCAGCGCCGTCCGCCGCAGCTCCATCGGGCGCAGGTCCACCCAGCCCCGCCGGTCCAGCCCCGGGAGCGTCCCCGGCGACCGCGCGTAGCCGTCCCGCCCGTCCTGGTCCTGGGACGTCAGCCGCACGACCGTGCACCGTCGGCCGCGCGCCGACAGCACCACGACCGGCCGGTCCTTCGCGCCGGTCCCGTCCCGGAACGGCACCATCGCGAACCACACCTCGCCGCGGCGCGCCCGGGGCGCCCCGGCGCGGCCGAGCAGCCGCAGCACCAGGGCGACCGCGCCGACGACCAGGACCAGCAGCCACGGGCGGTCGGCGACGAGGTCGGCGAGGGCACCGGGCACGAGCTGGTCGGTCATGCAGGGGAGTGTGGCAGGTCGGCGGACCGTGGCCCGCCGGTCCGGGACCGAACGCCGGGCCGGCCAGGCGTCGACCGCCGAGGGCGCGCCTCCTCCTCGGGCCGGCGCGGCAGACTGGCGGGCGTGACGACCCCCGCCCTGCACGTCGGCCTCGACCTCGCGTGGTCCACCGGTGTCACCGGTCTCGCGGTCGTCGACGACGCCGGGCACCTGCTCGACTCCGGCTCGTGCCGCACGGACGACGAGATCGCCGCCTGGCTCGCGGGGGTCGGCGGGCCGCTCGCCGTCGTCGGCGTCGACGCCCCGCTGGTCGTGCCCAACGCGACGGGTCAGCGCGAGGCGGAGCGGGCGATCGGCCGCGCGTTCGGTGCCTACGGGGCCTCGGCGCACACCGCCAACCGGGGCACCTTCGGGGGAGCCGACCCGCGGGCGTGGCGGCTGGCCGAGCGGTTCGGCTGGGCGACGGACCCGGCCACCCCGGTCGGCGCCGGTCGCACGGTGTGCCTCGAGGTGTACCCGCACCCCGCGCTGGTCGCCCTGTTCGGGCTGCCCTACCGGCTGGACTACAAGAAGGGCCCGCGCGAACGGCGGCAGCCCGGGTTCGCGGCGCTCGTCGCGCACCTGGAGTCGGTGCCGGAGCTGCGGGTGGGGGAGAGCCCGCGGTGGCGGCACCTGCGCGCGGTGGTCGCGGACCCCGGGCCGGGCGACCTCGACCGGGTCGAGGACGAGCTCGACGCCGTGGTGTGCGCGCACCTCGCGTGGCTGTGGCACCACCGGCCGGGGTCGCTGGTGGTCTACGGCAGCGTCGCGGGCGGGTACGTCGTGGCGCCGCCGCCGCCCGCGCACCCCGCGGTCCGGCCACCGCGCCCCGGGTCCGCGCGCGCCGCCGTCAGCGGCTGAGCGTCACGGTCCCCGGGTCGAGGTCGAGGAACGCCGCCATCCGGGCGCCCTCCGCCAGCACGTCGTCCTCGGTGCCCGCGGGCAGCGGTGCCAGCGGCCGCACGGCGAGCACGCCGCCGTCCACCGTCCAGGTCGCGGCGACGAACCCGTCCACCAGCACGGTCGCGTGCACCATCGAGTACCCCGGCATGACGGTGGTGCGAAACGGCTCGGGCAGCAGGCGGGTGCGGTCGCGGTGGCCGAGCACGGCGTTGTCGAACGACGCGAGGAACCGGACCGGGGCCGGCCCGTCCTCGTCCGCCGTCGCGGCGTCCGGCGTGTCGAGCAGCTCGGCGCCGTCGGGGCCGCGGTACGTGCGCAGACCGCTCCGCAGGTCGTCGACCACAGGGCCGAGCCGGGTCAGGCCGGTGAACGTCTGCAGGTCCATGACGGACGCCGGCCCGAAGGCGGCCAGGTAGCGGTGCACCAGTGCGGTGAGGTCCGGCGCCCGCATCGGTGCGCCGAGCCACGTCGCCGCGTCCGCGACCCGGATCGACCGCCGGCTCCACCACGACCCGAACGCCGACGTCGCGGGGCCGTGCACCACGGGCCAGCGCGCCTCGACCGCCGCGGCGAGGACCGCGCCGCGGCGGCCCGGCCAGCGTGCGGCGAGCGCCGCCCCGAGGTCGCGCCGCGGCACCAGGTCGTCGCCCAGCACCTCCCGGGCGAGCGCCACCAGCTCGGCCGGGTCGATCCCGTCGGTCTGCTGCCGGTAGTACGTCGAGCGCGCCAGGCGGTCGAGCACCGGCGCGACCGTCGGCCGCAGCCACGGGTAGTCGTCCGCCGTCACGAGGTGCTGCGTGCCCCGCAGCAGCGGCCCGCGCACGAGCGCCCGGGACCCGACCGCCGCCTCCAGGTCCGCGCGCGCGAACCCGGCGACCCGGGACCACAGGGCGGCGAACACCCAGTTCGGCTCCTGCGCCTGCACCGCGAGCAGCCGCGCGACGGCCACGGTCACCGGCAGGTCCGCGCGCGCGTCGAGCAGCTGGCGGCGCAGCAGGGTCCTGTTGAGCCGGCGCACGGTGAGCGTCGTCGTCATCCCGGCACCGTCCCACGCGACGACGTCCGGGGAGTCCGGTGCGGCGTCACCCGGCCGGCGGCACGTTCTGGTTCCGCCGGAACAGGTTGCCCGGGTCGTACGCGGCCTTGACGGCGGCCAGCCGGTCCCAGGTGGCACCGGGGTAGGCGGCGCGCACCCGGTCCGGGCCCTCGTCGCCGAGGAAGTTCACGTACGCGCCCGCGTCGCCCTGGTCCAGCACGGCCGCGGTGCCCTCGACCCACGCGGCGCGCGCAGCCCGGTCCTCCGGGCCGGTCACGAACGCCGCCACGTTGCCCATCAGCCGGCTCGACCGGTGCGCGAACGCGGTGGCGTCGGCGGGCACGCGCGCGATGGCGCCGCCGAGGGCGCGGAGCTGGACCACCCGCATCCCGTCGGTCTGCTCCAGCCGCCCGACCAGCGCCTCCGCGAGCGGCCGGTCGACGTGGTCGAGCAGCAGCGTCCGCGCGACGGCGGTCGGGCGGTACCCGGGGTCGGCCGGCGGGAACAGCTCCGGGTAGGCGACCGGCCGGACCAGGTCGGCGATCGGCTCGGCGAGCGCCCGGATCGGTGCCAGCGCCGCGTCGGCGGCCTCCGGCGGCCCGGACCAGCAGACCAGCGCCATGACCACGAGCGAGCCGTGGTGCTCCGGCGGGACGAACGGCAGCGGCGGGCAGGGCATCACGTTCACGATCGCGGTCAGCTCGTCCGGGCCGGCCTGCAGCGCGCCGAGGAACCCGGAGACCACCGGCGCCGTGGCGGGCAGCAGCAGCATCCCGCCCGTCACGCCGTCCAGCGGGTGCAGCCGGAACCGGAACCGCGTCACGACGCCGAGGTTCCCGCCGCCCCCGCGCAGCGCCCAGAACAGGTCCGGGTGCTGCTCCGCGTCCGCGCGCACCACCCGCCCGTCGGCGAGCACCACGTCCGCGGCGAGCAGGTTGTCCACCGTCAGACCGTGCGCCCGGGACAGGTAGCCGATCCCGCCGCCCAGGGTGATCCCCGAGACGCCGACGGAGCCGGTGTCGCCGAACCCGACGGCCAGCCCGTGCGCGGCCGTCGCGACGGAGGTCTCCGCGGCGGTGGCGCCGGCCTCCACCCACGCGGTGCGGTCGCCCGGGTCGACGTCGACCGCGCGCATGTCCCGCAGGTCGATCACCAGGCCGTCGTCGACGGTGCCGTGCCCGGCGCCGCTGTGCCCGCCGCTGCGGACCGCGAGCGGCAGCCCCGCGTCCCGGGCGAACGCGACGGCGGCGGCGACGTCCGCGTCGTCGAGCGGCCGCGCGATCACGGCCGGGCGGGGTTCGACGCCGCCGAGCACGACCACCCGGAGGTCGTCGTACCCGGGGTCGTCCGGCTCCACGAGGCGACCCGAGAACCGGGATCGCAGGGCGTCGAGGTCCTGGGTGCTGGGCGATGCGCTCATGGCGGCGCTCCTCTGCACGGCGGCGGGGACGACTCCCAGGGTTCTCCCGCTCGTCGCGCGGCAGCAAGGGGTTTGCGCGCCGGATCGGTGCGAGCCGGGGCGGGGCTCCGTACCCTGGCGCGATGGACCTGCGGTTCCGCGGCGAGATCGTCCACTGGCGCGGTC
>Ga0182747_1001742_pt1 | contig 16297 bp, 17 predicted proteins | sample eDN3rd30CBELigBY_FD_128526 | JGI IMG/M metagenome (GOLD analysis project Ga0182747, IMG submission 128526) | Enriched backyard soil microbial communities from Emeryville, California, USA - eDNA 3rd pass 30_C BE-Lig BY (version 2) (version 2) | ecosystem: Environmental > Terrestrial > Soil >...
AAGGCCAGCTTGACCATGTTGTAGTAGTTGCTGACCGCGAATCCGTGAAGCTTGAGCATGGGTAACAGCCTCCAGGCCGTATGGGGATGGCCCGGCTTTTATAGACCGATCGGCAAGGCATGAACAGCGCGGGCGTGGCAAACTGTACGCCCCACATCAGGAGTAGCGCCATGAGCGAGCCCACCGACATCGACAATGACGACGACGAAGCCTTCGCCGAGGCAACGCTGACCCAGGCCATCGAAAACCAGATCGAAAGCGGCGAACCGCCGGCGGCCAAGGCCACGTTCAACAAGCTCAGCCTGGTCGGTTACGAGCGCGAAGACATCCTCAATCTCATGGCCCATGTACTCGCCATCGAGATCGACAACATGCTCGCCGAGGATCGCCCCTTCAACGCCGAATGGTACGAAACCGCCCTGCGCGCGCTTCCCGAGCTGCCACCTGAGGCAGATCAAGGCGAGGACGAATAACCCGACTACACTCCAGGGTCAGGCACCGCTGGCGGTGCCGCCATCCTCGTCTGGAAGTCAGGAGTCGCCATGTCCTTCACCCCCGAACTGATCGCCGAACTGGAAGTACTCGCCCTGTTCAACCTGGACAGCAGCCAGGAAGGCATCAAGATTCACGCGAACGCAGCACCCGCCCTTGTCGCCGCGGCAAAACGCCTGCACGAGAAGCAGTTGACCGACCAGCCCGATGGCGGATACCTCACTAGCCTGGGGCATGACGCGGCAGAAAGCGTGCAACTGCTGCTGAACATCCTCAAGACCCCGCAGCCTGCGTAAACCTGTACCGGCCCTTTCGCCGGCAAGCCGGCTCCCACAAGGTCAGCGGTGATCGATGTGGGAGCCGGCTTGCCGGCGATAGGGTCCGCACAGGCGCTAGAAAAATGGCGTCAAGAACCCACATGCTGCTTATCCGAGTGCTCCACTCAGGTTAAACTCGCCTCAGCTCCCCAGCCTGCCCCTGAGTGCGCAATGAACCAGCCCCACGAAATCCGCCCAGACCTGCACGACGGCATCGACCGCAAGGTGCTGGCGAAGCTGCGTGCGCGTTTCCTGCAGCTGAACCAAGGCCGGCTCGAGCGCGCCATGGAGGGGCTTTCGACACGCCAGCAGCAGGTGCTGACCCTTCTGCCATTGCTGTTCCACGTCAACCACCCGTTGCTGCCCGGCTATGTCTCCGGCAGCACGCCAGCGGGCGTATCAGGCTTCGAGCCCTCTGCCGATCTGGTTGCCGAAGGCCAGCGGTTGGCCCGTTCGTTCAGCTACAAGACGCGCCTGGGTAACCCCCACCGCCCCATCCACGGCCTGTTCCTGATGGGCAGCCTCGGCTCCCTGGCCCAGGCCGAGCAGAGCGACATGGACCTGTGGGTCTGCCACGCCCCTGGCCTGGCCGAAGGCCCGCGCGAAGAACTGCAGCGCAAATGCCAGCTGCTCGAATCCTGGGCGGCCAGCCTGGGCGCCGAAGCGCATTTTTTCCTGATCGACCCGCAGAGCTTCGCCAAAGGCCAGCGCGACGGCCAGCTCAGTTCCGACGACTGCGGCACGACCCAGCACTACCTGTTGCTCGATGAGTTCTACCGCACTGCGATATGGCTGGCCGGGCGCACGCCGCTATGGTGGTTGGTGCCGGTCTATGAAGAGCAGAACTACCAGCGCTACAGCGACACCTTGCTGAACAAACGCTTCATCCGCAGCACCGATGCCCTCGACCTCGGCCACCTGGCGCACATCCCGCCCGGCGAGTTCGTCGGGGCCGGCTTGTGGCAGCTGTTCAAGGGCATCGACTCGCCGTACAAGTCGCTGCTCAAGCTGCTGCTGACCGAGGTGTACGCCAGCGAGCATCCCGCCGTGCGCTGCCTGAGCCTGGACTACAAGCAGGCAGTGTTCGCCAATCGCCTGGACCTCGACGAGCTAGACCCCTATGTAATGGTTTACCGGCGGATCGAACGCTACCTGCAGCAACGCGGCGAAACCACGCGCCTGGAACTGGTACGGCGCAGCCTGTACCTGAAGGTCAACAAGAAGCTCAGCGGCCTCGATCGCACCCGCAACAACGGCTGGCAGCGCCGGCTTCTGCAACGCCTGGCGGACGAATGGGGCTGGGACCAACGCCAGTTGGCCCTGCTCGACAGCCGCAGCCAATGGAAGGTGCGCCAGGTAGCGGTCGAGCGCCGCGAACTGGTGGCCGAGCTGAACCATAGCTATCGCTTTCTCGGCCAGTTTGCCCAAAACCAGAACGTCAGCAATCGCGCCGAACAGCGCGACCTGAATGTCCTCGGCCGACGCCTGTACGCGGCGTTCGAACGCCGCGCCGGCAAGATCGAAGTGATCAACCCCAGCATTGCCCCAGACCTCGCCGAAGACACCCTGACCCTGGTCCAGTCACCCAACCGAAAAGAGCCCGGCAGTCACCACTGGGGGCTGTACAACGGCAACCTGGGCGTGCACGAATGGGAGCACTTCAGCCCGATCAAGCGCTGCCGCGAGCTGCTCGAACTGCTGGCCTGGGCCCACCGCAACGGCGTCATCGACAGCAGCACGCGCCTGGCGCTGCACCCAGGCGAAAGTGACCTCAGCGAATTCGAGCTGTTCAACCTGATCGGCAGCCTGCAGCAGAGTATCCCCCTGCCGCTGGAGCCGGTCAGCGAAGTGCGCCTGCTGCAACCCAGCGTGGCCGACGAGATCCTCTTGCTGGTCAACGTTGGCGTCGACCCGTTGCGCCACCACCGCGACCTGAACATCCTGATGACCACCGAGCGCACCGACTCGCTGAGCTACGCAGGCGTTCGCGAAAACCTGGTGTTGACGCTCGACCAGATCACCCTGAACAGCTGGAACGAAGTGCTGGTGCAGCGCTACGACGGCGAACACGCCCTGCTGCGCTGCCTACGCGACTTCCTCAACAGTCTCGGCCAGCGCAGCCACCGCCCGCGGGTGCGGGTGCGTTGCTTCTGCCACAACCGCGCGCAAGCCATCAGCCAGCGGGTCGAGGACATTTTCGACACCGTGCAACTGCTGCTGGACCAGGACCGCAACTACCGCTACCTCGTGCAAGTGGCGCAGCACACCCATGTGCTGGAGTTGCTGCCCGGGCAGGTCAACCTGACGACGCTGACCGGGCATGCCGCCGTGCTCGATTGCCTGGGGGAAGAGCGCAACGTCTACAGCCCGCTGCACCTGGATGCCAATGCCTTGCAGGACCACGACCTGCCGCTGGTGCTGGAACAAGGCCGCCCCGACTGCATCCAGGTGTTCTACCGCCTGCTCGACGGCTGGGCCGACCTTTATGTGCTGGATGAATACAACGCCCTGTGGCAGCAGCGTCTGCCGCTGCATGACGAAAGCCACCTGCTGCTGCCGATTCAGCGCTTTCTGCGGTCGGTGGTGATGCGCCGCGATGCGCGCTTGCCACTGGACTATGTGCAGCAGGCTTCGCTGCAGATCCACTACGCCCAGTTGCTGCCCTCAGGGCCAGGCAAGGCGCGCAGCAGCGAGGCCCGCCCAGCGCCACGCGATGGCAACGGCCAGCCGTACTACGAGGTGCAAGCCATTCTGCAGGCCGGCGCGGGTGATGAGGTGCATGTCACGCTGTATTGCGACCAGCAGGAGTTTTCCGAGCTGGAACATGGTGACGAGCTGTATGCCGTGGTCGCCCGGCAGATCCTCGGCCAGCGCCGCAGTGCCGGGCACTACCGCTGCTATATCACCGACCTAGACCTGTCAGAGCTGCTCGAGGATGAGCAGGGTTCGACCCTGCTGTACTTGCGCTACAAGCGAGAGCTCGAGCAGGCGCTCAATGATGGGTTGGCGCAGTTGCAGGCAACCCTGGAGCCTTGAATCAGAGGTCGAAATCACCCGCCGCTTCCGGCTGATATTCAACTTCCAGCAGCTTCAGCTTGAGGGTCTTGCCCCCCGGCGCCGGCCAGTCGATCTGCTCGCCCACCGACAGGCCCAGCAACGCGCAACCAATGGGCGCCAGGATGGAAACCTTGCCCTCGCCGCCTGCATCCTTCGGATACACCAGCGTCAGGTGGTAGTCCTTGCCGCTGGCCTCTTCACGGCAGTGCACGCGCGAGTTCATGGTCACCACACCGGCTGGCACGTCCTCATGGCTGACCACTTGCTCGGCGCGGTCCAGCTCCTCCTGCAGGGCGAGCACACCCGGAGTACTTTCGTCGAGGCTGTCGATCAGGCGCTCGAGACGCTGTACGTCCAATCGGGTGAGGATGAGGGAAGGCTTGGTGCTCATGATCCAGTCAGGCTCCTTTTAACAGGCGGTTTTCGATGGGCAGATAAAGCAAAACCCCGCCCAAGGGCGGGGTTTGTGAATACTGTGGCGTCAGCGACGCATGCCTCGACACTACCACAGACGGGCAAATACTCAAGCCCGTGCGCGCAAGGCCTCGGCTTCACGGCAAATCTGCCGGCGCCGTTCATCGTCGGCCGAGCGCCATTCACGAATATGCTCGACGTGTCGATGGCAGCCGGTGCACACCTTGTGCTCATCCAGCCGGCAGACGCTGATGCACGGCGAAGGCACCGCGGGGCTGATGTTGCTGTACAGCGGCTTGGCTGGCCGCGCCTGGGCAGTCATGTCAGATCTCGTCGAAGTCCAGCTTCTCGCCGGCTCGCTCCCAGACGATGCGCTCGAGCATTTCGCCCAGCAGCTCTTCGCTCTTCTCGCACACCCACTTGCCGCTCTCTTCGTCGTAGTCGAAGTGGAAGCCACCGGAACGATCGGCCAGCCACAGCTGGCGCAGCGGCTCCTGGCGGCTGAAGATCAGCTGGCTGCCGTTGTCGAACTTGATGGTCAGGACGCCGGCGGAATTCTCCATGTCCAGGTCCATGCCACTCTCGTCGAACAGGTCTTCCAAAGCCTGTTGGGTGGCGTCGACCAGATCATGGAAACGCGCTTCGCTCAAACTCATTGCAGGAACCTCGAAATTGGCTGCATTACAGGCAAGCCGGGCAAGATACGGGCGCTTGGCGCTGAATGCAAAGGTTAGCCGCTGGCCCACAAGCATAGCCCGCCCGGCGGACCGGCTCTTGCATAGGCAATCCGCCGGTCGCTCGGTATACTCGGGCGCAATACTGCATATTTCAAAGGATTTCACCCATGAAGCGCCTGATTTCCTCACTTGCGGCGCTGGTCGCGGTTGCCTGCCTCGTTTCGGCCTGCGGTCAGAAAGGCCCTCTGTACCTGCCTGAAGATGGCAAGGATGGCAAAGGCAGCCACAAGTCGCATCAGCACCAGCACGCGCCGGCGGTACAGCCGCAGGACGAGCAGCCCATCGAGCCCGAGCAGTCGCCTGCTGAGTAAGGAAATCACATGAACGCTTTCAACTACCGCGACGGTCAACTGTTCGCGGAAGGCGTGGCCCTGTCGGCCATCGCCGAACGTTTTGGCACCCCCACCTACGTGTACTCGCGTGCCCACATCGAAGCCCAGTACCGCAGCTATACCGACGCCCTGCAAGGTGTCGATCACCTGGTCTGCTTCGCGGTCAAAGCCAACTCCAACCTTGGCGTGCTGAACATCCTGGCGCGCCTGGGTGCAGGTTTCGACATCGTTTCCGGCGGTGAGCTGGAGCGTGTGCTGGCCGCAGGCGGGCGTGCCGATCGCGTGGTGTTCTCTGGCGTCGGCAAGACCCGTGAAGACATGCGCCGCGCCCTGGAAGTCGGCGTGCACTGCTTCAACGTCGAGTCCACCGACGAGCTCGAGCGCCTGCAGGTTGTGGCCGCCGAGATGGGCAAGGTTGCCCCGATCTCGCTGCGGGTCAACCCGGACGTCGATGCCGGTACCCACCCGTACATCTCCACCGGCCTGAAAGAGAACAAGTTCGGCATCGCCATCGCCGACGCCGAAGCCATCTACGTGCGTGCCGCGCAGCTGCCGAACCTGGAAGTGGTCGGCGTCGACTGCCACATCGGTTCGCAGCTGACCACCGTCGACCCGTTCCTCGACGCCCTCGACCGCCTGCTGGTGCTGATCGACCGCCTCGCCGAATGTGGCATCCACCTGCGCCACCTGGACCTCGGCGGCGGTGTCGGCGTGCGTTATCGCGATGAAGAGCCGCCATTGGTAGCTGACTACATCAAGGCCATTCGCGAGCGCGTCGGCGACCGTGACCTGGCCCTGGTGTTCGAACCGGGCCGCTACATCGTGGCCAACGCCGGTGCCCTGCTGACCCGCGTGGAATACCTCAAGCACACCGAACACAAGGACTTCGCCATCATCGATGCGGCGATGAACGACCTGATCCGCCCGGCCCTGTACCAGGCCTGGATGGGCGTCAGCGCGGTCACCCCACGCGAAGGCGAAGGCCGTGCCTACGACCTGGTCGGGCCAATCTGCGAGACCGGCGACTTCCTCGCCAAGGACCGCCAGCTGAACCTGGCCGAAGGCGACTTGCTGGCCGTACAGTCGGCGGGCGCCTATGGTTTCGTCATGAGCTCGAACTACAACACCCGTGGCCGTTGCGCAGAAATCCTGGTCGACGGCGACCAGGCTTTCGAAGTACGCCGTCGCGAGACCGTCGCCGAACTGTACGCTGGCGAAAGCCTGCTGCCGGAGTGAACCCATGCTGCTGCGCTTTACCAAGATGCATGGGTTGGGCAACGACTTCATGGTCCTCGACCTGGTCAGTCAACACGCCCACATCCAGCCCAAGCACGCCAAGCAATGGGGTGACCGCCACACCGGCATCGGCTTCGACCAGCTGCTGATCGTCGAAGCACCGAACAATCCGGAAGTGGACTTCCGCTACCGGATCTTCAACGCCGACGGTTCCGAGGTCGAGCAGTGCGGCAACGGCGCGCGCTGCTTCGCCCGTTTCGTGCTGGACAAGCGTCTGACCGCGAAGAAACGCATCCGCGTGGAAACCAAGAGCGGCATCATCGTGCTGGACGTGCAGAACGATGGCCAGGTGTGCGTCGACATGGGCCCACCGCGCTTCGTTCCGGCCGAAATCCCGTTCGTTGCCGATGAGCAGGCGCTGAACTACCCGCTGGAAGTCGACGGCCAGGTCCACTCGATTGCCGCCGTTTCCATGGGCAACCCGCATGCCGTGCTGCGCGTCGATGACGTGCGCAGCGCGCCGGTGGAAACCCTGGGCCCGAAGATCGAAAATCACCCACGCTTCCCGCAGCGGGTGAACGCCGGCTTCATTCAGGTCATCGACCGCCATCGCGCCAACCTGCGCGTATGGGAACGGGGCGCGGGCGAGACCCAGGCCTGCGGCACCGGCGCCTGTGCCGCCGCCGTGGCTGCCATCAGCCAAGGCTGGATGGACTCTCCGGTATCCCTCGACCTGCCCGGTGGCCGCCTGAACATCGAATGGGCCGGCCCCGGCAAGCCCGTGCTGATGACCGGCCCAGCCGTGCGCGTCTACGAAGGACAGGTTCGTCTCTAAGCGAGTAACCGCCATGACCGATCAGCCCCAGGTTGTACCCCAGCAGTCCAGTGAGCTCGATGCCGAAGCGGTGGTCGCCTACCTGCGCGCCCACCCGACCTTCTTCGCCGAACACGACGAACTGCTGGTCGAACAGCGCATCCCCCACCAGCGTGGCGACAGCGTGTCGCTGGTGGAGCGCCAGCTCAAGCTGCTGCGCGACCGCAACATCGAAATGCGCCATCGCCTGTCGCAACTGATGGACGTGGCCCGGGACAACGACCGGCTGTTCGACAAGACCCGCCGGCTGATCCTCGACCTGCTCGACGCTGGCAGCCTGGAAGAAGTGGTGATGGCGGTCGAAGACAGCCTGCGCCAGGAGTTCCAGGTGCCGTTCGTCAGCCTGATCCTGTTCGGCGACAACGCCGCACCGGTCGGCCGCTGGGTCAGCAACGCCGAGGCCCAGCAGGCCATCGGTGGGCTGCTGGGCGGCGGCAAGACGGTCAGCGGCAACCTGCGCGAGAAAGAGCTGGCCTTCCTGTTCGGTGAGGAGCAACGCCTCGAAGTGGGCTCCAGCGCCGTCGCCGCACTGGAATACCAAGGGTTGCACGGCGTGCTGGCGATCGGCAGCCGTGACCCTCAGCACTACAAGAGCAGTGTCGGCACGCTGTTCCTCGGCTACATCGCCGAAGTGCTCGGCCGGGTAGTCCCGCGCCTGACCCAGACCCTGCGTCCGGTGCGCTGATGGAACGCCAGCTGGAAGCTTATTGCGCACACCTGCGCAACGAGCGCCAGGTGTCGGAACACACCCTGCTGGCCTACCGGCGCGACCTCGATAAAGTCATCGCGTACTGCCACAACCAGGGCATTGCGGGCTGGAGCGACCTGCAGATCCAGCAACTGCGCCAGCTTGTTGCCCGCCAGCACCACCAAGGCCAGTCCTCACGCAGCCTGGCACGGCTGTTGTCGGCTGTTCGCGGCCTGTATCGCTATCTCAATCGCGAAGGCCTGTGCCAGCACGACCCGGCCAGCGGCCTGAGCGCGCCCAAGGGCGAGCGCCGGCTGCCCAAGGTGCTGGACACTGACCGTGCCCTGCAGCTGCTCGATGGCGGCGTCGACGACGATTTCATCGCCCGCCGTGACCAGGCCATCCTCGAACTCTTCTATTCATCCGGCCTGCGCCTGTCCGAACTGACCCAGCTCGACCTCGAATACCTCGACCTCGGCGCCGGACTGGTCCAGGTGCTGGGCAAGGGCGGCAAGGCGCGTGTGCTGCCGGTTGGGCGCAAGGCACGCGAGGCGCTGCAGGCCTGGTTCAAGCTGCGAGGCATCGGTGGCCCACGCGACAACGCCGTGTTCATCACCCGCCAGGGCAATCGGCTCAGCCCACGGGCCATCCAGATGCGGGTCAAGGCTGCCGGCGAGCGCGAACTGGGCCAACACCTGCACCCGCACATGCTTCGCCATTCTTTCGCCAGCCATGTGCTGGAATCGTCCCAGGACCTGCGCGCGGTGCAGGAAATGCTCGGCCACGCCGACATCAGCACCACGCAGATCTACACCCACCTGGACTTCCAGCACCTGGCCGCGGTGTACGACAGCGCCCACCCTCGGGCCAAACGCAGCAAGGGCACTGACTCATGAGCATCAAGCTGATCACCTTCGACCTCGATGACACCCTGTGGGACACCGCGCCGGTGATCGCCAGCGCGGAAGTCGTGCTGCGCGACTGGCTGCAGGCCAATGCACCGATTCTCGGGGGCGTGCCGGTAGAGCACCTGTTCGCCATCCGTGAACGCCTGGTGCAGGCCGAGCCCGGCCTCAAGCACCGCATCAGCGCCCTGCGCCGGCGGGTGCTGTTCCATGCCCTGGAAGAGGTCGGCTACAGCGAGAAGCACGCGCAGGAGCTGGCCAACGAAGGGTTCGAAGTGTTCCTGCATGCGCGGCACCAGGTCGAAGTCTTCCCAGAGGTGCAGCCGGTGCTGGAGATCCTGCGCCATCACTACACCTTGGGCGTGGTCACCAACGGCAACGCCGATGTGCGCCGCCTGGGGTTGGCGGATTACTTCAAGTTTGCCCTGTGTGCGGAGGATCTGGGGATCGGCAAGCCGGATCCGGCACCGTTCCTTGAAGCGCTGAAGCGCGGCGAGGTCGAGGCAGGCGCGGCGGTGCATGTGGGCGACCACCCCGGCGATGACATTGGCGGGGCGCAGCGCGCCGGGTTGCGTGCGGTGTGGTTCAACCCCCAGGGCAAGGTGTGGGCGGGTGAACAGGCGCCGGATGCCCAGATTCAACGGTTGTCGCAGCTACCCGACGTGATTGCGCGCTGGCGCTGACAGGGGCCGCTCTGCGGCCCAATCGCCGGCAAGCCGGCTCCCACAAGGTGCGCCGCCGATCTCTGTGGGAGCCGGCTTGCCGGCGATTGGGCAGGCACAGGCAAGACAAAACCATCGCCCACAAAAAAGCCCGCAGCGACGGCGGGCTTTTTTGTATTCAGCCACTCAGATAGGGCGGCTGCCGTACTTGTTGTCCGGCTTCTTGGGAGGGTCGGCGACCACGTTGGCCTCGACTTCCTGAACCTTGCCACCACGCGCCAGGAAGTCTTCCATGGCCTTGGCCAGGGCGTCACGTTCCTTCTGCTTGGCTTCCATGCTCGGCATCTCGTCTACCGAGACAGCCGCCTTGGATTTGCCCTTGGCCGCAGGAGCCGGGCTGCTGTCGTCTTCGCCAGCGTCTTCGACACCGTCGTCAGCCGCCGCCTCGAGGCCTTCATCACCCTCGTCTTCGTCGCCTACTTCGAGGTCATCATTTTCCAGATCGTCGTCGCTCATGTTCTACCTCATGACTTGCGAAAAGCAGGTTAGTTATAGACCAGTGCAGCCGTAGACCGGCAGCCACCAGTGAAAATTCAACTGGCCGTGGGTTGGCCACTGCCCTTGGGTCTGCGCTCCTGATGGGAGGCGGCACCCAGCAGGCCCTGCTCCTGGCAGGGCCTGACATAATCCTTGAACCCCTGCTGGCCACACGCTACTGGCAAGCCTAGCAAAGGCTGGGAAAGCGTGGGGACTGCTCGTCCAACACCCTTCGGCGCGCATTCTAGCGCGCCCGTGGAAAAAGCAAAGCGTCATCAATGCCTGGCTTCTTGTAAGTTTTTGGCCTGCGTCGCGAACGTGAGTGATAAACCGTTTGCACTGCAGGAAAAGGCAAAAAAAAGACAAAAAAATGCCCGGCAAGCCGGGCACGTTTTCCAGCGTCGCAGTTACAGGTTGTAGCCGCGTTCGTTGTGTTGAGCCAGGTCGAGACCGAGCGACTCTACTTCTTCGTTGACCCGCAGGCCCATCACCACATCCAGCACCTTGAGGATCACGTAGGTGACGATAGCGGTGTAGACCACCGTGAAGATCACACCCTTGGCCTGAATCCAGACCTGCGCCCCGATGTCGGTGACCGCACCGAAGCCGCCCAGCGCCGGTGCCGCGAACACACCGGTGAGGATGGCGCCGATGATGCCGCCAACGCCGTGCACGCCGAAGGCATCGAGCGAGTCGTCATAACCCAGCTTGCGCTTGAGGCTGGTGGCGCAGAAGTAGCAGATCACGCCCGAGGCCAGACCAATCACCAAAGCGCCCATCGGGCCCACGGTACCCGCCGCCGGCGTGATGGCGACCAGGCCGGCAACCACGCCAGAGGCGATGCCCAGGGCACTGGGTTTGCCGTGGCCGATCCATTCGGCGAACATCCAGCCCAGCGCGGCGGCAGCGGTGGCGATCTGAGTGACCAGCATGGCCATACCGGCAGTGCCGTTGGCCGCCGCGGCAGAACCGGCGTTGAAGCCGAACCAACCGATCCACAGCATGGCCGCGCCCATCAGGGTGTAGCCCAGGTTGTGCGGGGCCATCGGCGTGGTCGGATAGCCTTTGCGCTTGCCCAGCACCAGGCAGCAGACCAGGCCAGCGATACCGGCGTTGATGTGCACCACGGTGCCGCCCGCGAAGTCGAGTACGCCCCAGTCCCACATCAGCGCGCCGTCACCGCTCCAGACCATGTGCGCGATAGGTGCGTAGACCAGGGTGAACCAGATGCCCATGAACACCAGCATCGCGGAGAACTTCATGCGCTCGGCAAAGGCACCGACGATCAGCGCCGGGGTGATGATGGCGAAGGTCATCTGGAAGGTGATGAATACTGCCTCAGGGAACAGTGCGGTGGCCGATGTCAGCCCCGAGGGCGTGACGCCACTGAGGAACGCCTTGGAGAAGCCGCCGACGAAGGAATTGAAGTTGAGCACGCCCTTTTCCATACCGGTGGTATCGAAGGCCATGCTGTAGCCGTAGATGACCCAGAGAATGCTCATCAGGCCGGTGATGGCGAAACACTGCATCATGACCGAAAGCACGTTCTTCGAACGCACCATGCCGCCGTAGAACAAGGCCAGGCCAGGGATGGTCATGAACAGCACCAACGCCGTGGCCGTGAGCATCCAGGCGGTGTCGCCGGAGTTCAGCACCGGGGCAGCTTCCTCTGCCAGGGCAAGGCCCGGCATTACGAGGGACAATAGGGCTCCTAGCCCTGCGATCTTACGCAGAGTCATGTTGTTTTCTCCTGGGGCGTTGGGTTTGGTGAGGCTTTTTTCGGCGCTTAGATCGCGTCGGTATCGGTTTCGCCGGTACGGATGCGGATCGCCTGCTCCAGATTCACCACAAAGATCTTGCCGTCACCGATCTTGCCGGTGTTGGCCGCCTTGGTGATGGCTTCGATCACGCGATCGAGGTCCTTGTCGTCGATGGCCACGTCGATCTTCACCTTGGGCAGGAAGTCGACCACGTACTCCGCACCGCGATACAGCTCGGTGTGGCCCTTCTGCCGCCCGAAGCCTTTGACTTCCGTGACGGTAATGCCTTGCACGCCGATTTCCGACAGCGACTCGCGTACGTCGTCCAGCTTGAACGGCTTGATGATGGCTGTGACTAGCTTCATGAAACTCTCTCCCGATTTGGTGGACTTGCCCCAGGAAAACAAACCCGTCTCAAGTCTAAGCGCAGCGGTTAGCTTTGTAACGCGTCGTCGGCATCCGGCTCCGCGTGCGCACTGCTTGGTCACAAAGAACTGCATCAGTGCATGGCTCGCAATGGGCGTTGCAGAAACCTTGCCAGTTCCAGCAAAACGCCGAGAAACAAGGTGTTGCGTTAAATGGTCGGAATTGGCCAGTCGCCAGCATTGAAAAGATGCACAACTTCGGTGCGCGCCAGCGACGCGGGCTGCTCGAAAAATGTGCAATCAAAGGCAGATTTTCCCCGTGCTACACTGCGAGCCATTTCTCCGATTCAGTGGACAGCCGCACATGCTCGCGCCCAAAGCCCTTCTCGACGCCCTGAGCGACCAGGCCTCGCGCCTTTTCAGCAGTGATACCGCCCAGCCCCGCGCAGAACTGGAAAGCCAGTTCAAAGTGCTGATGCAAGGTGCCTTCAGCAAGCTGGACCTGGTCAGCCGCGAAGAATTCGACAGCCAGATGGTGGTCCTGGCGCGCACCCGCGCACGCCTGGAGGCCCTGGAAAAACAAGTTGCCGAGCTGGAAGCCCGGATGGCGCCAGCCGCACAGGAATAAAAACCCGTCGGTTAAAGGAGTGACTCACATGAAAGTCAGTGCCCGCAATGTCTTTGAAGGTACCGTCAGCGCCGTTCAGCCCGGCGCGGTCAATGCCGAAGTCGAACTGACCCTGGCAGGCGGCGAAAAGCTCGTGGCAGTCGTGACCATGGCCAGCCTGCACAACCTCAACATCAACGTCGGCAAGCAAGCCGTCGCGCTGGTCAAGGCGCCATGGGTGGTGCTGATGACCGATGCCGATGGCTACAGACTCTCCGCGCGCAACGCCCTGCAAGGCGAAGTGCTGCGGGTCGGCGACGGCGCGGTCAATGCCGAAGTGGTACTGAAGCTGGCAGGCGGCACCGAAGTGTTCTCCATCGTCACCCGCGAAGCCGTGCAGGAGCTGGGCCTGGCCCCCGGTGTGAAAGCCACCGCGTTGATCAAGGCGTCGCACATCATCCTCGGCGCCAAGCCCTAAAAAGCTCGCACTCAGGCAGAAGCCCGCTGGCAGTCCGGTTCCGCACTGCCAGCCTTGGGCGGCAACTCCCTTGCATCCAGATCGCCCCGGAACAACGCCGCACCGCAGACAGTGATCAAGGTCTTCACTACGCTGTGCGAGTTCAGGATCTGCGCGCGTATGTGCTCGATGACAAGATCACCCGGCTGCAGCGCGACCGCACGATTCACCCATTCGATGGCGGCGAAGCGGCTCTGCTTGCGCGTACCTTGCCCCTGCATCCAGGCCAGCCCAAGCTCCGCGCAGGCACGCCCGGCGACCTCCGCATCCGGGAACTCGACCAGCCCCAGCAAATAAGCGACCCCCTCTGCGCGCTCGCGCGCATCGCCGAAGGTGCGTTGCAGGATGCCCAGTTGCAAGCGCGCACGGGCATCGAGTTGTTCATTGCCCAGGCAATCGAGCAACAAGCGCCTGACCGCCAGCATCGCACTGCGCTCATGCAACGCTTCGCCGTCACGCATGCGTTGGCAGGCCAGGTCGTACTTGGCCATCTGGCTGCCTGACTGCGCGGCACACAACAACCAATGCTCCGCTGATGCGGCATCCCGGTAGTGTTCGGGTGTATTGGCCAGCCGGCCGCAGTGCAGCTCATAGAGCGCGGCGGCAGCGTCTGGCAACTTGCGCTCGGCGCATTGCTGGTAGAGGAAATACGCCGCCTCGTGCAGGTTCGCGGACCAAAGCAGGCGCGGCACTTCGAGCACATCGAAGCCAAGGCCCTCGCGCCCGCACTGGCGATTGACCGCAGCGTGCAACCAGACGCGCGCCTGTTCGGCGGATTGTCGGAAACCCCACAACCCGAACTGGTGCCCCACGGCACGCAGTGCGCAAGCTGCTGCCTGCATGCGGCTTTCACACAGGCGCTCGATGGCATCGCGAAAGGCCGCTGTGGCGCCCTCGCCGCCGTGAAACAGCACGAGGCAGGCAAAGCTGTAAAAAGGCTCACCGATACTCGACACGAAACCATGGTCAGGATAAAGCTCGACGCTGGCGACGAAGTCGTGCAGCGCGCCAGGGTAATCCTGCAGCGAGGCGTACCGCAAAGCGCCGCGCAAGGCCAGCAACGTGGCACGTTCCCTGGCCCTGAGGTCATGTTGCGTCCACGCCTCGAAGGTTTGCTGCCATGCCGCGATCTGTGGCGACTGGACGGCTCGCGGCAGCCAGAACGCCTCTTCCACAGCCAACCAGCGGATCGCATTGCGCTGCCGCTCGCTCCAGTACTGGCACAGCGGACCGCTGACGAGTTGGTCAATCGCGTCAAAGCTGCCGCCCCAGCGCGGCGTCAGGTAGCGAGCATAGGCTTCGATCGCCTCGTAGCAGCCAGGCCGCCAGGCCAGCGCATGACGAAGCCAGTAGTCCTTGGCGCCCTCCCCGTCAGGCCGGCGCGCATCGAGGCATCCTGGCAATGCCTGCGGCAGTTCCACCAGCGGTGCCAAGCCATGCTTGACCAGCAGGGGTGCCGCTGCCTCCTGCACTTCCACGTCAGCATGTGCGCTGGGACGGAAGCGCGCTACCTGGCCGCGAAACAGTTCGACCAGCCAGCCCGGCTCATGGAAATGCGCACTGATCTGCAGCATCCCGATAGCAGCAGCGACGGGTTGCGGGCTGCGTTCCATGGCCCGCAGGAAGTGCGCCGCGCCCATTTCACAGGCCTGCTCTGCAGCCAGCCTGCGCTCTTGCGAGACGGCATCGGCGGCAGCGCTGCCACGGATGTGACATGCCCGGTTGAAGCAGTGAAAGCCCATCGCAACCTGCGGATGGTAGGCCTTGGGACAGGCGTCTATCCACGCCTTGAGCAGCTGTGTCAGCGCCTTGCTGCTGCCGACATCCCAGTCGACCAGCATATGCCCCTGGACCGCTTCCATGTACGCGGGACAGTCGCCGGGCGGCGCCTGCCGCCAGCGCACTTGAAGGCTATCGATGTAGCGGCTGAGTTCAGCGAATTCATTGGCCTGCACCCGTTCACGAATCTGTTGGCGGGCGCGAGTGAGCGTTTGCACGGGCAGTACCTTAAGTCCATTTATGGATCACGTTGTCGTCCGGTGGCAACGGGATTAACCCTTGAACACTAAGCCATAGCTCGGCGCTTCGCAAAGTTATTGGATCCATTTTTTGCGAGATTATGTAAAAAGACAGGGAAAATCACTGGCTTGAAAAACCACGACGCACTCTTCTTGCGCGGCCCAGTCTCCTGCTCACTATGATTGCCAGAGCCGCAGGAAGCGGTGCCCTCATCAGTGACAGCGGAGCGTCCATGTCCCTTGCCCTCGTCCACAGCCGCGCCCAGGTTGGCGTGCAGGCGCCTGCGGTCAGCGTCGAAACCCACCTGGCCAACGGCCTGCCCCATCTCACACTGGTCGGGTTACCGGAAACCACGGTCAAGGAAAGCAAGGACCGGGTGCGCAGCGCCATCGTCAACTCCGGGTTGAATTACCCGCAAAGGCGCATTACCCAGAACCTGGCGCCCGCCGACCTGCCCAAGGACGGCGGCCGTTATGACCTGGCGATCGCCTTGGGCATTCTTGCTGCCGACGCCCAAGTGCCGCTGGCAGGCCTGGCGGACATTGAATGCCTGGGCGAACTGGCGCTTTCCGGCAAACTGCGCCCGGTGCAGGGCGTGCTGCCTGCAGCGCTGGCGGCGCGGGAAGCGGGACGGGCGCTGGTGGTGCCACGGGAGAACGCCGAGGAAGCGAGCCTGGCCGGCGGGTTGCTGGTGTATGCGGTGGGGCACCTGCTGGAGCTGGTGGCGCACCTCAACGGTCAGGTGCCGCTGCCGCCCTTTTCCGCCAATGGCCTGGTC
>Ga0182747_1001744_pt1 | contig 16288 bp, 12 predicted proteins | sample eDN3rd30CBELigBY_FD_128526 | JGI IMG/M metagenome (GOLD analysis project Ga0182747, IMG submission 128526) | Enriched backyard soil microbial communities from Emeryville, California, USA - eDNA 3rd pass 30_C BE-Lig BY (version 2) (version 2) | ecosystem: Environmental > Terrestrial > Soil >...
GAAACCGGCATGATCGCCTTGGTGCGCGGCGTGATGGCACGCTCGATCAGCGTTGGATCGATGTTGTAGGTTTTCGCGTCGATATCCACGAACACCGGCTTGGCACCCGCCAGCGCGATCATTTCGCCGGTCGCGATGAACGTGAACGGCGAGGTGATCACCTCGTCGCCATCGCCGATGCCCAGCGCCATGAGCGCCATCAGCAGCGTATCGGTACCGCTCGACGCGGTGATGCAGTGTTGGGTGCCGACGCGCTCGGCCAGCCGCTTTTCCAGCTCCGTGACTTCGGCGCCCAGGATGTACTGTCCATGGTCCAGCACGGCCTGGATGCGAGCGTTCATCGGTTCGCGCAAGCGCTTGTACTGGGTCTTCAGATCGATGAAATCCATGGGCTCTTACCGTGAAGTCTTGCAGCGATGCTGCCGTCGGTGTGCGAGTTTACGACATCCGCAGCGCGTTGTTGGCCAGCATCTCGTCGATTGCCTGGTTGGCGAGACGATCCGCGCGCTCGTTGCCGGGCACACCGGCATGCCCCTTGACCCAATGCCACTCGATCTTGTGGCGCTCGATCTCGCGCTCCAGTTCCTGCCACAGATCGACGTTCTTGACCGGCTTGCGATCGGCCGTGCGCCAGTCGCGCCGCTTCCATTGCGCCAGCCACTCAGTGATGCCCTTACGCACGTATTGCGAATCGGTGTACAGCTGGATATCGCAGGGCCGCTTCAGTGCGGCCAGCGCGCGAATCGCCGCGGTCAGCTCCATCCGGTTGTTGGTCGTATCCATTTCACCGCCACGCAGCTCGCGCTCGTGCTCGCCCGAAAGCAGCAATGCTCCCCAACCTCCGGGGCCTGGGTTACCGCGGCAGGCACCGTCGGTATAGATGGTCACGACCGTCACGATGCGCGCAGTCTGCGAAAACGCCGCGCACGGCAACTGGCTCGAGCTTGCGCCGAGATGGATCGTAAGACAGGGATTGGCATGCCTGAGACCTGCAACTCGTTATTCCTGAACCTGCCGGTGCGGATGCATCCGGGTCGTCGGCTCGATGAGCCCGCCCACCTTCGGCCGCAGGCGCCAGCGTGGCCGTATCGGCGTCAGGGTGTAGACGCGCTTGCGTGCTTTGATCAGATAACCGCTGGCGAACAGCGGCCAGGCCGACTCGCCGACCCGTTCGATGAAGCTCTGCGGCGAGGACGCGCCCCACGGCAGGGTGAACAGATAACGGCGCGCGTCGACGATCTCGAATCCGAGCAGCTTCAGCCAGTCCCGCAAGCGGCCCTCGCCGATCAACCGCTCGATGCCGGGTGGAAAGCCTTCGCGCGCGAACACGTGCCGGATGCCCCAGCTCGACAGGGGCCGAAATCCCAGCACGATCAGATGTCCTTCCGCGGAGAGGATGCGACCGACCTCGCGCAGGATTTCGTGCGGATCGGGCTCGTACTCCAGCGTGTGCGGCAGCAGCACCGCATCGACCGAGTCGGAAGCCACGGCCAGCGAATCGGTGCGCGAGCGAATCATCGTGGCCACACCGCCCGACGACCCGGGGTTTGGCAGATCCGAGCCTGAACGGCGACCGTGCCAGCCGAGCACCGACTTGCGCTGCGTACGTGCATCGACGATGAGCCCGTCGTCATCTCCCCACAAGCCGATCTGCAGCAGCTGCCAGCCGAAAACCTGGGCCAGCGCCTCGCTGGTCTGCTTGCGCTCGAGCGCATACAGCCGCTCGCCCAGCGGCGAACGCAGCCAGTCGTGCAGGGCGTCGATGCTGTGGCGGTGCATGATGCAGAGAATAGCCGATCCGCACTGCACGCTTGCGCGTCAAACGAGCAGAATGAATGCTTGCTGCGATCGTCCACGCCAATGTTTAATACGGCCTCGCGAACTTTCCCGCCATAGAAGGGGAACGATGCTGCAGGTCACCCCGGTTCGGGCCTTCGCCGACAACTACATCTGGCTGATCCATTCGCCACGCGATCCGCGACAGGTCGTCGCCGTCGATCCGGGTGATGCGACGCCGGTGCAGCAAGTGCTCGCGAGCCGGGACCTGCAACTCGAAGGGGTGCTTCTCACCCACCACCACCGGGATCACGTCGGGGGTGTCGCCGAGTTGCTACGCACACGGCCGGTGACCGTGTTTGGCCCAGCCAGCGAAACGCTGCCGGGCGAGCCGCGGCGGATGCGCGAAGGCGATACGGCGGCGTTCGAATCGCTGGGATTGAGCTTCGCGGTGCTGGACGTTCCGGGGCACACGGCGGGCCATGTGGCGTACCTGGGCCACGGGGCGGTTTTCAGCGGTGACACCCTGTTCAGTGCCGGCTGCGGCAGATTGTTCGAAGGCACTGCGGAACAAATGGCCGCCTCGCTGGCCAAATTCGCCGCCCTGCCGCAACAAACCCAGGTCTACTGCGGGCACGAATACACGGTCAGCAACCTGAAATTCGCCCTGGCAGTCGAACCGGACAATGCGGATAGCGCCGCCTACCTCGAAGAAGCGCTGCGGCGCCGCTCGCGGGATGAGGCGACGCTACCCTCGGACATCAGGCGGGAGCGGAATGTGAACCCGTTTCTGCGCTGCCATCGGCAGACTGTGAAACAGGCCGCGGAAGGCCGCGTCGGCCGGGAGTTGAATCCGGTCGAGGTATTGGCCGTCATCCGGCACTGGAAAGACGGCTTCAAGAACTGATTCGATTGACATTTTTTGACACCTGCAACACCCCGCAGGTGAGGTGAAGTTCAAGGCACGGCGGGTCAACTTAGGCCCTACCCGGACCGGCAGGTCCGGCATTTTGGAGGTTCGATCGATGGTCCGATGCACGCCGGCAGCGCTGCTTGCCGCCCTGACAGCAGCGTTTGCTTTCCTTACTGCCGGCTGCAGCCACATGGCCACCACGCCGTCCGACGACGACGAACTGGTGGCCGGGGACGCGCTACCGCCCGGGACCAAGGTCGACGAGGCCGACATCGGCACCGACGGCCCGGCCCAGGTCGAAGACGCCATCGAGACCCTCGACGCACAGACCGGCGGCTCGCGTCCGCTGGTCCGGGAGCTGGGTACGGACGGCGAAGAAGCCCCCGCGGACGATCTGTTCGAGCGCATTCGCAACGGCTTCGCCCTCGGCGACATCGACCGCGACGAAATCGAGCGCGAGCAGCAGTGGTACGTCAAGCACCCGGCCTACCTCGACCGCACCTTCAAACGCGGCGAGCGCTACCTCTACTACATCGTCAGTCAGCTCGAAGAGCGCAAGATGCCGCTGGAGCTGGCGTTGCTACCGGTCGTGGAAAGCGCGTTCAATCCAGTTGCCCTGTCACGCGCCCGGGCCTCCGGCCTGTGGCAGTTCATTCCCGCCACCGGCCGCCGTTATGGCCTGAAGCAGAACTGGTACTACGACGGCCGCCGCGACGTCATGGCCGCCACCACGGCCGCACTGGATTATTTGCAGTTCCTCGCCAACGAGTTCGACGGCGACTGGCTGCTGGCCGTCGCTGCCTACAACTGCGGCGAGATGAATGTGGCCCGCGCCATCGATCGCAATCGCGCAGCCGGCAAGCCCACCGACTTCTTCAGCCTGAAGCTGCCGAGAGAAACACGCGCCTACGTCCCCAAGCTGATGGCCATGGCCCGCATCGTTGCCGACCCGGCCCAGCATGGGCTGGCGTTCGCCCCCATTCCGAATGAACCCTATTTCGCCAAGGTCGACGTGGCCGGCCAGATCGATCTGCAGGTCGCCGCGGAACTGGCCGAGCTGTCCAAGGAGGAGCTGCTGGCGCTGAACCCGGCCTTCAACCACTGGGTAACCGATCCGGATGGTCCGCATCACCTGCTGGTACCGGCGGACCGTGAGACGCGCATGGTGGAAGCCATCGCGGCCTTGCCGGTCGAGAAGCGCGTTCGCGTCGTCTATCACCGCGTTCGCTCGGGCGACACGCTGGGAGGCATCGCACATCGATACGGAGTCTCCGTCGCCGCGCTAAAGCAGGCGAACCGGATTCGCGGCACGGTGATCCATCCCGGCCAGGATCTGCTGGTCACGGCAGCACCGCGCGGCATGGACAGCGGCTCGGCAATACGGGTCGCCAACATCGATGCCGAACCGAAGACACCGCGCAGCGGCAAGCACGTGGTGCGTCGCGGCGATACGCTGTGGAGCATCGCCCGCAGCCATAGCGTGAACATGGATCGGCTGGCGACGACCAATGGCCTGCAGACCGACAGCACCTTGGCGGTCGGTCAGGTGCTGAACATCCCGGGCACCGCCACGCTGGCCTCGACCAATCCTGGCTCGGTGAATGGCCCCACCACCTACGTGGTACGCCGAGGTGACACGCTGTCGCACATCGCGCGCAAGTTCCGCGTCAATGTCGCTGATCTGCTCGGCTGGAACAGCCTCAGGTCGACTTCAGTGATCAAGCCGGGCCAGCGCCTGGTGATGTATCGCGAAGACCGCCGCCGCGCGGGAATCTAAGGAATTGGCTGCGGCAGGCTGTCTGCACGAACAGCCTGCCGCGACCAAATACCGGGCGAGCTACAGCTGTGGCTCGCGTAACGCCGCCCGTAGGGCTGAACTCGCCGGCTCCCTGTTCGCCCGCCTATCCCGCATCCCCCTCGGTTCCTTACAATCGCATCCGCCATTCATCAACGGAGACGGGTCATGGGATTTCTTGCAGGCAAGCGCGCGCTGATCGTCGGCCTCGCCACCGAACGCTCCATCGCTCACGGCATTGCCACCGCCATGCGGCGCGAAGGCGCCGAACTGGCTTTCAGCTATCAGGACCGCTTCAAGGACCGCGTCGTCGGCATGGCGCAGGAATTCGGCTCGCGCAACGTCTTCGAGATGGACGTGGCCAGCGACGAGAGCATCGAAGCCGGTTTCCAGCGCCTGAAGCAGGACTGGGACGGCCTGGACATTCTGATTCATGCGGTTGCCTTCGCCCCCACTGAAGCCATCCGCGGCAGCTATATCGATTCCACGACGCGCGAGTACTTCCGCATCGCGCATGACATCTCGAGCTACAGCCTGACGGCTCTGGCCAAAGCCGCAGTGCCCATGATGCAAGGTCGCAGCGGCTCGCTGCTGACCTTGAGCTACCTGGGCGCGGTCCGCTCCCTGCCGAGCTACAACGTGATGGGCCTCGCCAAGGCCAGCCTGGAGGCCAGCGTCCGATTCCTGGCCGCCGACCTGGGCCCGCAAGGCATCCGCGTCAATGGCATCTCCGCCGGCCCCATCAAGACACTGGCGGCCGCTGGCATCGGTGGCTTCCGCCGGATCCTGGGCCACGTCGCTGCAACCGCACCGCTGCGGCGCAACGTCACTCCGGAGGACGTCGGCAACACCGCCGCCTTCCTGTGCTCGGACCTGGCGGCCGGCATCACCGGCGAAATCGTCTATGTGGATGGCGGCTTCAGCACCGTGGGAATGGCGCTGCCGGAAGAGTGATCGCTCTTCGCCTCTCCCTGAACAGGGAGAGGCGTTTCAGCAGCACGGTTGAAGGCGCGCCGCGCGGGAGGCTCGCGGACCTTCAGAGCGGGACTATTCGAATACTTTGTCGTTGCGCACGATGTCGGCGTTGCGCTCCGCTTCCGCGACATACGCACCGAACTCTTCCATGCCCGACTGCTGCTGGCCCTGGCGGCGGCGCGCCATCTTGTCGTTCGGCGCCTCGGCCGCCGGGTCGCCGTTGCGCACGGCACTGACAGCGAACACCACGAAGTTGCCCTCGTCCGTCGTGGCGCTGCCGAAGTGCGGCTTCGCTTCGCTGATTTCGGCTGACGGTGCTGAAAACACGGCGCGAACGACAGCAGCTGGCGCCACTGCATCCTGACGAACCACGAAGCGCTTGCCGACCGGCGCCATGCCCATTTCCTTCAGCGCCGCGGACCAGTCACCGCCCTGCTGCAGCTTCGCGAGCGCTTCGCCGCCCTTCTTTGCGGCCGCTTCGCGCTCCGCCTGGTCCTTCAGCAGCTTCTCGATATCCGCACGGACGTCGGCAAGCGGCTTCGGTTCGGCCGGCTTGTGATCGGCAACCCGCAGCACCAGCGCACGATCCTCGCCGATGGTGACCAGTGGGCTGTTGCGCCCCTGTTCGAGCACTTCTTCGCTGAAAGCCGCTTCGATGGCGCCGGGATCGTCGCCCAGCTCGCCACCGCCTTCGCGCGTGAAGCCGCTGATCGTCTTGATCGGCAGGCCGGTCGCTTTCGCCACCGAATCCAGCTCGGTGAGCGCCGAGAATGCCTGGTCCGCCAGCTTCTGCGACTCGTCGTAAAAAATCGTCTGCGAGCGATCTTTGCGGTATTCCGCTTCCAGTTCCGCGCGCACTTCCTCGAACGGCCGGACCTGGCCCGCCTCGACTTCCTCGAGGCGAATGATGTGATAGCCGAATTGGGTCTTGATGGGCCCGCGGATCTCCCCGGGCGACATGCTGAACAGCGCTTCCTCGAACGGCCCGACGAACATGCCGCGCTGCGCCCATCCCAGATCGCCGCCCTGCTGTGCCGAGCCGGGATCCTTCGAATTGTCCTTGGCGAGCTGCGCGAAATCGGCGCCCGCTTTCGCCTGGGCGGCAAGCTCATCGGCTTTCTTTTTCGCTGCGGCGTCGTCGACGCCATCGCCCGTCGTGATCAGGATGTGCCGCGCATGTCGGCGCTCGGGCGCTTCGAAACGTTCCTTGACCTGCTCGTAATAGTCCTTCAGGTCGGTCTCGGTAACGGTCACCTCGCCTTCGGCCTTGCCGCGCGACAGCTCCACGTACTGCAGATCGACGGTTTCGGGCAGCAGGTAGTCGCTCTGGTGCGAGTCGTACCAGGACTGGATCTGCTCATCCGTCACTGCCACCTTGTTCTCGAATTCCTTGGTCGAGATGAGCACGTAATCGACTTCGCGCTCCTGCCTCTCCAGCGCATAGCGCCGGTCCAGTTCGTAGGGCAGCGCAAAGCCGGATGCGACCACGCCTTCCTGGATCTGACCGATGGTCATCTCGGCGCGCAGCTCGGCCTCGAACTGCGGCTCGGTCCGGCCCTGCTGGCGCAGCAGCATCGCGTAGCGGTCGCGTGAGAACTGGCCATCGACCTGCAACTCGGGGAACGAGACGATGCGGTCCGCCAAGGCCTGATCGCTGACGCGATAACCGAGCTTCTCGGCACGCTGCGACAGAAGGCTGGAGCGAATGAACTCGTCCAGGAGGGCCCGCTGCTGCGCCTTCACCATTTCGGACGGCAGTTCGGTGCGCATCATCTGCTGCAATTGGGACTGGCGCTGCTGCCAGGCGCGGCGCACGGCTTCGGCCGGGACCTTGTCGCCATCGACCGTGGCTGCAACCGTCGTGGACTGGGACTGGAAATCCACACCCCAGAACACGAACACCACCGAGATGGTGCCCAGGAACACCGCCGAGACCCAACCGGTGATCTTGTCGCGAATTGTTTGCAGCATGTGTGGTGAGCGCTTCTTGCTTTATGTGCGGCCCGCGAGTGAGCCATTCGCAGCGCGATGCGCTTGAATGGCCACTCACGATTCGCTTTGGAGTAAGTGGCGGAGCGGACGGGACTCGAACCCGCGACCCTCGGCGTGACAGGCCGATATTCTAACCAGCTGAACTACCGCTCCGCGCTAAAAACCAGGTCTGATTCTAGACAAGGCGTGGTGGGTGCTGAGGGGATCGAACCCCCGACATTCGCCTTGTAAGGGCGACGCTCTACCAGCTGAGCTAAGCACCCTCTTGCCGATCGATGCTGCGCATCTCATCGGAAAACCGCCTCGAAATCAGTGCAGGGGCTCTAGGCGCTGACCAGAGCCCCTGTTTGAAGGCGCGCTAATTTACAGCATCCTTCAGGCCCTTGCCAGCCTTGAAGCCAGGAACTTTGCTGGCGGCGATTTCGATGGTCTCGCCGGTGCGCGGATTGCGGCCGGCGCGCGCTGCGCGGGCCTTGACGACGAACGTGCCGAATCCCAGCAATGCGACGGAATCGCCCGACTTCAGCGCCGCGGCAATGGAATCGAATACGGCGTCCACGGCTTTGGTCGCATCCGCTTTCTGCAGACCCGTGCTGCCGCTCACCGCTTCGATCAATTCGGCCTTGTTCATGTCGGTTTCCTTCTTGGATAAAGAAATCGGTGCCTGCCTTCAGGCGGGGGCGCGTTATAGCAGCGGGAAGAAGCAAGAAGCAACCCGCTACGTGTGCAAAATGAGGCGAAAACTACGAGGGATCAGCGGGGCGCAAAATCATTTGCGCCCCGCGTGATGTCCATCTTCAGTGCGCTCGTGGCTGTTTTGCGGCGCGCTTGTTGGCACGCCGCGGCCGGCCCTTGTCGTTCGCGCGCGACGGATCTGATGCAGCGCCGAGCGGCGTGGGCATGTGCCTGAGCGCCACCTGCAACACCTCGTCGATCCATTTCACCGGCTTGATCTCGAGACTGTCCTTGATGTTCTGCGGAATGTCGACGAGGTCCTTGGTGTTCTCATCCGGGATCAACACGGTGCGAATGCCGCCGCGATGCGCCGCCAGCAGTTTTTCTTTCAAACCGCCGATCGGCAGCACCTGTCCGCGCAGCGTGATTTCGCCGGTCATGGCGACGTCCGAACGAACTGCCGCTTTCGTCAGTGCCGACACCAACGCCGTGCACATGCCGATACCCGCGCTCGGGCCATCCTTCGGCGTAGCACCCTCTGGCATGTGAATGTGCACGTCGGCCTTCTGATAGAAATCCGGATCCAGGCCCAGGATGCTGGCGCGGCTGCGCACCACCGTCATGGCCGCCTGAATCGATTCCTGCATGACATCGCCGAGCTGACCGGTGTGCGTCAGCTTGCCCTTGCCGGGAACCACCGCGGCCTCGATGGTCAGCAGCTCGCCGCCAACCTCGGTCCACGCCAGGCCGGTGACCTGGCCGATGGTGTCCTGCTCCTCGGCGCGACCGTAGCGGAAGCGGCGCACGCCCAGGAACTTGTTCAGATTCTTCGGCACCACGTTGACGCACTTGGCGTCCTTGTCGGTGAGCAGCTGCTTGACTGCCTTGCGGCAGATCTTGGAAACCTCGCGTTCCAGGTTGCGCACGCCGGCTTCGCGCGTGTAGTAGCGGATGATGTCAAGCACGGCCTGATCGGCGAGCTTGAGCTCGGAGTTCTTCAGACCGTTCTGCTTCACCTGCTTGGGCACCAGATAGCGTCGCGCGATCGCGCTCTTCTCGTCTTCGGTGTAGCCCGGCAGACGAATGACTTCCATGCGGTCGAGCAGCGGCGCCGGAATGTTCAGGCTGTTGGCGGTGCAGACGAACATCACCTGCGACAGATCGAAATCGACCTCCAGGTAGTGATCGTTGAACGTGGCGTTCTGCTCCGGATCCAGCACTTCCAGCAGCGCCGAGGACGGGTCGCCACGGAAGTCCATGGCCATCTTGTCGACCTCGTCGAGCAGGAACAGCGGATTGTGCACGCCAGTCTTGACCATGTTCTGGATGATCTTGCCGGGCATGGAGCCGATGTACGTGCGGCGATGGCCACGAATCTCCGCCTCATCACGCACGCCGCCCAGCGACATGCGCACGAACTTGCGATTGGTGGAACGCGCGATCGACTGACCGAGCGAAGTCTTGCCGACGCCCGGCGGACCGACCAGGCACAGGATCGGGCCCTTGAGCGTCTTCACCCGCTGCTGCACGGCCAGATACTCGACGATGCGCTCCTTGACCTTCTCCAGGCCGTAGTGATCTTCGTCCAGTACCTTCTCGGCCAACTGGATGTCGTGATGCACCTTGGTCTTTTTCTTCCAGGGGCACTTCACCAGCCAGTCGACGTAGTTGCGCACCACGGTGGCTTCGGCCGACATCGGCGACATGAGCTTCAACTTGTTCAGCTCCGACATCGCCTTGTCGCGCGCTTCCTTCGGCATGCCGGCCTTCTGGATGCGCTGCTCCAGTTCCGCCAGCTCGTTCGGCGCGTCCTCGATCTCGCCCAGCTCCTTCTGGATCGCCTTCATCTGCTCGTTGAGGTAGTACTCGCGCTGGCTCTTCTCCATCTGCTGCTTGACGCGACCGCGGATGCGCTTCTCGATCTGCAGCACGTCCATCTCGCCTTCGATCAAGGCGAGGATGTGTTCCAGGCGCTTACGCACATCCTGGATCTCCAGCACCTTCTGTTTGGCGTCGAGCTTCAGCGACATGTGCGCTGCGACGGTGTCCGCCAGCCGGCCCGGCTGTTCGATGCCGGCCAGCGAGGTCAGGATCTCCGGCGGTACCTTGCGATTGAGCTTCACGTACTGCTCGAACTGCGAGATCACCGAGCGCGACAGCACGTCCATCTCGCGCTCGTCGTACTGCTCGTGGTCCTTCAGCGCGCTGATCTCTGCCGAGAAGTATTGTTGTGTGATCAGCTTCTCCAGCTTGGCGCGCTCGACGCCTTCCACCAGCACCTTGACGGTGCCGTCGGGGAGCTTCAGCAGCTGCAGGATGGTCGCAACGGTGCCGAGGCGATACATATCCTGCGGGCCCGGGTCGTCCACGTCCGCCTGCTTCTGCGCTACCAGCAGGATCTGCTTGCCGGTGCGCATCGCCTGGTCGAGCGCGAGAATCGACTTCTCGCGGCCGACGAACAGCGGGATGACCATGTGCGGATAGACGACCACGTCACGCAGCGGCAGCACCGGAATGGCGCTCGGCGTGGCGGGTTGTTCGACTTCAGGAGTATCGGTGCTCACACACAGTACCTATCGGTTGGGCGCTGACGTCAGGCAACGGTCAGCGACGAGGATTCTTGAGAAGTTGAGACTGAAAATACCTTAAAGCGACTTGCGGCTGCCAGCGCCCGTTCCTTGCAAATCGTGCCGATTTTCCCCGATGCCGAACGTCGATGCCGCAAATGCAGGGGATGCCTCAGGCCAAACCCCATGCTGGGGGCATTCAGCCAATAAAAAAGGGCGTCGTGGACGCCCTTTTTGCTTTCTTCATAGCTGGCTTGCGTTTCAATGATGGTCGCTGCCGGTGGGTCGGCGTTCTTCGACCGCCGCCGCCGCCGCATTCGCATTCGCCCTGCCTTCCTCCGACGTGCCATAGACGATGTAAGGCTTGCTCTCTCCGACGATGACCGCTTCGTCCACCATCACCTTCTGTACGTTGCGCAGCGATGGCAATTCGTACATGGTTTCCAGCAACACGTTTTCCAGGATGGTGCGCAGACCGCGCGCACCGGTCTTGCGCTGCATGGCCTTCTTCGCCACTGCCTTGAGCGCATCGACCCGGAACTCCAGTTCCACGCCTTCCATGTCGAACAGCTTGCGATACTGCTTGCTGAGCGCGTTCTTGGGCTCGAGCAGGATCGACACCAGTGCGGCTTCGTCCAGTTCATCCAGCGTCGCCACCACCGGCAGACGGCCGACGAACTCCGGAATCAGGCCGTAGCGGATCAGGTCCTCCGGCTCCACGTCGTGGAACACGTCGTTGCCGTGCGGCCGGTCGCTCTGCGGACGCACGTCGGCGGTGAAGCCGATGCCCGTCTTCTGGGTGCGGTTCAGGATGATCTTCTCCAGGCCGGCAAAGGCACCACCACAGATGAACAGGATGTTGCTGGTGTCGACCTGCAGGAATTCCTGCTGCGGGTGCTTGCGGCCGCCCTGCGGCGGAACCGAAGCGATGGTGCCTTCGATCAGCTTGAGCAGCGCCTGCTGCACGCCCTCGCCCGACACGTCGCGGGTGATCGACGGGTTGTCCGACTTGCGCGAGATCTTGTCGATCTCGTCGATGTAGACGATGCCCGTCTGGGCCTTCTCCACATCGTAGTCGCACTTCTGCAGCAGCTTCTGAATGATGTTCTCGACGTCCTCGCCGACGTAACCCGCCTCGGTCAGCGTAGTGGCATCGGCGATCGTGAACGGCACGTTGAGCAGGCGCGCCAGCGTTTCGGCAAGCAGCGTCTTGCCGCAGCCGGTGGGGCCGATCAGCAGGATGTTGCTCTTGGCGAGCTCGACTTCGTCCTTGGAACGCGCTTCGGAGGTCTTGGTCTGCAGGCGCTTGTAGTGGTTGTAAACCGCTACCGACAGAACCTTCTTGGCGCGCGGCTGGCCGATGACGTATTCGTCCAGGACCTTCTTGATCTCGTGCGGGCGCGGCAGCTTGTCGCGAGTACGTTCGGCGCGCTCCTCCAGCTCCTCACGGATGATGTCGTTGCACAGCTCCACGCATTCATCGCAGACGAACACCGACGGGCCGGCAATGAGCTTGCGCACTTCATGCTGGCTCTTGCCGCAGAAGGAGCAATAAAGGAGTTTGCCGTCGTCGTGTTTTCCGCGTGAGTCATCAGACATGCGTCACCCAATCTTGAGGCCTGCAAGAAGGCCAAATGAGCACTTCAACACCGCTTTTCAAGCCTCGCAAAGCGATGCCGGGCTATATAGCACGCGCCGCCATCAGGGCGCAAAGACGCCCTGCCCTGGCTGGGAACACCCCGCGCGAAATGGATAAATAAGCTGTGAATTGAGTCACTTAGCCTGGGGAACAGCGACGTCCGCGCGCCGTTCCAGCACCCGGTCGATCAGCCCGTAGGCCTGCGCCGCCTCGCCACCCATGAAGTTGTCACGATCGGTGTCCTTGGCGATCTTCTCGATGCTCTGGCCGCTGTGCTTCGACAGGATCCGGTTCAGGCGCTCACGGGTCTCCAGCACCTCGCGGGCGTGGATGTCGATGTCCGAGGCCTGACCCTGAAAGCCGGCCAGCGGCTGGTGGATCATGACCCGCGAATGCGGCAGGCAGAAGCGCTTGCCCTTGGTGCCGCCGGCCAGCAGCACCGCGCCCATGCTGGCCGCCTGGCCCACGCACATGGTGCTGACGTCTGCCTTGATGAACTGCATGGTGTCGTAGATCGACAAGCCGGCGCTCACCGAGCCGCCCGGCGAGTTGATGTACAGGGAAATGTCCTTCTCCGGATTCTCAGCTTCCAGGAACAGCAGCTGGGCGACCACCAGGTTCGCCATGTAATCCTCGATAGGACCGACGATGAAAATCAGCCGTTCCTTGAGCAGGCGTGAGTAGATGTCGTAAGCGCGCTCGCCGCGAGCGGTCTGCTCGACGACCATGGGGACCAGATTCATAACGGCAGAATTTCTCACGCTCATGGGACTCGAGGGCACTGGCGTCAACCAACGGTGACTGTCGGGCCTAGTTTGCAGCAAAGCGGGCTGCTGTACAGCCCGCCCGGCGGCCGCCAGACACTATGCGCCGAAATTCATCAATTCCTTGAAAGTGGACGGCTTGTCGGTGACCTTGGCGCGTTCGACCAGCCAGTCGACCACCTGATCCTCCAGCACGCCGGCCTCCATCTGACGCCGGATCTGCGGGTTGCTGCGATAGGTCTGCAGCGCCTGATTGGCATCCGGGAACTGCTGGGCCAGCTCCTCGAAGCGCTGCTGCACCTTGGCGTGATCGACGGTGAGGTCCGCCGTCTTGATCACTTCGTTGATGAGCAGACTCAACGCCACGCGGCGCTGCGCCGTATCCACGAAACCTTCCGCCGGCGGCAGCTGCGAAGCATCCTGCGCGCCCATGCGGCGGCCGGCATCGATCTGCAGCTCGCGCACCTGGCCGTCGACCAGCGTCTTCGGCAGCTCGACCGGATTGGCGGCGAGCAGTGCATCCATCACCTGCTTCTTCAAACGGGCGCGAATGGCATCGCCGAGCTCGCGGCGCATGTTCTCTTCGACTTCCTGACGCAGGCGCTCGATGCCGCCTTCGTCCACGCCGTACGACTTGCAGAACTCTTCGTCCAGCTCCGGCAACTGCTGCTCTTCGACGCTGTGCACCTTGAGTGCGAACTGCGCCTTCTTGCCGGCAAGCGCGGCAGCGCCGTAGTTCTCCGGGAAGGTCAGCTCGATGGTTTTCTGTTCGCCGGCGCTCATGTCTTTCAGGCCGGCTTCGAAGTCCGGCAGCATGCGGCCGGCGCCGAGCACCACCGGAACGTTCTCACCCTTGCCGCCATCGAACGGCACACCGTCGATCGAGCCTTCGAAATCGACCGTGACACGATCGGTGTCACGCGCCGGGCGATCCGCCGCAACGAAGGTCGGACGCTGCTTGCGCAGGTTCTCGATCATGGCATCGACATCGGCGGTCGTGACGTCGGCCGACGCACGCTCCAGCTCCATGCCCTCGATGCCCTTCAGCTGGATCTCCGGGAAGATCTCGAACACGGCGCGATACTTCAGGTCCGAGCCACGCTCGGTGCTGATCGGCTCGATGCGCGGGCCGCCGGTCGGCACCAGCTTCTCCTGCGTCACCGCTTCGGCGAAGGTCGACTGCACCACGTCGCCCAGCACCTCCTGCCGCACCTGCGCGCCGAACTGCTGACGCACCACGTTCACCGGCACCTTGCCCGGGCGGAAGCCTTTCAGGCGTACGGTGCGACTCAGCGACTTCAGGCGCTCATCGATGGCCTTCTCGACGCGCTCGGCCGGAACCTGGATTTCCATGCGGCGCTCCAGCGCGCCGGTTGTCTCTACCGAAACCTGCATTGATCAAGAACCTCTGTTGACCCGGACAACGCCCGGGGCCGTGATCAGCCTGTTAGCCCTATAAGTTCAGCATGGTGCGAAAGGAGGGACTCGAACCCTCACGGGGTTACCCACTGGAACCTAAATCCAGCGCGTCTACCAGTTCCGCCACTTTCGCGTAAACGGACCTGCTCAGCCCGCCCTTCCCTGTTCAGCCGCTCCCGAGGCTCCCAAAAACCTCGTCCGCGGAGGCGCAGGCTCCCGCGGGGCGGCGGAGTATACCCGAGAGAGGTGGCGGCGGCTGCCGGGAGGGGGTCAGATCACGTCCGGAGTCTGCATCCGGGCGGGGAGGCCCTTTTTGGCCGTGCGTCACCCGCCAGACGTCGATGTGGCCGGTTCGCCCACATTAGGCTACCTAATGGGAGTACTCGGGCCGAGCGCCAGGCCCGCAAAACCGGCGGATTCAGTGCATGGGCTTGGCGCGGGGACCCTACGGGCCGGCTGGCGAGCGGTGCGCGAATACGCCTGCTCCAGGGAGTCGGTAACCCCAGTGCAGCATCGTCCGGTCCCTTTCCAGGCTACAGGCACGGCCTGGTCCGCATCCTGGTGGCTCCGGGGCCCGGAGAACGGCCGCTTTTTTTACCTTCATCGAGCACCGGTCTTTGCCTGCCTTGCGCACCCTTCCGCGCTGGACGCCAAAGCGCGGACAGACTCAATATTGGATATGAACACTATCTTGCATACTCGCCTGCGCTGCTTGCCGATCCATGTCGTCCTGGTGATTGCACTCATCGGCGCAGCACCCGTGCACGCCGCCGATGCTCGTTACCAGATCGATCCCGAGCATCTCACCATCGCCTTCCTCGTCCGCCATCTCGGCTATGCGGACACTCTGGGCTCTTTCAGGAAAGCCTCGGGTTCCTATACGTTCGACGAGGCAACGCGCAAGCTCAGCGATGTCCGGGTAGTCGTCGAGACCAGCAGCGTGTTCACCGGACACGACAAACGCGACGGCCACCTGCGCAGCGCCGATTTCCTCGATGCCTCGCGCACTGCGCGCATGACCTTCACCGCGAATTCTGCAACCTGGACCGATGACAGGACTTTCCGTGTCGATGGGGAACTCGAACTGCTCGGCAAGCGCCGCCCCCTGCAGCTCACGGGCACCGTCAACAAGAGCGGCGTCTATCCGATCGGCAACGATCCGAAACCGTATGTCATGGGCGTATCGCTGCGAGGCAAAGTGAAACGCAGCGAATGGGGAATGAACTACGGCGTCGCGAACGGCTGGGTCGGTGACGATGTCGAACTCATCATTGAGTTCGAGGCGCGGCGAAAACCGTGACGATGCCGGTCGGCACACATGGGGCCGGCGTGGCTCGTGCACGCCCGGACGCCCGAAGCTGGCATCGGGCGCTTTGCGCTCGTCGAGGAAAGATGGTGGGCCGTGTAGGACTCGAACCTACAACCAACTGATTAAGAGTCAGCTGCTCTACCAATTGAGCTAACAGCCCACTTTCAAGAAAGTGGTGGGGTGGACGATGGGACTCGAACCCACGACGGCCGGAATCACAATCCGGGGCTCTACCAACTGAGCTACGTCCACCATCGTCCGCGGATGGCGCGCCCGGCAGGACTCGAACCTGCGACCCTCGGCTTAGAAGGCCGATGCTCTATCCAGCTGAGCTACGGGCGCAAGTCCAAAGGCGCCGCTGAAGTCAGGTGGTCGGGGCGAGAGGATTCGAACCTCCGACCCTCTGCTCCCAAAGCAGATGCGCTACCAGACTGCGCTACGCCCCGCCAAGCCAAGCCGCCCTC
>Ga0182747_1001745_pt1 | contig 16269 bp, 14 predicted proteins | sample eDN3rd30CBELigBY_FD_128526 | JGI IMG/M metagenome (GOLD analysis project Ga0182747, IMG submission 128526) | Enriched backyard soil microbial communities from Emeryville, California, USA - eDNA 3rd pass 30_C BE-Lig BY (version 2) (version 2) | ecosystem: Environmental > Terrestrial > Soil >...
GATGTGGCCGCTGACGTGCCCGGCTTCGGAGTTCCATCCGACATGGTCGCCCACCTTGAAGCGATCGCTCATTGTTCGTCTCCCGCGATGGACCAGAAACGAGTTCTGGGGCCGGATCGTTGCACGCGCGGAGGCCCTTATCCCATCACGTCCTGTGGCGCGCGCCAGCCGGGACGGGCTTCGATGCGTGCGAGCCAGGCGCTTATCGCGGGATAGATCTCGAGGTCGAGGCCGGGGAGGTCGCGGTAGAGAAGATAGGCGCCGCACGCGATATCGGCGGCGGTGAGCGCGTCGCCGAGCAGAAAGGGAAATGCCGTCACCGCCTCCTCGAGCGCCGCGAGATCGGCCAGCATCCGGTCGTGCAGCCACGCCATCACCGCAGTGCCCGAACCATCGCCGAACAGCGCGTGAAAGCGGTAGTTGGGCAGCGAGAAGCCGATGCGGTTGGCTTCCCAGAACAGCCAGCTCGTGACGCCGTCGGCCTGCTCGGGCCAGCCGAGCGCGCCATGCGTGCGGCAGAGGTGGAGGAGGATCGCGTCGGACTGGACGATGGGGACGCCGTTCGCGACCAGCACCGGCACCTCGCCGAAGCGGCTGTGGCGCCGCCAATCGGGATCGCGAGCGGCGCGCGGCACGGCGATGTCGATCGCGCGATAATCATGATCGATCCCGAGCAGCAGCAGTGCCAGCCGCGTCTTGTAGGAATGGCCCGAATGGAGGCTGCCGAACAGCCTATAGGCGGTCATGCGCGGGTGAAGTCCATGATCCAGTTGGTTTCCCAGCTGGCGCCGCCGTCGGCGGAGAAGGCTTGCTCCCACCGCGCCGACGTCGGGGTGATCCGGGACCAGAGGAAGCGCATGTCGATCGGCCGGCCCTCCCACTCGTCCTTGCCGAAGAAGGTGCCGATGCCATCCTCGAAGCGGCCGTCGAGCGGCGCGGCGAGACCCGGAAAGCGCAAGTCGATCCACCAGATCGTCCAGATGCCGGTCGCGGGATCGGCGCGCCGCACCGTCGCGGCGGCGTACGCGCCCGCGGGATCGTCGAGCCAATGATCGTCGACATTGCCCGCGCCGCCGAGCATTTCCCAGCCGCGGCAGGTGCCGCCGAATTCGTGCCAGTCGTCGCTCCCCGCGAGCCGCTGGCGCAGCTTGCGGTGCCGCACCCGCCAGTCGCCGGTCTGAAAGGCGAAATCATGCAGTCCCTTCATGTCGCCCCTCCCGTCAGCGCAGCGCCGAGCGCGGGGTCGGGTCGAGGCGCAATATCTGCGGCGCGCGCTCCTCGGCATCGCGCAGCGGCGCGTCGACCTCGGCCCGCCAGCGCGGCGACGCTCGCGCCGAGGCGATCGCGGCTTCGATCGCGGCATGGCTGTCGCCGCGCACGAACCAGACGAGCAGCTTGCGGTCGTCGCGGACCGGAAGGCGCGGGAAATTATTGGGCTCGGCGAGCGGCACATAGGCGCCGACGACCTTCACTCCGGCTGCGGCCAGCGCCGGCTTCATCCGCTCATCGAAGAAGGCGGCGAAACCTTCGTCGGGCGTCTTCCACAGATATTCGATGACCGCCCATACCGCGCCGCCCGGCGCGCCGGCGGCTTCGCGCGGCGCGGCGGGCGCGAAGGCGAGGCCGGGTGCGGCGGGGCGCAGCAGCAGGACATTGTCGTTGTCGACGAGCATTGGGTTCGCGGCCTCGCGGTTCGCCTGCCAGACCGGGCCGAAATAGAAGGCGTTCAGCCCCGTCTCGCGCGACGGCATGTCCGCGAAGGCGCGGATCCAGGTGAAGCGGTCGGGTTCGGCATGGTCGCGAAACTGGCCGACGAGCCGCATGCCGAGCACCTCCTGGCTTTCGACGAACTTGTCCTCGAACAGCTGGACGAAGGCGTCGCGACGCCCCTCGGCCAGCTTGTACTGCCGGAGTTCGACGACCTGGGCGTCGCCCTCCTTCGCCATTGCGGGCGCGATGCCCGCCGCCGCGATCGCTGCCATCGATGCTGCCTTGAACAGGGGTTTGACCATGAATGCATCCTCCAGGTTCAATACAGACGGGTCGACCTGTTTTGTCAAGAGAATGAACGCGGGGCGGAAAGGACGCTTGGCCGTTGGCGAGCCGGGCTGCCTTTCGGCTGGCAGACGTCGATGGATCGGAACGGAGGGGCGCGTTTCGACCGATTGCGGACACTCGTGACGCGGATTAGACTGGTGTCATGAATGTATTAGGCTTTGACGCGCTGATGCACGTGGCGTGCGTCAACTGGGGCTTTTGTGGGTGTATGAAGCGCGGAGAACCGCTTCATGTCACCATGCTGATTCCACCGACCGGGCCGGTTCACGCGTCCCAGTTTGCCGAATGGCTTATCTTGGCTGACAATCTTAATCCTAACCTCTCTGATTTTGCACGCCACAAGGCCGCGCTGATGGAAGCGTTCGTTACCCACATGGGCGCGGAGACGGTGGATGCCTCATTATTACGCTGGAGCGATTGCGAACCGGATACCGATCAGCCGGAGCTCAAATACAGAGGTAGGATAGACGATAATCTTCACGATTAGTGACGTCCGCTAACCACCCCAAAGCCGATATTAACTCCAAAAAACCGGTTTCCTACATTATCGCGCCGTGCCAGCCTCTTCCCCCATCGGCTCTTTCACTTCGTGGATACCCCGCCACCACCGGCGTCGCATCGAGGCGCATCGGCGCCCCCAAAATTCTCCACGGGTATTATTATACCCGAGGGGAGTGACAAGTTTGACAAGTTAGGAAATAAAATGTCCCGCCGCGCCGGGCTTCCTTCCCCGTCACCTCGGACTCGATCCGGGGTCCCACTGCTGGCGCGCGGACCGATTCGCTCTCCACTGGACGGGACATGTAGCGAGGTCCGCTTCCTACCCCAAAGCGGACCCACTTTGGACGGCAAGTCGGCCCGCTCAGTCGATCGTGCGCGCGAGTTCGCGGTTGAGCCACAGCGCGACGAGCGTGCCGATCGCCCCCGAGAGGAGATAGGCGCCCGCGGCGAGCAGGCCGAACTCGCTCGACAGCCACAGCGCCACCATCGGCGCGAAGCCGGCGCCGAACAGCCAGGCGAGGTCGGAGGTCAAGGCCGATCCGGTGTAGCGGTGGCGCGGATGGAAATTGGACGACAGCGCCCCCGACGACTGGCCGAAGGCAAGGCCCAGGAGGATGAAGCCGAGGATCATGAACGCGGCCTCGCCGACCTCGCCCGCGCCGAGGAGCTGCGGGGCGAAGCCGCTGAACGCCGCGATCGCGGCGGCGGTCGCGCCGAGCAGGGTGCGCCGCCCGATGCGGTCGGCGATGGTGCCCGAAGCGATGATCGCGGCGACGCCGAAGACCGCGGCGATCGCCTCGATCATCAGGAAGCGCACCGGGGTCTCCTCGGTGAAGAGGAACACCCACGACAGCGGAAAGACGGTGACCATGTGAAAGAGGGCGAAGCTCGCGAGCGGCGCGAAGGCGCCCGCGACGATGACCCGCCATTCCGAACGCACGGTTTCGAGGAGCGGCGCGGGTTCGAGATCGCGGTTCGCGAAGCCTTGCTCATATTCGGGGGTCACGACGATGCGGAGCCGCGCGAACAGCGCGACGACGTTGATCGCGAAGGCGACGAAGAAGGGATAGCGCCAGCCCCAGTCGAGGAAATCCTGCGCCGGCAGCGCCGCGATCAGGAACATGAAGAGCAGGCTGGCGACGATCAGGCCGAGCGGGGCGCCGAGCTGCGGGATCATCGCGTACCAGCCGCGCTTGCCCTCGGGCGCGTTGATCGCGAGCAGCGAGGCGAGCCCGTCCCACGAGCCGCCGAGCGCGACGCCCTGGCCCATGCGGAACAGCGCGAGGAGCAGCGCGGCGCCGAGGCCGGCCGTTTCATAGCTTGGCAGGAAGGCGATCGCCGCGGTCGAGCCGCCGAGCAGGAAGAGCGCGATGGTCAGCTTTGCGCCGCGGCCATAGCTGCGGTCGATCGCGGTGAAGATGACGGTGCCGACCGGGCGCGCGGCGAAGGCGAGGGCGAAGATGGCGAAGGACCAGAGCGTGCCCGTCAGCGGATCGAGGTGCGGGAACACCAGCTTCGGGAACACCAGCACCGAGGCGATGGCATAGACGAAGAAGTCGAAGAATTCGGAGGTTCGCCCGATGATCACGCCGATCGCGATCTCCGCGGGCGCGAGGCTGTGGCCGTCGTCGTGCAGCGCGCGGGCATCGCGTTCGGCCTGCGTCGTATTAGGGCTCGTATTGGGCGCGGTATCGGCAGACATTGATCTTCGGGTCCTGCTGCTGGCACCCTAGCACATGGGCGCGCGAGTCGGAAACAGGGGCAAGGCCCCATGATGGAATGCCCCCTGCGCCAAAGCGCCCCGCGGGGGGATTGGACAAAATGTCCTATGTGCACTGCAACAAACCAGGCCTAGGCGCGCCATATGCCCAAGATGCTTCCCCGTTCGACCGCTCGATTCAAGCTGCTGGCGCCGCTCGGCCTGCTGCCGCTGCTCGCCGGATGCAATATGGTCGTGCTCGACCCCGCCGGCGACGTCGCGCGCCAGCAGGGCAATCTGATCCTGATCTCGACCGCGCTGATGTTGCTGATCATCGTCCCGGTGATGATCCTGACGGTGCTTTTCGCGTGGCGCTATCGCGCCGCGAACAAGGAGGCGACCTACAAGCCCGACTGGGACCATTCGACCCAGCTCGAACTGGTGATCTGGGCGGCGCCGCTGCTCATCATCATCTGTCTCGGCGCGCTGACCTGGGTCGCGACGCACCTGCTCGACCCCTACCGCCCGCTCGCGCGCACCGCGCCGGGGCAGGCGGTGACGGCGGAGGTGCGGCCGGTCGAGGTTCAGGTCGTCGCGCTCGACTGGAAATGGCTGTTCATCTATCCCGAACAGGGCATCGCGACCGTCAACGAACTCGCGCTTCCCGCGCATCGTCCGGTACGCTTTCGCATCTCCGCCTCCTCGGTCATGAACAGCTTCTACATTCCCGCGCTCGCCGGGCAGATCTACGCGATGCCGGGGATGGAGACCAAGCTTCACGGCGTATTTAACAACACCGGGCAATATACGGGTTTCTCAGCTAATTATTCGGGGGCGGGCTTTTCGGACATGCGCTTCGCGGTGAAGAGCCTGTCCGACGCCGATTTCGCGGCGTGGGTCGCGGCGACCAAGGCGGGCGGCGGCACGCTCGACCGCGCCGTCTATCTCAAGCTCGAAAAGCCGAGCGAGAAGGTGGCGGCGCAGCGCTTCGCGTCGGTCGAGCCGCAACTGTTCGACGCCGTCGTCAACATGTGCGTCGAGCCGGGCAAGATGTGCATGCACGACATGATGTCGATCGACGCCGCGGGCGGCGCCGGCGTCGCGGGGATCGGCAACGTCCGCAGCCTGACCTACGACAAGTTCGCCGCGCGCGGCACCGAGCCCGGCTATTGGGGCCGGCGCTATGTCGGCGCGCTGTGCAGTTCGCCGCTGATCGCGAGCGGCGACCGCCCCGACGCGACCCCCGTCGACCTCGCCCCGCTCACCGGCGCCGGCCTGCCGCAAACCGCGTTCGCCGACCGCTTGGCGCCGCCGCATTCCTGATCGCCTGCAAGAGATCGTCATGACCCCGCATCCCGCTCCCGAAACCGGTCCTCTGCTCGGCAAGCTGTCGCTCGACGCGCTGCCGCTGCACGAGCCGATCCTCGTCATCACCTTCATCGCGGTCGCGATCGGCGGTCTCGCGCTCGTCGCCGCGATCACCAAATACCGCCTCTGGGGCTATTTGTGGAAGGAGTGGTTCACCACCGTCGACCACAAGCGGATCGGGATCATGTACATGATCCTCGGCCTCATCATGTTCCTGCGCGGCTTTTCGGACGCGATCATGATGCGGCTCCAGCAGGCGATGGCGTTCGGCGGGTCCGAGGGCTATCTGCCCGCGCACCATTATGACCAGGTGTTCACCGCGCACGGCGTCATCATGATCTTCTTCGTCGCGATGCCGTTCATCACCGGGCTGATGAACTATATCGTCCCGCTGCAGATCGGCGCGCGCGACGTCAGCTTTCCCTTCCTCAACAATTTCAGCTTCTGGATGACGACCGCGGGCGCGGTATTGTGCATGATTTCGCTGTTCGTCGGCGAATTCGCGCAGACCGGCTGGCTCGCCTACCCGCCGCTGTCGGGGATCGCCTACAGTCCCAATGTCGGGGTCGATTATTATATCTGGTCGCTCCAGATCGCCGGCGTGGGCACGACCTTGTCGGGCATCAACCTGATCGTGACGATGCTCAAGCTGCGCGCGCCGGGCATGCGGCTGATGAAGATGCCGGTCTTCACCTGGACCAGTCTCTGCGCCAACATCCTGATCGTCGCGACCTTCCCGGTGCTCACCGCGACGCTCGCGCTGCTGACCCTCGATCGCTATGCCGGCACCAATTTCTTCACCAACGACTTCGGCGGCTCGCCGATGATGTATGTGAACCTGATCTGGATCTGGGGTCATCCCGAAGTCTATATCCTGATCCTGCCGCTGTTCGGGGTCTTCTCCGAAGTCACCTCGACCTTCTCGGGCAAGCGGCTTTTCGGTTATACATCGATGGTTTACGCCACGATCTGTATCACCATTCTCAGCTATCTCGTGTGGCTGCACCATTTCTTCACCATGGGGTCGGGGGCGAGCGTCAACAGCTTCTTCGGCATCACGACGATGGTGATCTCGATCCCGACCGGCGCGAAGCTCTTCAACTGGCTGTTCACCATGTACCGCGGCCGCATCCGCTTCGAGCTGCCGATGATGTGGACGGTCGCCTTCATGCTGACCTTCGTCGTCGGCGGCATGACCGGGGTGCTGCTCGCGGTGCCCCCCGCCGACTTCGTGCTGCACAACTCGCTGTTCCTCGTCGCGCACTTCCACAACGTCATCATCGGCGGCGTGTTGTTCGGCCTGTTCGCGGCGATCAATTACTGGTGGCCCAAGGCGTTCGGTTTCAAGCTCGACGTCTTCTGGGGCAAGATCAGCTTCTGGTGCTGGGTCGTCGGCTTCTGGCTCGCCTTCATGCCGCTCTATATCCTCGGCCTGATGGGGGTCACCCGCCGGATGCGCGTGTTCGACGATCCGAGCCTGCAGATTTGGTTCGTCGTCGCCGGCATCGGCGCCGCGGTGATCGCGGTCGGCATCGCGGCGATGCTCGTCCAGTTCGCGGTCAGCATCTGGCGCCGCGACCAGCTGCGCGACGAGACCGGCGATCCATGGGACGGGCGCACGCTCGAATGGGCGACCAGCTCGCCGCCGCCCGACTATAATTTCGCCTTCACGCCGGTGATCCACGACCTCGACGCGTGGCACGACATGAAGCGGCGCGGCCACGGCCGCCCGGTGACGGGCTTCCGCGACATCCATATGCCGAGCAACACCGGCGCGGGGATCATCCTCGCGGGGATCAGCCTGGTGATGGGTTTCGGGCTCGTCTGGCATATCTGGTGGCTCGTGGTGGCGAGCTTCATCGCGCTGATCGGCGCGGCGATCGTCCACACCTTCAACTACAAGCGCGATTTCGATATTCCGGCGGCGACCGTCGCCGAGGTCGAAGACGCGCGGACCCGCCGACTTGCGGCGACGGGAGCCTGACATGAGCACTACCACTCTCACCCAGGCCGACGAAGAGCTGCATTTCTATCAGCTCGACGAGCATCCGCATCCCGAGGGGCACAGCACGATGCTGGGCTTCTGGATCTATCTGATGAGCGACTGCCTCATCTTTGCGATCCTCTTCGCCTGCTACGCCGTGCTCGGCGGCAATTATGCCGCGGGGCCGGCGCCGAAGGACCTGTTCGAGCTGCCGCTCGTCGCGCTCAATACCGCGATGCTGCTCATCTCGTCGATCACCTTTGGTTTCGCGGTGCTTCAGATGCAGCAGGGCAAGGTGCGCGGCACGCAGATATGGCTCGCGGTGACGGCGCTGTTCGGCGCCGCCTTCCTCGCGATCGAGTTGTACGAGTTCCAGCACCTGATCCATATCGGCGCGACGCCGCAACGCAGCGCTTTCCTGTCCGCCTTCTTCACGCTGGTCGGGACGCACGGGCTGCACGTCACCTTCGGCATCGTCTGGCTGCTGACCCTGATGGTCCAGCTCGGCAGGCACGGGCTGATCGCCGCGAACAAGCGCCGCGTCATGTGCCTTTCGATGTTCTGGCACTTCCTCGACGTCGTCTGGATCGGCGTCTTCACGATCGTCTATCTGATGGGAATGCTCCAATGAGCCGCGAATCCACCCCCGGTCATGCGGACCACCCGCACGAGATCGAGATGCCGCACGCCTCGCTGCGCGATTATCTGATCGGCTTCGCGCTGTCGGTCGTGCTGACCGCCATCCCCTTTTGGCTGGTGATGACGATGCCGCTGTCGGCGGGCGCCACCGCCGCGATCATCATGGGCTTCGCGATGGCGCAGATCGTCGTCCATATGGTCTTCTTCCTCCATATGACGCCGAAGGCCGAAGGCGGCTGGTCGCTGATCTCGCTCGTCTTCACGATCATCGTCCTCGGTATCGCGCTCGCGGGGTCTCTGTGGGTCATGCACCACCTCAACACCAACATGATGCCGATGCCGCACGACATGAACCAGCTGCCGTGAAACGCCGGCTGCTGACGGCGCTGGCGCTGCTGTTCGCGGCGGGCTTCGTCGCGCTCGGCACCTGGCAGGTCGAGCGGCGCGCGTGGAAGCACGAACTGATCGCCGCGGTCGATGCGCGCATCCATCGGCCGCCTGTCGCCGCGCCGGGGCCGACCGAATGGCCGCGGATTTCGGCGTCGCGCGATGCCTATCGCCGGATCAGCGCGACCGGCCGCTTTCGCCACGATCGCGAGACTTTGGTGCAGGCGGTGACGACACGCGGCGCGGGCTATTGGGTCCTGACCCCGCTCGAGACGCCGGGCTTTACCCTGCTCGTCAACCGCGGCTTCGTGCCGCCGGACAAGCGCGCTGCGACGACGCGCGCCGCGGGGAATCGGGGCGGGATGATCACCGTGACGGGGCTGCTGCGCATCAGCGAGCCCGGCGGCGCCTTTCTGCGCGCCAACGATGCGGCGGCGGGGCGCTGGTATTCGCGCGACGTCGCGGCCATCGCCAGCGCGCGTGGGTTGCGTCGCGTCGCCCCCTATTTCCTCGATGCGGACGCCGCGCCCAATGCGGGCGGCTATCCGGTCGGTGGGCTGACCGTGGTGCGCTTTCGCGATAGCCATCTCGTCTATGCGCTGACCTGGTTCGCGCTCGCCGCGCTCAGCCTGTTTTTCGCCTGGTTGCTGTGGCGTCCGGCGCGGCTTCGGTCCAATAGTAACGCCCGATGACCATGCAGCCCCCGATGCCCGCGCTGCCGGAAGCCGACGCCGGCCGCCGCAACATGACGTTGCTGATCCAGCTCCGCTGGCTCGCGGTCGGCGGCCAGCTCGCGACGATCGGCGTCGTCATCGGGCTGATGGGCATCGCGCTGCCGCTGGCGCCGCTGCTCGCGGCGGTCGCGGTGTTGGTCGCGATCAACATCGTCAGCCTTGGATTGCTCCGCCGCGGGCGCGCGGTCACCAACATCGAACTGACCGCCGCGCTGCTCTTCGACGTCGCGGCGCTCGCGTGGCAGCTTCATCATAGCGGGGGGCTTTCCAACCCCTTCGCCTCGCTCTTCCTGCTCCAGGTCGTGATCGGCGCGATCCTGCTGACGCCGCGTTCGTCGTGGGCGATCGTAGCGGCGACGCTCGCAGCGCTCGCGGCGCTGCGCGTCGACCCCACGCCGCTGCTGCTCCCCGCGCGCTACGCCGCCGATCCGCTCGGCCTTTACCTCCAAGGCAGCCTCGTCTGCTTCGTGCTGATCGCGGTGCTGCTCGTCGCCTTCGTCACGCGGATCAGCCGCAATCTGCGCGACCGCGACGCGGCGCTCGCGGCGGCGCGCCAGCGCGCGGCGGAGGAGGATCATATCGTCCGCATGGGCCTGCTCGCGTCGGGCGCGGCGCACGAACTGGGGACGCCGCTGTCGACGCTGTCGGTACTGATCGGCGACTGGCGGAGCGCGCCGCGGCTCGCGAAGGATGGCGAGTTGCAGGCGGATCTCGTCGACATGGATGCCGCGGTGGGGCGCTGCAAGACGATCGTCAGCGGCATATTGATGTCGGCGGGCGAGGCGCGCGGCGTCGCGCCGCGGCTGACGACGATGCGCGCCTTCCTGACCGACATCGTCGAGGATTCGCGCGCCGGGCGGCTGCCGGGGACGGTCGAATTCAACGATCTGTTCGGCGCCGACGTCGCCATCGTCTCCGACCCCGCGCTGCGGCAGGTGATCGGCAACGTCATGGACAATGCGGCCGAGGTGTCGCCCGACTGGATCGGTGTCACCGCCTCGCGCGACGGCGACATGGCGGTGATCGAGATCGCCGACCGCGGGCCGGGGTTCAGCGACGAGATGCTCGAACATTTCGGCCAGCCCTATCGTTCGACCAAGGGGCGGCCGGGCGGCGGGCTGGGGTTGTTCCTGCTCGTCAACGTGCTGCGCAAGCTGGGCGGCGGCGCGAGCGTCGCGAACCGCGACGCGGGCGGCGCGCTCGTGCGCATCCTGCTGCCGCTTTCGGCCATCGCGCAGCCTGAGGGAGAGGCGCCATGACCGGCAGGCGGCAATTGCTGATCGTCGAGGATGACGAGGCGTTCGCGCGGACGCTGAAGCGCTCGTTCGAGCGGCGCGATTACGAGGTGCGCACCGCGGCGAGCCCCGACGCGATGGAGGCGGTGCTCGCCGACTATCGGCCAGGCTATGCGGTGGTCGACCTGAAGCTGGGTGGCGCCTCCGGGCTGGCCTGCGTCCAGACGCTGCGCGCCGCCGACCCCGCGATGCGGATCGTCGTCCTGACCGGTTTCGCGAGCATCGCGACCGCGGTCGAGGCGATCAAGCTGGGCGCCTCCTATTATCTCGCCAAGCCGTCGAACACCGACGACATCGAGGCAGCGTTCGATCGCGCCGAGGGCAATGTCGATGCGCCGCTGGACGCCCGACCGTCGTCGATCAAGACCGTCGAGTGGGAGCATATCCACCAGACGCTCGTCGAAACCGGCTTCAACATTTCGGAGACCGCACGGCGGCTCGGCATGCACCGGCGCACGCTGGCGCGGAAGCTTGAGAAGCGGCAGCTGCGGTAGTTGTGGGACGGCATCCATTGAATCGTCATTGCGAGGAGCGAAGCGACGCGGCAATCCAGAGTAGGCGTAACCCGCCCTGGATTGCTTCGCTGCGCTCGCAATGACGAAGGTGGGTCAGTCCAAGGTAATCTCGCCTTACACGCTCACCCAATCATCATCAGGCTGGCATTGCCGCCGGCGGCGGTCGTGTTGATCGAGGTCGAGACCTCTTCGAGCAGCCAGTCGGGGTGGTAGGCGAGGCCGGCCTCCCGGCTCGCCGCATGGAGCGAGGCGATCGGACCGGGGAGGGCCGCGACGGCGGCCGCGGTGTCGGCGACCCGCGCGGCGTCACCCTCGACCAGCGCGGCGCCGAACGGGCCTTCGCCGCCGGACGAAAAGACCGCCGCGACGCGCCGGGGCAGGCCCGCGGGCAGGTCCATCCCTTCGACGACGCCGCGATTGCCCGTCGCGAGCACCGCCGCCATCTGCTCGAAGAGGCCAGCGCGCGTCGCGGGGCGCAGCAGGATGCGGCCCCGCGCGTGGAGCGCGTAGACGTTGCGCTCGCCGACGGGGCCGGGGAGCAGCAGTTCGGCGCCGAGCGCCGAGGCGCCCTCATAGCGCCGCGCGGTCGCCGCGGCCTCCGCCTCGCCCTGCGCGCTGAGCCAGTCGGCGAAATCGTCGAGCGGCGTATCGAGATGCCCCGCGCGCGCCGCGAACACCGGCGGAGTGGCCACGAGCCGGCCGAGATAGAGCGGGCCCCCGGCTTTCGGCCCGGTGCCCGACAGGCCGCAGCCGCCGAAGGGCTGGGTGCCGACGATCGCCCCGATGGTGTTGCGATTGACGTAGCAATTGCCCGCCTTCACCCGCGCGAGCACGTCGGCGATCGTCTTGTCGAGCCGCGTATGAAGGCCGAACGTCAGGCCGTATCCGGTGGCATTGATCGCGTCGGTCACCTCGCCCAGCCGCTCGCGGCGGTAGCGCAGGACGTGGAGAACGGGCCCGAAAACCTCGCGTTTCAGATCGGCGATGTCCGCGATCTCGATGATCGTCGGCGGCACGAACGTCCCGTGCGCGGCCTCGGCCGGGAGCGGCAATTGCTCGATCCGATGGCCCAGCGCGCGCATCGCGTCGATATGCTTTTCGATATTGGCCTTGGCCTCGGCGGTGATGACGGGGCCGATGTCGACCGCGAGCCGGTCGGGGCGTCCGAGTGCGAGTTCGGCGAGCGCGCCCTTCAGCATCGCGAGGGTGCGGTCGGCGACATCGTCCTGCAGGCAGAGGATGCGCAGCGCCGAACAGCGCTGGCCCGCGCTGTCGAAGGCCGAGGCGATGACGTCGCCGACGACCTGCTCGGCGAGCGCCGAGCTGTCGACGATCATCGCATTCTGCCCGCCCGTCTCGGCGATCAGCGGGATCGGCCTGCCCGCGGGCGACAAGCGTTTCGCCAGTTCGGCCTGGATCAGCCGCGCGACTTCGGTCGAGCCGGTGAACATCACTCCGGCCGTCTCGGGCGCCGCGACCAGCGCCGCGCCGATCGCGCCGTCGCCGGGGACGAGCTGCAGCGCGTCGGCGGGCACGCCCGCCTCGTGGAGCAGGCGCACGCCCTCAGCGGCGATCAGCGGCGTTTCCTCGGCGGGCTTGGCGAGCACCGGATTGCCCGCGACGAGCGCCGCGCAGACCTGGCCGGTGAAGATGGCGAGCGGGAAGTTCCACGGGCTGATGCAGGTGACCGGGCCGAGCGGCGCCTGGCCGGGGCCGAAGGTCGCGCGCGCCTGCGCGGCATAATAGCGCAGGAAGTCGATCGCCTCGCGCACCTCTGAAATCGCATTGGGAAGCGACTTGCCCGCCTCGCGGACGATCAGCCCGAGGAGGATCGGCATGCGCGCCTGCATCGCGTCGGCGGCGCGGTCGAGCATCGCGGCGCGCGCCGCGACGGGGGTCGCGCCCCAGCCGGAGGCCGCGGCGCGGGCGACGGCGGCGCGCGCCGCGTCGGGAGAGACTTCGACGACGGTGCCGACATGATCGCGATGATCGGCGGGGTTGAGCACCGCGCGCGGTGTGCCTTCGCCGTCGGCCGCGGCGGCGCGCCAGTCGATCGCCGCGCCTTCTTTCAGCGCATCGGCGAGCGCCGCAAGCTGGCGCTCGTTGCTGAGGTCGAGACCCGCCGAGTTGCGGCGGTCGGGGTAGAGGTCGGCGGGGAGCGCGATCTGGTCGTGCTGCGCGCCCGGATGCGGCATCGCGCGGACGACCTCGGCGGGGTCGGCGATCAGCTCGTCGACCGGCACCGCGGGGTCGGCGATACGGTTGACGAAGGAGGAGTTGGCGCCGTTTTCGAGCAGGCGGCGCACCAGATAGGCGAGCAGCGTCTCGTGCGTGCCGACGGGGGCGTAGATGCGGCACGGCCGGTTCAGCTTCTTCGCGCCGACGACCTGCTCGTAGAGCGGCTCGCCCATGCCGTGGAGGCACTGGAACTCATATGTCCCGATCGCGAAATCATCGCCCGCGAGGCGATAGATGGTGGCGAGCGTCTGGGCATTGTGCGTCGCGAACTGCGGGAAGACCGCATCGGTCGCGGCAAGCAGCTTTCGCGCGCAGGCGATATAGGCGACGTCGGTGTGGACCTTGCGCGTGTAGACAGGAAAGCCTTCGAGCCCGTCGACCTGCGCGCGCTTGATCTCGGCGTCCCAATAGGCGCCCTTGACCAGCCGCACCATGATCCGCCGCCCGGCGCGGCGCGCGAGGTCGACGATCCAGTCGATCACGAAGGGGCAGCGCTTGCCATAGCCCTGGACGACGAAGCCGAGGCCGTTCCAGCCCGAGAGGTCGGGATCGAGCGCGAGGCTTTCGAGAAGGTCGAGCGAGAGTTCGAGCCGGTCGGCCTCTTCGGCGTCGATGTTGAAGCCGATGTCATAGCCCCTGGCCTGCAGCGCGAGCGCCTTCACCCGCGGCAAGAGCTCGCCCACCACGCGGCCCGCCTGCGCGCGCGAATAGCGCGGATGGAGCGCCGACAGCTTGATCGAGATGCCCGGCCCCGCATAGATGCCGCGCCCCGCCGACGCCTTGCCGATCGCGTCGATGGCGCGCTTATAATCGTCGTAGTAACGGTCGGCGTCGGCCATCGTCGTCGCGGCCTCGCCGAGCATGTCGTAGCTGTAGGCGAAGCCCTTGGCCTCCATCGCCTTGGCGCGCTTCAGCGCCTCGGCGATCGTCTCGCCGGTGACGAACTGTTCGCCCATCAGCCGCATCGCGAGGTCGACGCCGCGGCGGATCACGGGTTCGCCGGCGCGCGCGACGAGGCGCGCGAGCGCGGCGCCGAGGCCGCGGTCGTCGACGCTGCCGACGAGCTTGCCGGTGACGACGAGGCCCCAGGTCGCGGCGTTGACGAACAGCGAGCGGCCGTCGCCGAGATGCGCGCTCCAGTCGCCGTCGGCGATCTTGTCGCGGATCAGCGCGTCGCGCGTCGCATCGTCGGGAATGCGGAGCAGCGCCTCGGCGAGGCACATCAGCGCGACGCCTTCCTCGCTCGACAGCGAATACTCCTGGACCAGCCCCTCGACCCCGCTGCTCTTGCGATTGGCGCGAAGCGCGGTGACGAGGCGGCGCGCGGTCTCGCTGATCTCGGCGCGCAGCGGGTCGGGCAGCGTCGCGGCTTCGAGCAGCGGCGCGAGCGCCTCGGCTTCGTCGCGGCGGGTGGCGGCGGTGATCGCGTCGCGGAGCGGGGTCGCGGGGCGGATCGGCGGGGCGAAGTCGGCGAAGATCGGCATGGCCGCAACCATACTATCATCGTCCACAGGCAGGTGACTTTTGATATGGAAAGCTCAAGGTCGATCGGCCTATATTGAGGGGGTATATGGTCGAAAGGACTGGAGATGACCGATAAGTCAGGCGATTTGGACGAGTTCGACCGGAAAATGCTCGCGATTCTGCGCGAGGAGGGGCGGATCACGGTGACCGAGCTCGCCGAGCGGGTCGGGCTGTCGAAGACGCCGTGCCAGGTTCGGCTGCGGCGGCTGATCGGCAGCGGGGTGATCCGGGGATTCCGCACCGCGATCGACCCCGCGAGGATCGGCATGGACCATGTTGCCTTCGCCGAGGTCAAGCTGAGCGACACGCGCGAGGCGGCGCTCAAGGAGTTCAACGCGGCGGTGCGGCGCATCCCCGAGGTCGAGGAATGCCACATGATCGCGAGCAGCTTCGACTATCTGCTGAAGGTCCGCACCGCGAACATCAACCGCTACCGCGTTGTCCTCGGCGAACGCATATCGAGCCTGCCGCACGTCGCGAGCACCTCCACCTTCGTCGCGATGGAGACGGTGAAGGACAGCTGGAGCTGAGGTCCTGAATCACCCTTCCCCTTCAGGGGGGGCTGGTTTTGCCCGGCTACTCCGCCTCGGTGCTGAGCCCCAGCTCGGGGATGCCGATCGAGCGGCGGCCGCCGAAGTCGGAGCGGACGACGACCGCGCCCTGCCGCTCCATATATTCGACGAGCCGGCGCACGCGGCCCGGCGAGCGGGTGCCGTAGGCGCGGCCGAGCTCGTCGTCGTCCGGGCAGGGAAGTCCCTCGGCCGCGGCACGCGCGATCAGCACGAAGGGGGCGAGCATGTCGTCGGGGAGCCGCGCCGCCGCGCCCAGCATCTCGTGCCAGCGCGGTTCGGCAGGGTCGAAGATGCCGCCCTTGGCGAGCGCGAAGCGGCGGCGGAAGGCGGCGAGATCGAGCGGCACCCGCGCGAGCCGCTGCATCCGGCAGCGCACCGAGAAATCCTGATAGAGAAAGCTTTCGGGGTGGAAGGCGCATTCGGGGTCGGCGAGCATTTCGCGCAGCGCCGCGGCGATCGCTTCCTCGACATCGGCGGCGTCGGCCTCGGCGCCTTCGGGGACCGTCGGCGCGGCCGGGGCGGCGCTATCGTCGCTCTCGCTGATCCGGCGGAGCAGCTCGCCGGCGGCGACCGGAGCAGGCGCGGGGGCGGGCGGTGGGGGCGGGGCGGTCTCCATCGCCGCGAACAGCATGGTGCGCATGTCCTGCGGCTCGGCATCGGGGAGTGGCAGCAGCCCGTGCGTTCCCGCGCGCGAATGGGTCTGCGTCGACCCGATCCGCACCGAGACCGGGCGGCGCGCGATGGCGGGGCCGAGC
>Ga0182747_1001748_pt1 | contig 16251 bp, 5 predicted proteins | sample eDN3rd30CBELigBY_FD_128526 | JGI IMG/M metagenome (GOLD analysis project Ga0182747, IMG submission 128526) | Enriched backyard soil microbial communities from Emeryville, California, USA - eDNA 3rd pass 30_C BE-Lig BY (version 2) (version 2) | ecosystem: Environmental > Terrestrial > Soil >...
CGACGAACGCGCCGGCGACGGGCGTGCCGTCGGACGACTTCGTCACCGTCCCCGTGATCGACGACGTCGCGGTCGCCGCCCCGAAGTTCACGTCGATGTCGGCGCTGCAGTAGATCGTCACGATCTTCGACGAGGAGATGAACCCGCTCTTGTTGGCGGTGACGGTGATGTTGCCGGGCTTGTCGAACGGGAACTTCTGCTCGGTGATCAAGAACCGGCCGTCGGGACCCGTGACCGATGCCTTGCCGATGCCCGTGGCGACCGTCGCGCCCTCGATCGGCTCCTTCGTCACCGCGTTGCGGACGAGGCCGTGGATCTGCGCGGGGGCGCACCGGCGCGCCATCGTCACATCGGCGACGTTCGGACCGTCGAGCGTGGCGGTGATCGTCTTGGGGAACTCGCTGTCCCAGTAGAGGTCGGTGGGATCCGTGCGCACGGTGACGGACGTGGGCCTGCCGTACGCCTGGAGGAACGCGCCGGTGTAGGAGTAGCGGCCGTCGGCGTCCGTCTTGACGAGGACGCTGCTGCCCGCGCTCACCCGCACGTCGACCCCGGCCAACGGCTCGCCCGACACGGCGTCGCGGACGGTGCCGGTCACGGTGGCCGGGTGGTTCTTGTGCAGGCGGATCGTGAGCTCGGATATCTCGTCCTTGCGGACCGCGACCTCTTGGGCCTCGCGGTAGTAGCCGTCAAGCTCCACCACGAAGCTGGCGGTGGACTCGACCTGGCCGCGCAGGCCGAAGGAGATGTCCCGCCACTCGGCTCGGCCGTCGGCATCGGTCGTGCGGCCCTGGCCCGTCCACTGGAACAGCGGGATGTCCGGCATCGGGAGACCGGTCTCGTCGTCGATGAGGGTCACGTCCACGCCGTACGTGTAGAACGGGTCCGGCCGGCTGAGGTACACCACCGACAGACCGGTGTCGCCACAGGTCTGGAGCCGCATCGACCCCGTCGTGCTGGAGCTGTTGTAGTCGCTGCCGACCGGCGCCGAGGCGCCGGTCTGCGCCGTGCCGGGACGGTTGTCGCGTCCGAGCGGGATGTGCTCGATGTGGGCGATGCCGTCGGGCCCCGTCAGCACGCGGGTCGGCTGGACGCCGCCGTAGGGCCCTGGAGCCGACGCGCCCGCGAGGGCGTTCGGGACCGGTTCGCCGGTCGCCTTGTCGAGCACCTTCACGTACCCGTCGCCGTAGCAGGCCTTCAGGATCGTGAGGTCGTACACGTTCGGACCGTTCTCGGTGAAGGGGACGAACTCCGGGCTCGTGTACCCGTACCAGTAGCCGTCGGTGTACGCCCGGACCTGGACCGAGCTGGGACCGTTGTCCGCGCCGAGCGTGATCGGATCGGTCTGGTAGCGGCCGTCGGCGTCGGTGCGGTACTCCTTGTCGACCGCGACCCGGGCGTCGGCGATCGGCACCCCGGTCGAGACGACGGGGCTGTCCGGATCGCTCATGTCACGGGTGCCTTCGGTGATCCGCCCGCTGACGGTCCCCTTGCGGACCTGGATGAGCGAGGCGTCGGCGCGGCTCGTGATGCCGCACCCGATCGTCACGGTCTGGTTCCGCAGCCAGTAGCCCTCCTTGCTCGCGGTGAACTGGTAGCTGAGCGGACCGTTCGTGTTGCCGACACGGAGGCCCTCCGACTTGAAGTAGCCGTCGGCATCGGTCGTGTGGATCCCGAAGCCGCCACCGGACACGCTCGCTCCGGCGATGGGCAGGCCGGTCTCGCGGTCGGTCACGTAGCCCTCCACCGCGCCGAAGCACTGCGGGATCAGCCCGAACTCCAAGTCGACGGTGGCGCCGGCCTTGCGCGTCAGGCCGCCGGCGGTGCCCGTCACCGTCAACGTGGCCGAGGTCTCCGCCGCGTTCGACGCGGCCGTCACGCTGAGCAGCACGGTGGTGTTCGGCAGCGCCGTCGAGGGCAGGGACGCGGTGACGCCCGCCGGCAGGCCCGTGACGGCGAGGCTCACCGGCAGGTCGAAGCCGCTGGTCGAGAGGACCGTCACCTGGTAGCTGGTGGTCGCACCCGGCACGACCACCGTGTTGGCCGGGTTGACGGTGAGGATGAAGTCCCGGCGCATCGTGAGCGTCGTGTAGTCGGTGTCCGAGGCGCCGTTGACGTCGGTGACGCGCAGCGCGACCGGGTACGCCACGTCGACCTGGCACTCGCCCTTGCAGATGAACCGCTCGATGTCGCCGGCCCGCCACGACGACGTGAAGGTGTTGTCGGCGTCGAAGGTCCCTTCCCCGGCGACGTCCCACGCGAAGGTGAGGGCATCGCCGTTCGGGTCGCTGGATCCGCTGCCGTCGAACACGACGCCATCGCCGATCGGGATCTCGTAGGGCCCGCCCGCATCGGCGGTCGGGGCGCCGTTCGCGCTGATGGCGAAGGGGGACGAGACCTGCGCGGCCGGGCTCGGCCCGACGGCGAGCGCCTTGGTCACGATCTGGGTGCTGCCCGGCGGGGTCGTGGGCGCGATCACCAGGTCGGCCCGGACCTTGCCGTCTGACCCGGAGGTGCCCGTGACCGATGCCGAGCCGACGGTGAAGCTGACGGTGCGTCCGGCGAGCGGCAAGCCGCTGCCGAGCGACGTGACCGTGGCGGTCACCGGCACCGTGGCGCCTTGGGCCGCGGTCGCCGGGCCGCTGTACGCGACGGCCGGGGTGACGATGGCTCCTGCGGCGGTCACCGCGGCCGACGCGGAGACACCCGACGCCGTGGCCTGGATCGACGCCTTCCAGACGCCGGCGGAGTACCACGACGTGGCACGGGTCGCGCCGGGTTCGAGCTCGATGGGGTCACGGATGTCATCGGAGCGGAACGTGGCCGAGACGAGCTGGCCCAGCCTCCGCGTGCGGTTGTGGACCAGGACCGTCGCACCGGTCGCCGGCGTCGCGTCGTCCACCGTGAACGCCGGGACAGCGTCTTTGGGCAGGCTGAGGATCGTGTCGGCCGCCGTGGCCGCACCGTCGCCGGAGCCGGAGAAGGCGGCATCCGGAGATGCATCGCCGTCCTCGCCGACCGGGGCCACCGGGAGCGCGGGTCCATCGCTCCCCCGGCTGGGATCCGCCGTTGCAACGGAGGGGCCGACGGCGGGCTGGACCGCCTGCGGATCGACCACGGGCACGGCCTCGGGGACGGGCGCGTCGGCGGCCAGCACCGCCGCGACACGGGCGAAGTCCGTCGTGGCGTCGTCGGGTCCGCAGTCGATCGCCTCACCGAGGACGAGCACCCACACCCACGAGCTGCCGGCTTGGACCCGCGCCGCGCCCGCGCCGACCCAGGTCCGATCGACGAGCTTCTGACCGGCCTCCGTCTGGCCCTGCCAGAGCGCGAGCGCGTCGAGCGGCTGCTTCGGACCCCGGAGCACGAGCTCGGTCACGTCGAAGCCGTCGGGGTAGCCGGCGTCGGCGGCGCGCTCGGCGGGCGTGCTGCCGTCGCTGCCGGTGTCGACCAGGTCGGGATGGGCCGCCAGATCGGCGGCGTGGCGCTCGGCGGCCTCCATGAGGGTCGGCGAGGCGACGACCTCGAGCCGGTTGGCCCGCTCGCGGAGGGTGCTGAGCCCGACGAGCAGCCCGTCGGCCTCGCCCGGGATGGTCACCGCGGTGCCGCACCCGTCGACCAGCGGCTGCGCGACCGGCGGGGCCTCGGTCGGCTCCGGCGGGGTGCCGGGGACCACCACGAGGACGGCCATCGCCGTGGCCTTCTGGCCCGCGGAGTCGGTGACGGTCAAGGTGACGGGGTAGGTGCCCGTGGGGACCCGCCCCAGGTTGACGTCGATCAGACCGGCGGGGAGGCGGCGGGCCGCCTGCTTCGGGAAGCCGGAGGCCGACGACGTGATGTCGACCTGGAGGGACCTGCGCTCGAAGGAGCTCGGCGAGCTGATGCGGCCGTGGAGGAACACGTCGGCGTCGGCGGACGCCGTCTGGTCGTCGACGGAGCCCGAGGGCGGGCCCGGATCGACCGTGACCGCCTTGGTCGTCGACGCCACGCGGCCCTTCCCATCGGTGATCGTGAGCTTCACGGTGAACCCGCCGGAGTCGGCGAAGAGGTGATCGGGGCTGGGGTCGGTGGAGGTCGTCCCGTCCCCGAACTCCCACTTCCACTCGGCGATGCCGGCGGGCGCCGTCGACTCGTCCGTGAAGGTCATCGGCGCCCCCGCCTTCCCCGTCGCCGGATCGACGGCGAACCGGGCGGTGGGCGGCGCCGGGTTCGTGCAATCGGGCAGCACCAGCGTCGGAGGCGCGCCCTCCTCGACGATGGTGGCGGTGAAGCGGGTCTCCTGGGTTCCGGTGCCGGACTCGTCGTAGAGGAGCCCGTCTTGGTTCGGGAAGGTGAAGCTCCCCGAACCGCAGTAGGTGAGCGGGATCCAGTGACCCGAGGAGTCCTTGCGGAGGTGGAGATCGGCATCGGGATCGGGGGCATGGAGGAACGACGTGCCGTCGCCGCCGCGGTACCCGGAGACCTGGCCGTTCTTGTACACGTTCGGGTCGCGGCGGGTCGTGATCGACAGCCACGAGTCGAAGAACTGGAGGTGGCTCAACGCGGAGCAGTTGCTGGGGTTGGCCTCGTTGCAGTTGTAGCGGTAGCCGATGTCGCTGACCTGGCGCAGACCGGCGATCGTCGCCGAGGTGCCGTCTCGGTCCACGTGGACCCGGTCCAGGAGGTAGTCCTTCGTCTCGCGGCGGAGCGGCTGGATGCTGTTGGTGATGGTCCCGGTCCCGAACGGCGACGTCTGCTCGATCGAGTAGTCCGCCGAGTTCACCGTCTCGTCGAGCGTCGGGATCGGCGCATCGAGGTCGATGGTCCCGGTGCGCTTCATGACGACCGGAAGGGTGCCGGCCACCGGCCCCTCGTCGTAGTCGTAGGTGCCCCCGAGGCCGGGCAGACCCGGATCCGGGTCGACCAGCCCCTCGAAGTGGCGGTTCCACGCGGTGATCCGCTGCTCCCAGGTGTAGATGAGGCGGGCCGGCCCCGTGACCTTCGTCGGCACCGTCGCTTCGATCTCGTCGCCGTCGACGGTCACGGTCGCGCCGATCTCGGCGTCGCCCGCGTCCTCACCGGCGTCGATCTCGGCGTCGGCCTCGCCGCGGTCGTCGATCGTCTCGTCGGCCGTGCCCACCGACGGGTCGGCGGGAGCGGCCCCTGATCCTTCTGCCGTGAACTCGACCGGTGCGCCGAACAGCTCGGCCGCATCGCTGATCGCGTAGTCCGACGTCGAGCCGTCGTCGGCGGCGGTCGTCGCGCCATCGGCCGAGGCGGCGGACGGCGCAGCGTTCGATGGGGTGCCCGACTTCTTCTGGACGGGGCGGCCGTCGCGCTGGAGCCGCACCGTCGCCGTGCCCTTCTTGCCCTTGGCGAGGTTCGTCGGCGTCAGCTGCAGCTTCGCCGAGATGACCTTCGGGTCGACCCGGACGTCCTGGCCGGCGTGCAACGTGACGCGCGGCTTGTCGGTCACCAGCTTCTTGCCGTCCGCCGTCGTGCCGGACACCACGACCCGCACGAGCGAGCCCTCGACGCCGAGCTCGGCCGGGACGGTGAACGGGACGTACCCGTCCTTCACGTTGATGAGCGTCACCGTTCGGGTCTTGCCGGTCGCCGTCCAGGTCATGCCCTTGTCCGTGCTGACCTGGCCCTTGATCGTCATCGAGGTCGCCCCCAGCCGCATCAGGCTGTCGGGGTGCACCTCGAGGTCACCGGAGCTGAGCAGCCACCGGAGGTCGTCGGCCGAGTAGCCCTCCGTGTCGGCGGCCGCGCCCCCGGCGCGGCTCTTGCCCCAGAGCATCTGCAGCACCTCCATCCCCGACGTGGTCCGGTTGGTGGTCGTGGGCGTGCCCGTCGCGTTGACGCCGACCGCGGCTTCGTCGAAGGGGCTCAAGCTGCTCGCACCGGCCGGGTCGCTGCGGGGGGCGATGCCCTCGGAGATCGAGCAGGCGACCCGGCAGACGTCCAGGTTGAGGTCGAACTTGATGTTGTTGGGGTCGCCGTTCAGCTTGATGCTCCCCACCGCGGGCGGGCACCCGTCCGCCGAGGCGGTGATGCCCGCCTCGCAGCCCGAGAGGAACGCATCTCGGAAGCGCCGGAAGTCGCGCATGTCGATGACGCCGTCACCCTCGTTGTCCAAGAGCACGCCATCGACCACGGGGCCGAACCGGAGGTCCTCGGAACGGGGCTCGCCGGATCCCTCCTGGGGGATGATGACCCGGCGGTTGCCGTCGGCCGACACGTCGTTCACGTCCACGACGTCGATCAACGCGCCCGGGACCGCGGTGAGCGTGGCGTAGGCGTCGATGCGGGGGGCGGCGCCGTCGGTGGTGTCGGCGATCGCGTGGTCCCGGATCAGGTTCACGATCTGGGCCGCGGTGAGGTTCGGGGCGTACTGCGCGAGGAGGCTGACCAGACCCGTGACGTACGGCGCGGCCGCGGACGTGCCGCCGAAGCCCTGGTACAGGCGGGCGGGCGAGCTGGGCGTGGCGGCGACGACGCCGGCCCCGGCGGCCGACACGTCGGCGCCGGTGTTGGAGTAGTCGTCGCGGCTCTTGTTCGGTCCGATCGCACCGACGATGAGGATGTTGTTGGGCTGCCCCGATTGGAGGTGCAGGCGGGCCCAGGCGAACTCGGCGCTCCACTGGGCGTCGATCCGCTCGATCTCGCAGTTCCCGCTCCCGAAGGGCACGCAGAACGAGGCGTTGCCGGACACGCCGCTGAAGTTGGTCGCGGACTGGACGATCACGACGTTCTTGTCGGCCGCCATGTGGGCCACGACGCCCGCGATCGCGCCGCGAGCCGCCATCTCCTTGCGGAAGCCGTCCTCGGTGTTCGGCGTGCACGGGAGCGTGCCGCTGGCATCGTCGTTGTCGCCGGGCCCGCACGTCTTGTTCAAGAACGTGAGCGCCCAGCGCGTGGTGGCGCTCTCGGGCAGCCGCTCGAACGACATCGTGCTCAAGCTGAGGTTGATGGCACGGAGGTCGGGAGCCTTGCCCCCGGGCTTCTTCTCGTCGACCAGCCCCCAGACCGAGTTGTTCTGGGAGACGAAGGTGACGAAGCCCTGGGCCTCCATCCCCGGCGTCGCTCCCGTGGTGGCCACGACGTTCGCCAGCGGATTGGCGCCCACCGTGCTGCCCGCGATGATCGAGGAGGCAGCCGTCCCGTGGCTGCGCGCCGCCTTCTCCGCCGGGTTGGCCGAGCAGCGCCCGTAGTCGCAGCTCGGGACGTACTGGATGCGCGCCGGCTTGCCCGCCGCGCCTGCGAACTCGCCGTGGTTCAGGTCGTATCCGGAGTCGACGATCCCGACGTCGACCGTGGTCTTCTTCGCCCGGATCGCGTCGAGGACGTTCCACGCCTGGGGGAACCGCGCTTGGAGGAGCCCGAAGGCACCCGTCTTCGTCTGATCCGTGAGCGGGTAGGGCTGCCACGCGAAGCCGGCATCGGTGGCGCCGGCGGGAACGGGGGGCACCGACTGCTCCTCGCCCACCGTGTCCATCGCCGCCGCCGTCACCGCCGGATCCGACCGGAGCTCCGCCAAGGCGTCGAACAGGCCGTCGAAGCTTCCGGCGGCCGGCTTGGCGATGTCGATCGTGAGGATCTGGGTGGTCCCGATCCGGCCGGAGATCCGACCCCCGATGGCTCCGAGGAGCCGATTGCCGTCGGCCACGGTCGCGCTCGGCGAGAAGACGACGAGCAGGCGCACGAGCGACGCCTGGATGCCCCACCGGGGCTCGATCGCGAAGTCGGTCGGATCCTCCACCGGGGCCGGAACGGTCGGCAGGTAGCCGGTGAGCTTCGCGTCGGCGGGGCCGGTGAAGCCGTTGGCGCCGACCTGGAGCGTGCCGGTGAAGGTGGGCGTTCCCGGGGAGTCGAAGTCGACGATCCGGCTGTCGGGGATGGCGACCGTGAACGCACCACCGACGGGGATGTCGCCCGAGTCGAAGATGGCGTCGTCGCCGAGGACCTTGCGGGTCGCACCGCTGTTGTTCGTGAAGACCACGCTCTGGCCGGCAACGACCTCGATGGTCGAGGGTTGGAAGCCCGCCGACGTGATCTCGACCTGGAACGGATCGGGGACCGGCGGCGGGTCCGCATCGGCCGCCGAGGCCGGCGCCCGCGGCAGCAAGACGAGCGCGCTGAGGACGATGCCCAGCGCCGCGATGATCGAGATGGCCCGGCCGCACCTGCCCACGGTGACTCCACTGACTCGAGAGGTCTGCCCCTGCAGTGGACCTGAACGGGGCGGAAGGCGCATCCGTAGCCGACTACGTAGGCACGCGAGGAGGCCGCGGTTCGGGCCGTCCCGGGCGCGCTCGGTAGCGTCGTGGACCGTTCCGAGCGACCCGATGGGATGACGATGAGCAAGACCAACCCCGGCAACTTCTTCGAGGACTTCGAGTTGGGCCAGGTGATCCACCACGCCACGCCCCGCACCATCACCGAGGGCGACCGGGCCGTCTACGGCGCCCTGTACCCCACCCGGTTCTCGATCCCGTCGTCGGCCGCCTTCGCCGCCGCCAGCGGCCTGTCGCCGGCGCCGGTCGAGGAGCTCATCGGCTTCCACATCGCCTTCGGCAAGACCGTCCCCGACATCTCGCTCAACGCCGTCGCCAACCTCGGCTACGCCGAGCTGCGCTTCCACCGGCCGCTCGTCCCCGGTGACACGCTCCGCACGTCGTCGGAGGTCATCGGCCTCAAGGAGAACTCGAACGCCAAGACCGGCGTGGTCTACGTGCGGTCCACCGCCGTGGACCAAGACGGCGACGTCGCCATCGACTGGGCCCGCTGGGTGATGGTCCACAAGCGCGACGTCGAGGCCCCGGCCCCCGAGCCGGTCGTGCCCGAGCTGGCCAAGGTCGTCGCCCCGTCAGATCTGGTGATCCCGGCCGGGCTCGACTTCACCTCGTACGACTTCGCCGCCGCCGGCGAACCGCACCGCTTCGACGACTACGAGGTGGGCGAGAAGATCGACCACGTCGACGGCGTCACCCTCTCCGAGTCCGAGCACATGATGGCCACCCGCCTCTGGCAGAACACGGCCAAGGTGCACTTCAACACCGAGGCCCGCCCCGACGGCCAGCGCCTCATCTACGGCGGCCACATCATCTCGATGGCCCGGGCCCTGTCGTTCAACGGCCTGGCCAACGCCCAGCTGATCTCGGCCATCAACGGCGGCGCCCACACGTCACCCGCCTTCGCCGGCACCACCGTGTACGCCTGGTCCGAGGTACTGGACAAGGCCGAGACCTCGGCCCCCGGCGTCGGCGCCCTCCGCCTCCGCCTGGTCGCCACCAGCGGCCGCGACGAGTCGATGACCCTCAAGGGCGACGACGGCAAGTACGCCCCCGGCGTCCTCCTCGACCTCGACCTCTGGGCCCTCTGCCCCCGCTAGTCCCGGCCCCTCCCTCGGCCGTGGCGCGGGAGCTCAGACCGGCCACGACGGAGGGGGTCGACCGGCCTCAGGCCGGGGCGAGGGGCTGGCTGAAGCGGATGCTGTTGCCGAACGGGTCGCGGAGGCCGCAGTCGATGCCGTAGGGCATCTCGGTCGGCTCCTGGGTGAACTCGACGCCCTTGGCCTTCAGGTCGTCGAACGTGGCCTGGCAGTCCTCGGTGGTGAAGAACAGGTGGCCGCCGGTCACGCCCTTAGTCAGGAGGTCACGGACCTGTTCGGCGGTGGCCTCGTCCATCGACGGCGGGCCGGGACGCTCGAGGAGGATCTGGCGGTCGGGTTGGCTCGGTACGGCGACGGTGAGCCACCGCATGAAGCCGAGGTCCTGGTCGGTGTGGACCTCCAGGCCCAGCTTGGCGACGTAGAAGCCGAGGGCCTCGTCTTGGTCGAGGACGTAGATCTGGGAGATGGCAAGTGCGTTGAACATGGGTTCAACGTACGGAACCCCCGGGTACGGGTGCTTCTCCAAACCTGCGGTGTTCGCAGCCGCGCCAGGTGGCGGGCGGGTGCTCAGTCCCGCGGCCGCGTCCAGCGCATGGCGAAGCACGACGGCACCGGTGGGATCGGCCCCCGTTCGCGGTAGGCGGACGGGGGTTCGCCGACGATGGCGCGGAACGTCCGGCTGAAGGTTCCGAGGCTGCCGAAGCCGACGTCCAGGCAGATGTCGGTGATGCTCCGGTCTGTCGAGCGCAGGAGGAACATGGCCCGCTCCACCCGGCGCCGCTGGAGGTACCGGTGGGGAGACTCGCCGAACGTCGCCTTGAATGTGCGGCTGAAGTGGGCCTCCGATGTGTGGGCGATGGCGGCCACCGCGGGCACGTCCAACGGTTCGGCGAAGTGCCGGTCCATCGCGTCGCGAGCCCGCAGCATCCGGCGGTTCGACTCCTCCGATGCCCGGCTCACCCCGCCATCAGTAGCACCCGCCCCGCCCGCGCCCAGGCGGCGGGCGCGTCCCTGTCGTCCCGCCAGCTGACGGTTCGTTGTTCTCGTAGACGAGGGTCCACTCGCCGTCGGACACCTGGCCGATGGCGAACCTTGAACCAGCGCCGTCCGTGAAACGCGAGGATGCGGCGCGACCGCCGGGCCCAGTCGTGCGTGTGTACCTCGGAAGCAGGTGGGGATGTCGGACTTCGCACAACTCGTCGAGCGGGAGAGCCGGGGCTTGATCGCGGCCGTGACCGCGATCGTCGCCGAGCCGAGGAGCTCGTCCAGGACGCGTTCGAGCAGTGCTACCGGCGCTGGCGCCGGGTGTCGCAGCTCGACCGTCCAGGAGCGTGGGTACGGCGAGTAGCCATCAACGCGGCCGTCTCGTCGATGCGGAAGCGTGCGAGCGAGCGGCGTGCCATCGAGCGGCTGAGCGCTCGCGCGACCTCAGATGGGGCGTCGGCCGATCCGCTGGACGCGCTCGCCGACGCCGTCTTGTGGACAGAGGTCCGTTCGCTCCCCGGTGAGCAGGCCGCCGCCATCGCCCTGCGCTACGTCGCCGACCTGAGCATCACCGAGGTCGCCGACACCCTCGAGATCTCCCCCACCGCGGCCAAGTCCCTCCTCCACCGCGGGCGGCGGACGCTGCGCACGGCTCCCAGCCTCGAGACCTACGCCGAGTGAAAGCAGGCTCACGATGAACGCACCCCACGACGACCATGGCGACGACGACCCCGATGCCGATGCTCACGATCCGCTGCTCGCCGCCGCCGGGGCTCGCCTGCGGGCGGACGCCCACTCGCTCTCGGCCGACGCGATCCAGCTGGCCGTGCTCCATCGGCGCAACCGCCGTCTGAGCGCCGGACTGGCCGCGGCGCTGGTGGCGATCCTGGCAATCGGCGCAGGCACCGTCGCCCTTCGCAACGGCGATGGCAGCTCGAACGACCTGGCGAGCAACGTGAAGCCGGTGACGGCGGACCAGCGCGGCAAGGTCGAGGATCTCGTCGCCCGGCTGGCCAAGAAGCAGCCGGTGGATCCGAGGACGGTCAAGCTGGTGAGCTCGGTGTCGCAGTTCGCCGACTGCGACGCGCTCATCGGCGACCTCCGCACCGTCGGCGCCGAGCACGTCGGCAGCCGCGGCTTCGGCGCCAACACCGGTGAGGTGGGCTTCAGCGCAGAGATGAGGTCGATCAGCAAGCTGGATGCGGCGGCCGACAGCATGAGGCTGACGCCGTACGGCCCGGTCGCCTCCGTCGCGAACGGCGGCGAGACCCTCGGCACCAACGTGCAGGTGACGGGGGTCGACGAGCTCGACTCGGTGAAGGCGGTCGGGCCGCTCATCTACGACCTCGACGGCAAGGGGAACCTGCGCATCACCGACGGAGCCACCCTGCAGGTGCGCTCGACCCTCGACGTGACGCCGAAGGCCATCGGCGCACCGGACAAGCCGAAGAAGGACGATCCCCAGCCACCGCCGACGAGCGTCAGCCGATTGCTCGTCGCCGGTGAGCGCGTGGTGATCTTCGGATCCGAGAGCGAGATCTCCGAGCCGGTGAAGGGCGACCCGTCCGCCACCCGAGCGGAGACCAGCTACCTCACGGTCACCTTCGTCGACGCCACCGACATCGCCAAGCCCAAGGTCACCGACCGGGTGCGCATCGAGGGCGGCTTGGTCTCCGCCCGGATGGTCGACGGCGAGGTCCGGCTGGTGACGACCTCCAACATGGCGGACCTCGGGTTCGTCATGCCCACCACCCCCACCTCCGTCGCCAAGGCCCTCGAACAGAACCGCCGGTCCGTCGCCTCCTCGACGGCGGCCGACTGGATCCCCGACTGGCAGCGGGCCAGCGGCGAGCCGCAGCCGCTGGTTCCGTGCGATCGGGTCTACGTGCCCGACACGTTCGCCGGCGTGGCCATGACCTCGATGGTCACCTTCCCGGCCGGCGCCTCGAGGTTCGAGCCGGCCGGCACCTCGATCCTGGCCCCCGGCAGCACGCTCTACGCCGGCCTCGACAAGGTCGCCATCAGCTCCGAGGTCTGGGTGGATCCGATCGACCAAGAGCGCCTGGAGTTCGACGACTGGCGGACGGCCGTCCACGAGTTCCGCTTCAGCCCCGGCCACGCACCGGGCTACGAGGGCTCGGGCATCGTCGACGGGTCCACCATCGGCCAGTTCGCCTTCGGCGAGCTCGGCGACTCGATCGCCGTGGTGACCAGCAGGGGCACGCCGTGGTCGCAGGACACGACGAAGCTCGGCGTGGACCTCACCGTGCTCACGCCCGGCGAGAAGGGCCGGCTCGACGTGGCCTCGAAGGTCAAGGACCTCTCCGACGGCAAGGGCGAGGTCACCGCGGTGCGCTTCGTCACCGACCGCGTCTTGGTGTCCACCGGGCTCTTCGGCCGCCAGATCATCGTGATCGACGTGACCGACCCCACCGCGCCACGACGAGCAGGAGGCGTGGTCGTCCCGGGTGACGTGGGCTACTTCCACCCGCTCCCCGACGGCCGAGCCCTGGTCGTCGGCAGTCGCAGCGACACGGTCAGCATCGGCAAGGACAAGGTGAGCCGCAGCTGGGTCCAAGCCCACCTCCTCGACGTGACCGATGCCGACGCGCCGAAGCTGGTCGCCACCTGGGAACGGCCGTGGTCAGCGGACGATGTGGGCTCCGACCACCATGCCTTCACCTACTGGCCGAACCGGAAGCTGGCCATGTGGGGCATCTCCGACACCAACTGGTCCCAGCGCGACCCGAACCCGAACCACGCCGTCGTCCTCGACACCGACGGAGGGGTGCAGGTCGCGCTGCCGGTGGCGAACCAGCCGAACGAGGTCGCCCCTCCGTGCCCGAGCGTGCCGGTCCCCGACGACGCCCAGAGCATGGTCGGCCCCGACACCATCGTCCTGCGCTGCGACGACGGCGCCACCACGTCGGTCGACTGGCCCCGCTACGAGTGCTCAAAGGTCGACAAGCAGCTGGTCGCCCGCTTCGTGCCGGAGGACCAGCACGAGAAGGCCTTCTTCCTCTGCAATCCGGCACCCCTGCCCCGCGTCACCCGGGTCCTCGTGGTGGCGGGCCGGCCGATCCTCCTCACCGACCAGACGCTCGAGGCCCTCGACCCCAAGACCTTCGCCTCCACGGCCATCGCCTACCACCCCAGCTCCGGCGCCTTCTTCTCCTGACCCGAACCCCACGTGGCGTTCGGGCATCACCAGGGAGCGCGCATCCAGCTGCGGCGTGACCGCGAGCCGCTGGCGGGGTCTACCCGAGGATGTGGGTGGCGTAGGCCGCGGAGTCGAGCAACTCCATGGCCAGCTCCGCCTGGGTGGTGCCCGCCTTCTGGCGGACAGTCCAGTCGGCGGCTTCGGCGGTGGTCGGAGCTCGGCCCAGCAGGCAGATGTAGTCCACCGCCAGGTCGGTGTTCTCGACCTGCTTCCGGCGGAACTCCGATGACTCGGAGAAGCCCACCACGACCGTGCCCCGGGTCCGCCGCTTGGTGTCGAGCGTCTTCGTCCAGTACGTGACCCCAGCCGGGTCGGCAGCTCGTCCCAGCACGTCCGTGTAGATCTGGGTGACGAACTGGCGGTTCGTCAGCGCCCCGTACTTGCGCTTGAACTCTGGGCTGTCGCTGAACCCCGTCGCCATCCGGTTCAGGGTCCAGGCACCCGTGCGGCGGCGGCCGATCCAGAACTTCAGGCCGCTCGCGTCCGGCGCCCGGCCCAGCAGTGCCCGGTAGAGCCGAACCGCAGGGTCGACCTTGGTGGTGTTGTCCGTGCCGGCGCGCAGCGCGGCGACGAGGTCGCCCTTCGTCTTCGAACCGTCGACGAGGGCCGACACCCAGGCATCGAGCTCCGAGCCAGAGAGCGCCGTCGCGGTGAGGTCGAACGACACCCGCGTCACGAGCGCGCTCCACGAGGTGAACGGGTGCGCCGCCGATCGGGGGGAAACCGCGTTCGAAGGAGCCGATGCCGCACCGGTCCCGATGGCGTTCTGGGCCGCCACCGTGAACGTGTAGGTGGACCCGTTCGCCAGACCGGTCAGGACCTTCGACGTGGCCGTCCCGGCGATCACCACCGGGCCCTGCGCGACCGCACCGATGTACGGCGTGATGACGTAACCGGAGACCGGAGCGCCGCCGTCGACCGCCGGCGGGCTCCAGGTGACGGTGGCCTGTCGGTCCCCTGCAACAGCGGTGCCGATCGTCGGCGCCCCTGGGGCGGTCGCTTCGACATCGCTGTCGTCGAAGCCGACGACGCCAGCCGGCTTCGTCTCGAACGACGACGTGCCGTTGCCCAGCTCGCCATCCCAGTTGGGGCCCCAGCACGACACGATCGAGTCGGTGGTCAGGGCGCACGTCCCGGCGCCCACCGACGTGATCTGCCTGATGGTCTTGCCGGCGAGGGGCGTCCCCGCCGTGGCGATCGTCTGGTGCACCCGCTGGCCGGTCGAGTCCCCGTTGCGGCCGCCGCCGTTCGTCAACGTGTCGCCGGCGCAGGTGACCGTCGAGTCGGTCGTCCGCAGGCAGCGCTGGGCGGTGCCGGTGCTGGCCTGGGCGATGGTCTTGCCCGCGAGCGCGGTGCCGCTCGTCGTCGGGGCGACGGGCACGCTGGAGCTGGCCGTGCCGTTCGTGCCGAGGCTGCCGCTGGCCCCTTCGCCCCAGCAGGCCACGCCGCCGTCCGAGGTCACCGCGCAGAAGCCGCTGTTCCCGCCCTCGATGTCGACGATCGTCTTGCCGGCCAGCGGCGTGCCGGCACGGGTCACCGCCACTGGCACCAGCGAGTTGACAGTCGACCCGTTGCCGAGCGCACCCAACGTGTTGATGCCCCAGCACGCCAGCGTGCTGTCCGACGCGAGCGCACAGCCCTGGTCGTCGCCGTAGGCGAGATCGACCACGGTCTTGCCGGCGAGCGGGGTGCCGGCCGTGGTGATCGCGGTCGGAACGAACGTGCTCTTGGTCGTACCGTTTCCGAGCTGCCCAGCGGCGTTCCCACCCCAGCAGACGACAACCCCGTCCGAAGTGAGGGCGCAGCTCGACGCCGTACCAGCCACCACCCGAACGGCGTGCTTCTCGTACAGGCCGGTGCCGCTGTCGTTCGCGACGGCGAGCGGGTAGCCGAAGTAGCCGCTGCGGCCCAGCTGCTTGGACCCGTTGCTGCCCCAGCACGTGACCTGTCCGTCGGCCGACACCGCGCAGGCGTGTTGGGCGCCGACTGCCAGGTCGACCGCGGGCGATCCCGACAACGGCGAGCCTCCGGTGTTGATCAGCACGGCCGACCGGCGGTCCACGAGGTCGAGGAACTCGACCTGGTGCGCGCCGTTCTCCCCCCAGCAGGCCACGCCGGCAGACGTGCGGGCGCAGCCGTTGGTCGGTCCGCCGGCGATCTGGTCCACGGTCGCGCCGGTGAGCGCTCCGTTCACGGCCGGAGCGGGCACGAGGGCCACACCCGACACCCCGTTGCCGATCTGGCCGTACTTGTTCTGCCCCCAGCACGCCACGACCTCGACCGACACGGCACAGCTGTGGGTCAGGCCGACGGCCAGGTCGTTGACCGACCGGTCCTCCAGCGCGGTCCCGGCAACGGTGACGATCGTCGGATCGCCCTCGCCCGTGGTGAGCCCGTTGCCCTGCTGCCCGTAGGTTCCGGTGCCCCAGCAGATCGGCAGGCCATCGGTCGTCCGGACGCACGTGAAGTACCCGCCGGCCTCCACGTCGGCGACGGTCTTGCCGGCCAGCGCCGTGGTGGTCTTCACGGGGACGGCCACCTTCGAGCTGGCCGTGTTGCCCCGACCTAGCGCTCCGCCGATACCGGACCCCCAACAGGCAACGCTGCCGTCGGACGTCCGGGCGCAGGTGTGCAGCTGGCCGACCGAGACCTCAACCGGCGTCTTGCCCTC
>Ga0182747_1001749_pt1 | contig 16247 bp, 16 predicted proteins | sample eDN3rd30CBELigBY_FD_128526 | JGI IMG/M metagenome (GOLD analysis project Ga0182747, IMG submission 128526) | Enriched backyard soil microbial communities from Emeryville, California, USA - eDNA 3rd pass 30_C BE-Lig BY (version 2) (version 2) | ecosystem: Environmental > Terrestrial > Soil >...
CAAACAGCAGCGAGAGATGCTGTAGCAATCCGTCAGCGGTTCCCTCGGTTTCCGTCGGCAATGGAACACGCAGTAACAGTGCGGCGAGCAAGAGCATCAAGCCGATCACCGGGCCGGGCAGCGGCAGCGCAAGAAAATGCGCGAGCGTTTCGCCGGCAAGCTGGCAGACAAGCAGCACAACGATCGCATGCAGCATGGAAGCACCCCATGGAATCATCTGGCGGGTTCCATGCATCCTAACTTTTCGCGCGAAAACCGGAACGCCTCGGCAAACCAAACGTTTTTCCGTCAGGAAGACAAGGAAAGGAGGAACTCATGCCACGCGTGAACCCCTACCGTTCGGAATATGATTACGCCAGCGAAACACCCACGACATCCAGTGTAATGCTTTTCCTCGGTTTGCTGGCCGCCATTGTATTGGCGGCATTCGTATGGGCCGCGGTTTCGCCGCCCGATACGCAGCCAAATGCGGCGGGCACCCCGAACATCTCGGAACCGGCAACACCTACGACGCCGGCAATGCCTCGTACGCCTTCACCGGCGCCGGCTGAATAATCCGAACACGAAACTAAACGAAGCCGCGGCAGCAAAAAGCTGCTGCGGCTTCTGTTTGATTAGAGGCTGCCGAGAAACGCGCGAAAGGTCGGGCTGCTGCGCACTGCTTCGTTGCCGGACTGGATGAGAAGTTCGACCTGTTCGGCCGGCAAGGTGAAACGTGTCTTGATTGCATTCAGCGCCGCCGCGCGCTCGCTGTCGAACTGGCCGAAGTCCACTCGACCCACAAAGAATTTCACGTCACGGCAATTCCAGCCGGGCTTGATACCGAGCCGCTTGCGCTCGGCAGGCGGCAGCGAACAGCGCCAGCCGATCAACTGGCGTTGCCAGTCGCTCGTCACCTGCTGGAACGCCGTATAGCTCGCGCGCACGCTGGCATCGAGCGCGGTATCGGATGTCGCAGCGACCAATTCGGCGCCGCTTGGACCTTCAAGCTGCGAAACCCATTTGCTGTCGGTCGGCGCGCGCCCCGCATCCACCAGCAAGAACATCGCGCGGCGGATCTTCACCGCTTCGTGGGGCGTCATCGGCTCATAGGGACGATCGGCGGCGAGCCGCGCGATGGTGAAACCCGAGAGGCCGTAATTGTCGACCAGGCCGCCGTCGAGCAGCTTCACATATTTCATCGAGCCGTCGCGATAGCGCATCAATGCCTGCGCGAACGAACGCAGCATCGGGTTGGCGTTTGTATCCTTCACGGCGCGTATTACCTTCGACGGCAGCGGCCGTGTGCATTTCTCTCCGTAGCTTTCGATCACGATCGGAGCGAAAGCGACCGGCACAGCCGAAGACGCCGCCACCGCATCGGCGACCGGAAATTCATCCAGATTACTGCACAACGCATCGAAGGCCGTGTGACCGAACACGAACGGCGTGCGGTTATAGATATCCGATGAATTGATCCAGACGCGCGGGCGGCCGTTGCGCAAATCCTTGAAGGTCGCGCCCTTGAAAAGATGCTGGTTGAGCCAGCCCGAAAGCTGCGTGTCCTGATTGACGCCGCCCGAAAGCCCACGTCCGAGATTGGCAAGGTTGACTTGCGTATTGAGCGCCTCCTCGGGATTGCGCAGCAGGAAATTCTCCTGGAAGTCGTCGAGCATCGCCCGCTTCTTCAGGCCGAAATAGGCCGCCGGAACCGAGCCGCCCGAGACGCCGGAAACGAAATCCACCCGATCGATCATGACGCCGCCACCGGCTCGCGCCGGCACGGACGTTTCATTGAATGCGCGCAAGGCTCCGTACGAGAACGCCGCCGCGCGTGTCCCGCCGCCCGAGAAGGAGAGCGTGACCAGCATGTCATCGTCGAGAGCGAAATTAGCCCTGTTCGGTTCGGACTGAACCAGCCCCTCGCCGGAAAGCGGCACGTTCTGGGGCGTATTATGCACGCTGCCGCAGCCCGCCGCAGCAGACAAGACAGCAACCACAAACACGCTATACCAACGCATAGGCCGTTCCGCACTCCGGACTACGGCCTTCGTTATCCTATCGAGGTTACGAGACCGTCAAGCTCGGCTTTAACCCTTCAGCCGCCGTTCTTCGTAGGCGATGATCCAGTCCATCATGCGGCGATAGACGAGTTCGGCGAGTTCCGGCGGGGCACCGAGGCGCTTGGCCTCTTCGCGCACGCGCGTTGCGACCTCCTCCACCCGCTCCGGGATCAACGCCGGCAGACCGGTTTCGCGCTTGACCGCGATGACCTGATCGACGACCTGCATGCGCGCGGCCAGGAGCTTCACGAGTTCGCTGTCGATCCGGTCGATTTCGGCGCGGAATTTTGCGAGTTCGCGATCGCCCGTGGACATCTTCAGCTCCACCAGGGATCCGGCAGCTTGATGCGGCCCGCCGACTGCTCGATCACATGACCGAGCGAGAACAACGTTTCCTCATCAAACGGCCGTCCGATCAGTTGCAAGCCGAGCGGCAATGCCGAACCATCGAGCCCCGCGGGCACGGCAATGGCCGGCAGCCCGGCCATGTTGACGGTTACGGTGAAGACGTCATTCAGATACATCTCGACCGGATCGGCGCCGGACTTCTCGCCGACACCGAATGCCGATGACGGCGTTGCGGGTGTCAGGATCGCGTTCACGCCCTGCTTGAACGCTTCCTCGAAGTCGCGCTTGATCAGCGTACGCACTTTCTGCGCACGCAGGTAATAAGCGTCGTAGTAACCGGCTGAGAGAACATAAGTGCCGATCAGAATGCGCCGCTTCACCTCGGCGCCAAAACCCGCGGCGCGCGTATTTTCGTAAAGCTCGATGATATCCCTGCCCGGCACGCGCAGGCCATAGCGCACGCCATCATAGCGAGCGAGATTGGATGAAGCCTCCGCCGGCGCGACGATGTAATAGGCCGGCAGCGCATACTTCGTATGCGGCAGCGAAATCTCGACGATCTCGGCGCCCGCCTTCTTCAACCACTCGGTGCCCTGCTCCCAAAGCTTCCCGATCTCCGCCGGCACGCCATCGATGCGGTACTCCTTCGGAATACCGATCTTCATGCCCTTCACCGATTTCCCGATTGCCTTTTCGTAATCGGGCACTTCCTTGTCGATGCAGGTGGAATCCTTCGGATCGTGCCCTGCCATCGAGCGCAGCAAAATCGCCGTGTCCTGCACCGTGCGCGCGAACGGGCCCGCCTGATCGAGCGACGACGCAAATGCCACGATGCCCCAGCGCGAGCAGCGGCCATAGGTCGGCTTGATGCCGACGATGCCGGTGAAAGCTGCAGGCTGGCGGATTGAACCGCCGGTGTCAGTACCCGTCGCGCCAAGACAAAGATTAGCGGCAACCGCCGCCGCCGAGCCGCCGGATGAGCCGCCCGGCACGAGCTTCGCGTTCGAGCCCTTGCGCTGCCAAGGCGAAACCACCGGCCCGAAGGCCGAGGTTTCGTTCGACGAGCCCATGGCGAACTCGTCGTTGTTGAGTTTGCCGAGCATCACCGCGCCGTCGCGCCACAGATGCGAGGTCACCGTCGACTCGTAAGGCGGCTCGAAATTCCCGAGAATTTTCGAGCACGCTGTCGTGCGCACGCCTTCGGTCGCAAACAGATCCTTGACGCCGAGCGCGATGCCTTCCAAAGGCCGCGCATCGCCCGCCTTGATGCGCTTGTCGGACTCGGCCGCCATCGCCCGCGCCTTTTCCGGCGTCTCGAGGATGTAGGCGTTCAGGCTTTTCGCTTTCTCGATCGCGGCAAGATGCGCGTCGGCGATTTCGACCGCCGAAAATTGCTTGGCGCGCAATCCGTCGCGCGCCTCCGCCAATGTCAGGGATGTCAGCTTCGACACACGCCTACTCCACGACTTTCGGCACGAGGAAGAACCCTTCCTCGCTCTGCGGCGCGTTCATCAGCACCTTCTTCGCGTCGCCGCCGTCGGTGACGACATCCTTGCGCAACGGCAGCTTCATCGGCGTGACCGAAGTCATCGGCTCGACGCCCTCGACGTTCACTTCCTTGAGTTGCTCGACGAAACCCAGGATCGAATTGATCTCGCCCGCGAGATGGTCGATTTCGCCGTCCTCGACCTTGATCCGCGCCAGATGCGCGATCCGTCGGACGGTTGCAGCGTCAATGCTCATGGAAGCTCCCTCGAATGAGCGGGCTATAGCCAGAGACCATCGATTTTACAACCGTTTACAGGCCCAAACCGGCTCCGGGCGCGGCAAAAATACCCATAAAACGTCATAGCGTTGATGGCTCATTGCGCTACCCTATCTATTCCTGATCGTAACGGACCAGGCATCGCCAGCGGCTCGGGCAATTTTGCAGAAGGAGTGGAATAATGAACGACGCGAAAGGACGGCGCACCGCCGCGCTTCAAACCCCCACCAACCTCGAAAGCAATGCGACCCACGATATTTCCGGCGGTCTGAACGCGCTCCTCGCCGATGTTTTCGCACTCTATCTCAAGACCAAGAATTTCCACTGGCACATGTCGGGGCCGCACTTTCGCGACTACCACCTTCTTCTCGACGAACAGAGCGACCAGATCTTCGCCATGACCGACGACATCGCCGAGCGCGTGCGCAAGATCGGCGGCATCACGCTGCACTCGATCGGCAACATCGCGCGTCTGCAACGCATTGAGGACAACGACGCCGATTACGTCACGCCACTCGACATGTTGGCCGAACTCCGCGACGACAACAAACAGCTCTCCGCCGCCATGCGCGAGGTACACGATCTCTGTGACGAACATGGCGACGTTGCGACCGCCAGTTTGTTGGAAAACTGGATCGACGAAACCGAGCGCCGCACCTGGTTCTTGTTTGAATCAGGCCGCTCGGGAGAGTCACCCAACAACTGATATGGCTCAGCCGCCGGCCTGCCAGTTCCGGACAATGTCGAGCGGATAGACCAGCATCAGAATATTGAGCGTGAGGTTATCGCGAATAAAATACGCGAGCCCCGCTTCGATCAGCAAAGCAAGCGTGACGGTCGTCCATACCGGAAGCCGCCACGCCAGCAGAAAGCCGGCGATCATCGCCAGCGTATCGCAAACCGAATTGATGATGCTGTCGCCATAATAGTCGAGCGAGATCGTCGCCGTGCGATAGCGATTGATGATCAGATCGGTATTCTCGAAAATTTCCCACCCGGCTTCGAGCATGACGGCAGCGACAAGCCGCATACCAAGCGAAGCGCGCTGCAACACGAGCCACGTCAGCGCATAAAAGATGAAGCCGTGGATGATGTGCGAGAATGTGTACCAGTCCGAGATATGCTGCGAATTCTCGGAGCTATTGACGACGCCGTGCCACAGCTTGACGTAGCCGCAGGTGCAGATCGGCGTCCGCCCCATCAAATATAAAGTGAGCGCCTGTCCCGCGAGCAGCATGAGCACGGCAATCAGCGCCGTCCTCGTCCGCATCAAAGCCATGTCTGCCATGACGCGGCTCAGACCGTCACCGCCTTGCCCTTCTCCGGCACGATTACTTTTGTCGCGGCGCCTTTCATCTCGGCAATGAACTTGTCGGCATTCGGCTCGATGATCGGGAATGAGCCGTAGTGGCACGGGACCACGCTCTTCAACTTGAAAAATTTCTTCACCGCCATAGCCGCGAGTTTCGGGCTCATCGTGAAGCGGTCGCCGACCGGAACGAAGGCGACGTCCGGCGCGTAAATCTCGTTGATCAGCGCCATGTCGGAAAAGATATCGGTATCGCCCATGTGGTAGATCGTCGGTTCGTTGGGCGCCTTCACGATCAGGCCGCCGGGATTGCCGAGATAGACAGCGGTGCCGTTGTCGTTGTGGCTCGACGAGTGGTCGGCGCGCACCATCGAAACGGTGAAGCCACCCTGATCGAGCGTGCCGCCCATATTCATCGGGTCGATGTTCTCGACGCCCTGACTGTTCAGCCGCATGCAGATCTCGAAATTCGCCACCACCTTGGCGCCGGTCTTCTTCGCAATCGCGACCGAATCGCCGACATGATCGTCATGTCCGTGGGTGAGCAGAATGTGGGAGACTTCCTTCGCCGCTGCTTCGGGGTCGCCGCCGAAGCCGGGATTGCCTGTAAAAAACGGGTCGATCAGGACGGCCTTGCCGCCGAAATCAAGACGAAACGCCGAATGGCCGTACCAGGTGACTTGCATCGCGACCTCCAAATACCGTCCGCGAGTATAGTTCGAACTTGTGTCGTCACAACGCATGCGGGTTGACGCGCAAACGCATTACTTTAGATTTTGAGCGATCATTCGGCGTTGCTTATCCGCCCGCCCCTTTTGCGTCGCGTTGTTCGCTTGACGCGAAGGCTCGCCCGACCTGCCGAAATCGAGCGCGGCGGCTCCTGTAAATTGACGCGTTCAACCGGCGTAGTTCTTGCCGGCGCGGAACCAATACGAGGTCGTACGAAACCGAATGTCCACCACGATGGTCCTGCTCCATATCGCGGGCTATGTCGCACTCCTCCTGTGGGGCATCCGCATGGTGGAAACCGGCATCATGCAAGCCTACGGTTCCGAGCTCCGTCAGTTCCTGAGCATCGCCATCCAAAATCGCTGGAAGGCGTTCGCCGCGGGCCTCGGCATCACCGCGCTCCTGCAAAGCAGCACCGCGACCGGCCTCATGACCGCGGGCTTCCTCGCGAGCGGCGTGATGGAACTCGTTCCCGCGCTCGCCGTCATCCTCGGCGCCAATGTCGGCACCACATTAATCGTGCAGGTGCTGACCTTCGACACCTCCGCCATCGCGCCGATTTTTATTCTCGTTGGATTGATCGCCTACAATCAGGGCCCCAAGACGCGCACCCGCGATCTCGGCCGTGTCGCGATCGGCGTCGGCATTCTGTTGCTCGCGCTGCACCTGATCGTCGGCGTGATGGGGCCGATCGAAAAAGCCGCGCCGGTGCGTGCGCTGTTCGCGACCATCACCGGCGATCCGGTCATCAACGTCATTCTCGCCGCGCTCCTCACCTGGGCTTCCTATTCGAGCGTCGCCGTCGTGCTACTCGTTATGTCGCTCTCGGCAGCAGCAATCGTGACTCCGGCGGCAGCACTTGCGCTGGTGCTCGGCGCCAACCTCGGCAATGTCATTCCGCAATTCATCGGCACCAGCCAAAGCGGCAGCGCGCGGCGGCTCGCGCTCGGCAACCTGATCGTGCGCGGACTCGGCACCGTCGCGGCGATCCCCTTCTTGCCGAAGATCGCCGAGTGGCTCGCCGCATTCGAAGGCAATCCGGCGCGCGAGGCCGCCGACTTCCATACGCTGTTCAACGTCGCACTTGCGGTCGTTTTCATCGGCCTGCTCAATCCGCTCGCCGCGCTTTGCAGCCGGTTCATTCCCGCCAAATCCATTACCGACTCGCCGGGCACACCGCGTTACATCACCTCGACTGAGCTTGCGACGCCGAGCGTCGCCCTTGCTTCCGCCTCGCGCGAAGTGCTGCGCATGGTCGATATCATCGAGCGAATGCTGAAAGCTTTCCTTGCCGCCATCAAGGACGATGACCGCAAACAGATCGGCGAGATCGCCCAGATGGACGACGTCGTTGACGAGTTGCACAACGTGCTTAAGCTTTATCTCACGGAAATCAGCCGCAACGACAAGCTACCCGAAACGGAGGCGCGCCGCTGCGAGGATATTCTTGCCTTCACGATCAACCTCGAGCACGTCGGCGACATCGTCGAGAAGAGCCTGAGCGAACTTGCCGAGAAGAAGATCAAAAACCATCTCACCTTTTCGTCCGAGGGCTTTCAGGAAATTTCCAATATGCTGAACCAGATCCTCGAAAACCTGCGGCTCGCGGTCAGCGTATTCATGACCTCCAACCTGCACGATGCGCGCTCCCTCATGCAGGCGAAGACCGCGATGCGCGATCTCGAATGGACGGCGACGCAAAACCATCTGCATCGCCTGCGCGAAAAACGCGCCGAAAGCCTGGAGACAAGTTCGCTCCACATCGACATCGTGCGCGACCTGAAGCGCATTACCGCGCACATTGTCTCGGTCGCCTATCCGGTGCTTTCCGAGAATAACGAGCTTCTGCCAAGCCGGCTGCTCGACAAGGATGACGAGGCGTTCATCCCTCTTGCCGTCGGCAAAGAATAGAAGCCCATGGCCGTCAACATCGTCGAGCTCGTCGAGTTCAATACCCTGCTGCCGCAAGACGCTTGCCTGTTCGGCATCGATCTTGGCGACAAAACGATCGGGCTCGCGCTCTCCGACATCCGCCGCACCATCGCTTCGCCGTTCGAAACGCTGAAGCGTACCAAATTCCGCGCCGACGCCGAACGGCTGCTGGAGCTTGCAAAACGGCACAATGTCGGCGGGCTGGTCATTGGCCTGCCGCGCAACATGGACGGCTCGGAAGGCCCGCGCGCGCAATCGACGCGCGCCTTCGTGCGCAATCTCTCGCCGATGACCGAGCTTCCGGTCGCCTTCTGGGATGAGCGGCTCTCCACCGCTGCCGTCACCCGCACGCTGCTCGAAGCAAACGCCTCACGCGCGCGCCGGAAGGAACTCGTGGACAAAATGGCCGCGGCTTACATCCTGCAAGGCGCGCTCGACCGCATGGCCAACGCGGCCTGAACAAGACACCCGAACCAAGACAACATGAATATCGTCGCGAATGCCCTTCTCCCCGTCTTCCTCATCATCGCGCTCGGCGCCGTACTGCGGCGTACGTTGCTGCCCAACGAGGAAATGTGGAACCCGATCGAGCGACTGACCTATTACGTACTGTTTCCGGCGCTCCTGATCGTCACCACCGGCACCGCCGATCTGAGCGACATTCCCGTTCGCGATATGGCAATCGCGCTGATCGTTCCGTTTGCGGCGGCGGCTGTTCTGCTGCTGCTCGCGCGCAACTGGCTGATCGGGCACTTCGCGCTTTCCGGCGCATCCTACACCTCGATCTTTCAGGCCTCGACGCGCTGGAGCAGCTACATTTCGCTCGCCATCGCCGCTGCACTCTATAACGCCTACGGGCTTGCGCTCACATCCGTCGCGTTGATCGCACTGGTGCCGCTGTTCAACGCACTGAACGTCTGGGTGCTTGCGCGTTACGTCTCCGATGAGAAAGTGGACTTCGGCACGACGCTCCTGCACATCGTCCGCAACCCGCTGATCTGGTCGTGCCTCGTCGGCATCGCGATCAATCTCTCCGGCTTGCCGCTACCGAAATTCTCGATCGCCTTCGCCGAGATCCTTGGCCGCGCTTCCCTTGCCGTCGGCCTTCTGCTCGTCGGAGCCGGGCTCGAACTCGACAATTTGTGGAAAATAAACACCGCGATGCTCATTCCCACTGTGCTGAAGCTCGCGCTGATCCCGCTTTGCGCCATCGGTCTTGCGAAAGCCCTCGGGCTACAGGGGCCGCCGCTCGCCATCGTCACGCTGATCACCAGCGTGCCGACCGCGCCCGCCGGCTACGTCCTTGCGCGCCAGATGGGCGGCGACGCTCCGCTCTATGCGCGGATCATCACCTTTCAGACCATCCTCGGCTTTGTCACCGTAACGCTTGCGCTGATGGCTGCCGGCATTCAGCAACTCTAATCAGGCGCGCGCGAAGCTTCGCTTCATCAGATCGAGCGCAAGAACATCCGGTAGCGGATCGCCGTAGTTACGCCCGGCAATGCCGCCGAGCCGATGCGCGGCATAGGCTTCGGCGACCGCAGGTGCGTAAGCTGAAAGCGCCGCCGCGGCAGCAAGTTGCGCTAGCGCTTCGACCGCGCGCCGTGCATGCGCTTCGCGGCTTCCAGACGACAGCAACTTCTGGATTTGCTCGATTGCTGCCCGCGCATTCGGCAATCCATTGGTTTCCCGCGCAAGCTTCGCGATAAGGCGCTGTGCGGCTTCCGGTTCGCGTGCACCGCCGCGCAAGAAATCGAGCGCCATGATGTTGCCCGAGCCTTCCCATATCGCGTTGAGCGGCGCTTCACGATAGAGCCGAGCCATCGGGTTTTCCTCGACGTAACCGTTGCCGCCAAGGCATTCGAGGCATTCGTACACGAACGCCGGCACCATCTTGCACACATAAAGCTTCGCAACCGGCGTCATCAGCCGCGCATAAACGATTTCATCCTCATCGTCCGGATGATCGAAAGCGCGTGCCAGCCGAAAGCCCAAGGCAAGCGCCGCTTCCCGCTCGAGACAAAGGTCGGCGACCACCGCACGCATCAGAGGCTGATCGACAAGTTTCTTCTGGAACACCGTGCGGAAGCGAACATGATGGATCGCCTGCATCAAGGCTGCACGCAGGATGCCGAGCGCGCCGATTACGCAATCGAGCCTCGTCAAAGCGACCATACGGATGATCGTCTTGATCCCTTCGCCTTCCGGGCCACAGCACCGCGCATAAGCGCCTTGAAATTCCACTTCACTCGACGCATTCGAACAGTTGCCGAGCTTGTCCTTAAGCCGTTTGAAATCGAGCGCGTTCATGCCGCCCTCGGGCGTCACACGCGGCATTAAAAAGCATGTCAGCCCGCCCGGCGCCTGCGCGAGCACCAAAAACGCGTCCGACATCGGCGCCGACATGAACCACTTGTGCCCGGTGATGCGATAGGCGCTGCCGTCGGGCACGGCGCGCGTCGTATTGGCGCGGATATCGCTGCCGCCCTGCTTCTCGGTCATGCCCATGCCGAGCGTGACGCTCATCTTCAACGATGGCGACAGGAACGATGGGTCATAGTCGCACGAGCGGATCTTCGGCAACCAGTCGTGCAAGAGTGCGGGCTCGGCCAGAAGTGCGCCGACCGCTGCATGCGTCATTACGATCGGGCACTGATGTCCCTGCTCAACCTCCGCCGACATCATCTGCCGCGCGGCGCGTGCGACAAAGGCGCCCGGCATCGCGAGCTTGCCGTCCGATCCCCACGTCGAGCAATGGATGCCGGCCGTCATGCTCTCGCGCATCAGCGCGTGATAGGCCGGATGGAACTCGACGCGGTCGACGCGATAGCCGTGCGGATCATAGGTGCGAAGTTTCGGCGGGTTCACATTCGCAAGCCGCCCGAATTCGGCCATTTCGGCGCTGCCCCAACGCTCGCCGAAGGCCGCGAGCGAAGCCGTCTCCTTCGCATCGGATGCGCCAAAAGCTGCAACCGCCGCCTGCAACGCCAGATCGTCACCCCACAAATCGACGTCGCCCAAGGGCGGCACCTGATTGAAAACTTCATGTGTGGCGAAAGGCGAACCGGCCATGTTCCCTGCCTCTTTTGGAAGTGGGGATAGTTTCACCAAATTACCATGCCTTTGGCGGTTACGCTTGCGGAGGCCCGCAAGCAGGTTTAATCAACTGTTTTCAGAATGAGCGCGTATCCGAGAAACGCCCGCCCGCGGGCGACCCCGACAGGGGCCGTACAATGACGGCCAAAACGCAACCCGTTCTCCGCCACGTCGTTTCGATCAACGATCTCACCAACAAGGAGATCGAGACGGTTTTCGATGTGGCGCAGGCCTATCTCGACGAGTTGCCCGACCCGCGCCTCTCCTATCGCATCGGCAGAAGCACCGACGTCGCCTCAAAATCCATTCTGGCGACGCTGTTCTACGAGCCGAGCACACGCACGCGCCTTTCGTTCGAAAGCGCCATGCTGCGCCTCGGCGGCGATGTCATTACCAGCGCCGATCCCGCGACGAGTTCCGCCGCCAAGGGCGAAAGCCTCGCCGACTCAGTCCGCGTCGTCTCGAACTACGCCGACGTCATCGTCATCCGCCATCCGCGCGACGGCGCGGCGCGGCTTGCCGCCGAATACGCCTCGATCCCGGTCATCAACGGCGGTGACGGCGCGCACGAGCACCCGACGCAAACGCTCTGCGATCTCTTCACGCTCAAGCGCAAGCACAAGCAGCTCAAGAACCTCAAGGTCGCGATCTCCGGCGATCTGCGCGGCAGCCGCACCATCCATTCGTTCGTCTACGCGCTCGCCCGCTTCGGCGCGATCATCGACCCGATGGCCGCTCCCGGCATGGAACTGCCGGCGCACGTTCATCGCCGCCTGAAAGAAGAATATCGCTGCGAACTCGTCTCCGCGACCGATGAGAGCGGAACGGTGGACGCCATGTACGTGACGCCCGACGAGCCGCATCAACAGTCGCTGTTCTCCGGCACCGAGGTCGATCACAGCGTCATCATGCGCAAGAAGATCGACGCGGTGTATGTCACGCGCTTCCAGAAGGAACGCTGGGCCGACAAGGATCAGGAATATCCGCGTATCGACGCCAAGTTCCTGAAGGATTCGAAATATTCGCACGCCAGCGTCATGCACCCGCTGCCGCGCGTCAACGAACTCGACGCTGCCTTCGACAGCGACAGCCGCGCGATGTATTTCCAGCAGGCCGCCTATGGCGTGCCGATCCGCATGGCGCTGATCTCGCTCCTCTTGTCCTTGCGCACCGATCGCGAGTTGCAAAAATTCGGAGACGGCTTCGACGCTCCGAAGCAGCCGCTCTACAGCCACCCGCTCACCTTCGGCATCCGCTGCGCCAACAAGAACTGCATCTCGCACGAGCCGATGGAAGCGCAGTACGTCGCCAACAAATTCTACGTCATCAACAACGGCACGACGCGGCTGCGCTGCTTCTATTGCGAGAACGACATCGAGCATTTCGTCGTCGGCCACCGCAAGCAGCAGTGGTTTGCGCCCGATACTTCGCTGCTCTCCCGCCCCGGCGAACCCGGTTTCAAGGACCTCGTGGCCTTTGCCGCGCCGGAAGATGCGATCGCTGCGGGTTATCATCCCAAACAAGCATCGCCCAAACGCGCAAGCTCCTGAGCTTCGGAAGCGTTGAACTAAGCGCCTGCCGGTTCTACGCTGGCCGGGGGAAGGCTGGCGCGGCATGGAAATCAACTCTCTACAGGATATTTACGCGCTGGCGCTCGGCTATCTATTCGGCTCGATCCCCTTCGGCCTGATCCTGACCCGGCTTGCGGGCCTCGGCGACGTACGGGCGATCGGCTCGGGTAATATCGGCGCGACCAATGTGCTTCGCACCGGCAACAAGATGCTTGCCGCCGGCACCCTGCTCGGCGATCTCCTGAAAGGCACCGCTGCCGTATTGCTCGCCCGCTACTGGTTCGGCGACGGCGCTGCGCTGGTCGCCGGTCTTGCCGCGGGGCTCGGCGCGTTTCTCGGCCACCTGTTTCCGGTCTGGCTCGGCTTCAAGGGCGGCAAAGGCGTCGCGACTTTCATCGGCGTGCTGCTCGCGGTCGATTGGCGCGCCTGCCTTGCTTTCGGCATCGTCTGGCTCGTGATCGCGGCGCTGACGCGCTATTCATCGCTCTCTGCGCTGATCGCTTCGCTCGCCGCGCCCATCGTGCTGTTTCTGCTCGGACAGCCCGAAGCGGCTGCCGTCTTCGCCGTGCTGACGATCCTGATCTGGATCAAGCATCGCGCCAACATCGCGCGCCTGATCGCCGGTACCGAGCCAAGGATCGGCGCCTCGAAATGAGCGATTTCAATCCGGTTCGGCTCTCTGACGAGCAGCGGATCGACTGGCTGCGGCTGATCCGGACCGAGAATGTCGGCCCGCGCACCTTCCGCACGCTGATCAACCAGTTCGGCGGCGCGAAGCGCGCGATCGAGCGCCTGCCCGAACTCGCACGCCGCGGCGGCCGTGCGCTGAATGTCGTGAGCCGCGATGAGGCCGCGCGCGAGATTTCCGCCGCCGCGAAACTCGGCGTGAAATATATCGGTCTTGGCGAAATCGACTATCCGCCGCTCCTGCGCGAAACCGAAGACGCGCCGCCGCTTCTCGCCGCGCGCGGCAATATCGAGGCGCTGGCGAAGCCCGCGGTCGCGCTTGTCGGTTCGCGCAACGCTTCACTTGCCGGCACGCGCCTTGCGGCAAAGCTCGCGCGCGAACTCGGAGAAGCCGGTTTCATCGTCGTTTCAGGTCTTGCGCGCGGCATCGATTCAGCCGCGCATCGCGCTTCGCTCGTAACCGGCACCGTCGCGGCGCTTGCCGGCGGCCATGACAAGCCCTACCCGCACGAGCATGTTTCGCTGATCGAGGAAATGCTTGCGCATGGCGCCGCCGTTTCCGAAATGCCGCTCGGCTGGGAGCCGCGCGCGCGCGACTTCCCGCGCCGCAATCGCATCATTGCCGGTATCGCGCTCGGCGTCGTCGTCGTCGAAGCCGCCGAACGCTCGGGCTCGCTCATCACCGCGCGCATGGCGCTGGAAGCGAACCGCGAAGTCTTCGCTGTCCCCGGCTCGCCCGCCGATCCGCGCGCCGGCGGCACCAATCAGCTGCTCCGGCGCGGCGCGACGCTCGTCACTTCCGCCGCCGATGTCATCGAGGTGCTCGCGCCGATGCTCGGCGGCAACGATATCCCGCCCGAGATGCGGGAAACCGAAAACGCCAGCGTCGCGGGCAATGGCAATCCGGCGCCCGCAGACGACGATCTGCGCGCGTCCTTGCAAAGTCTGCTTGGCACCGCGCCGGTTTCGATCGACGACTTGTCGCGCGAAACCAAAGCCCCCGCCGGCGCCATCCAGATCGCGCTGCTTGAACTCGAACTCGCCGGACGGATCGAGCGCCACGGCGGCGGCCTCGTCTCGCTGATTACCGGCTAGGAACGACAGATTGCGGCCGACGAATCGTCAGGAGATCGCGTTCTGCTTCTGGCGCTCCTGGGGATGGGCCTGCTCCTCGGCCTCGATCCGCACGAGGTCCAGAAGGTATCCCAGGGCCGACAGACGCTGGCTCTCGGCCATCGCTTTCAGCTCCCTCGCCAGGGAAGCGACATAGGCCGCTACCTGCTCTGCTTGTGGTGGGGGATTTGAACTGGGATTCGGTAGGGTTTGCCGCATTTCCTGCCCTCGTAAGGGTTCGGAAAAGGCCATCCGAACCGCAAATGAAAACATAATGATGGAATTGTAGTTAAGATATTTTCTATTTCAAGTTGTACTCAAAAACTCCTATTTTTAAGGGCTTTATGGGGCCTGATTTGACTTCACCCGCCGTTCTCACCATCTTCCGGCGGCCGAATGCTAGAAATCGCGCTTTTTCGCGATTCGGACCCAATATTTTGACCCGACCCTCTGATCCTCAGTCTCCCGGAACCAAGCATCCGCGAATGAACCTCGTCATCGTCGAGTCGCCCGCCAAGGCGAAAACCATCAATAAGTACCTCGGCCCCGGCTATGAGGTGCTGGCGTCCTATGGCCATGTCCGCGACCTGCCGCCGAAAGACGGCTCCGTCGCCCCCGACGACGACTTCAAAATGATCTGGCAGATCGACAGCCGCGCCCAGCCCCGCATCAATGAGATCGCCAAGGCCCTCAAGGGCGCCGACAAACTGATCCTCGCCACCGACCCGGACCGCGAGGGCGAAGCCATTTCCTGGCATCTGCTCCAGATTTTGCGAGACAAGGGCGCGACCGAAGGCAAGAAGATCGAGCGCGTCGTCTTCAACGCCATCACCAAGCAGTCCGTCTCCGAAGCGATGGCCAATCCGCGCGAGATCGACGAGGCGCTGGTCGACGCTTACCTCGCGCGCCGCGCCCTCGACTATCTCGTCGGCTTCACGCTCTCGCCCGTCCTGTGGCGCAAGCTCCCCGGCTCGCGCTCGGCGGGCCGCGTGCAATCGGTGGCGCTCCGCCTCGTCTGCGAGCGCGAGCTGGAGATCGAAAAATTCGTCGCGAGGGAATACTGGTCGATTGCCGCGACATTGGCGACGCCGCGCGGCGACACATTTGAAGCGCGACTCGTCGGCGCCGACGGCAAGAAGATTCAGCGTCTCGATGTCGGCTCTGGTCAGGAAGCCGCCGATTTCAAGAAGGCGCTCGACGAAGCGAACTTCACCGTTTCGTCCGTCGAGGCCAAGCCCGCCAGGCGCAATCCCTACGCGCCCTTCTCCACCTCAACGCTGCAGCAGGAAGCGAGCCGCAAGCTCGGCTTCGCGCCGGCGATCACCATGCGCATCGCGCAGCGGCTCTATGAAGGCATCGAACTCGGCGGCGAGACTGTCGGCCTCATCACTTATATGCGAACCGACGGCATCGAGCTCGATCAGAGCGCGATCAAGGGCGCGCGCGACGTCATCGCCGCCGAATACGGCAAGCAATACGTTCCCGACACGCCGCGCGTTTACAAGAACAAGTCGAAGCATGCGCAGGAAGCGCACGAGGCCGTGCGCCCGACCGATCTCTCGCGCAAGCCTTCCGATGTCGCGAAATTCCTCGATAAGGATCAGGCGAAACTTTACGAACTGATCTGGATCCGCACCGTCGCCAGCCAGATGGAG
>Ga0182747_1001751_pt1 | contig 16239 bp, 16 predicted proteins | sample eDN3rd30CBELigBY_FD_128526 | JGI IMG/M metagenome (GOLD analysis project Ga0182747, IMG submission 128526) | Enriched backyard soil microbial communities from Emeryville, California, USA - eDNA 3rd pass 30_C BE-Lig BY (version 2) (version 2) | ecosystem: Environmental > Terrestrial > Soil >...
CCTGCATGCCGATGTCTACGCACCCAAAGCGATCCAACTTCTGCCGGGGATCGATGCGGTGATCGTGGCCGGCGACATTTGCGAAGGCGTCGACAAGGCCTTCACAGCGTTGCGCCAGATCGTGCCCTCCGAGATCCCGATCACCATGGTGCTGGGCAACCACGAGTTCTATCGGCGCTGCCTGCCTGAAGAAATCGCCCTCGCAAAGAAGCTTGCCCCTGAGTTCAACATCCATTTGCTGGAAAACGACGCAGTAGTCTTGAACGGCGTCCGCTTCATCGGCGCCTCACTGTGGACGGACTACAGGCTCTATGGAGAGCATGCCGCGCCGCTTATCATGGCACACGCCCAGGAGATCATGAACGACCATCGCCTGATCGCCTGGTCCAAGCAGCCATTCCGCCGCTTCAGCCCGACGGAAGCCTGGCGGCTGCACCTGGAGTCACGTCAGTATCTGGAGACGGTGCTGAGAATGCCGTTCGACGGTCCCAGCATCGTCGTCACCCACCATGCCCCGCATCCCGGATCTTTGCATCCGACCTACAAGGATGACCTGTTGTCGGCGGCCTTCGTGTCCGACCTCTCAACATTGCTGGAATGGCCTTATGGGCCTGACCTGTGGATACATGGCCACGTCCATCACTCGTTTGACTATGTGGTCAACAAGACACGCATCGTCTGCAACCCCCACAGCTATGGCACCGAGAACCCGGCCTTCGATCCCTCCCTCGTCGTGGAGGTGGGGTCATGAGCGAGCCGTTCGATGACGATAACGACGATTACAACAGTCTTGGCCTGGACGATCAAAATGGTGCTGGCGAGGAGATCAGCATCACGGTGGACGGCGAACGCATCCTGTTGGGAACAGCCGCCGACAGTGGCGATCTGAAGGACGAGCGGCTCAGCCTGCACCGGCTGTTCCGCTACGGCCTGCTCTGTGAAGAGCCTTCAAGCCTTGCCCAAGAGCGGCTTGCGGCCGAGATCAATCAGGTCGCACCGGAGGTGGTGCTGGAGCCCTGGCTCACAGCTAAAGACTATGCGACCGGCGCATTGCTCGCTGAGGAGCTGGATCGTCTTGCCACTCAGGAAGATCGGGCAATCTTGCGCTCCCTTTCCGACTGCGTACGGCTGTTGTCCTTGCCAGCACCCCATATCGCCTATGATGCAAAGGCCTACTGGCGGGTTACGGCGGCCCTGTTCGCGGCACGCAAGAAGCGCTGGCATGTCTTGAGCAAGCCGATGCTGGCGGAGGTGGAATCCTTCCTCTACGGCTGGGCGGCAGCACCTCTCGTGCTGCAGGTTACGCCCGCACTGCAGCACTACGACCGCGCGGTGGACGCCGCCCTCGGTCTAGGCGACTTCATGGTGACCTGCCGCATCCAAGCCGCCCAGGAGGAAGTCCGCAACGAGTACCACCGTCGCGACGACGACCAAACGCCGGATAAGACGGCAACCAGTGAGGGTCCTGCTCCTGCTGAGGTCCCGCCTGACTATGTCATGGTGTGCTCATTGCCCGAGCAGGCGGTCAGCAGCCCGAGCAGGAGCCTGACCAACACCTACAAGTCCGCGATCAACGCACCCTTGCCGCTTACGCTCGTGCCACCGCTCCCCAAGGTGCGCGCAAAACTGCTGTTCGAGTTCCCTTACGCACACGAGGTGATCGACACCATCTTGTCCGACCTCATTGGTCAGCGGATCGTCAGGCTCAAACCAACCCTGCTGGTGGGCAAACCTGGCGCCGGCAAGTCACGCTTTGCCAGACGCCTTGCGGAAGAACTCGGACTTATTGTCTGGCGCGTCGATGGTGCCCAATCCGATGGCTCGATCTTTGCCGGCACCGACCGGCGCTGGCACTCGACCGAACCTTGCCATCCCTTCATGGCGGTGCACCGCGCGGGCCATGCCAACCCGCTCATCCTGATTGATGAGCTCGAGAAGGCCGCTACCCGGTCAGACCATGGCCGGCTCTGGGATTGCCTGCTCGGCTTTTTCGAGCCGGAGACCGCCGCGCGCTATCCCGATCCTGCGTTGCAGACCGCGCTCGACCTGTCGCACGTCAACTACATCATGACCGCGAACAGTACCGATGCCCTGCCCTCACCGCTGAAAGATCGGCTGCGCATCATCAGCTTCCCAACGCCACAAGCGGACGATCTCGATGCGCTGTTGCCAACCGTCCTCGCCGGCATCGCCACCGAGCGCCAGCTTGATCCGCGTTGGATTACTCCGCTGGACAGCGACGAGCACTGCATAGCCGCGCAACACTGGCGCGGCGGCTCCGTCCGCCAGCTCAAGCGGATCGTCGAGATCATTCTCAAAGCGCGAGAGAAGAACGCCGTGCCGAACTAGGTCCGATCGCAAACGAGGCAGCCCGTCAGTCATCCGCAAACGACACGGACATCTTCTAATGCCGGCGCAAATACGATGTCATACCTGCGGCAAACAATCCGCCTTCGACTACCAAAACTATCTCGATAATCCGGTGTGCTGCCAGTGGCTCGGATCATATTCAGGTCGCGGTAACCATCGACGAGCTTGTAGATGACCCGCCAATTGCGGCATCGACCAGTATTACCCTCTAACGAAGCATTCAATGTTTGAAAGAAATAGCAATCTTAGAAATGGGATACGTTTCGAAGCTGACGTTGCACTTTATCTAACCATTGATGGACATATATTTATCGCACTTCTATTCAATATCGAATGGGAAATGAACGAGGCCCACCGCACCGGTGGCGCCCGCAATAAAGATTTTCATAAGAGGAACTCCTTCGAAATATTAGTGCCCGGCGCTCTGCACCACGCTTAGCTTTTCACCGCCGCTTGCGGCGTGTTGCGAAAGCTGATCGCCATGCGGTTGAAGGCGTTCATCAGGCTGATCGCGATCGTGAGGTCGACCAGCTCCTTCTCGCTGAACACCGTGCGCGCGGCCTGATACGCTTCATCCGGCGCGCCGGTCTGCGCCACACGCGTCACCGTCTCGGCCCAAGCCAGCGCGGCGCGTTCGGTTTCGCTGAACAAGTTGCCGCCTTCCGGCCAGGCCTGAACGAGGGCGAGCTTTTCGATCGGCACGCCCTTCTTCGTGAGGTCACGCGTGTGCATGTCCAGGCAATAGGCGCAGTTGTTGATCTGCGAGACACGCAGATAGACAAGCTCCACCAACTCGGCCGGCAGGCCGCTTTGCATGACATAGCCATAGACCCCGCCGAGGGCCTTGGCGCCGTTCGGGGCGATTTGGTTATAGTCCAGTCGTTTGGTCACGTTGCTCTTCCCTTGAAGGTTACTTGACGGGCGTGGTCAGCGCTTTGTCATTGGTGTCGAGGACGAAGACGGCGAGCAGCTTCGCTGGCTCGGTCTTGCTCGCATTGCGGCTGATCGAATGGAGCGCGCCCGGCGCTTCTGACCAGCTCTCGCCGGCCCGGTAGATGCGCGTCTCGCCATCATTCACCTTCGACTCGATCGCGCCGGAGATCACGTAGGCGTAGATGAAGGCTGACTTCGCATGGGTGTGCGACCGAGAGGCCGCGCCGGGTGCGTAATTGACCTCCACGGCGATCAGCGACTTGCCCGGAATGTTGGGAATGGTCGCCTCGAAGTTCTTCGTGACGGTTTCAGCTTCGCCATCATGCGCCAATACGGGGCCGGCCACCGAAATGGCGAGGGCCGCGCAGATGACGGCGATGATGGTTCGTTTCTTCATGGACTTTCTCCTTCTTCCAGCGGAAGTTGCCTTTTGCATTCGGCTAAGCGAGGAGATGCCCTTCCATTGGGCTAATAAAAAGTCCCAAGAATGCAAAAAAATAATGTACTACGGTCGGAATGACGAAGCCTCTCTATCTAAACGTCGACCGCTCGACCAAGACGTCTCTCTCCGAACAGATCCGACAGGGAATTGCGACTGCCATCGACAGCGGTGTGCTCGAACCGGGCGCGCGCCTGCCCTCATGGCAGGATCTTGCTGCACAGCTCGGCGTTGCCCGCGGCACCGTGCGGACAGCCTATGAGAAGTTGCACGCAGCCCAACTGATCGTCGCGTCCCGCGCGATCGGAACCCGCGTCGCCCCGCGTCCTCGCGCGACGGTGAAGAGCGAACGGCGACCGGATCCCGGTTCGTTCCTGGAAGTCTATCAGGAGATGACCCAGGGGCCCGCCTTCTTCCAAATGGGCGTTCCCGCGACCGAGTGCTTTCCGGCAACGCTCTTCACCCGTATCCGTACAAAGGCCCTCCGCGCAGAAGCGAGCGCTGCGCCGCTCTATCCCGATCCGCGCGGTGAATTCGAGCTCAGACAAGAAATAGCCGGCTATCTCGCCGTCGCACGTTGCATCGACTGCTCGCCGTCACAGATCATCGTCACCGGTGGATATGCGGCCGGTCTGGGACTAGTGCTACAAGCGCTGGGTCTCGAAGGCGAGAGAGCCTGGATCGAAGACCCAAGCTTTCCATTCACCCGAAAGGGCCTCGAACTCGCTCGACTATCTCTCTTGCCGATCCCCGTCGATGAGAACGGCATCGACATCGATCAAGGGCTACGCCACGCCCCCGACGCAAAACTGGTGGTCGTAACGCCCGGGCAGCAGGCACCGCTCGGACCGACATTATCACTCGATCGGCGCCTCCGATTGCTCGACTGGGCCGAAGCGAACGGGGCATGGGTCATCGAGGACGATTATCTCAGCGAGTTGCAACTCGAAGGACGGGCCGCACCGGCACTGGCGTCGCTCGATCGCGCGGGGCGGGTTATCCATCTCGGCTCCTTCAGCAAGACGATCACCCCCGCGCTCCGCCTTGGATTTATCGTTGCGCCCGTCGATCTCATAGGCCGCTTTGCCGAGGTTGCGGCGTGTCTCTCCCCGCCGCCTGGGCCTTCGGTACAGCTCGCGACTGCGGAATTCATGCGCGAAGGTCATTACCTGCGGCACCTCCGCCGTTTGAAGCGCTCCTATGCCGGCAAGCGCGAGGACTTACTTGATGAACTTCTACCCCGTTTCGATCAGGCAAACGTTACGGCGCCGGGATTAGCTATCCTGCTGCGACTGCCCGATGGCACATCGGATCTCACCGTTATGCGCGAGCTATTGGCGTTCGGCATGTTTCCGGCTCCACTCTCGCCGTTTTACGCCTCTGAGGAGGCGAGCCAGCCTGGACTCATGTTAGGCATTGCGACGTCGCCGACAACGGAGCTTGCGAGATATTGCGATCGCTTGGTCGATATCATCAGGCGCTTCAGCTGAATCCCTGATGCGACGCGCTTCTTGCCTTGAGGCGTTCGTCCATACCTGAATGGCCGCCTGGTGCGGCGGCCTGTCCGTCATCCACAAACGACACGGACGTCTTCTAATGCCGGCACGAATACGATGTCATGCCTACGGCAAGCAAGTCGCCGCCTTTGCTCCGTCCTCAATCCATCTCATCAATGAGACAGTATCTTGTCGAGAAATTGTTTCGCTCTATCAGAGCGAGACTGCGTATTTCCAAAAAACTCGCTGGTCGAACAATCCTCCACTACTTCACCCCTGTCCATAAATACCACACGGCTGGCGACGCGCCGCGCAAAGCCCATTTCGTGGGTCACCACCATCATGGTCATTCCGTCGGCAGCCAGCGCAGTCATGACATCAAGAACTTCGTTAATCATTTCGGGATCAAGCGCAGATGTCGGCTCGTCGAAAAGCATTATTTCAGGATCGAGCGCCAGTGCACGCGCAATGGCAATGCGTTGCTGTTGTCCGCCTGATAGGCTCATTGGGTAGACTGCTTCCTTATCTCGCAAGCCAACCCGATCCAGAAGATGCAACGCACGCTTCCTTGCCTCTTCGGATTTTCGCTTAAGGACGATACGTTGCGCAAGGCAGATGTTTTCGACCACACTCAGATGTGGATAGAGCTCAAAGTTTTGGAAGACCATGCCAACGCGCCGTCGCAACTGCGTAGCCGATCGTGCCTGGGCTCTGACATCGATGCCCGCCACACTAATCATACCTTCTTGATACGGCTCAAGCGCATTGACGCACTTGATCAGAGTAGACTTGCCTGATCCTGAAGGACCACACACCACAACGACCTCACCTCTCGAGACCGTCATGTTAATGTCGCGTAGCACGTGATGCGATCCGTAATGTTTGTTGACGTGCGCGAATTCGATCATCGGGCAAACTTCCTTTTCAACGTTTCTACGCCAGCGGTCGCCACAAGGCAGATCACGTAATAAACAATACAAGCGAACGCATAGGCTTCAATCAACCGCCCGTCCCGGTTCGCAATGATAGAAGTCGCAGTGAGGAAATCGTGGAGTGAAACCACAAAGACCAACGAAGTATCTTGAAACAAGATAATCGCTTGAGTGAGAAAGATTGGGATCATGGCGGCGAACGCTTGCGGAAGTATCACGTGGCGAAGCGCTTGACCTCGGCTCATGCCGCTCGCCAATGCCGCGTTCATTTGCCCTACGCGAACACTTTTAATCCCTGCCCGTATTATCTCGCTGTAATAAGCGCCTTCAAACAGCGTGAAGGCGACAATCGCCGAAGTCCAGGCACCTACCGGTCTCCCCAAGATCAAAGGCACCATAAAATAGAACCAGAAGATCACAAGGATGAGCGGAATAGCCCTAAATAGGAACACGTACGCATCGACAAGATAATTGCCGATGGCGCCAGCAAACAATCGGATCAACATGAGGGCGGTACCGACGATAAGCCCACCCAAGACTCCGATCGCTGTCAGCGCCAGGCTAAGCAGAAGCCCTTCAAACAAAAAGCTTGCATTCCGCGCGATAAATGAGAGATCCAGCATTGGGACTACACCGCTGCGGGTAAAGTTAAGGTTCGCTGCAGGCGAACCATGATCAGGTTGAGAACGAATGCGACTGCGACGTAAAATGCTGTGGCAGCTCCAAACGCTTCAAAGCCATGGAAAGTGAAGTTTTCAATTTGTCGACTTTGCGCTGTCAACTCGAGCACGCCGATGGTCAAAGCTAGCGACGAATTTTTGACAATGGACAGAAATTCAGACGTGAGTGGTGGCAGGATGATCCTCAAAGCTTGAGGCATAACAATATAGCGCAACGATTGCGCTTCATTCATACCTATGGCGGCTGCAGCCATCTTCTGCCCGCGCGGCACTGCCTGAAGTCCAGCGCGAAATAGTTCGGCCAACCGTCCAGATGTATAGAAGGCCAATGCGAGAACTGCAGTCCAAAACTCTGGATTGGGAAGATCTCGCTTAAACCAAAGACCAAGCTTGTCGGGCAGCAGTTCGGGCACCACGAAAAACCATACGAACATCTGTAATAGCAGTGGAATATTTCGAAATACAGAAACATAAAAACCAGACAGCAGCGCCGTCAATCGCGACGACGATGCACGAGCGATGCCAATGCTTGCCCCTAATGGAAGCGCGATGAGCCAGGCGGTGATCGAGAGTGCCACGGTCCAACCGAGTCCGGTTAATAACCAACCGGAATAAGGCTCATTGAACAGTAGACTCCAATTCCAATGATAGTTCATGGAGTATTACACCCTTCGATCACCAGTGACTTCATCGCGTGAACCTACCGTATCTCAATTGGCAATTGCTTGGATTTTGAACAGGGTGTCGACCTCACCTTCGATCGGAACACCATACGGCGTAATCCACTGGTCGTAGAGTTTTTGAAGTTCACCACTGCTCGCCATGCGGGCAATCGTGCCATTGATGATAGTTAGAAGGCCGGAATTATTTTTCCCAACCATGAAGGCTACTTGCTCGAACGAAAGGGGCTTACCGACAATCACGTAATCATCTTTATTTGGAGACGTACGAAGCGCTCCCCCCAGCAGAACCGCATCATTTATGTATGCATCCACACGCTGCGAATTGACTGCAAGCAGTCCTTCCGCATTGTCTCGGACCTGGAGCACGCGAGCATTGATTTTGTTTCGCTCGAGCGCAGCTTTTACATAGCGCTCTGCCGTGGTGCCTGCTGCAAGCGCGACAATCTTCCCGTTAAGATCTGGAAGATCTTGGATGCCCGATGTCTTCTTCACCAACAGCTTGCCCTCGGCGATCGCGACGGCATAACTAAAATCGACTTGCTCCTGACGAGCCAGCGAATTGACGGTAGTTCCGCATTCCACATCAACCGTACCATTGGCGATTAGTGGAATTCGCGTTTGTGGTGTTACTGGCACATACTTGATCTGAATGTCAGGAATATTGAGCTTGCGGCCAATCTCCTGTGCAACTTTCTTGCACACATCAATAGAATAGCCGGCCGCCTGCTTACTTTCGTTTAGGTAAGCGAAAGGTGCGGCACTCTCGCGAAATCCGATGGTGACGACCTTGTTTTGCTTTATCCGCGTTAGCGCAGTGTCCGCTTCTTGCCCAAGAGCGAAACTGGGCAATACAGACGCGACGATAACGGCTAGCAAACCCACTTTTCTAACGAACATTCCGTTCTCCTCTTTGCATTTACTCTCAAACGTGGACGACGCGGCTTAGTGATTGGATGTCAGGGAATATGAAGTCCGGGCGTGGGACTTTTGCATCGAGGGCTATTTGGCGTCGATTGATCCAAGCAATGGTCAATCCGAGCGGTTTGCCGCCAACAAGGTCTGTGAATTGCGATTGGCCGGAATGAAGGATCTCGCTTTTCGCAACACCTGAATTCTCGATCAGGTAGCGAAACAACGTACCGTCAGGTTTGTAACCCTTAGCCCGCTCCGCAGTGCAGACGAGATCAAAGTTTCGCTTTAGCGGAGTCAGCGCTAAGAGATCATCGTCAATATTAGAAACTACTGCGAGTTTATAGTTGCGCGATAACCGCTCAAGCGTACGGACTACATCGTCATAAAGAAAGAAGCGCGGAAAAGCGTCAAAGTAGCATTCGATAAGTCGACTATTTCCGTTCACCTTGAAATGCGCAAACGTCTCTGCGAGCGAGAGTTCACAGATATCTCGGTAAGTCCGGTAAGAATCCCAGTAATGCGCAATATTGCGATGCTCCCAATCTTCCCAAAATGCTTTGACGTCAACATGAGGTGCTTTTGCTTCTGCCAGGATACGCTCAAATGCGCCGTATGAGCTATCGCGGACACTGATGAGTGTACCGAAGACATCGAACGACATTAGCTTCGGCTTTAATCGGGTAGTAATTTCTTCGCCAATCATTGAGTGATCTTCCAAATACTAATTCGCATACGAATGTGGTGCGCTGGTGCGTGCAACCCGACGGTCACCTGACTGCAATGGCTTCGAGTTCGATAAGGTATCCGTGGTGAAGCGCTGGGACGGGGACTACTGCGCGCGCTGGGCGGTGGCCTCCAAGGACTTCGGCATAGATCGCGTTAAATGTCGGCCAGTGCTCGACGCCGACTACATAGACCGTGACTTTAGCGATCCGGTCACGGCCAAGGCCCGCTCCCTCAACAATTGCAATTAAGTTGGCGAGCGCCTGTCGGGCCTGAGTTTCAAAAGACTCGTTCGCGAGTGACGAACCATCGGGGAGTGGAGCTAGTTGACCTGAGACATAAACAATACCCGCAGCCTCAGTAGCTTGGACATAGTGCCCGAATGGTGGCGGCGCTTTTTGAGTTGTGATTGTTTTAATTTCATTCGACATCACATTACCATCCATAGATACGAGGCCAGATAGCGGACACAGTTTCGTGTTGGTCGATGACGTAGTACCGGTCATGTTGAGCGCCGGTCGCACAAGCGTGATTAGGAAAAATCCGAACCATCGAACCAACTGGAAGTTTCGACGCAGTGACTTGCGCCCCGGGGCGCGATGCAAGGATTCCGTGTTCTTGATTGGCATCGATCATGATCAGATCTGGAATCGGATTACCCTGAAGATCGCAGACCAAGCCGTAACCTTGATCGATAGGAAGACGCGCGGTCCCACGATCACGCGACATCGCCATCCAACCAGCATCAACGATAGTCCAGCCCTTTTCATCCTGGTGACCAATGACGGTTGCCAGCACCGAAAGAGCGATATCTTGGATGCCGCAGACGCCGATACCCGCCATCACCAAATCGAAGAACATGAAAACTCCGGCGCGCACCTCGGTGACCCCGGTGAGATCGCGCGCAAAGTGCGCGGTCGGCGTCGAGCCCACGCTCACTTCCGGACAAGGCAGTCCCGCTGATCGGAGATGTGTGGCAGCTGCTACGATGCGGGAGCGCTCTTGCTCCGCCATTGCCTCAAAAGACTCTTGAGTGTTTAGATCGTATGAGCTGCCAGCATGCGTCATCACGCCGCGAAGCACAGCGCCACCTTCGTGAAGAGCACGCCCGATCGATATGAGTGAAGGGTCAGGTGGCGTGACGCCAGAGCGGTGGCCGTCGGTGTCAACCTCGATCAAAACCGGAATTGCGTCGCTTCGCTCGACACTTCGCGCGGCAACCAATTGCGCCGCTTCTAAATTGTCCAAAATGATCGATAGATTGGCACCCCGGCAGCGCAAATCAAACACGTGATCAAGTTTGTTAGGCGTAATGCCCACTGCATAAAGCAGATCAGTAACGCCATAGCTCAAAAAGTATTCAGCTTCCCTCAAGGTGGAAACGGTAATGGGCCCTTGCAGACCGTCCATTACCAGCCGCGCAACATCGATGCTTTTTGCCGTCTTTAGGTGTGGGCGTAACAGCACGCCAAGCGGTTTTAGATGGCGCCGCAGTCGCGCAACGTTCGCCATAAGACGGCTTTTGTCTAACAGCAGGCGCGGCGTTTCCAGAGTGTCTAGAGCCTGACCAATTTCAGGAAGCGCTGAAGAAGTGACAACTGACATTCCCATCACTCCACACATTGGCGCAGGTCGTTTGCGCGTGCTTGAGGAAGCCGCGGAGCGGGACCAAGAAGAATGACATCAGAAAATTGCATATAATATACAATCTATTTATTCACGGCTTTAACAGCTCGATTGCAAACCATGTACGCGATCATATATTATATGTCAAATATGATTCAAGGATGTGACGTATGCCACCCGTAAGGCCTAAACCGATTGGTAATACTGAGATAATTGCCAACGCCCTTCGAGACGCGATCTGCAGCGGTTCACTGCGTCCTGGCGCTCCGCTAAAGCAAGATGAGCTAGCGGTCGAGTTCAGCGTCAGTCACACTCCGGTCCGCGAAGCACTTAAAGCGCTGGTCTCAGAGGGGCTGGCGGTTCTTCATCACAATCGCGGCTGTTTCGTCGCGGATTTATCAAGTTCAGTGGCACGGGAATTGATGGAGTTTCGTGCGGTTCTCGAACCGCAACTAGCCGGCTGGGCAATCAACAATTTGACGGAGAACGATATCGAACAAGGCCGAGCTATCATGTCGAAGATAGACAACACCAATAGTCCGGCGCTCCGCCTTCGTCTGGCCACCGACTTCCACACTATCCTTTATTCGCGAGCCAACCGACCGTTCTTTCTCCAACAGGTCAATCGCGCCCGAAACAATCTCAATCGATACTGGCAGCTCGCATGGAGTGATCAAACGTTTCCGGTTAGCACCCAAGATGAGCACAAAAAAATCTTGGCCCTCTGTGTTGCCCGTGATCGATCTAGCTTGATGGCTTTCATCCAGGAGCACATTATGACTTCTGGCGAAGTTGTTCTGGGTTACTTGAAAAACCTAGAAACCAATCGAGTAGCTTAACTGAAGGCTTGTCAATGCGGGGCCACGAAGAACGGAAACTCTCAGGTTCACCTTTCAGCCGTCGCAACAGTCAAAATTTATCGTGCAAATCACTGAAGCACACATGTCCGGCGGGCACGGCAGCATAGCCACCAAGATCTCGGTCGCAAGCTGCGCGTTTCCTGTGCCAATCTTGTGCTTAAACCACGCGTGAGTTGGACAGTGGCAACCTCTCCCAATGGGACAGTTCCGCCGGTCGGCATGCTTTGGTACAGTCTAGCCGGAGGAAGGAAGCCGCAGCGAGACACGAAGTCCGCCCAATTCAGACCGGTCCAGAGTGAGCGAACCAGCATAAAGCTCCGTGAGTTCGCTGGTGATCGACAGGCCGAACCCGAAACCTGGTGAGCGCTCGTCGAGCCGTTGGCCTGCCTGCATCGCAAGCGACATTTGTTCGGGCGACAGTCCCGGACCATCGTCTTCGACGATGAGAACGATGCTCCGGCCCTCTTCGACTGAGCTAACCCCGACCTTGCTGCGGCACCAGACGAACGCATTCTCCAATACATTTCCGAGCATCTCGTCGATATCCTGCGGCTCGCACGCCACCGCGAGTTCGGGCGGAATGCGATTGACGAAGGCGATCTCCTTGTCGGCGTTCACCTTGTCTAGTACCAGAGCAAGATCGTCGACGCGCGAAGCAACCGCCGTTCTGGCCCGAAGCGGACCGCCGAGCGCGGCCGACCGTGCGCGTCCCAGATGGTGCCGGATGCGGCGCTCCATCAGTGTGACGAGGTCATGCAGGTCGTTGGAGCCGGTCGGATGTTTCTGTAGCGAGATGGCGAGCGTCGCCAGCGGCGTCTTCAGGCCATGCGCCAGATTGGAGACGTGCTTTCGTGCGCGTTCGAGATTGGCCGCATTCTGAATCAGCAGCGCGTTGAGCTCATCGGCCAGCGGCTGCACTTCACTTGGCTGAGCCTCCGGCACTTTGTCGCGAAGCCCCGACCGGACCTCGGCGACCGCGTGGCGAAGCCGCTCCAGCGGCCGCAACCCGAGGCGGACCTGGATCAGCATGGCGCCGATCAATGCGACGCCGAGTACGCCGAGCGATAGAGCCAGCGTTCGCATCGCCTCCCAGAGAGGGCCCATCACCGCCTCTCGTGGTGAGGATGCCACGATCGTTGCCGGACCCGCAGGGGTCGACACGTTCAAAATGCGAAAATGAAGTCCGCGGCCGTATGGACCCAAGCCGTCGGCCGGCGCTGGGTGATCCCGCGGAGGCGCATCGTCTTCCATTCGTGGAGGTGGAGGTGGCGGCGGTGGCCTGCCGTTGATGTCGGGATAGGAGAGATCCGCGGCATCGAGCGAGCGGGACCGCAGGACGTTTTTCGGACCTGCGATTTCCCAATACCAGCCGTGCCGGCGCCGGTCGAAAGGTGGGCCATCGGCGGATCCCGCAAGACGCAATCTGCCGTCGCCGTCGGCATGGAGCATCGACGACAGAAACAGAATCTGGGCATCGAGCCGTTGATCGATCTGCCCTTGTACGAAGCGATGCAGGACAAAGGCGATCAGGACTGCGGCAACGACCAGCGCCGCGGTGATGAACACGCCAGCCCCGATCATAAGGCGCCGGCCGAGCGATGCGTTCCGGCTCATCATCGGGAGCCCGAACTGAGTTTGTAGCCGCGGCCACGTTCGGTTTCGATCAGCGCCTTGCCTATTTTGCGACGCAGCCTCGCAACGATCACTTCGAGGGAATTCGAATCCGTGCCGACATCGCCTTCGTAGACCTTCTCGGACAGGAGGCTACGCTCGACCACGGTATCCTTGCGCAGGATGAGACATTCAAGCACGCGCCATTCCAGCGCCGTCAGTTTCAATGGCAGCCCGTCGAGTTCGAAGACGCCGGTTTGCGTCTCGAAGCTCAAGGGCCCGCAGGACAGGCGCGGTGCGCCATACCCGGAGGCGCGACGGACAAGCGCACGAAGGCGCATGACCAATTCCTCGATCCGGAATGGCTTGGTCAGATAGTCGTCCGCGCCCGCCTTGAAGCCGTCGACCTTGTCGGTCCAACCGTCGCGCGCGGTCAGGATCAGTACAGGCAGATGCCGCTCCTGCTTGCGCCAGCCGCGCAAAACCTCGACGCCGGGTATCTTGGGCAATCCGAGATCCAGCACTGCGGCATCGTAGGATTCAGTCTCGCCGAGGTGCTGCCCATCCTCGCCATTCGCGGCGATGTCGACCGCGAAATTCTCTTCTCGCAAAGCATGGGCGATTTCCTGCGCGAGCCGGCGATCGTCTTCGACCAGAAGAATTTTCATGCTGCTTAGACCTCGGACGCGACCTATTCTGGCGACCTTAACCCAAACTGAACGGAACGGTTCAGGTCGGATTGGGGTCGGTCCCCTAGGTTCTCCCTCATCGCAATCAATGAGGAGGACCTTCAGATGTCCGAACCCGATTCATCAAAAACTTCGGACCCATCACCCCCGGCGCGCTGGCAAGGCAGACCCCGCGGCTTGCTGGCAGGGGCCGCGCTCGCCGTGCTCATTGTCGGCGCGGCCGCAGGCGCAGGCGGCGTCAAGATGGCACAGCGGTGGCAACCGCAGAGCGTCATGCTGCTGCAGCCGATGGCTATCAACAGGCTGGCGGCCGGAGATGCGGTCGCCGTGAGAGGCAGCGTCGCCGAGATCTTCGGCAACAAATTCGTTCTCGACGACGGTACGGGCCGCGCCCTGATCGATCTCGGGCCCCGCGGCGAGGATACCGACACGGTCAGCAAAGGAGAAACCGTGACCGTCCAGGGCATGTTCGATCGTGGAATCGTGCACGCCCGGATCGTCTCACATGCGGACGGTCGCAATGAAGCCTTCGACGCGCCGCCACCGCCGCCACCTGATGCACCTCCTCGTCCGCGGCGGGCAGAAGAGCCGCCACCACCACCGCCCGGTGCCCGACCGCCACTGCCAAGGGCGGATGCTCCGCCACCGCCGCCTCCGGCAGGGCCTGATGCTCCGCCGCCACCGGGCCGGCGGCCGATCTGAACCGGTGAGAACAACCATTAAAGAACAGGAGAACTCAGTGCTGCACGAAAACCACAAGCTGTCCGGCAAGATCGTCCATGTCTTCGCGCACCGTTTCGTGGTGCAGACCGCGAAAGGGGCTGTTCTTGCCGATGTCACGCCGCATGGCGCCGAACTCGTTGATCTACGGGTCGGTGCCGAGGTCGAACTCGAAGGCGAGATGAAGCCGTCCGAACTGAAGGTGTCGCGCTTCACTTGCAATGGCAAGAGCGTCGTTATCGCGCACAAGAAGAAACCGGACCACGACCACCATCCACCGGCAGACCCTGCCGCCGCGATCCGGTCCGTGCGGGCGGCCGGGTATGAGCCGATCGGCGCGCCCCATCGCAAGCCCAAGCATTTCGAGATTCACGGCCGACGAAACGGCCTGGACTACGAACTGCATGTAGAGCTGGAGGGCCGAATCCGGAAAGCGATGTTGATAGACGAAGGTCACGAGGCCAGCTGAGGGCGTGAGTCGGCCTCAAGCTGATGGAATCCAAGAAAGGGATCAGGGCATGGACCCAACCGGCCCTGGTCCCATTGCATATCAGCCGAAAGGCAGACACGTCATTTCGCAGTTCTGAGGAAGTGCACGCCAATGGCAACGAATAAGGTAACCAGCGAAAGAGCGGTGCGCCCGCTGCTGGCGCTGAACTTTTTCATGGCGGATATGCAGGCCGGCATCGGCCCGTTTCTTGGCGTGTTTCTGCTCGCACATGGCTGGCAGAGCGGCTGGATCGGAACGGTGATGACGGCGGGCGGCGTCGCGGGCATGGTGATGACGACGCCGGCGGGCGCGCTGATCGATGCCACACGCAGCAAGAAGCTGTTCGTCATCATTCCCGGCATTTGCACTGTCGCCGCGTCCGGCATCGTGCTGCTGTCGCAGGAGTTCTGGCTGGTGGCGGCCTCACAGGTCGCAACCGCCATTGCGGGCGCCGCGATCGGTCCTGCCGTTGCGGGCATCACGCTCGGCATCGTGCGGCAAGCCGGCTTCAACCGGCAGAATGGCCGCAATCAAGCTTTCAACCACGCGGGCAATATGGTGGGCGCCGCGCTCTCGGGCTTCGTCGGCTGGGTCTATGGTTTCACAGCGGTGTTCTGGCTCGCCGCGTTGTTCGGCATCCTCTCCATCATTTCGGTGCTCATGATTCCGAGCGATGCCATCGACGACGATGCGGCGCGGGGACTTGCGCATGAGCCTCATGGTGGTGGGCACGCCAGCGGGCTGCAGGTGTTGGTCGAGTGCAAACCGTTACTAATCCTCGCGGCGGCGTTACTCTTCTTTCATCTTGGAAACGCGGCGATGCTGCCGCTTTACGGGCTCGCCGTCGTCGCCGACAAGCAAGCCGATCCGGCAAGCTTCGTCGCGATGACCATTGTGATTGCCCAGGGCGTGATGATACTGACGTCGCTGGTCGCGATGCGTATGGCCGAGAAGGAAGGTTATTGGCTGGTGCTGCTTGTCTCGTTCATCGCCTTGCCGGTCCGCGGGATCATTGCGTCATGGCTCCTGAACCGCTGGGGGGTCTATCCGGTGCAAATTCTCGACGGCATCGGCG
>Ga0182747_1001759_pt1 | contig 16188 bp, 11 predicted proteins | sample eDN3rd30CBELigBY_FD_128526 | JGI IMG/M metagenome (GOLD analysis project Ga0182747, IMG submission 128526) | Enriched backyard soil microbial communities from Emeryville, California, USA - eDNA 3rd pass 30_C BE-Lig BY (version 2) (version 2) | ecosystem: Environmental > Terrestrial > Soil >...
AGGGTTGCTAATTGGACTATTGCAAATGGCTTTTGGTGCTTATATTTTACACTGGGCACAAGCGTTATTGGACTATGTAGTAGCCTTTACAGTAGTAGGATTTGCTGGAATATTCCGACGCCAAATTCTAGAGGCAGCGAATTCGTTAAACAAGAAAAAACTCAGTCTATATATTGTACTCGGAATTATTTTAGGGGGACTCTTGCGCTTCGTAGCTCATTCTCTTGCGGGGGCAATATTCTTCGCCGAGTATGCAGGGGATCAGAATGTATGGCTATATACGATCAGCTATAATAGTTCGTATATGATACCTGCGATTATCTTAACAGCGATTGTCGGTACATTCATTTTCACAAGTGCACCACGATTATTAAAACCAGTTTCATAATAGGAAAGGAACAGAGCAACTTGTTGTGAGTTGCTCTGTTTTTGTGTAAATATTACAGTAAAGCCAATTGATTAAATTCTTGCGATATCCAATATTTATATAGTATAGAGATTAAATTTTCAGTTCACTGGAAACATTGATTAATAACAATTTACAAAGTTGAGTTGTGTTATGTAAAAATGTGTTGTTAGGATCTGTCATAAACGGTAAAATTACTTATGATTAAGGGCTTTCATACTATTTACAACAGGGGTGATGACATTGAAAAAGAAAAAGAAAAAACTACAGAAATTTGAAAATGTCGTCGTTTTCCCTGGAACGGTTGATAGATTAATTTCACAAGCACATCAACATGTAGAAAACTATCAGTTTGACTTAGCAAACCAACTATTTTCTGAAGCGTTGCAATATACCGAGGGTGATGAAATTATTCTAAGTGTATATGCGTATTCATTATATGAATCTAAGTCTTTCGAGAAAGCAAAAGAAGTGTGTGAACAATTATTGAGTATAGGTCCATCTATGTACTTGGAAGTGATGGAATTATATTTAACAATTTGTATGCAGCTAAAACAATATAAACAAGTCGAGAGAATTATTACATCATTACTAGAAGAGGGAGCAATACCCGAAAGTCAAATTGAGAAATTTGAACGTTTAAAAAATATAAACGCAAACATAGCTGATTCAAGTGAGGAGCTAGATGATGTAATTTATACAAACGATGTGCAAGATGATGGGAAATTTGAATTGTCTAATTTTTTATCACTCTCTCCAAACCAACAACTGCTTTTGATCCAAGAAATAACGGATTCAAATATCCGGCCTATTGTTGACAAATTAATTAAAATTATTGAACATGAGGATACACACCCTTTTGTCAAAAGTTTAATTTTAATTTTATTTGTAGAACAAGAGGTAAATGTAGAGATTACCATTAGTAAATTTGACCGTAAAATGGATGTAAATCCATCCACACTGTTATTGCCAACTAAATTAACTCAATACAAACAGGTAATATCATTAGTAAGGGATCGACTAGATCAAGAACCATCAAAGCTTGAAATGGTCGAATATCTAATTTCAAAACATGCAATTGGTGCTTATCCATTCGAATGGCTTCATTATGATTCGGAGGATGTAGGTTATGCGTATATTGATTTTGTTAGTTTAATGTTTGGAAATGTCCGAGAGATGGATGATGAACTCATCGACTTTTTGCAAATGCTAGAAACATTAACAGATTTACATGAAGTATGAAATAAGTTGAAACTATTGAAGACTATGTTATACTAAAATGGTTGTCAAATCGTATAAAACGAGAAGTTTGTCAAACTGTAAACTAATTTTGGAGGTATTTATATATGTCAGCAAAATGGGAAAAACAAGAAGGAAATTCTGGCGTATTAACAATTGAAGTGCCAGCTGAAGAAGTAAATAAAGCAATCGATAAAGCATTTGCTAAAGTTGTTAAAGAAATAAATGTACCGGGATTCCGTAAAGGTAAAATGCCACGACAATTATTCGAAAAACGTTTTGGTATCGAAGCGTTATACCAAGATGCACTAGAAATATTAGTTCCAGATGCATATTCAAATGCAATCGACGAAACTGGTATTGTTCCAGTTGACTATCCACAAATCGATGGAACTGAAAACTTCGCTAAAGATCAAGCATTCACATTTACTGCAACTGTAACTGTAAAACCTGAACCTAAATTAGGTGAATATAAAGGGTTAGAAGTAGCAAAATTAAGTACAGAAGTAACTGATGATGAAATTGAAGAACAAATTCAAGCTCAAGTTGCTCGTAAAGCAGAATTAGAAATTAAAGAAGATGAAGCAATCGTAGAAGGCGATACTGCTGTGATCGACTTTGAAGGATTTGTTGGTGACGAAGCATTTGAAGGTGGTAAAGGTGAAGACTATCCACTTGAAATCGGTTCTGGTTCATTCATCCCTGGTTTTGAAGAACAATTAGTAGGCTTAAAAGCTGGTGAATCAAAAGACGTAGTTGTAACATTCCCAGAAGAATACCATGCAGCTGAACTTGCTGGTAAAGAAGCTACTTTCAAAGTAACAGTTAAAGAAGTAAAAACAAAAGTATTACCAGAATTAAACGATGAACTTGCGAAAGAAATTGATCCAGAAGTTGAATCTTTAGATGCATTGCGTGCAAAACTTAAAGAACAAGCTGCTGAACAAAAGAAAGCAGAAGCAGATGCTTCTTTACGCGATGAATTAGTTGAAAAAGCTGCTGAAAATGCTGAAGTGGAAATCCCTGAGTCAATGACTCATAACGAAATTCACCGTATGATCGACGAATTCGGTCAACGTTTACAAATGCAAGGTATGACTTTAGATCTTTACTATCAATTCTCTGGTCAAGACGAACATGCATTGCATGAACAAATGCGTCCAGATGCTGAAAAACGCGTACGTATTTCTTTAACTCTTGAAGCAATTGCACAAGCTGAAGGTATCGAAGTAACTCAAGAAGACATCGATGCAGAACTAGAAAAAATGGGTTCTCAATTCGGTATGTCTAAAGAGCAAATCTTAACTGCTTTAGGTGGATCAAGTGAAATTTTAGAAAACGATCTACGTACACAAAAAACAGTAGAATTTTTAGTTGAGAATGCAAAAATTACTGAATAATTTGCTCCAATTTAGTAAAATTAAGTAAGGAAACAAGGTACGGTATTTCCCGTGCCTTGTTTTATAACATATAAAAATATTTAATATACATAAATTATGCTAGTGGGAATTTTCTACTATCAAAAAAGACAACTTATTTGATAAAGATATCATAATCTTGTAAGATAGTTGCTTGAATAGGGGTGAAGCAAATTGTTTAAATTTAATGATGAAAAAGGCAATTTAAAATGTTCGTTCTGTGGGAAGCCACAAGAACAAGTTCGAAAATTAGTTGCGGGACCTGGCGTTTATATTTGTGATGAATGTATCGAGCTTTGCTCTGAAATTGTTGTTGAAGAACTAGGTGTGGAGGAAGAAATTGAATTTCAAGATATTCCAAAACCAAAAGAAATACTATCCATTTTAGATGAATATGTTATTGGACAAGAGCGTGCAAAGAAAGCACTAGCAGTTGCTGTGTACAATCACTATAAACGTATTAATTCAAACAGTAAAATTGATGATGTTGAACTTTCGAAATCTAATATTGTATTAATTGGTCCTACTGGTAGTGGTAAAACTCTACTTGCACAAACATTAGCACGTATTCTAAATGTTCCTTTTGCTATTGCTGATGCAACTTCTTTAACGGAAGCTGGTTATGTTGGTGAAGATGTAGAGAACATCTTATTAAAATTAATCCAGGCTGCAGATTACGATATAGAACGTGCAGAAAAAGGTATTATTTATATTGATGAAATCGATAAAGTGGCACGTAAATCTGAAAACCCATCGATTACACGAGATGTATCAGGTGAAGGTGTTCAACAAGCATTACTAAAAATTCTTGAAGGTACAGTTGCAAGTGTTCCACCTCAAGGTGGACGTAAACACCCTCATCAAGAGTTTTTACAAATCGATACAACGAACATTTTATTTATCGTTGGTGGTGCGTTTGATGGAATTGAACAAATCATTAAACGTCGTCAAGGACAAAAGGTAATCGGCTTTGGTTCAACACAAACGAAAAAAGATGAAAGTGGTTCTGTATTAGCACATTTAATACCGGAAGATTTACTTAAATTCGGTCTAATACCTGAATTTATTGGTCGACTTCCAGTGTTAGCTTCATTAGAACAATTAGATGAAGAAGCGCTTGTACGAATCCTAACTGAACCTAAAAATGCTCTAGTTAAGCAATATCAAAAAATGCTTGAATTAGATAAAGTAGAACTTGAATTTGATGAAGAAGCTTTAAATGCAATTGCTAAAGAAGCGATAGAGCGTAAAACAGGTGCACGTGGTTTAAGATCAATCATCGAAGCGACTATGTTAGATATGATGTTTGAGCTACCATCACGTGAAGACATTGTAAAATGTGTCATTACAAAAGATACAATTTTAGATAAAAAAGCTCCTAAATTATTCTTAAATGATGGCTCTGAGCTAAAAAATTCTAATGAAAAAACTTCAGCATAATAAACAGCAACTTAGATAATACATCAATGGTAGGTAATATTGAAGCTGACTTCGCAATATGCGTTTTTACGTGTAATGGTCGTAAGTCAGCTTTTTCTAACAAATGCATTATCCAAAACATTAATAAGTTTTTTTGCATTATACATAAAATGTTATAGCTTTTTGTACATGTACTCTGTAAAAATTGCTAACAATATGCCTAGAGAAATGTTAAGTTTTTTTCACATACTAAGTAAGTGAAATGTTTCGGACTAATAAATGGAGGTGAAAACGCGCATGAGCAAATTAATAGAGAAAAAACCTTTATTGCCTTTGCGTGGATTATTAGTTTACCCTTCAATGGTTTTACATATTGATGTAGGTAGAGCGAGATCAGTTGCGGCATTAGAGCATGCGATGCTGAATGATAATCAAATTTTTTTAGCAACGCAAAAGGATTTACGAATTGAATCACCTGAAAAAGAAGATTTGTATACAATTGGGACGCTTGTTAACGTCAAACAAATGTTAAAACTCCCAAATGGAACTTTGCGAATTCTCGTTGAGGGGATTAGTCGAGGGGAAATTCAAGAATATTATGAAGATAAATCCTTTACATCTGTCAGTGTCGAATTACATGAAGACCCAACAAGTAAAGATGCTGAAACAGAAGCTTTGATGCGCACTTTATTAAGTTATTTCGAAAAATATGCAAAATCCTCAAATAAAATTACAACAGAAACAATTGACTCAGTTGTTGATATTGATGAACCAGGAAGACTAGCGGATGTAATTGCTTCTCATCTTCCTTTAAAAATTGCAGAAAAACAAGAAATTCTAAGCATTTATAATATTAAGAAGCGTTTAGATAACCTCATTATCCGTTTACACGATGAGCAAGAAGTATTAAATCTTGAGAAGAAAATCAATTCAAAAGTAAAACAAGCAATGGAACGTACTCAAAAAGAGTATTATTTACGCGAACAAATGAAGGCAATTCAATCAGAATTGGGTGATCGTGAAGGTAAAACTGGTGAAATTGCTGAATTACGTAAACGGATTGAAAATTCCGGGATGCCTGAAAATACACAAAAAGTGGCATTTAAAGAATTAGATCGATACGAAAAATTACCTGCTGCAAGCGCTGAAAGCGGAGTAATTCGAAATTATATTGAATGGCTTGTTTCTGTTCCGTGGACTGAATCAACTGTTGATCGACTTGACATTAAACATGCCGAAGATATATTAAATCGAGACCATGATGGACTTGAAAAGGTAAAAGAACGAATTTTAGAATATTTATCAGTACGTCAATTGACACAATCTGTTCGTGGACCTATTCTTTGTCTTGTAGGACCACCAGGTGTTGGTAAAACATCATTAGCACGTTCAGTAGCAGAAAGTCTTGACCGTAAGTTTGTGCGTGTTTCACTTGGTGGTGTTCGTGATGAATCAGAAATCCGTGGTCACCGTCGTACTTACGTGGGGGCAATGCCTGGTCGTATCATTCAAGGTATGAAAAAAGCAGGTACGGTTAATCCGGTATTCTTATTAGACGAAATTGATAAAATGTCTAATGATTTTAGAGGTGACCCATCAGCTGCAATGCTTGAAGTTCTTGACCCTGAACAAAACCATAATTTCAGTGACCATTACATTGAAGAACCCTATAATTTATCTCAAGTAATGTTTATTGCCACTGCAAACGATTTAAGTACGATTCCAGGACCACTATTAGATCGTATGGAAGTCATCTCAATAGCAGGGTATACGGAATTGGAAAAAACGCAAATTGCCAAAAATCATCTAATTCCTAAGCAAATTGAAGAAAATGGATTGAAAAAATCACAATTTGTGATGAAAGATGAATCCATTATCGATCTTATTAGATATTACACACGTGAAGCAGGTGTTCGTAATTTACAACGACAAATCGCGACACTTTGCCGTAAAGCAGCAAAAATTATAGTTTCTGGTGACAAAAAACGTGTAACAGTAAACCCTAAAGTATTAGAGGAATTATTAGGAAAGCATAAATTCCATTACGGTCAAGCAGAAATAGAAGATCAAATCGGCGTAGCAACAGGTTTAGCTTACACAACAGTTGGTGGAGATACATTACAAATTGAGGTATCTCTAACTCCTGGTAAAGGAAAAATTCAGTTAACAGGTAAACTTGGAGAAGTAATGAAGGAATCGGCTCAAACTGCTTTATCCTTTGTCCGATCATTATCGGATCAATTAAATATTGATAAAAACTTCTTCGATGAACATGATATTCACATACACGTTCCAGAAGGTGCAGTTCCTAAAGATGGTCCTTCTGCAGGTATTACAATGTGTACCGCTTTAGTTTCAGCGATTTCTAACAAACCAATTAGACGTGAAGTTGGTATGACGGGTGAAATTACACTACGTGGAAGAGTATTACCAATTGGTGGATTGAAAGAAAAATCCCTAGGTGCTCACAGAGCAGGATTAACTACGATCATCATTCCAAAGGATAATATACGTGATATTGATGATATTCCAGAAAGTATACGTGAACAACTAACGTTTAAACCTGTTTCTTCTGCTGACGAAGTGCTAAACATAGCACTAGTTGGAGGTTTTAAAAATGAAAGTAAATAATGTAGAAATGGTGATTAGTGCTGTAAAACCAGAACAGTACCCAATTGACGACCTGCCTGAATTTGCCTTAGCAGGTCGGTCAAATGTTGGGAAATCATCATTTATTAATAAAATGATTGGTCGTAAAGCATTAGCACGAACGTCTTCGAAACCAGGGAAAACACAAACTTTAAATTTTTATAAAATTGAAGAACAACTTTTCTTTGTGGACGTACCAGGTTATGGTTATGCCAAAGTTTCCAAAAAGGATCGAGAAATTTGGGGACAAATGATTGAACGATATATTACAGCACGTAATGTCTTACGTGCTGTAGTATTAATCATTGACCTAAGACATGAACCAACCAATGATGATTGTATGATGTATGATTTCTTAAAGCATTACAACATTCCAACAATTGTCGTTGCTACGAAAGCTGATAAAATTCCTAAAGGTAAATGGGATAAGCATAAAAAAGTAGTGAAAGAAACATTAAACATGGATCCATCTGATCCTATAATTGTCTTTTCATCTGAAACCGGACTTGGATTTGATCAAGCCTGGGATGAAATAGAAAAGCGCATGTAATAATAAATTGTACATAACAAAATCAATGTACTAAATCAAAGATGCATCTTACTTAATTGGAAGCAATTAATAAGATGCATCTTTTCTATGTTATAATGGAATAGAAATATATGGGCATTATGTAAAAAATAATAATATATTGCCGATAGTTACAGTATATGGTCAAATTTGGCACTAAATAAATAGGAGGATAGTAAATGCTTAAATATTTCAAATACATAACAGTTCTTGCATGTTTCTCTATTATATTATTAGCTTTTGGTACAACTACCGATGCAGCTTCATTTAAGGGAACTTTTGTAAACGCTACATATACAGAAACCGAATTAGCAGACGGTACTATCGTTAAAAAGTTAAATGGGATTACCATTAAAAATAACGTGGGTAAAACCACTACATTGAGCATTGACGAAAGTGCTAAGTTTTATGTGAATAATACATATACCTCAATAAACGCTTTTAAAAGTGGTATGAATGTCGAGGCAAAAGTAAACTTACGTAAGGTAAACGAACTTTATGGAACGTCTAATGTTAATCAGGGACAAATTGCGGCTAAAAGTAAACAAGAATCCGGAAGTGTTACAAAAGTTGATCCTTATGGTTCATATATAAAAGTGAAACTAGATGATGATGGTATTGAAAAAACATACTATTTGAATAACGAAACTAACTTTGTTAAAGGTAATAATTCGGTGGATGTAAGTTCCCTATATGAAGGGGATCGTGTACATTTAAAGTTTTCATCGACAACAACACCAATTGTAGCTGAAGTAGAAATTGTGACTACAGGTATACTTGTTCATAATATTTATAAAGGTAACTTGCAATCAATCAACACATCTTCGAATAAAATGACAGTTCGTAATACCCAAACATTAAAGAATTGGTCATTTGGTACAAGTTACAATCAACTAAATACATTTACATTTACAAATAACACTACTATTTATGTTGGAAACAAACAAATAACAAAGAATGAACTACAAAACTATAAAACTAGTAATGTATATTTCGTAACTGTAGACGAGCTTGGTAAGGAAATCATTAAAAAAATCATAGTTACTAAAAATACTGAACTTACCTATTTTGAACCAATGACATCCGTTAATGTTTCATCGAAGCTCATCAACCTAAAAAATAGTGGCAAAGTTAAATTTCACGGAGGAAGTATTCTCATTCGTAATGGTCGTCTAATAGAACCTTCAACTCTTGTTTCGTCTGGAACTGCATTTGTCGTGACAGATGGTGGAACATATGATCAATTTGCTCATATTATTAATGTGACAAATGATAGTTTTGATGTACCTAATTTACAGAACCATGAATTGTATTTTGGTCAAATAAAATCTGTTAATGGCTATTCTGTAACTGTTGGTGATTTATTAAAAATAGATGACAATAACTGGAAAAGTACAAGCGGATTAAAGGACTTCTCATTTAGCAATAGTACCTATGTTGCGGAAAATAACGGATATACAACATTACAACCTATTCCTGAAAGGGATTTAATGTGGAAAACTGGTGAATACGGATACTTCTATGTGAAAAATGGACAAGTGCAAGCAATTCATTTACTTGATTACTATGAAAGTATCGCATCTAACGTATCAACAGGAAGAATTCAAAGTATTTCATCTGCCCAAATTACAGTAAAAGACATCAGTCGTTGGGAAAATAGCGCATGGAAACAAATGGGTTATACACAGACTGTAAATATTAGTAAAGCTCTTATTATTCGTGATGGAAAAGTAATTGAACCAAAAGATTTAAACAGCAACAATCGTATTATTATGATTACTACCAATACAAATTACTATGGCCAAAGCCACGTAATAATAGTTAATGAATAAAAAATGTAGGCGTGTGAACAAAAATTCACATGCCCTCAATTTAAAATATTAGGAAGGGGAGAGTTGAAAAAAATGAAGTTTATGAAACTTTCAGTAAAAATGATTATTACATTAACGTTGTTTCTTTCTCTACTCACTATACCGTCATTACTACAAGTAAAAGCTGCAGATATTAGTGGTGGTATTCAAAATGAGTATACATATGAAGAAGTTGTATTTATTACAGGAAAACCTATAAAATTTACGGGAACTAGTAAGAATGTTAAAATTACAGAGTCGGAAAGTAAAGGCAAGCTTACTGAAACTTATAAAATTACATTGACTGGACCGAATGGTGAAAAGTTAAGCAGAAACTTTACATATGTATCTGAAGTCACAAATTACGATCAAATCGGTCAGAGTACTGTAAATGGTGAAGTGACGAAATATAGCGAAAGTATTACTGTTGGAGATGTAACCTACAATTTATCTGACTATCAACTTTCAAAAGGAAATATAACAGACAAACTCCCTGCATCTGATTATTATTCTGGAAACGCGCTTGCTAGAAAAACATATACAACTGTTGCTAAAAAAGGTGTACCAAGTGAAACGATTGTAGTGGATGTAGATAGCAGAAATGTTGGTTATGAAAACTTCTGGGGAGCAACAGATACACAAATTACAGAGACCCATATTACATATAGCAATGGCTCCATAGGTTATGTGAAGAATAGACTTTCTACTACTAAATCACGTGTACTAAATTATGAAGAAAATGCTGCTTCATTATCAAGCTTCTATGGTGGATACGCAGTGATTAGTACAGCAAATGCTCTCTCGGAATATACATATGATTTACCTTGGTATGGAAAGGGAACAATAGAATTAAACCTTGAAAATATGCCTCGTATTGAACGCTTAATTGTACCAAAATTTCGCGATTTGTCAGTACATTGGGCAAAAAGTGAAATAGAAAAACTATACTCCTTAGGTATATTTGATGATCAGTCAAACTTTTTCTCACCAAATACACCAATGCAACGTTATGATTTCTCAGTTGCTGTGGGTAAAGCGGTTGACCTTCGTGTATTAGAGGATGATAAAAAATCCAAAAATACAGCCAGCATTTTTTCAGATGTGAAACGTACCGCAAAAGATTATAATTATTTAGTTTCTGCAGTGGAAAAAGGGATTATTAACGGTACATCTCAGAAAAAATTTGACCCGAATGGGAATCTTACTCGAGAACAGGCAGCGGTAATTTTGATTCGTGCTCTAGGGTTAGAACCAAAAGCACCAGACCCAAACTATAAAACACATTTTAAAGATGATAGTAAAATTTCTAACTATGCACGGGATGCAATTTATGTTATATCTGATCTTGGGTTAATGTCTGGTGACCAGACAGGTAAATTTAATCCTAAACAAAAGTTAACTCGAGCAGAAGCAGCTGCTATTTTAGTTCGTTTCTTAAAATATTTAGAAGATGACTTATCTCAAAATTATCGAGATGATATACTCTTTTATGAATAAGAGGAAATCATCTTAAAGATAAGACCTAAAAAGTTTTGAAGACTGACTGTTCTATAAGTTAAAGAGTAACTTATACAGCAGTCTTTTTATTTCTCTAATACATGTTTGTATAAGTAAATTTAAATGCATAATAATATTGTATTTACTTGCCAAGCGACAATAATCTTCTTTATTTGAAAGCTAACGAAAAGTCTGTTATTCTTATTTATAGTAATTCTAATTTAGAAAAAAATAAATTCATTCATAGCTTGTTCACAATTTTTTGTTGGACAACGCTTTCTTTATGTTAAGATAAGGTTGGAAAATATAATGTGAGGTGTAAAGTTCAATGCATACACTTGTCGTAGGCTTGAATTACAAAACTGCGCCTGTTGAAATTCGGGAAAAGCTATCATTTATTGAAAATGAACTACCGAATGCTATGGCAGCGCTAAAAAAAGAAAAAAGCATATTAGAGGACGTAATTGTTTCAACATGCAATCGTACAGAAATATATGCTGTTGTTGATCAATTACATACAGGTCGTTATTATATAAAACAATTTTTAGCGAAATGGTTTGATATTCCTGTCGAAGATTTTGAACAACATTTATATATACGTGAAAATGATGATTCGTTAAATCATCTATTCCGCGTAACAAGTGGAATTGATTCAATGGTATTAGGTGAAACGCAAATTCTTGGACAAGTTAAAAAAAGTTTTTTAGAAGCCCAAGAAGTAGGGACAACAGGTACTGTATATAATCATTTATTTAAACAAGCGGTTACATTTGCTAAACGTGCTCACAACGAAACAACAATTAATGAGAATGCTGTCTCCGTTTCTTATGCTGCAGTTGAACTTGCTAAGAAAATCTTTGGTTCTTTAAAACATAAACATGTTGCAATTCTTGGAGCAGGTAAGATGGGTGAGTTAGCGGCTCATAACTTAGCTGGCAGCGGTGTTGGAAAAGTAACCGTCATTAACCGTACATTAGAAAAAGCTCAAAAATTAGCTGACAAATTTAATGGACAAGCCAAATCTCTTCAAGAATTACAGTGTACTTTACTTGAAGCAGATATTCTCATTAGCTCAACAGGATCGACTGAATATGTTATTGATTATGAATTAATGGAATTTGTTGAACGTTTAAGAAAAGGTAAACCGTTATTTATGGTTGATATCGCTGTTCCACGTGATTTAGATCCGAAAATTGGCGATCTTCCTAACGTTTTCCTTTACGATATAGATGACTTACAAGGAATAGTTGAAGCAAATCTAGCAGAACGTGAAAAAGCTGCACAGGAAATTTCTGAAATGATTTCAGAAGAAGTGATTCAATTTAAAGATTGGATTAATACGTTAGGTGTAGTTCCAGTAATTTCTGCATTGCGCAAGAAAGCAAGTACTATTCAAGAAGAAACAATGATGAGCATTGAAAATAAAATGCCTAATTTAACGGATCGTGAAAGAAAAATATTAAATAAGCATACGAAATCCATTATTAATCAATTGTTAAAAGAGCCAATTCTTCAAGCAAAAGAAATTGCCAATTCAAAAGAGGCTAATGAACAACTTCAATTATTCCAAAAGATATTTGGAATCGAAGATGAGGTTCAAAATGAATTGCTCCAGCAACATAAAAAAGAAATACAAAATTTAGATCGAACTGAGTCTTTTACTAGTCCTAAATTGAGTTATTAAACCATCAGTGTCGATATTTCGTAATAAGGAACTTTTAAGGCGTTTTCGTATCTATATATTAAACTAGATACGAAAAACGCTTTTATTTGTGTTTTAAATACTATACTGTCATTTTTGATGAAGAAGGGATGCAGATGTTTGACCTAACAATATCTCAGACTTATGAGATGATGGTAATTCTTTATGCAGTAAGTATCGTACTTTATTTCACCGATTATTTTTATCGACAAGTTAAAATACGTCGAGCTGCATTTTGGCTTGTGTCTATTGTCTGGGTGATGCAAACAGTTTTTCTTTTATTCGATATTTTTGAAAAAAAGAGATTCCCAGTGTTGTCATTGATTGAGGGAGTATACTTTTATGCCTGGCTATTAATCACAATTTCAATAATTTTACATTGTATTGTAAAAGTTGATTTACCTGTATTCTTTATTAATGTATTAGGATTTATCTTTGTGACTATCCATTTATTTGCTCCAGATCATGTTCAACATCCTTTAGGGGAATCGTTAGTATCTGAGATGTTAATTATTCATATTAGTTTTGCAATTTTATCCTATGCTAGTTTTACTCTAGCTTTCGTCTTTTCCGTTTTATATTTAATTTTATATAAAATATTAAAAAGGAAAAAGTATTCAAAATTATGGAGTAGATTCCCCTCACTACAACAAATAAGTAAGTGGGTAAATAGTTCAATTCTTATTGGTAACCCACTTTTATTAATAAGTATAATTTTAGGGTTAGAATGGGCATCTATGACATTAGATGGATTATCAATAATTGATGCAAAAATTATCGGTTCTTTCATTATCTTTGTTATTTATTTCGTTGTGCTTATTTTGCATCACAAAGGGAAACTAACTGGTATAAATTATTCCTGGGTCCATATTTATACGTATTTACTTGTTGTTGTAAATTTCTTTTTAGGAAGTAAACTCTCAAGCTTCCACTTATGGTATTAAAGTTACTTTGTTTTTGATGCATCCTTAGGTAAATTGATAGTTGACCAATGTAGGGGCATTCATATTTCACGGATATTTTTTAGTTAGAAAGGTGATCATGTTGAGAAAAATTATTGTAGGTTCAAGAAAAAGTAAATTAGCTTTAACACAAACGAATTGGTTTATCGAGCAAATGAAAAAAGCTGGTGCTCCTTTTGAGTTTGAAGTAAAAGAAATCGTAACTAAAGGCGATCGTATATTAGATGTTCAGCTATCTAAAGTTGGTGGTAAAGGGTTGTTTGTAAAAGAAATAGAACAAGCTCTTTATGATAAAGAAATAGATTTTGCAGTTCACTCCATGAAGGATATGCCTGCTGTATTACCAGATGGATTAGTAATTGGATGTATTCCAAAAAGAGAGGACCCACGTGATGCATTTATTTCTAAAGGTCATGTAAAATTTAAAGATTTGCCACAATACGCAATTGTTGGAACAAGCTCTTTACGAAGAAGCTCGCAATTGAAAAAAGTGCGACCTGATTTAGAAATTAAATGGATACGTGGTAATGTTGATACACGGTTAGCAAAACTAGAAAATGAAAATTATGATGCGATTATTTTAGCCGCTGCAGGATTAAAACGCTTAGGTTGGAATGATGATGTTGTAACAGAGTACTTAGATACAGACATTTGTTTACCAGCAGTTGCTCAAGGAACATTGGGAATTGAATGTAGAGAAGATGATGCAGAACTATTAGCGGAATTAGCAAAACTTACAGACCAAACAACTTGGAACGAAGCATTTGCTGAAAGAGCATTTTTAGCTGCTATGGATGGTGGATGCCAAGTGCCTATCGCAGGTTTTGCGAAAACCACTGATGATACGATTACACTTACTGGTTTAGTCGCACATCCAGATGCAACTATTTTCTATCAAGAAACAATGACAGGCACAAATCCTGTAACATTAGGCAAAGAGGTTGCTGGAAAATTAACTGAGCAAGGAGCATTTGAGTTAATACAACAAGTAAAGGCTGAGCTTGATGCACAATAAGCATCCTTTAAAAGGAAAAACAATCGTATTAACTGGTTCGAAAAAAACAAGATCCGTACTAAAAACAATAGAGCAATTGGGAGCAGAAGGACTCCCTTGTTCTTTAATTAAAACGGTTGAACTTGTAGATTCAAATGATTCAATACAATTAGAGCTAGCAAAAACCTTTGATTGGCTAATTTTCACATCACAAAATGCAGTAGAGGCATTTTGTGCTAAAATAAAAAGGCATAATTTAACACCTTCTCTATTCAAAGGGAAAATTGCTGTAGTTGGTTCAAAAACTAGAGATTTGTTAGTGAATAACGGATTTAATGTTGATTTTGTTCCATCAATCTATAGCGCGGATGTGTTTGTAAAGGAGTTTCCATTGTTGGTAAAGCCAAACTCAAAGTGTTTATTTGTAAGAGGTACGAAAGCAAAAAACACAATAAGAGATGGATTGCCATTTGATGTAAATGAGTGGAATGTATATACAACAGTAGATAATCTTGACTCTATACATCAGATGATAAACTTAATACTGCATCGGAAAGAACTAATAGTAATATTTGCAAGTCCATCTGCAGTTGAAGTATACGCATTACATATAGCACCACATGTTGGATGGGAGAAGGTAAAAATAGCTAGTATTGGCCATATAACAAGCAATGCTTTAAAAAAATATGATGCACATGTTTCCTATCAACCTAAAACTTATACAATGGAAGCAGTTATAGAAGAAATCGTGAAAATGGAGGGTTTATCATGACTGAACTTAATTTTAGAAGACACCGTCGATTACGTACATCAGCAACAATGCGTTCAATGGTAAAAGAAACTTATTTACACAAGGAAGACTTAATATACCCGATTTTTGTTATTGAAGGGGAAAATATTAAAAACGAAGTTATTTCAATGCCTGGTGTTTACCAATTTTCTTTGGACAAGTTAGATGAGGAAATTGATGAAGTCGTAAACCTAGGAATTCCATCAGTAATCTTATTTGGTATTCCAGCAGAAAAGGACGAAGTAGGAACTGGTGCATTCCATGATCATGGGATTGTTCAAAAAGCAACTCGTCAAATTAAAGCAAAATATCCAAATCTATTAGTAATTGCCGACACATGTCTATGTGAATTTACAAGTCATGGTCATTGTGGTGTGGTTGAAGGCGAGAAGATTCTTAACGATCCTTCATTAGATGTGTTGGCTAGAACAGCAGTATCACAAGCACAAGCAGGAGCAGATATTATTGCGCCATCTAATATGATGGATGGATTTGTCGTAGCAATTCGTGCTGCTTTAGATGAAGCTGGTTTTGAAGATGTACCGATTATGTCATATGCAGTTAAATATGCATCAGGTTATTATGGTCCATTCCGTGAAGCAGCTGATGGGGCTCCACAATTTGGTGACCGTAAAACTTATCAAATGGATCCTGCAAATCGTTTAGAAGCAATCCGAGAAGCACAGTCAGACAT
>Ga0182747_1001768_pt1 | contig 16156 bp, 12 predicted proteins | sample eDN3rd30CBELigBY_FD_128526 | JGI IMG/M metagenome (GOLD analysis project Ga0182747, IMG submission 128526) | Enriched backyard soil microbial communities from Emeryville, California, USA - eDNA 3rd pass 30_C BE-Lig BY (version 2) (version 2) | ecosystem: Environmental > Terrestrial > Soil >...
ATATCCTGGTTCGATTGGGATCTCGGTCAGACGGAACGCGATTTGCTCGCATTCACCTCACGCGCCATTGGCATCCGTCTGGACAACCTGGCCCTCCGCCGTCGCCTCTTTTTCAAGGGTCTGCCCGAGAACCCGGGCAGCATCAAGGATGTCACCTGGCTTAAACCCGACGGATCGGAATTCCAGTCCGGAGACTGGGCCAATGGTGATCTCCGTACCATCGGGATGCGGCTCGCCGGAGATGCCATCCAGGAAATCGACGAGCAAGGCAATCCACTCACGCCTTCCTCGGTACTGCTCCTGTTTCATGCCGGAGAGGAGGATATCGAGTTCATGCTGCCAGCTGTCGAACGGGGCGAGGAACTCGACTCCTGGACCGCACTGCTTTCAACCGACACTCCCGATGGCCACATTGATCTGACGGCGAAAGCGCACACGTCCATCGCGATTCCAGGGCGAACCGTGATGATGTTCGTTCCCGCCACAGCATCCTGACGTTCAAGCTTGCTCGCGCACAGAATTGTTCGTAGAACTGGCCGCAACATGCTTCGTACGGTCGGCCCTTGTGGCCGACCTCCCTGCTACACAGGTCGAAATTGCCGCACGCAGTTGCTCGTAGAACTGGCCCTTGTGGCCAGTTTCCGGGGGAAACCACGCGGACATCATACCGAGGTCGGCCACCGGCCGCAGCTGCGAGGGCCGATCATACGAAGCCTGTTGCGGCCCAATTGGCCCGCAGCGACGCAGGGGGATGCCACCGAAACCGGCCACGAGACGCATGCTTCGCATTTCGAATCCGTGGGTCCACATGGCCGCCAAGCGTCTCGTACGGTCGGCCCTCGTGGCCGACCTCCGTGCATAATACCGAATCCGGATGATGCGTAATGGGTGGTGTAGGGGCAGACGGCCGTGAGGGGGAGGGTGAGGTCACTTCGTGACCGAAAAGCGTAAGCGACCCCCGGTGGGGTGAGCTGGCATGAGCCAGCGAAGAGCGAGAGCGGCCCCTTTGCTGCCCATCGGCGCCAGCCTGTCCTGAGCGAGCATCGCGAGTCGAATGGATCGATCTTCGGAGATCACCCCGCAGTGTTTATCCGGATTCCGTATAACAGGCGCGCTCGCACTGAGAAACTGGCCACGAGGGCCAGTTCTACGAACGAACCGCGTGGCAAACCGGGCGAATGCAGACATCAACCCGAAATACGAAGCACGCGTACGAGGGCCGGTTCTACGGATGGGATGGATGTCGATTTTTGGAGAGATGCATAAACAAAGCACGCGTCTCCCTGGCCCGGTTCGGTAGCTAACTTCGAACCTCCAACAGGTCACCCGGCGTCATCTACGCCACGCACATCCAGCGTGTCACGCAGGCCATCCCCCAGGAGATTGAGCCCAAGAACCGTGATCATGATCGCCAGTCCGGGGAAGACGCTGATCCACCAGGCTTGGCGGACGAAGTCGCGCCCCTCATTCAGGGTCAGCCCCCACGTGGGTGTTGACGGCGACACCCCCAAACCAAGGAAGGTCAACCCGGATTCCGCCAGAATCCCCAACCCCACCGCAAACGTCGCCTGGACAATAATCGGCGCCATCGTATTCGGCAGGATATGCTGCATCATGATCCGCAGGTGCGATGCACCCATCGCCTTCGCGGCCAACGCGTAGTCTTCCTCCCGCAAGCGAAGCACCTCCGCCCGCACGACGCGGGCAAAGTCATCCAGGTAGGCGATAGCCACGGCAATGATGATGTTGCGGACTCCTGCCCCAAACACGGCAACCATACCCACGGCCAGGATGATTTCGGGGAACGCCCACAGCAGATCCATAAACCGCATGATGACCGTATCCAGCCAGCCACCGAAGTAACCGGCAAGCAGTCCCAGCGTCACCCCAACGGCCATGGACAACACTGCCACCGAGATCCCCACCGAAAACGATATCCGCGTCCCTGCCATCATCCGGCTCAGAATATCCCGGCCGAAGGAATCCGTCCCCAGCCAGTGGTCCCTTCCCGGTGCCGTGAACAGATCGAAATCATCAGCCGAGGGATCGTGAGGTGCCAGCGCTGGCCCAAACACGGCCAGGAATGCCAGCACAGCCAGGATGACCAGCCCCACCTGCACCTTTTTGTCCCCGCGAAGCCGCCGCCAGACACGAGCCTGGTTTGATGGTGCGGACGCTGCGGTCATGTCAGTGTCCGAGTGTGTTGCGAGGTCAATCATATTTGATCCTGGGATCGAGAAGCGTGTAAATAATATCGACGATGAGGTTGGCGAAGACAAAGATCACGGCCACCACCAGGATCGTTCCCTGGACCATCGGGTAGTCCTTGTCGAAAATCGCACCAATCAGCAGGCGACCGATCCCTCGAATGGCGAACACCGTCTCGATAATCACCGTGCCGCTCAGCAGCAGCGCCACCTGGATACCTGCCACGGTAACCACGGGAATCAACGAGTTCCGAAGCCCATGTGCCACCACCACCCGCCGTTCGGAGAGCCCTTTGGCCCGTGCCGTCCGGATGTAGTCACTGTTCATCGCTTCAAGGAGTGATGCCCGCACGAATCGCATCAGGATTGCGGAATAGCCGGCCCCAATCGCCAGACTCGGGAGCAGGAGATGCCTGAACCACTCCACCGGTCCATCGCTGGAAAATGATTTGTATCCCAGGGATGGCAACCAGCCCAGGTTCACCGCAAAAACCAGGATCAGGATGATCCCGAACCAGAAACTCGGCATGCTGACACCGAGAAAGGCAATGATGCTGACGACAAAATCAGCCGGGCTGTTCCTTTTCAACGCCGCGAGGATACCGGCTGGTACCGCGATGGCCGTCGCAATCAGGAACGCCAGTAAAGCGATACTCATCGTTTTCGGAAGCCCGGAAGCGATGGCGCCCCCCACGCTTTCCGCTCCAGTGATCGACGATCCGAAATCGCCCCGCAGTGCATCCCCCATCCACTTGAAATACTGGATCCAGACCGGTTCGTCCAAACCAAGCTTGTGACGCAGTGCATCGGCGGCCTCGGGTGTGTACTCCGGCCCCAGCATCTGGATGATCGGATCACCGGGGATCGCGCGCATCAGGAAAAAAACCAGCGTCGCACATCCCCACACAATGATCACACTGTGGATCAGATGTCGAATGATGTATTGAGTCAAATTCGGAACTCCGGGTACCTCGCCAGGGCGTTATCAGCCCCGGCAAGGCATAGCACGGTCACTTTGGGATTCGCTACTTGTCGAGCCAAAGGCCTTCCAGGTACCGCTGCTCCGGAATCGGCACATAACCCATCACGTAATCGTAGAAGGCCGTCACATCTGGCAGGTGATACATGAACTTGTAAACGGCTTCGCTCGCCACCAATGTCTGCAAATCACGCAGCAGCTGCGTCCGCTCCTCGATATCGCCGGTTTCCCGCTGACCATCGGCGAGATCGTCAGCCTCCGGATTGTTGTACCCCTGAGGATTGGACGGACCGGTGGAGTGGAAATAGTTCCAGACACCATCATCCGGATCGGCGTCGACCACGCTGCCCAGCATCACCATATCGAAATCGCCAGATGTCCGGCTCTCAACATAGGCATTGGTTTGCATCTGGTCGATCTGGACATCCAGGCCAATTTCAGACAGCTGGTTCCGCAGCGTCTCCGTCACCCGCTGGTCGGCGGGGGTACCGATCAGCCGGGGCTTGACACCGTCAAGGCCGGCGGATTCGGCGAGGGCTTTTGCCTCATCCAGGTTGAAGGCCTGTGGGTTGTCCACTTCTTCCGGCGGCTGGTAAACCCAGCCAAACGCGGGCGCCAATGGCCCCACGCTCTCCACCGCCCGACCAAAAAATGCCTTCTTGTTCATATCGTCGAAGTCGATCGCCTTCGCCACAGCCATCCGTGCATCCGGGTTATCCCAGGGCGGGACGGCGTAATTCATGGTCAGCCCGTACCAGTTGGTTCCGGCGGCTTCCACGGTCGTGACACCATCCAGCGCATCGATGCGGTCGAAGCCGATCGAGGGCACGATATCGAGCATGTCGACGTCGCCAGCCTCCATCGCGCTCACCAGGGTGGATGGCTCGGCAACCAATTGGACAATCACCTTGTCCAGGTTGGGTCGGCCACCATACCAGTCCTCGAACGCGACCATCTCGAACCCGCCGCCCACTTCAACCGTCTCGGGAACAATCATGAACGGACCGCAGCCCACCGGGGCGAGCCCGAATTGTTCGTCACCCATTTCCTCAACTGCCCGTTTGGAAATAGGCGCAAGCGCTCGCCCCGGTCCACGGCTGCACGTGGTCGCGAGAAACGGAGCATATGGTGCACTCTGTTTCATCACCAGCGTATTGTCATCCGGGGCGGAGATATCGGTGATCAACGCGAGCTTGTTTGCCTGCGGCGAGGCAAAATCAGGATTACTGGTTCGCTCATACGTGTAGACAAAGTCATTGGCCGTCAGGCTGTCGCCGTTATGGAACGTCAGTCCAGTACGGATATGGAAGGTGTAATCCAGTCCATCAGAGGAGACTTCCCAATCCTCGGCCAGATCGGGAATAATGCCCAGTTGTTCGTCAAACTGCACCAGACCCGAGAAGAGGTTGGACAGGAGTTCCCCGGCAACGATCCCGAGGTTTACCTGGGCTGGATCCAGCGTCGGGATTTGACCGAGCCCAAATCCCCACCGAAGTTCTCCCCCCTGTTTGGCTTCTTGCTGGAGATTCCGGGCCACACGTTGCCGACCTGATTCTGATGCCGCTGCGTGACTCAGTTGCGCCGCATACCCCGTTGCGCCACTGGCAACCGCAAGCTGCAGCAATGTGCGACGGCTCACCCGCGGCCCACTGAGTACACTCCAGTCAATCGCATCACGATGCTTCATGTCCAGACTCCTTCGCCACGCTTTCACAAGCGTTGGCCTATTCAATTCATCGCAAATCCATTCGACTTCCGCAGTGTCTCACGACCCAAAATACGTGTCAATACCCGACCAACATGTCAAGTCCACTGGACCAAAACGCTCATGTATATCTCATACCGACCCCGGTTCATCCGCTGGGAGTGGCATCTGAACGGTCGGCCACAAGGCACCGCCCATCTCGACCACTGTCAGCGTCTCCCAATGACGCTCTTTGACAAAAACCTGTGACCAGGCGGCTGGATGTCACCACCTCACGCCCTCATCAACCGCATTCCGTTCAGGATCACGATCAGCACAGACGCTTCATGAATCAGCATCCCTCCAGCCATATTGACCTCGCGCATCATTACCCCGGCGAGTAAGAAGGCAACAGTCAACAGAGCGATGGCCAGATTCTGCTGGACAACAGCCGAAGTCTTCCGCGAGATCCGCACGGCGTCCACGATCCTCAATGGCTGATCGGTCATCAAAGCGACATCCGCCGTCTCCAGTGCGACATCGCTTCCGCCCGCACCCATCGCGATTCCGATATCCGCCGTGGCCAATGCTGGTGCATCATTGATGCCATCTCCAATCATAGCGACAACTTCACCGTTCGCCTGGGCCTGTCGAATCCACTCCAGCTTATCCTCAGGAAGCAACCGGGCCTGCACCTCATCGATGCCAACAATGTCCGCTATCGTTCGGGCCGTTTGGGGATTGTCGCCTGTCAACATGGCTATCCGATTGATGCCATTCTGCCGAAGCAAGCCTGGTATGCGGGCAGCCCCTTCCCTCACCACATCTTGCACGGCGAGGATGCCTGCAGCTTCCCGCCCAACCCCAACCAGCATCACCGTCTTGCCTTCCGTTTCAAGTCTGGTAAAACGCTGCTGAATGTCATTGGACACTTCAATTCCCTGGCGCTGTATAAGCTCCGGTGTCCCGACAGTAATCGACCGACCATCCCAGGTCGCGAGAATGCCGTGACCTGGGACGGTATCCGTATGCGTTGCCATCGGGAGATTTCCGCCTGGCCTTTCCTGTGCCGCCGCCATGATCGGCCGCGCCAATGGATGCCCCGATCCTGCCTCGGCAATCGCCGCCAACCGCAGGATCTCATGCTCAGGGGATCTGCCTGTCCTGCCAGTACCCCCAATCATGGCTGGCTCCAATGCCACAATGTCGGTGAGTTCCGGCCGTCCCTGGGTAAGTGTTCCCGTCTTGTCGAAAGCGATGGTGGTGACCTTGCCGACCGTTTCCAGAAACTCACCACCCTTGATGAGGATACCCATGTTGGCCGCTCGCCCAATTCCTGCGACAAATGCAACCGGTGTCGCGATGACCAATGCCCCTGGGCAACCGATGACGAGCATTGTCAATGCAAGGTGGATATCACGTGTAAAAATCCATGTCGCGGCAGCAAGCACGATGATTGCAGGGGTATACCAGCTTGCGAATCTCTCGATTACCTTCTGCGCTGGAGCCTTGGTCTCCTGCGCTTCCTCGACGCGATGAATGATGCGGGCCAGGGTCGTGTCGGCGCCAACGCCCCGGGCTTCGATCGTCAGCACGCCATCGTGACTCACCGTACCGGCGTAGACAAGGTCGCCAACCGTCTTCTCGACAGGAATGGATTCGCCGGTTATTGGTGCCTCATCGACGGCTGAATACCCCTGGATCACTATGCCATCAACCGGTATCTTCGTGCCGGATCGCACCAGCACCAGTTCACCGATTCCGACATCACCGGGATCAATTTCGACATACTGCCCGTCACGGGCTACCACTGCTGTTTCGGGAGCGAGGTCGAGCAAAGTCCCCAGGGATTCTCTCGTCCGATTGATCGTTCGAGCCTCGAGCCAGGCACCAAAGACAAACAAAAAGGTCACGGCGGCAGATTCCCAATATTCGCCGATAATCAACGCACCGCCAGCAGCGATCGTCACCAGGAGTTCGATAGTCACCTGCCTCCGCCGCAGCCCATTGACAGCACGAATCGTGATGTCAGCACCGGCAACCACCGCAGCAGCCACCAGGAGAACGTCAAATATGACGTCATTTCCCCACAACCACCTGGCCACATACGCCATGACGATACCAAATCCTGATATCGTCATAATGACCCGTCTTCGCCAGGCCAGGTCAAACCAATGTTGCTTCAGATAACTCATCTCAGCATTGATCCTGTTTCTACTTCATTGACGTAATAATTTCTGTTCGGGGATCATCAGATACTGATCCCGCACACAGTCCAACGGCACCATCTGTATTTCGGTATTCAATGAACCAACGTGGTGTTACAGGGTTTGATGAGGGAATGGGGACAGACAAGGGGTTCTAGTAGTCTGTCAGGCGTCAAACTCATAGATCATCGGTAGGGGAGACCCTTGTGGTCTCCCGCTGTGAGCGGTCTTGTGGCTCAGTAGTACACGGAATTCTGTCTATACCCAGCATGTGACGCGTGACAGGTCATCAGTGCCTGGGCACCGGGTTAGCTGGCGGCCTGATCTACGAGGCATCATCCTGTTCTCTGGCCGCTCGGGTTGGGCCGAAGGCTATCGGCTCAGAATGCGGATACCTTTGCCGTGTATCCAGCATTGGCCACCGCCTTCACGAGATCCTGCGCCGAGGATTTCGACGGATCGTGCTCAACCGCGATTCGACCGGTGTTGAAATGCACCTCTGCACTTTTCACACCCGCCAAACCGGCAAGCGACTTCTCGATCTTGCTTACACAGGATGGGCAATTGAAATCGCTGGCGCGGAGAGTCGTCTTCTTCATGGGTGCTGTGGTCAAGGAATTTTGTCCTGTTGAATGGTCTTGCAATCTCGATAACCAGGTCGACTGGTACTTGACACCAGACTATCGGAGTAACCACAGGAGTTGAATGATCCAGATCAATTGACGGCACCATTCCCTGCGATCCGGCTCAAGGCATATCACTCCCCGCAATGTCCGCAAGCCCCTCCCGATCGATCACGGCGATCCAGCGTCGACCGCTGGCGATCAATCCGCGCCGTCGAAAGTCGCTCAGCACCCGACTGACAGTCTCGACCTTGGCCCCGGTCATATCCGCGATATCCTGCCGGGAAAGAGGAACATCGATCAGGAAGCCAGTTTCGTGCACCCTGCCAATCTTCGCGGCAAGGTGGAGCAAGGTCGATGACACGCGCCGATCCACGGGGTAGGCGCTCAAGTGTTCGATAGATGACTGGGCTCCACGAAGACGGGCTGCTACCAGTTCCAGCGTTGAGAGTGCAGCGGCGGGAAAGCGTTGCAATATTTCGTGGAAGTTGTCGGCGTTTGTGTAAAGGATGCAGCAATCCGTGAGCGCGACGACATCCTCCCGGTAGGAAGCGTCCCCCAACTCCGCAAGACTGCCAAAATGTTCACCGGGACCCAGAATATCCAGCAATACATCTTGCCCATCCATCGTTGGTCTGACGACCTTAACGAATCCCGCCCCAACAATCGACAGGCGAATGGCAGGTTCACCTGCCTTCTGGATAAAGTCGCCCGCATCATAATGCTGCTGCTGAAACGTCCGTTGAACCTGATTGACCTCGTCCTCGGTGAGGCCGGTCAAATACGGCGATTGGCCAAGCAGTTTTCGCTGCTCAGGAATCGAGCAATGCGCCGCTGATCGAAGTGCAACCGGCGTTATCGGAGAATGACGACGTACCATCCGTTCATACCCTCTTCGGCGAAATCGTCGTCACTCGTGAAACATCGAATCGGCGGTAATTGACGATCCACCGGGCGTATGGACGCCACAGGAATCGCGAACCACCAGGTGAATCGGCAACTGGACATGGCGTGTATCCAGGTCGTTTCCCTTTATCAGGTCAATCACCATCTCGCCACATTTCCGCGCCATCGCCAACGCCGGCACCTGAACGGAAGTCAATGCGGGCGTGATATATCGCGCAATCGGAATATCATCAAAACCCACCACCGCAATATCATCCGGGACTCGCCGGCCCGATTGCCAGATTGCCGAATTCGCACCGATCGCAATCGTATCGTTCCCGTTCACCACTGCCGTCGGTGGTTCATCCTCACCCAGCAAAGACATCATTGCGGCAAATCCGCTCTCGGCACTGTAGTTTCCGGACCTTACGATCGCCGGGTCGAAGGTAACGCCCGCCTGCGCCAATGCCCGCCGATACCCCGCGAATCGTCCGCCCTCATCCATGCTCTTGATCTCCCGGTAGTGGATGAAGCCGATCCGTCTGTGTCCGTGATCGAGAAGATGGGTAGTGACAGCCTCCATCCCCCACCCGCTATCCATCGAAACGGACGCCACCTTCCGGTTTGGATGACCTCCCAACAGGACAAGGGGAAAGTCGGTCTTCATAAGATCCACCAGCCGCTCGTCATGGGGGTCAGGATTCAGCACCACGAGACCATCGATCTGCCTGGCGCTCACCAGTTGATCGTAATCATAGGGCCGCCTCCCGATATCCGCCGTCTCCACAAGCAAACGGTGACCCGTTTCCTCGCACACCTGAATCAGCCCATGCAGCGCCTGCGAAACGAAGGCATCGATCAGGATATGACTGGAATAGCTGACCACAAGCCCGATACTACCGGTTTTCCCGCTCACCAGAGACCGTGCGGCGGCGTCAGGCACATACCCCAGGTCCTCCGCCGCCCGTATCACCCGTTCCCGTGTCGCCGCACCAACCTTGTTGTTCAACACGTTGTTCAGGACGAATGAGACCGTCGTCCGTGAAACACCGGCACGTGCAGCCACATCACTGCTTGTCACCCGGTTACGACTCATCAACGCGCCTTTCTTCTCCCCGGCAAGGTCTCGCCCCTGATTAACTTCCGTTCACGCCATCCCCAATAACAATCACGTTAATCACCATAAACCGAACCACATTACCCTTGACAACCGTTTCATAACCCGTCTATGGTACCCGGTAACGCGAGTTACTTGCAGTGCAAAGAATTCCATGCGGTAGTGACCGCGACCGGTATTTCCTCAAGGGGGCTGGTTATGGCAACGAACTCTTTACCGGGTACAGGCGTACACAAGCGGCAGTTCCTGCGCGAGTGGCGCAAACGGGAAACCCTCGCCGCCTGGCTTTTCATCCTGCCTGCCCTGTTTGGCTTCGTTGTATTTTTCGCCTTTCCCGCGGTCCGCGGATTTTATATCAGCCTCACGGATTCCGATCTCCTGAGTGAAGCCAATTACATCGGATTCGAGAACTACCGCGACCTCGCACAGGACGATAACTTCCGCCATTCCCTGTGGGTCACGCTCTACTATGTACTCCTGAATATCCCGCTCCAGACATTCCTCGCACTCGTCTTTGCCCTGGTCTTCGACCGCTTCATCCGGGGTGCTGGCTGGCGAAGCATCCTCCTTCTGCCATGGCTCATGCCGAATGTCGTTGTCGCGCTGCTCTTCCTCTGGTTGCTTGACCCCGGCCTCGGCATTGTCAACGAAGGACTCGCCGCCATCGGTCTCCCTCGCATGTCATTTATGGGTTCGGTGGAGCAAGCCATGCCCTCCATCGCCGGGATCAACATCTGGCGCCACGTCGGTTACACCACCCTCCTCGTGCTGGCCGGTATGCAACGCATCCCGAGGGACCTCTATGAAGCCGGGGCGCTTGACGGAGCATCGGAATTCGGCATGTTCAAGGACATCACCCTCCCGCTCCTCAAACCGATCATGACGTTTGTCCTTGTCACCAGCATCGTCGGTTCCTTCCAGATCTACGACACCATCGCCGTCACCACCCAGGGTGGTCCCGTCAAGGCAACCAGGGTCATTTACTGGTTCATCTACGAGCACGCTTTCGAGCGATACAACTTTGGCTACGCATCCGCCGCCTCGATTGTCCTGTTCCTGATCCTCATCATTATCAGTCTGATCCAGATGAGGATTCTCCGCGCCAACGAATCAGACCTTTCCTGATCATTCCAGCCAGGAGCGAGCAATGGCCGAACTTGTGGAAATCGCAGAAGTCGTCGATGAACCCGCCCTCACCGGCAGCAAAACAGAAAAACGGCGGCGATTTCGCCGGGACACCCGCACACGGGACAAGGCGATCGCCTGGATCATCGTCGCACTCGTCACCATCATCACCCTCTTTCCTTTCTACTGGGCATTGAGGACCGCCCTCTCCACCCAACGGGAGCTACTTTCGAATCCCGCCAGCCTGCTTCCCGTGGGTTTCACCTGGGACAGCTTCCGCCAGGCGCTGGGCATGGAAACCGCCGAAGCTGCAATCGCATCCGGCGCGTCAGCCCGAACCTTCAATTTCTGGCGCTATCTGGGCAACACCATCCTTGTCTCCTCCGTCGTCGCGATCGGACAAATTACCTTCAGCTCGATGGCCGCCTACGCCTTCTCCCGACTTCGATTCCCCTGGCGAGACCAGATTTTCATGATCTTCCTGGCCGCCATGATGGTTCCGGGCATCGTGCTCCTCATTCCCAACTTCGTCCTCATCTATGACCTTGGCTGGATGAACACCTATCAGGGGATCATCGCTCCCGCCTTCTTTATGTCCCCTTACGCCATCTTCTTTCTCCGTCAGTTCTTCCTCGGGATCAACCGTGAAATTGAGGAGGCCGCCTACCTGGATGGCGCAGGCTATTTCGAAGTGTTCTGGCGGCTGATCGTCCCCATGAGTCAGGGTCCGATCATCACCCTGTCGATCATCGTCTTCATCACCCAATGGAACGATTACCTCTGGCCATTTTTGGTCGGTCGGGACGAAAGCGTCCGGGTCCTTACCGTGGCCCTCAGCGTCTTCCGCGCCCAGACCCCACAGGGGTCGCCTGACTGGCCAGGACTCATGGCTGGAACGCTCCTCGCCAGTCTGCCGGTGATGGTGATCTTCCTTTTGCTTGGCAAACGTATATCGCGATCCCTGCAGTTCACGGGAATCAAGTGACATCTCAACCAGATGTTGTCGCCGGCCACTTCCGGGTCGGACTAGTCGGTGCCGTGCCCACCGCACGTATCGAGGGAGGTTCAATCATCGTTTGACGGCATTCACCCTGGCTATTGCAGGCAGTCGAGACGTTATTCAGACACCGGGAGAATCAAAATCATGATCCACAAATCCTCAATCAATCGCCGAAAATTCGTGGCCGCCACCGCGGCAACCGCTCTTGCTCCAGCCGTACTCGCCAAACAGGCCGCGGCACAGGATGCGGTCACCATCAAGTACCAGTTGTGGGATGCCAACCAGCTGCCCGCTTATCAGGCTTGCGCCGACGCATTTATGGAAGCCAACCCTGACATCATCGTCCAAATCGAACAATTGGGATGGGATGACTACTGGACAGGCATCCAGACCGGCATGATCTCCGGCTCTGCCCCTGATGTGTTCACCAACCACCTCGCCAAGTACCCGGAATTCGCCGAGAAAAATCAGCTGGTCGACATCCAGCCGATGGTCGAGGCCGACGGTGTCTCGGTCGATGGCTATGAGGGAGAGCTCGCAGAACTCTGGAGTCGGGACGGCAAGCGCTATGGCCTGCCGAAAGACTGGGACACGGTCGCGGTCGTCTACAACAAGGCCATGCTTGATGCCGCCGGGATCGACCCCGCGATCTTCGAGGAATGGACCTGGAATCCGGACGATGGCGGCACCTTTGGCGAGACCATCGCTAAACTGAGTATCGACGAAAACGGAAATGACGGTACCAGCCCTGATTTCGATCCAACCAAGGTGGCGCAATATGGTCTCGCCCTGTCAGTTGGCGATGCCTATGGCCAGACGGGATGGAGCTTCTTCGCCGCCAGCACAGGCTGGCGCTTCATCGATGCGCCGTGGGAACCGCCGTTCCACTTCGACGACGAGCGTGTGATTAACACCATTCAATGGCTCGCCGATCAATCGCTTGTCAACGGCTTTTGCGTCCCGGAGGAGCAAATCTCCAGCCTTGAAGCTGAAACACTTTTCACCTCAGGTAAATCCGCGCTCGTCTTCCACGGATCCTGGATGATCAATTGGTTTGCCGACAATGCCGCCTTTGAGTTCGGATTTGGTCGGCTCCCAACGGGTCCGGAGTCCCGCATCTGCATGTTCAATGGTCTCGCCGATTCCATCTGGACCGGATCGAAGAACCAGGATCAGGCATGGCAGTGGGTGAAATACCTTGGGTCAGCGGAAGCGCAGGATATCGTCGGCTCCTATGGCGCCGTGTTCCCGGCCATTCCCTCCGGCGCCGAGAAGGCTCAGGAGGCCTACGCCGCGAAGGGTCTCGACGTATCGCCATACCTGGAACAGGCGCAGCAAGAGAATGGGACGTTCCTCTTCCCGATCGCCGATAACGCCTCGGAATACGCCGCCATCGTCACACCCGCCATGCAGTCCATCGCCCTCGGACAGGCACCGGCCGCCGATGTCATGCCCGATATGAACGAGGAAGTGAACGATTTGTTCTAGACCGAACACCTACGGCGCATCGCAGGTTTGTTGAAAGGGATGTGTATCGCGCGGTGTAGGGGCGGTCGGCCGTTAGGGGTAGGGTGAGGTCACCCCGTGACCGAAAAGCGCAAGCGACCCCATCTGCCGCCCATCGGCGCCGCAGGCGTCGATCATCAGGCGCTCATGTCAACTATCCTGCAAATCGCTGCAGTAACAGGGAGATTTAACCCAAGGCTCGCCGGATAATCTCAGCGTCCATTGCGTTGAGTTTCCTCCCGGGATTGGCAGTGGAAAAGTTCACCGCCAATCCACCCGCACAAACCTGGAAACATCACCCAGAGTAAACTCCGATGGCGTCAGTATTCCCGGAGAAATAATCCGCCACCAAAGAAGGAACCACATGGCCAAGATCACGTTCATCGGAGCAGGCAGCACCGTGTTCGCCCGAAACCTGCTCAAGGATCTCTTTACCTTCCCTGAACTGCATGATTCGACTGTCCACCTCATGGATATCGACGAAACTCGCCTCCGCGATTCCGAAGTGGTCGCTCGCCGTGTCGCGGACCAGGCGGGTGCCAACCCCACCATCCTCTCCACCACGAACCGCAGGGAGGCGCTTCAGGGTGCCGACTACGTCGTAAACATGATCCAGGTCGGCGGATACGAACCCGCGACCGTCACCGACTTCGAGATCCCGAAAAAATACGGTCTGCGGCAGACCATCGGCGATACCCTTGGCATCGGCGGCATCATGCGCGGCCTGCGCACCATCCCGGTCATGCTGGATATCACCCGGGATATGGAGGAAGTTTGCCCAGACGCACTCTTCCTGAATTACTCCAACCCGATGGCCATGCTGACCTGGGCCGTAAACTCGGCCACCAGCATAAAGACGGTTGGGCTGTGCCACAGCGTCTTTGGCACCGCACGCGAGTTGTCCCACGTGCTGGATATTCCGGTGGAAGAAATCGATTATCTCTGCGCCGGTATCAACCACATGGCGTTTTACCTCCGCTTCCAACGCAATGGTGAGGACCTCTATCCTCGCCTCAAGGAACTCGCGGCCGGAGACAAATTTCCCTCACACGAGCGCGTCCGCCAAAGTGTCCTCCGGCATTTTGGTTATGCGGTAACGGAATCCTCGGAACACTTCAGCGAATATACGCCGTGGTTTATCAAGGAGGGCCGCGACGATCTGATCGATCACTATCGCATCCCACTGGACGAGTATCCCGCCCGCTGCGTCGACCAGATCGCGGACTGGACACACATGCGCGAAGCTATCCTGTCCGACGATCCGGCCGCAGTCTCCAGGTATGAGGAGGAGCGCGGTGCCCATCTCTCTGGCATGTGGGAACGACGTTTGAGCGTCATCGCCAAAGATAGTCCCGAGGAAGCCAGCCACATGCGTGCGATGCTCACCGAGGAACGGCACGAGCATCAAACCGCGCACTCCGGTGAGTACGGCACATTGATCATCCACAGCATGGAGACCGGGCAACCCCGCGTCGTATACGGGAATGTGAGCAACAATGGCATCATCAGCAACCTGCCTGGCGACTGCGTCGTGGAAGTTCCGTGCCTGATCGACACCAACGGCGTCCAGCCCACCATGATCGGCGACCTGCCACCACAGCTGTCGTCGTTGATGCAGACCAACATCAACGTTCAGCGATTGACGGTTGAGGCAGCCCTCACCGGCAAGCGCGAGCATATCTACCACGCCGCCATGCTCGATCCGCACACGGCGGCGGAACTGGACCTGGATCAAATCACCCACCTGGTAGACGATCTGATCGAAGCCCACGGCAGCATGCTCCCCTCCTACACGTAGACATACCAGGCAACGATTCGATGTACCAATGACCTTCGGGGCAATCGCTCCGGAGGTCGCCGGGGCCCGGGTCATCCATTCGTAACGTTGATCGCGGACCAGATACACCCCACCACTGATCCCGAATCCGGATGTTCCGTGGCGGTACAATCCGACCGCGCACGGGCGATGCCCGCAGCTGCGGCCGCCCATCGCCCTGGCGCCTGTACCCTCAATGAATCATTCGGATTCCGTGTTACCTTGCAACATCTTCCGCATGCATCGCAACCGCAACGGCCTCCCGGCGGGAGTTAACACCGAGCTTGTCGAAAATATTGGAAACGTGTGTCGTCACCGTTCGGTAACTGATACACAGCTCGTCGGCAATTTCCCGGTCCGTCCAACGCATCATGAGCATTGAGAGAATCTCTCGCTCCCGACGGGACAGATGTCCCAGCGCCATGCTGGTTCCTGCCGGAGACTGCTGCCCGCCGGACCCTCCCGCCGCTGATGCACGCATCGCATAGACGGGCGAAATGGTGAGGCTTGTAGACAATTGCTCGCTCATGAATCACTCCTGTCGGGGCTCCTGCACTTCCCGCCAGATGAGGACGTGCTCTCATTCCAGCATGCGGAAATACCCCGCTCCCCAACATGAGCGTTACCCACACGTTACCCACACATTCGATCCGAACCAGTTGAAGGATCTGCTGACAATACTCCCACTCAAAGTCACAACCCCTTCAAATACTGAATCCGGATGAACAGTCGGCGTTGTATCAGCCCGGGCGATGCTTCGGCTACGGCCTCTGCATGACGGGAGATACTAGTGTCCTGTCAACGCTCATTTGCCGGGTGCGTCTGGCATTACCAGGTAGGGGAGACCCTTGTGGGTCTCCCGCCAAAGACGACCGGAATGGTTGCCAACGGCGGGACGGCCTCAAAGGCCCGCTCCCGCTTCTCACTGGCTTCGCCATCTCGGCCAGGGCCGTCCCCTACCAGTAGCTTGCGTTTGATGCCTGACACACCACTAGTGGTTTGTCAGA
>Ga0182747_1001771_pt1 | contig 16141 bp, 10 predicted proteins | sample eDN3rd30CBELigBY_FD_128526 | JGI IMG/M metagenome (GOLD analysis project Ga0182747, IMG submission 128526) | Enriched backyard soil microbial communities from Emeryville, California, USA - eDNA 3rd pass 30_C BE-Lig BY (version 2) (version 2) | ecosystem: Environmental > Terrestrial > Soil >...
CGACCTCAGTGAATCCGATCAGCAAGCGATCCTGAACGAATTCCTCGCCTTCGAGGAGACTGAGACGTCGAGGATCTTTCCTAACGACGCCTTCGGCTACCGCAAGGTCACCGTCGACCGACCGTTACGCCTACGGGTCACGATTCCCACCGAAACGTCTCTTGTAGGGGAGGACACAAGGTCCTCCCGGTCGACCGGAGGTCGACAAACCGGCGAAGCCGATTCAATGGCCTACCTCGCCCTCCCCGCACCCGTCCGCGAGGTTCTGCAAGCCGTCGCCACGGAGACTCGTACGGGCGATGACGGGCATCGCCCCTGGACCTGCGACGACTATGCCGTCTTCGGGGCCGCCCTCACCCGCATCGCCAAACAACGCGGCGTCCGCCTCACCGCCACCCTGAAGAAGCAGATTCAGGCCGCCATCGCCGAGCGTGATGAAACCGCCAAACCGATCGTCAAAAAGCGCGCCTACGACACCGTTGAGTACGAACCCGACCCCGAATTGCGCGACACCGAGCAAATCCCCCTCACCGAATCCGTCGAGGATTTCATGGCACGTGAGGTCCTGCCCTACTCGCCGGACGCCTGGGTCGCCGACGGCTCCGAGAAGATCGGCTACGAGATCAGCTTTACCCGCTACTTCTACAAGCCGCAGAGACTCCGCACCCTCGCCGAGATCGAGGCCGACATCCGCGCGCTGGAGCAGGAGACAGACGGGTTGCTCGAAGAGATATTGGTTGAGGTAAATTAGCATGCCTCATACAGTCCGCACCTCACTAGCTGACCCTGATGAATTGCTGCTTTCTTGCAGACCCTCCGAAGCAAAGCTACTTCTTGAAGAAGCCATTACTACACTGCGGGCGGGCGCCTATGGCTCGTGTATAGCGAAGACCTGGCAAGCCGTGCTTATTGACGGTGTCTCCAAGATAAGAAAGCTAGCCGCTAGGGGCGAAGATAAAGCTCAAATATTCGTCAAGGACTTTGACAGTAATATCGAACTTCGCAGAACAGATGAGATAACAGCCGATAAAGCCATGATGGACTTGGAAAAGCGGCTCCTGGATGTGCTTTGTGGTGGGTACCAGCTTCTGAGCGGCTATGAGCGAATGGACCTCGAACGGCTCCGGCAGGATCGGAACAGATGCGAACACATTAGCTACCACGATCCCAAGAAGTTATTCACTCCGTCACCAGAATTGGCGCGATTGCATGTGCGCAATGCAGTAGAAGCAATACTCTCGCGCCCAGCTTTCCGGGGGCAAATTGCCGCTTCCAAATTGCTAGAGACGTTGAAAAACGAAGAGTTCCCAGCGCAGCCGATCGCTGCTCGCATGCATATCAGCCGACAAGATCTTCTTGAAATGGATGAAGAAGCTCTGGAGATTGTGGCGAGTGCCCTGTTTACGGACCTTTTCTCTGATGATATCGATGCGCTAGTTTCCCTTCAACGTATCTCGGCCCTCTCGGCAATAGAATTTCATGGCGGCAATCGGCTTCAACCCATCCTTGAGACCGCTGTACAGAGATTTACTGATGCAATAGATTCAGTCGATTTTGCCCGGATTCTCCTCTACACGAGGTTCATGCCGTGGATGTGGAGCAGGCTGCCGCAACGGACTCAGCACGACATTGAGGAGCATCTCCGATCTGTTTCCCTGCGCGATGAAACAGATCTCATGTGCTGGGCCACTGCTATGCAGATAGACCAGTTGATTCCCATTGCAATTAACCGGCTAAACGAAATTGAAATACCTTTACTTCTAGACTACCGTGCATTTATTGGAGAGCCTTTATTAATCGATGTGTTACTTCATCATCTAGAGGGGTCTGATTCTTTTATCCAGTCGCGTCGGATTTTTCGCCTGCTCCGCCACACCAAACCGTCAGAGTGGAATCGTTCACGTTTTGATGACCTAAGCTCAATAATCAGATCTAATGACCAAGTTAGTCGAGCCACAGGCTTATCCACATTGCTTTCTTGGCTATTTGAACGATGTTCCAGAGATGAAATTGGGTCAATCGATGAATGGTCGTCGCTGCTTACCGGTTTGCCTTTTGACGCCGACGAAATGACTACAGTAATCGAACAGGTCAATACATTTGCCGGAGTTAGCTCATGATTACCCTCAAGCCTTACTCAGCCTACAAGGACTCCGGCATCGAGTGGCTAGGCGAGCTGCCAGATCATTGGTCCAAACATCGTCTCGGAAAGATCCTGACTAGGAATGATAGTGGCGCGTGGGGCGACGACGGTTCAGAAGATGATGTCCCCGTCTTGCGTTCCACAGAACAAACTGTGAATGGCACTTGGCGGATCGTATCACCAGCGTTTCGATCGTTGAACGCTCGCGATTTTGCTAGAACTCGATTGATTGAAGGTGACTTAGTTGTCACTACTTCTAGTGGAAGTCCGGCTCACATCGGCAAGACAAGCGTTGTAACTAGTGCAATGGAAGGAAGAGGTTATTCGTTCTCCAATTTTATGCAACGTCTTCGCCCAAATCATCGACTTCTCTCCCAATTACTCTGGTACCTCCTCAACAATCCCATTGCACGCGATCAACTGGTGTACCTAAGCAGCACCACAACGGGTCTCGCCAATTTGAGTGGGCGAATTCTTGGCGCTGTCTCGATTCCGCTCCCACCCCTCGACGAGCAACGCGCTATCGCCGACTTCCTCGACAGCATGGACGCCCGAATCACCCGCTTCATCGACGCGCGGCGAAAGATGATCGCGTTGCTGGAGGAAAAGAAGCAGGCCCTTATCAATCAGGCGGTCACCCGTGGCCTCGATCCGGACGTTCCGCTGAAGGGATCCGGCGTCGACTGGCTGGGGGAGATTCCGGAGCATTGGGAGGTGCGCACGCTAAAGCACCTTACCTCTCACATCGTTGATTGCCTGCACGCAACTCCCGTCTATGAGCTAGACGGCGATTTTCCGGCGATCAGAACTTCGGACATCATTCCAGGAAAAGTGTTGTACAAGAGGGCGCGTCGAATTGCCTCGACCGAATACGAGCGCTGGACGGCCCGCCTTCGGCCTCGAAAAGGCGACATTCTATACAGTCGAGAAGGTGACTACGGGATTGCCGCACCGGTTCCTGCCAATGTCGAACTATGTATTTCTCAGCGAATGATGGTTTTTAGATCCATGAGGTGGATGAACAGCCAGTTCTTGATGTGGCAGCTCAACTCATCACACACGCTAGCGCAAGCGTCTATTGATGCAGACGGATCCACCGTTCCCCATGTGAACATCAGCACTATCCGCAATTACCAATTGGCAGTACCACCGATGGAAGAGCAACAAGATATCGCCGACCACATTGACCATGAGACCTCTCGCATTGACAAGCTCATCGACAGGCATCGGAGCGAGATCGAACTGATGCAGGAGTATCGGACGCGGCTCATCAGCGACGTTGTCACCGGGAAGTTGGACGTGCGCGGGGTGCAGTTGCCGCAGGTAGAGGCGGTTATCGGTGAGGAGATCGAGGCGGCGATTGAAGAAGAGAGAATCGATACACAGGAGGCACTTGAGCCATGACCTGGGCACCGTTTCGAGAGTCGTGTATCGAAGGCATTTCCAAGGTGCTTGCAGCCACGGATAATGCGTTCTCAAACAAGGATCTCGAACGGATAATGGATGCGATTGGCCTGAAGGAGACATCCGGGCAGAGCACAAAATGGAGGAAGGTCTATGGCTCTCTTCTAAATCATCAACGAAAAGCCAGGTCGGGCAATATCGTCGCTGCCTTCCTTGAGGAGTGTATGCGACCGTCGCGGCACCGCACCCAGCCTCATCTCTTCCACCGATTCCGCTCAGACTTGAATGAAACGCTGGCCTTCGAGGGGCTATCGATAGATGACTCTGGCTGCCTCGTACAAGGGGTGCAAGTAAAGACTCTCAGTGAAGCTGCAGAACGAGCTGATCGTGTGATCACGGAGCTTCGTCGGCGAGACGTCCATCCTCAAATCATGACGTATTGTGATCGGGAGTTACTTCAAAAGAATCTCTATCACGGGCTTCAGGAAGCTACCAAAAGCCTCTTTGAGCGGTTACGTCAGGCAACTCTTGAGACGAAGGATGGTGGTGAGTTGATAGATCTCCTGTTCTCAACCAATAAGGGTGCTCCGGTCATTGCCATTAATCAGTGCGAATCAGAATCAGATATCTCTGAACAGAAGGGCTTTGGGAATCTCCTACGAGGCGCGTATGGAGTTTGGAGGAACCCGACGGCGCATGAACTCCGTGCTACCTATGACCTTCAGGAGCAGGACGTGATTGACGCTCTTACAACTGTAAGCTTTCTGCATCGGCGGCTTGACACGGCTATCAATACAAATACAGGAGAGCAAGTGCCATGACCCCCACTAGCCTCAATGAAGCCAGCCTCGAGTTCCTGATCATGTCGGATCTCACCGGGGTTCCGGTGGAGAGGCTGCGTCAAGGGTCTGCGATAAATGACCTGCCCGCCGTCTATGATGCCGAGTGGATTCCCGGCCTGTCGCTCGATTTCGACCGCGCTCATGTCGTCGATACCCGCCAGCTCTTTATCTTCCTGCAGCGCACGCAGCCGAAGATCGTCGAGGAGTTAGGGATAGGCTCGTCGGGCGCGGCGCGAACGAATTTCCTGAACCGGCTCCAGGGTGAGGTCACCCGGCGTGGCGTGGTCGATGTCCTGCGCAACGGTATCAAGCACCTCATTCCGGAGACGATTCGACTTTACTTTCCGACACCCACCCCGGGCAATCCGACCGCCGCCCAACGCTATCGGGCCAATATCTTCAGCGTCACCCGCCAGCTCAGGTACAGCCTGGATGAGACGCAACGCTCGCTCGATCTCGCACTTTTCATTAACGGGCTACCTTTCGCCACCATGGAGCTGAAGAACGCCATCACGAACCAGACGGTTCAGGACGCCATCGTCCAGTACCGCCGTGATCGCAGCCCAAAGGAAAAGCTCTTCCAGTTTGGCGTTTGCGCCGTCCACTTCGCCGTAGACGACAGCGAGGTCTGGTTCACGACCAAACTGGATGACGCCAACACCCAGTTCCTGCCGTTCAACAAGGGGTACAATGACGGCGCAGGCAACCCGCCCAATCCCAACGGCATCAAGACCGATTACTTGTGGAAGGTCGTGCTTTCCCGCGACAACACTGCCAACCTGATCGAGAACTACATTCAGCTCGTGGAAGAGAAGCGGGACAACGGCCGGAAGTCTCGCAAACTCATCTTTCCGCGCTATCACCAGCTTGATGTCGTGGAAAAGTTGTTGGCCGATGCCACCCGCAATGGTGTGGGGCAGCGCTATCTCATCCAGCATTCTGCCGGTTCCGGCAAGAGCAACAGCATCGCCTGGCTGGCGCACCAGTTGATCGAGTTGAAGCAGGACAACAAACCCATCTTCGATACCGTGCTTATCGTCACCGATCGCCGGGCGCTGGATACCCAGCTCAGTGCGACGGTCAGGCAGATGGGAGCCAGCGGCTGGACCACCAAACGGGCAGAGAACTCCTCCGAGCTGGGCGAGCTGATCCGCAAGGGGCAACGCATCATCCTGACAACGGTGCAGAAGTTCGCCTATATCACCAACAGCATCGGCAACGATCATCGGGAACGTTCGTTCGGCATCATCATTGATGAGGCGCACAGCAGCCAGGGCGGTCGCGCCGCTGGTCAGCTGAACGCCACGCTCGCGAAGAAGCTGGAGATCGATCCTGATACCGAGGAGCTCTCGTTCGAGGATCAGTTGCTGATCCAGATGCGGGGGCGCAAGATGCTGGACAACGCCAGCTATTTCGCCTTCACCGCGACCCCAAAGAACAAGACGCTGGAGATGTTTGGGGAGCGGTACGACGACAACGGTCAGATAAAACGACGGCCCTTCCACACCTACACCATGAAGCAGGCGATCGACGAGAAATTCATCCTTGATGTGCTCCAGAACTACACGCCCTATCTCAGTTACTACCGCCTGATCAAGACGGTGGAGGACGATCCCGAGTTCGACCGCAAGCGAGCCAAACGCAAGCTGCACCACTATGTTGAATCGCACGAGGCGACGGTTCGTCAAAAGGCGGCAATTATCGTCGAGCACTTCCACGAGCATGTACTTAAGCCGCGCAAGATCGGGGGCGAGGCCCGGGCAATGGTTGTTACCGATAGCATCGCCCGTGCGATCGACTACTACACGGCCATCAATGCCGAGTTGGCCGAGCGCAGGAGCCCCTGCAAGGCTATCGCCGCGTTCTCTGTCGATCAGGAGATCGATGGCGAAAAGGTGACAGAGTCCAGTCTGAACGGCTTTCCCGGCAGCCAGATTCCCGATCGCTTCAGGGAAGATCCATATCGTTTTCTGGTGGTGGCGGACAAGTTCCAGACTGGCTACGACGAGCCGCTGCTCCACACGATGTACGTCGACAAGCGGTTGACGTCAGTTAAAGCCGTGCAGACGCTGTCGCGGTTGAACCGGGCCCATCCCGCGAAGAACGATACGTTCATCCTCGATTTCTTCAACACGCCGGACGACATCATTGACGCTTTCCAGCCGTTCTATCGCACCACCTTGCTCAGCGGCGTGACCGACCCGAATAAGTTGCACGACCTGAAGGCCATGCTGGACGGCAAGGGCGTCTATGCCTGGTCCGAGGTGACCGCGTTCGTCCAGCAATACCTCGCCGGTGCCAGCCGGGAGCAGCTCGATCCAGTGCTCGATCTCTGCCGGGATCGCTACGAAAGCGATGCCTTCGACAACGACGACCGCATCGAGTTCAAGGGGAATGCCAAGGCATTCGTTCGCTCGTACAACTTCCTCTCCTCGATCATCCCCTACAACAATACCGAATGGGAGCAGCTCTCCATCTTCCTGCGTTTCCTCACCCCGAAACTTCCGGCACCAGATGATCCGGACCTCGCCAAGGGCATTCTCGAAGCCATCGATATGGAGAGTTACCGGGTCGAGGCTCGGCAGACCATAGCGCTGACGTTGGAAGACGACGATGGTGAGATTGCACCATCGCCAACCGGGCAGGGCGGGTTCCAACCCGAGCCGGAACTGGATCGCCTGAGTTCCATTCTGGAATCGTTCAACGATATGTTTGCGGATGCAAACTTTTCCGATGAGGATCGCATCCAGGCGCTGGATAACATCCGTGGCCCGATCATGCAGATGCTGGCCGGAGATGACCTGCTGGAGGCCACCCTGCGGAACTCCGATACCCAGAACACGATGGTCCGGTTCCGCGATGTCTTCGAAAAAGCCCTTATCTCCAATATCAGCAATAATACAAAGATGTTCACGACCAAGCAGGATAATCCGAGCTTCGAGCAACAGCTCGAAAGCATGGTCTTTGAACTCTACAAAACACACATGCTGGGCGGAAAATCATAGTCTTGCACGTTCCCTACGGGCATGGACATCAACCCGAATGAACGCAGACGCTGTTTGTTTGCCCGATCGGCGCCTCTGGCGTCGATAATCGCGTTCTCGCAACCCGCCTCAACGGCCACCTCTCCTTGTAGGGGCGGTACCCGCCGCAGCGGTGTCCGCCCGGTCGATCTTCGATCGACTCTCTCGCCAACCCTCGTTCCGCATGGGCGATTTCCGCAGATGAGGGCGATGCCCGTCATCGCCCAATCGGCGCCGCAGGCGTCGATAATCTCCGCCGCATTCGCCCCTTTCCCTCGTCCAGGCGATTCCCGTCATCGCCTCCCATCGCTTCCATTCGTCCGGGCGATGCCTGTCATCGCCTTCGCCGCGTAGCAGCGGCTTCCGGTGGGTCAGAATCCCGTCTTCCGCTCCAATTTCACCCAAACATGGCGCACTTTGCCTTCCTCAATGCGTATATAGGGTAGAGGCATACGCACCCCACGCATGCCCACCTCCCGATTCCCACCGCAATCCCACACGAACGAGGACCACCCATGGACATCACCGAACTCAGCGACCTCATCTCCACCGGCTTCGCAAACGCCGCACTTGTTCGTCCAGGCGATGACGAGGATCGCCCAACCTCCCCCACCGCCACCCGTCTCACCGACATTCCCGCCGCACCCCTCACCTGGCTCTGGCCCGGCTGGATTCCCGCTGGCATGCTCACCATCCTCGGCGGTCACGTCGGCGACGGAAAATCGACCGTCATCGCGGCCATCGTTGCCGCCCTCACCACCGGCAAACCTCTCCCGGATGGCGCCATCGCCCCGCTCACCAACGTCCTCATCCTCAGCGCCGAGGACGATCCCGCCCGCGTCATCCGGCCCCGCCTCACCGCCAACCACGCCGATCTCGATCGCGTCTTCATCCTGGAAGGAGCCACCAGCGGCATCGATCTCCGCCGCGATGCCGGGTATCTCCGCACCGTTATCGAGACCCACAACATCCAGCTTCTCGTCATCGATCCCCTCGGCAGCTTCCTCCACAGTTCAGATCGCGCCAGCGAGGGCGCCATCCGTCAGGCTCTCCATCCCCTCATGGATGTCGTCGCCCACACCGGGGTCGCCGTTCTCGGGGTCATGCGCATCGGCAAAACCGGTCACGGCCGCTCTGCCCAGCGGCTCGTCGGTTCCTCCGCCGTTCCCGGCATCGCCCGCTCCGTCATCATGGTCGCCAACGCCCCGGCGGAAGAGGATGACCCCGCCGGACACGTTATCCTTGAGGTCGTCAAAAGCAACTACGCCCGGCCACCGCACCCCGTCGCCCTGCATCTCGCGGCGGACAGCACCGTCCACTGGCATGGCGCCGCCAGCACCGGGATCGACGATCTCGCCGCAACCACCACCGATCGCCGACTCACCAGTTCCGAGCGTGCCGATGCCGCCGAGTTCCTGCAGGAATATCTTCGTGAGAAAAGCGTCAACGCCGTCACCGTGCTCAAGCAGGCCAAAGACCTCGGCTTCTCCGAAATCACCATCCGCCGCGCCAAAAAGGATCTCGGCATCGTCTCATATCGGGATGCCGTCTTCCGGGGCTTCTGGATGTGGCGCCTACCCGACGCCGAAGGAAGCGGAGAAGGAGAAGAGGATATCGGGGAAGATGATCGCCAACCCGATGTGTAAATGATCATGATCGTGATCGTCTTGGGAGATGATACAGGGACGTACGGATGGCGATGCCCGTCATCGCCCCCGTCTGTGCGGGCGATGCCCGTTCCCGCGCTCATCATCGCCTACCCGCGTACGGGCGATGCCCGTCATCGCCCAATCGGCGCCGCAGGCGTCGATGATCTCCGCCTCATTCGCCTCCTTCCCTTGTCCAGGCGATGCCCGTCACCAGCCCGTCATCGCCCTAATCGATATGCCGCATCGGCGTCCGGAACAACAGCCACGGCACGTAACACAGCACCAAAATCCCGTTGATCGCCACTGCCCACTGCACCCCGATATGGTTCGCTAAATATCCCGCCAGCAATCCGCCCGCCGGTGACAACCCCCAGAACGTCGAATACACCGCCATCACCCGGCCACGGTAGGCATCGTCCACCCGCATCTGGATCAACGTATCGTTCATCGTGCTCGACAGCGCGTAGCTCATTCCCAGCACCACCATCAGCGGGAAGCTCAGCCATACCGAGGAGGAAAGTCCATACGCAATCAGCCCCACCGCGAAGATCGTGACCGCCGTCAGCACCATCTTTCCCCGACCGCTTCGTCGGCTCAAATGTGCCACCGCCAGCGTCCCGGTCAATGAGCCCACCCCGCCAATCGTCAGCATCAGCCCGAAACCCTGGCTCCCCAACCCCAGCACGTCAGCCGCAATCGCCGGAGCCATCGCCACATAGCTCATCCCGAGAATAATCGGCACCACATCCACCGAAAGCATCGCCCGCAGGTCATGATTCCGCCAGATATACCGGTAGCCGTCCATCAGCGCCGCCACCGGATGCTCTTTCGGTTTCGCCACCGTACTTTCCGTTGGCCGGAACGCCGCGATCGAGAACAGCACCAGCAGGAAAGGCAGCGCCGAAAGCGTCGTGATACCGAATGCCGCCCCCATCCCCAGCCAGGCGATCAGGAACCCGGCGATGGATGGCCCCACCACCCGCGCCCCGTTGAACGCCGCCGCATTCAGCGCCACCGCACTCGGCAACTCCCGCCGTTCGACCAGCGCCGGCACGATCGAGAGCCGCGCCGGCCAGTCGAACGTCATCGCGCACCCGACCACGATCGCGATCCCCAGCAGCCACTCATACGTCACCCGGTCCGTCACCACCAGCACCGTCAGTAGCGTCATCATCGAGATCAACGCCACCTGTACCAGCGTCAGCACCGTCCGCCGGTTCATCCGGTCGATCACCGCTCCCGCCACCGGACTCAGCAGCACCTGCGGAAACGACTGCGCGAAGCTGATCAGCCCCAGCTTAAACGGGTCGCCCGTAATGTCGTAGACGAGATACCCCATCGCCGTCACCCGGATCCAGTTGCCCGCCAGCGACATCGTCAGAACGGTCAAATACCGCGCAAACACCTTGTTCGCCAGCGCCGCAAACGCCCCGGTTGCGGTCTCTTCGCGTGTCAATGGGGAAGCACTCATCGCATCATCTCATCGTCACCAACTCACGTAGGAGCGATGGCAGGCATCGCCCCGCGTTCAACGTCACCAACCCACTGGCGATGCCCACAGCTGCGGCCGATCATCGCCCTGGCAATCCCGGATTGCCCACGCCGCGCAGCGGCGTCCTTTCCGTCTCAATCCACATGTCGCAATGGCGTCCCGAACCACAGGAAGGGCACATAGCACAACACCAGCATCCCATTAATCGCCACCGCCCATTGCACCCCGACGTAATGCGCCAGGAACCCGGCCAATAATCCACCGATTGGCGACAGCCCCCAGAACATCGAATACGTCGCCATCACCCGTCCCCGATACGCCTCATCCGTGTTGGTCTGCAGCAACGTATCGTTCATCGTGCCGTACGTCGCGTACACCAGCCCCAGCATCACGATCGTCGACAGCGACAGCCACAGGTTTCCCGAAAGCCCAAACACCACCAGGATCGCGCCAAACGCCGCCACCCCAATCACCACCAGCCGACCCCGGTTCCGCACCCCGGACAACACCGCCACCAGCAACGTCCCCGTCAACGACCCCACACCATTCGCGGTCAACAGGTAGCCCAGGCCTTCCGCCCCCATCCCCAGCACATCCCGCGCAATCGCCGGCGCCATCGTCGAGTAGCTCATTCCCAGCGCAATCGGAATGATGTCAACCGACAGCATCGCCCGGATATCGTGATTGCGCCAGATGTACCGATAGCCCTCCATCAACGACGACCACGCGCCTTCCGGCACGGCATCGACGCTGATCTGTGGCCGGATTGCCGCCATCCCCAGCAGGACCAGCGTGAATGGCAACGCCGCCACCGTCGTGAACCCGAAACAAAACGCCAGCCCCACCACCCCGATCAGCCACCCGCCAATCGTCGGCCCGATCACCCGGCTGCCATTGAACGCCGCCGCATTCAGCGCCACTGCGCTTTGCAACTGCTTGCGCTCCACCAACGATGGCACGATGGACAGGCGCGCCGGCCAGTCGAACGCCGTCGCGGTCCCCACCACAATCGCAATCACCAGGAGATGCCAGTACTCAACGACCCCCGTCGCCACGATCGCGGTCAGCAACGCCATCATCAGGATCGTCGTCGCCTGCACCGCCAGCAACACCTTCCGCCGGTCGATCCGGTCCAGGTATGCCCCGGCAATCGGCCCAAAGACCAGTTCCGGCACCGCCTGCGCAAAACTGATCACGCCGAGCTTAAGCGGATCCCCCGTCAGGTCATACACCAGATAGCCCATCGCCGTGATCCGCACCCAAGTCCCCGTCATCGAGACGACCAGTGCCGTCAGGTACCTGGCGAAAAAGGGATTCGTCAACGACGCGAATGCGCCCGAGCGAGTATCGCGTTCGGGCGGTGTTGGGGATGTCGTGGGCGGGGTAGGATCGTCGTTCACAGGTTTCCAGGCGTTCAAGTGATATCGCGAAAAGATGCCCGCCTGGACATCAGACAGGCATCCGTGATTGTCGCCGACAGCACGCGGTTTGTCTTGACCCGTCGCGAAGGTGACTCCTGCGGATAATCACGTAAGATGTTTCTATGTGATATCGCCATTGCCGGGGACGTCTCGTATCCCAGGGTCGCGGTCCTGTCTTTTCGGTGTGGGCGACGTTTCGGTGTATCCGAAGGAGATTCCATGAGTACGGGCGAGAGACATGTCGAAGGTTACATGCCGTTCAGGGGACACAAGGTCTGGTATCGGGTCGTTGGCGCGCAGCAAAACCCCGATCTTCACCCGCTGCTCTGCCTGCATGGTGGGCCGGGCACACCGCACGATTACATGGAACCGCTGGCGAGAATGGCCGAATCCGGGCGACAGGTCATCTTTTACGACCAGTTGGGATGCGGCCGTTCCGATCGCCCGGATAAGCCTGACCTGTGGACTATCGATACCTTTCTCGATGAGCTTCGGACCGTGCGCCAACATCTCGGTCTGGACCGGGTACACATGCTGGGGTCCTCGTGGGGCGGGATGTTGGCGATGGAATATGCGCTAACCCAACCGGACGGGTTGGCCAGCCTGATCCTGGCCGGTTCTCCCGCCAGTATCCCGCTCTGGATCGCCGAGGCAGATCGCTTGCGAGAGGATCTGCCAGCAGATATCCAGGCACTGTTGCGCCATCATGAGGCGGCAGGAACCACGGATGCTCCGGAATATCAGGACGCCATGATGGTGTTTTACCGGAAACATGTCTGCCGCCTTGACCCGTGGCCCGACTACGTTTCGCGTGCATTCGACACGATGGGGCTGCAGGTCTACACAACCATGTACGGCCCGAGTGAATTCCACGCAACGGGAACGCTCAAGGACTGGGACATCACGCATCGCCTGCCGGAGATCCCTACCCCAACGCTCATCACGTCAGGCCGGTACGATGAAGCGACGCCAACCGTCGTCGGCGCCGTCAACGATGGCATCCCCAATTCGGAATGGGTGCTCTTTGAGCAGAGTTCCCACATGCCGTTTGTGGAAGAACCCAACACCTATATCCAGGTGTTGGGCGAGTTCCTCACCCGAATTGAGCACTCAAGCCAGGGGTGAACTGGCCTGACTAAAACCCGAGGACGCTGCAGCCGGCCCGCCGAACTTCGGTAGCGCCCTGATAAAGACCGCTCTCCGGGGAACGCATGATGAGTTGTACCGCTCCGGCTACATCCCAGGGGCCAACGACATCCAGATGATGTCCGAGCGAGGTCAGCGCTTGCGCGGTTTCAGATCCGATACGTGATTCAGTCCGGATCGTGGGATTTCCGAGGGAGAGTTGCTCTCCGATGGTAAAGCGGGGAGCTTCCACGGCTTCCTGGACATTCATGCCAAACTCCAGGATATTCACCAGCATCTGGAGATTGGTCTGTACCTGCCAGTGCGCACCGGGCGTCCCCCCAACCAGCACCGGCTCACCATCCTTGTGCACCAGATAGCAATTAAGTGTGTGCAGGGGGCGTTTCCCTGGTGCGAGGCAGTTGGGTGAGTTTGCATTCAGGTTGAAGCATTGAAGCCGGCTATTCATCAGGACTCCCGATGCTCCCATGACAACCCCTGAACCAGCGAACAGGCTGTGGATATAGGAGACCATCGAACCGGATTCATCGGCAACACACATGAAGGTGGTGTCGGGGTGGGATGCATCAGGAGCCTCCCGGTACTGCGCGCGCTCCATCGAGATTCTCGCGGCTTGTTTCTCTGCGTACCTTTCGGAAAGGAGGTGCTCGACCGGAATATCGACATATGCGGGATCGCCCAGATAGTGCGCCTGGTCTTCGAAGGCCAGCTTGAGTGCTTCAATCTCCAGATGGAGGACTTCTGCGGAGCCGGGTCCATATTGCTGGAGATCGAATTGCTTCAGGATGTTCAGGGCCATCAATACGAGAATCCCCTGAGAGACAGGTGGCTGCTCGAAGACCGTAAATCCCCGATAGTCGATCGAGAGTGGAGACCGGATATCAGTTTCATGCCTGGCGAAATCGTCGATCGAGAACAATCCACCGTTCTGCTGCGAGTAGTCAACGATCTCCCGCGCCAGAGATCCCCGGTAAAAATCCTCGATCCCATCCCTGGCGACACGCCGGAACGTGTCTGCGAGCCTGGGTTGGCGGAAGGTATCTCCGATGGCTGGTACCTCGCCGTTCGGGACAAATACTGACGCACTATCCGGGAACTTTTGATAGGTGGGGGCATCCAGGGTAAGCATTTGGTGAATACGAGCGGAAACGGGATCTCCGGTGTCCGCATAATGAATGGCCGGGGCAAGGAGTTCCGCCAGGGACATGGTTCCGTGGTGTTCGAGTGCATATTGCCAGCATGCAAGGGTGCCGGGAACGGTAGCTGTGAGTAGGCCATCTTCCGGGATGACACCAATCTCGAGATATCGCTCCAGTGTGGCCGCCTCCGGTGCGGCTCCGCTGCCATTGAGTGCGACAACACGGTTCTGCTTCGCATCGTGGAAGAGCATGAAGCTATCCCCACCAAGATGCCCGTTGCGTGGCTCGACGACCATGAGGACCGCCGCCGCAGCTACTGCCGCATCGACCGCATTGCCGCCATGGCGCATGATGTCGATCGCTGTTTCACTGACGAATTGATGCACGGATGCGGCCATGCCACGAAAGCCCATTGCCATATCACGAGGAGGGCCTGTTTGCCCTTGTACATCACTCTGCAATTCGCTCGTCATTACATGATCTCGGGAGAGCCCCATTGTCCTGGCCTTTCTACACGGTATTCGTTAAACAACCGGTGTTCAAACTCGGAGTAGTCAGAATTTAGTGTCGCGTCGATGAGCCACAAACGATTGGGGCCCCAATGGTCTAACGGCGTGATCCGCGTCATCACTCTCCAATTCTGCTCGGCTACCGTAACCTGGGGTCGAGTGCATCCCGTATGGCATCTCCCAGGAAATTGAATGCAAGAACGGTCAGGAAGATTGCAACGCCGGGCATCATCGCCAGCCATGGCGACATTTGAAGGTAGCCCCGGGCAGTATTCAACATCGCGCCCCAACTGGGCGTGGGTGGTTGGATACCGAGACCGAGAAAGCTGAGACTGGCCTCGGCGAGAATGGCGGCCGGAATGGTGATTGAAGCCTGCACGATGATGGGTGCCATCGTGTTGGGCAGGATGTGCTTGATCACGATTCGCTGATGATTGGCACCCAGGGCACGGGCTGCTTCCACATATTCGAGGTTGCGAAGTGAGAGGACTTGTCCGCGAACGAGCCTGGCAAATGCTGGTATACCGGCGAAACCGATAGCAATCATGGCGTTGTTGAGGCTGGGTCCCAGCATGGCGGTGACCGCCAGGGCAAGAACAATCGTCGGGAATGCCAGCAGCCCATCCATGCATTGCATGATGATGGTATCGACCCACCGTCGACCGTAACCCGAGATGAGGCCGAGCGTGGAGCCAATGAACAAGGAGATACCCACCGCAATGACACCGACCATGAGCGAAACCCGCGATCCGTAGATGACGCGGCTCAAGGTGTCCCGACCGAGTTCATCCGTGCCCAGCCAATGGGATGTGGAGGGCCCTTGCAACAGCGATACGATATCCTGCTTTTTCGGGTCGTATGGGGCGAGCAGCGGGGCGAAGATGGCCGCTATCAGGATCAGGGTGATAATGCTCCCTCCGATAACGGCAAATTTCGAGCGCATGAAGAGTCTGGATACCATCATGAGGCGAACCTTTATCGGCGCCTCCGCTCCTTGTTGCGCAAGGAGTACATTCGATTGATGGATATCAGGTGGGGTAGACAACGAGGCTCCCTTTTACTGACATGATGATGCTAAAGCGGATCGCATGGGGGTGACCACCTGAACCGGGGTTTCCCCACTTTAGCCGTCGATTGAAAGCACGAGCGGTTTCACCTACCGTGAAAGACGCTCTAGTACGAGATTCTCGGATCCAGCCGGGCGTAGATGAAGTCGGTCACCAGGCTGCTCAGGATGCGCATCAGAGCCAGGAAAAGAATCACACCCTGGATGATCGGGAAATCACGGGCGAAGATACTGTCCACAACAAGCCGGCCTATTCCCGGGAGTGCAAAAATCGTTTCGGTGAGAATAGCCCCGCCAAGCACAGCAC
>Ga0182747_1001775_pt1 | contig 16089 bp, 24 predicted proteins | sample eDN3rd30CBELigBY_FD_128526 | JGI IMG/M metagenome (GOLD analysis project Ga0182747, IMG submission 128526) | Enriched backyard soil microbial communities from Emeryville, California, USA - eDNA 3rd pass 30_C BE-Lig BY (version 2) (version 2) | ecosystem: Environmental > Terrestrial > Soil >...
ATTCGCCCAGTTCTGCCAATGGCTCGCCAACCACGCCGGTAAACCGAGCACCTTTTTGATCGCCGTGGTACTGATTGCCATGTGGGCTGCATCCGGGCCCTGGTTTCACTACAACGATACCTGGCAACTCATCGTCAACACGTCGACCACCATCATCACTTTCTTGATGGTTTTCCTGATCCAGAACACCCAGAACCGGGACAACGACATCATTCACGTGAAGCTCGACGAACTCATCCGCGCTACAAAATCTGCAGAGCAATCGGTAATGGCTCTCGAAGCGCTCGATAACCGGGAAATCCATAAACTTCGCAAGGAATACCAGGCGATGGGCAGCGAATGTGATCCCCACCATCAGGCGCCTGCTGAGCATCAGACGGACGATGTTGCTCGGGATAACCTGCAGCGCTAGAGACCTTGTTGGTCGAACGGCAGGAGAGTTGAAGGTACATTTGCAGGGTGAAGCGCCTGGCCAATAGCTTGAGCGAGCTCGTCTATCGACCACGGTTTGAAGAGGTAGGTAACGGGTGGTGTGACCTGAGAAGCATCAAGCTGGTAGCCCGAGGTCAGAATGGCGGGTAGTCCAGGCCACCTTTCGTGTGCCATGGAGATGAACTCCATACCTTTGATGCTTCCCGGAACACCGTGGTCGACAACGATCAACGAGCAGTCGCTCTTGAGTCCCATCAAGTGAATCAAGGCATCTTCTGAGTTATCGAAGGCATCGCAGGTGGCGCCCAACTCGGTCAGGATGTCCACAAGCAGGGTCTGAAGCGTTGGATCGTCTTCTACCACAATGACCATCTTACCTGACAACGACAAACCCTCGATGTCGAGCTTCATCACCTTCTCCAGTCCATGGTTAGATTTTCGAGTCTTTCACTCATCCGGACATGCGTCGATGGGGGCTAAAGGCCACCCATGCTCAATGGCCTTCCAACGTCGTCAAATGAGCCAAGCCTTCACGCATGAAAATCTCCACGGTCTTTGGGCCTACGCCCTCGAAACTCAGTAGCCAGCGCTTAAATCCCTCAGCATTTGATGCTTCCTGCAGGGCCTCAAGTTGGGCAACCAGTTCCACTTCTACCTTGTTGCCAAGATCATGCAGTCGTCGGGCAGTGGATTCATCGTATCGCGCATAGCCGGACTGGCCGAGGAGCCTGACCAGTACCGAATGAGAAGTCTCGGCAAGCTTAAGCGGCGTATCCAGACCCTGCTGATCGACAATAATCCGGTACGCCTCCACTGCTACGGTGGAGCGGATGCGCTTTCCCATGAGAAAACTGGCCAGCAACCATCTGAACACGCCAAGGGCATCCGTGACCTCAATGCCGAGGTCACAAGCAGTTATAGTCTTCAACCTTTACTACGGCGCGGATCAGCAGATCGTGGGTAGGTGCGTTCCTCTTCGATAGTGCCATCCGCTTTATGGATCTTCACCGACGCCGTCTTGCCATCAAAGAAATCCGCAAGGGCGCTGACCAGCTCATGCTTCGTCGCCGCTCGTTTGGATGCGCGTTCAGCACCGGCTTTCTTCAATTCCCATCCTGCTGATGTCGGGCTGAGGTGGTAGTTGTCCATCGTGTGCTCCTCTTGGCTAAATGGATTCGCCGTCATCTTGGATGTCTTCCTCTGCCTCGGCTGCCTCCGTGGCATCAGCGTCATTCAAAGGTGGCGACGTTGGCTTTTGGGGATCATTGATGAAGGGCAGATCGCTTGGCCCTTTTTCTTCGGAACCTTCGGTTCTCGGCTGCATGGCAATACCTCAAAGCAGATGGTCGGGCGCTGGGCTTCAAGTACCTTCAGCAACGCCCGAGAACTTTTTGACGTCGATAGGTGGCGCTACGAATTCAGGGCCATCGCCGGCGAGCCGCCACGTCACCTTAGCGATACCGTAGCGCTCAGCCATCGGTCGACTGACCAGCTTGATTTTCTGCTGGCTGAATCTTGGGATGATGCCAACGCCGGCATCGCAACTGGCCCAGTGCCAAGCCACGGCGTTGTCCATTTTTTCCAAGCGGATGATGAACGTCCGATGGTCACCGTGCAGGTCATACTCGATTACGTACAATTGAAGTGCTGGCACAAGATCCGCTCCCTAGTTCATACGCTATTGAGCGACTCCTGGAAGAGATAATTCCATCGGATTGGCAGGACGATGTGCAGCCAATCCATGCCACGGGCTGTCAGGCGAGTTGGATGTACACCGAGTAGCTACCCAGGAGCACCCAGAACACCAGAAAGATCCACGGTGTGCGCAGCGAAAAAAGCAGTGATTTCCGATGCCCTGCACGCGAGGTTTCCGCCTCACAGAACAGCGGCGACTCGTCGTAAGCCAACCCCATCAACGGCTCGCTGCGCAGCAGATGGCTCTGCTTGAGCTGCCAGTGATCGATGATGTTGTACGCCGCCCGGATGCCAGGCCAGGCGTTGAGCGAGCTCAGTACCCCGAGCAAGGCAAGGAACGCGGGCACGATCAGGGTGAACATCTCGCCCCATCCTTGATTGAGGTTTCCCATGGAGGAGACGAAGGCGATGACCAGGAATGACTGCGCCGCCAAGTAGGCATCCGTGCGGTTGGACAGGATGCTGGTTTCGTACTGGATCTCACGCCGGTAAAAATCCAGACGCTCCTTGGGAGAGCCAAACATCCTGGCATTGTGCTCGCTGATTTCGTGCTCAGGGGTCGTTGGGGTAATGATTCGAGGCACTGGCTGCTCCGGAAATTAGGCTCCGAGCTACGAGATGAGCCTGGAGCTGAGTTCGGTAGAACAGTCAATGGGGCATGGAATTCAATTGGATTAATAGCGCACACCGCTCATCGTACCAACCGCAGATAGAAATCAACACGTCGAGGCCAAGTCTTTCGAACCGGTATGAACGCTCTCAACTGCAGGAGCTTCTACCATGCGCGACTTCCCTACCCCGCCCTTCCCTTCGCAGCCTCAAAATGTCCCCGGCTCACAGCGCAAGATGGAGCCCTACCCGGATTGTGGTGAGCAGTCGTATACCGGCCACAATCGACTCGAAGGCAAGATCGCACTCATCACCGGAGCAGACAGCGGTATCGGGCGGGCAGTAGCGATTGCCTATGCCCGTGAAGGTGCCGACGTCGCCATCGCTCGGGGCAACCGGTGGAGGTCGCGCCGATCTACGTGCTGCTGGGCTCCGACGAGGCCAGTTACATCAGTGGCTCACGTTACGCAGTGACTGGCGGCAAACCGATCCTTTAGCGGAAAGAGGCTCGCCGTGCTGGCAGGCCTCCTTTTGCGTGGCATTTTCAGTGTTTGTGCCGATCGTGATCACGGGCCGTTTTTTGCGCTGTCGAGTCATGTGATGTACCGGTGGATCCATCCGGACGATGAGCATCGTTGTCTCGCTCCTCTTCCCCATGCGGCCTCGTCTGCGCACCTTCTTTTTGCCTATCGCTCACTTTCTTCATGTTGCTCTCCTGCCATTGCCTTTGAACTACGGAAGCCGAAGCACGGGCAAAGTTCATGTCACATTCACTTCTCGAGATAGTCGGGCAATAGATGCGATGAACCAAATACCCCAGGATCGCGTCCACCGCTAAACAAGCGAGTCGACACTGGAATGGCAAACGACCCTGTACTGGCCGCCCTCGGCTATCTCAAAAACAACAAACTGATTTTGACCACAGCAGAATCGTGCACTGCGGGCTGCCTTGTGGCTTTGTTGGCGGCGGTACCGGGTACCGGAGAGGTGCTGGAAAGCGCCTACGTCGTCTACTCACCCAGCGCCAAGAAACGCCTGCTGGGCGTCAGCGCCGAAACCATCGAACGATACGGCTTGACCAGCGAAGCAGTGGCCTGGGAAATGGCCTTGGGCGCCTTGCGAGACAGCGATGCCAATGTGGTGATCGCCACCACCGGGGTAGCCGGCCCGGCGCCCGAATCCGGGGTACCACCGGGGACGATGTGCTTTGCGTGGGCTTTCGCCGGCGATCCAATTGCCGTTTTCACGCGCACTCAACGCTTCTTCGGCGAGCGGCCTGAAGTCATGCACCAAGGCGCCCTATTCGGGTTGACCCGGATTGCCCACTATCACCAGCGCTGGTTACGCGGCGAGCGCGCCTGAGGGCTGTCATCATGTCGGAAGATGAACTGGTATCCAGGCGTCACCCTGTTCAAGAAGACATGCCGATGCAGCAGCGTGTTTGGCGCTTCGAGCGCGTGGGGTGGTACGTGCTCGTGGCCATCGTATTGCTTGCCTTGGCAGGCCTGTTCGGTAATGGACCGTTGAGCAATGCCGAGGTAGTGAGCCAGGATGGCCGGGTACGGGTTGAGTACCAGCGCCTCAGCCGAAGCGGCACGACAGACAGTCTTTTCATCACCGTTCAGGGTATCCCTGGTCAACCGGTGGAGGTGCAACTCGAGGGATCGTTGCTCCGGGACGCCAGTATTGAGACGTTGCAACCGGAGCCACAACAGTCGATGTCGCATGGCCAGGCCATGCTGTTCCAATTGGGTACTAAGCAAGAGGGGGTGGCCACCTTGTACTTGACCCTTCGAAGTGAGCACGTGGGGACGCTGGAGGGCAGCGTCAGGGCTGGCCCTGAAAGCGCCGTTCACTTCTCCACATTCCTTTACCCCTAGGAGTGCGTCATGGATTCGATCCTCCGCGCAGCCGGGATGTACGTCGCCCTCATGTTGCTATTTCGCGTAGCCGGGCGGCGCTCGCTGGCCGACCTGACCACCTTTGACTTCGTCTTGCTGCTGATCATCGGGGAGGCCACCCAGCAGGCGCTTCTGGGCGAGGACTTTTCGTTCACCAATGCCATGCTGGTGATTGCCACGCTGATCGTTCTGGACGTCGGCCTTTCGCTCGCGAAGCTCAACTCCAAGCCCTTGGCCAGGTTTCTGGATGGGCACGCTACCCTGGTTGTCGAGAATGGGCGCTTTCTGCATCACCGCATGCGTCGGGCACGCCTCACGGAGGACGATATCCTTGAGTCAGCGCGGGACAGCCAAGGCATCGAGAACATTGAGCAGGTCAAGTTCGCCATCGTCGAACGCAATGGAAAGATTTCGATCATTCCTGCCAAGTGAGGCCGTTTGGCAACAGTAAAGCTACGACTACCGCTTCGCATACACACGCGATGATGCCAGCCATCGTAAGCATTGAACCGTGTCACTCTGCGCGTACTCAACCACGAGCAAGTCCCTAACCCAATCCGTGATGAGGTAACGCCAATGAACGCTATCGACTTACTGATTCAAGACCACAAGCTGGTGAAAAAGCTGCTCGAAGAACTGTCGACCACCACCGAGCGCGCAGTGAAGAAACGGGCCGAGTTACTCCACAGGATCGAGCAGGAGTTGCAGATCCACACCACGCTCGAGGAAGAAATACTCTACCCGGCCATCAAGCAAGCGGGTGGCAAGGAAGAAGCGAAGATGTACTACGAGGCCAAGGAAGAACACCGGACTGTCGATTCCCTCGTCCTACCCGACCTCCTGCATACCGAAACCGGCACCGTCGAATTCGCCGGGCGGGTCAAGGTCATGAAAGAGTTGTTGGAGCATCACATCGAGGAAGAGGAAGGCGAGCTCTTCCCCACCGCGAAGAAGCTGCTCAGCAAGGACACCCTCGAAGAGCTTGGGCAAACCATGGAAATGCAGAAAAAGATGCTCAAGGGCGAGCAGCGAGCAGCTTAGTCAAACGATCACCTGCCAGCGCTCAGGACGCTGGCAGGTGATCAGCTTCAGATACCCCATCATCAGTCGGAAGGTTTCATGGAATATTGGATTGGGTTACTTGAATGGCCTGCGATGTTGATGACCGTGCTGGCAGCTTGGTGCATCGGTTCGCGCCGTCCGGGGCGGAGGAAGGCAGGTTTCTGCTGTTTTATTGCAAGCAACGTTTTGTGGGCCGTCTGGGGCTGGCAAGCAGAAGCCTGGGCATTGATCATCCTGCAATTCTGCCTCTGTGGCATGAATCTGCGAGGGTGGCGAAAAAATACACAACTAGAAGTTACGGCGTGACCATGCTCATGCCATTGGCAGGGATATGCGGAATGTGGTGCCTGAGGACGTGTTGGATTCCACGTCGATCGCTCCCCATGCCGCGCCACGATCTCGCCTACAATGAACAGGCCAAAGACGCCTGTGCTGCCCACACGTTCCAGGGAACAGCCGCGCTGCCAGCTAGCGTTGCTGGCGGCGCCCGCCCAACTGGATCCAGACCGGCGCATGATCACTGGCCTTGGCTTCGTTGCGCACCCAGGCATCCACGCCCGCCCGCTTCAAATAAGGGCTCAGACCAGGGTTGAGCAGCAGGTGATCGATACGAAGCCCGGCATTACGCGCCCAGTGATTGCGAAAATAGTCCCAGAACGAGTAGATGCGCTGCTCGGGATACAGGTGACGAACAGCATCGACCCAGCCCTGCGCCAGCAACTGTTGGAAATACGCCCGCGATTCAGGTTGCAGCAGCGCGTCCTTGAGCCATGAGCGCGGGTTATAGATGTCCAGATCGGTGGGTACAACATTGAAATCGCCCGCCAACACCGCAGGATGGCTGCTGCCATGCAGTGTTTGGGCATGCTTGATCAGGCACTCGAACCAGCGCAGTTTGTAATCGAACTTAGGGCCGGGTTGCGGGTTGCCATTGGGCAGGTAAAGGCAGCCCACCAGGACGCCGTGCGCCGCAGCTTCCAGATAGCGGCTCTGCTGATCGTCATGCATGCCGGGCAGCCCGCGGCGTACCTCCAGCGGCTCGTTATCACGCGCCAGGATAGCCACACCGTTCCATGAGGGTTGCCCCTGGTAAAGGCAACCATAACCTGCCGCTTCGATGGCCTGGCGAGGAAACTGCTGATCGGCCGCCTTTAGTTCCTGCAAGCAGGCAATGTCCGGCTGCTCCCGCTCCAGCCAGGCCAACAGCGCGGGCAGGCGGCTGCGGATGCCATTGATATTGAAGGTGGCGATCTTCAGCGCTTTCATGCGTCAGGGTCGCTCACGTGAGCCTGTACGGCATCTTCCAGTGCCCGGATATGTGCCTCATCGGCCAGTGCCTTCAGCGTCAACCAGTCATCCCAGTCAATGACGCCATCGTCCCGCAGCGCCTCGGCGGTGCGAACCAGTTCATGGTGGTAGGCATCCGGCGATTCGCGCCGGTAGCTGATGTCGTCGTACTGCGCGTACCAGGCTTCAAGTTCAGGAATGCTGCGTTCGATCCTCATGACGGCCGCCTCGTTCTATCCCTGCTAGTGAGAGCCCAAGCGCAGCGCAATGTTCAACCGCAACGGTCAGTCGGTCAGCAACCCTACCGCTGAAGTAGTGCATTGGAACTTCTCACCCCGTCCGAGACGTCCCACATCCACACCTGGCGAAAACGGAGATTGAACGATGAATGCAAAACTGAGTGGCAAGCGCGTAGCCTTCCTGGTCACCGATGGCTTCGAACAAGTGGAGTTGACCGGACCTCGTGAAGCCTTGCAGAAAAACGGGGCCGTGGTCGACATTCTGAGTGACAAGGAAGGTACTGTCCGCGGCTGGAACCATGACAAACCGGCCGACGAATTTGCGGTGGACGCGACATTCGAAAGCGCCCACCTCGACCTTTACGATGCCATCGTGCTACCGGGCGGGGTACAGAATTCCGACACCATCCGCCTGATGCCTGGCGCCCAGAAACTGGTCAAAAGCCACAACTCGGCCAGCAAGCCGCTGGCGGTAATCTGCCACGGCGTCTGGCTGCTGGTATCGAGTGGATTGGCCAAGGGCAAACGGATGACCAGCTTCAAGACGTTGCAGGATGATATCCGCAATGCAGGTGGCCACTGGGTAGATGAAGAGGTAGTGGTGGACGGCAATCTAATCAGCAGCCGCAAGCCGGATGATATCCCCGCCTTCAACGAGCAGTTGATCAGAGCCCTTGCTGGTTGACTTGCTGACCGTGAGCTAGCAAATACCTCAACCTCCTCTTCTGCTCAGGCAAGCGTTCACGGTAGGCAAGCTCACGGTTTCTTTTCCACGTCCCTGGGCGCTTTCGCTGGGCCTTGGGGGTCCACTTGAGGGTCGTCCAGGTCGGGAGAGTCCGGGTCGAACCCCAGGTCCTGATCAGTCGCTGCATGATCGGAAGAATGAGGGCCTTTCTGCTGCTGATCGTCGGGTTTGTTCATTTTGTGGTCTCCGAAGTGTGATGTGTTCACCGTCACGGTCTTGCCCCTTTCTGAACAGGCTGTTCATGAAATACCTCGGTGAAACACTGGCATCCGGTGGAGGATTGCAACACCGGTAAAGTTCCTTTTTGCATGCCATCCACTCGTCAATCCTGCTGAACAATCTGGTCCTGCTGCCTGTCGCTACTATTAAGTACAGGAGCACGGGGGCTAGGGTGAGCGAGATCCGCATTGGAATTTCCGGTTGGCGCTATGGCCCATGACGCAAGGCAACGGCGGTACTGCAGTGCCGGGTAATGCGCGCCTGCGCCACGCCATGGAAATCCGCCACCCCAGCTTCCTCTGCGACACCTTCATCAACCTGCTACGCAGGCACAAGGTTGCCCTGGTGGTCGCCGACAGCGCCGGCAAATGGCCCCTATGTCGAAGAGGTCACGCCGATTTCGTGTACCTGCGCCTGCATGGCGATGTCGAACTTGTACAGCAGCGGCTATTCGGCCAGGGCGCCGCGCCGCTGACGCCTGCGCATCCAAGCCTGGCTGCGGGCAGTCAGCCTGAGGATGCTCAGCGTTGGTGCTCCGTGCCCGGCGCGCCTCCCATGACGTGTACTGCTACTTCGACAATGACCAGAAAGTGCATGCCCCTACGATGCCCGCCGCCTGCTGGGCAAGTCTGAACGGTACCCGTGAATCGTTCTGATTCCGACATAGCGGATGAGCGGTGCCCAAAAACGCCTGTTGCGCCCTCACGGTAGCCGCTTATTCAAGAAAAACTAAACCTTCACCTGCTCCCACGGCTCAACCGAGTGCGACATAGAGGTCGCAGCCACCAAGCGAAGGAGTGACAGATGAACAAACCATTCTTGAAAATCGCCGGGGTAACCCTGTTGATGGGCCTGGCTTCGCTGCAGGTACAGGCAGCATCTTCGGACGATTTCGTCGATGCGGCCACTGAAGCCGGTATCGCCGAAGTGGTCACCGGCAACCTGGCGCAGGAAAAGACCCAGAGCGCAGACATCAAGCAATTCGCTCAGCAAATGGTCACAGACCATACCAAAGCCAACCAGGAACTCGGTGATATCGCCCGCAAGCTGGACATCAGTGTGCCCGACGAAGCGGCGCTGACCGACAAGGTCAAGAAGATGATCCTCGAATGGCGCGAGGAGTCGTTCGACCGGTCATACGTCAATAACCAGGTCGACGCGCACGAAAAGGCCGTGGAACTGTTCAAGAAAGAGGCCGCCTCCTCCGACAAGCCGGAGCTGAAGGCCTTCGCCAGCGACAAGCTGCCGACGCTGCAACACCATCTGGAGCAGGCCAAGGCGCTGCAAGCCACCCACGGCAAGTAACCCACACGTCACCGCGCAAACCCAGGGGCCGCCTTGCGGCCCTGCCTTGAGCCATCTGGAGGTGGGCTCCCCATGAATGATCGAATCATCGAACTGTTAACCGACTCCACATTCTTCGGCATTTCCATCCTCAACCTGTTGGTAGCGCTGTGCGTCGCCGTGCTGACGTTCGTGATTGCCAGAGCTGTCATCGGCCTGTTGATGCGCCGGGTGCAGCGCTGGTCCGAACATGACGGGGCGATGAGTCAGGTGCTGGCCAAGGTACTGGCTGGTACCAGCAACAGCCTGCTGCTGCTCGCTTCGCTGCTGGTCGGTTTGAGCATGCTGGACCTGCCCGAGCGCTGGTTGGGCCGGGTCAGTAGCTTGTGGTTCGTGGTCGCCGCCTTGCAAATCGGCCTATGGGTCAATCGCGCCATCGCGCTGGGCCTGACCCGCTACTTCAGCCGACACAGCGCCGACGGCCTGTATCAAGGCAGTGCATTGGCCACGCTTTCGGCCTGGGGCGCACGGGTGCTGCTGTGGTCGGTAGTGTTGCTGGCCATGCTGTCCAATCTCGGCGTCAATATCACCGCCTTCGTGGCCAGCCTGGGTGTGGGCGGGATTGCCGTCGCCCTGGCCGTGCAAAACATTCTGGGTGACCTGTTCGCCTCATTGTCGATTGCCGTCGATAAACCCTTCGAAGTCGGCGATTTCATCGTCATCGGCCCACTGGCCGGCACCGTGGAACATGTTGGGCTGAAGACTACACGCATCCGCAGCCTGGGCGGTGAGCAGATCGTCATGGCCAATGCCAGCATGATCAGCAGCACCATCCAGAACTACAAGCGCTTGCAGGAACGACGCATCGTGTTCGAGTTCGGCTTGTCGTACGACACGCCCACCGAGGCGGTGAAACAGGCGCCCGCCATCGTCGAAGAGGCGATCAAGGCCCAGCAGCAAGTGCGTTTCGATCGCGCTCACTTGCGCGGCTTTGGCAAAGAGGCGCTGGAGTTCGAATGCGTCTATATCGTGAGAGACCCTGGCTACAACCTCTACATGGATATTCAACAGGCCATCAACTTTCACCTGCTCGAACGCTTCAACCGAATCGGCGCCAAATTTGCCGTGCCAGTGCGTGCCATCAAAGTTACGGCGCTGCCGCAACCCCTCGTTCAGCCTCAGGCACTGTGACGGCGCGTCGCACTTTGGCCCATGTCGGCCGGCTGGGCGTTTACCCCGATGCCGTCACCACCGATGTACCCACGGCCAGGCTGCGCCAGTTCTTCGTTAAGGAGGACCAGCATTACCGCGTGCGCAAGGACATTCGCGAAAAGGTGCTGCTTGCCCGGCACAACCTGTTGTCCGATCCACCATTCTCCCAGTTGGACCTGGTGGTATGCCGTAACCTGCTCATCTACCTGGACCGGGAAATGCAGCGGGAAATATTGCGGCTGTTCCACTTCGCTCTGCGCAAAGGGGGTTACCGATTCCTGGGCAGTTCGGAATCAGCGGACGTGGCGGCTGACCTGTTCATTGCCGTGGACAAGCGCCATCGCATTTTCCGCGCTCGCGAGATGGAGCCGGCGCGTCGCCCGGGGCGCCTGCTGACGCCCGATACTCAGGCGGCGCGTGCCAAGCCCAAGCCCTTGCGCAAGCTGTCGTATGCTGAAATCCATCACCGTGCATTGTCCAGACGCACACCGCCCAGCCTGATCGTCGATGGTGATGGCAACATCTTGCACATGAGTGATGGCGTCGGCCGCTTCTCCGCCATGCCGGTGGCGAAGTCAGCCCCAGCCTGCTGAGCCTGGTACTTGCGCCGCTACGGCCTACCCTGCGCAGCACCTTGTTGCAGGCTCAGAACACCGGTCAACCGGTCAGCTCGGGCGCAGTGATCACTACCATCGACGATCAGCACGTCGAAGTCCAGGTCGAGGTCCAGCCCCACCAGGACGACCCCAGTGGCAGCGAATGCCTGCCGGTGGTTTTCCAGGTTCGCCGAAGCCGATCCCCACAGCCCGCCTGCTATCCGGCAAACCGACGGCATGGTGTTGAACACCTTTCCATAGACAGGTACCGGCCTGATGAGGTTCTCTGCCGGTGCGGCGTTCTTCACAGGCTCGCGTTTCTTCGATCTCGATGGATGGCAGCGTTTTCCGAGGACGGTTAAAGCGTATGACTGTGAGTACTACAAGGCTGCTGCATCGGACTGCCTGGTAGGTAGGACACAAGCTGCCTGGGCTGACTTTGACAGTTGTCAGAAATCGCCATTCTCGATCGCGCATTCTGCTGGGGGTATCGCGGGTATTTTCGGGGGTACATTTCTGCATTTTAAGACCAGAAACGCCGTTCTAGAGCTAGATCCAAATGTTCTTCGGGGATCCCGATAGTCTTTGACCTGGTGATGCTGCCGGTGCACTCGGACGAACTGGTAAAAATACGCTGGGAGGATGTCGATCTGATCAGCGCCGACTGGCGTTATGTAGTCAGCAAGAACCGCCATCTGAACAAGAACAAGCACATCGTGCCATTGCCGGAACAGGCCCTTGTGCCAAATTTATTTCGCGAACAGCACACTAGGCGATTATCTGCGCGAACTTCTGCTTAAATCACAAGCTTCCGCTCGCCAAAAGACTGGCGCCAAAAAATATTTTAATTCCTTTTATTTTTTCGTCATAGAGGTAACTCTCTTTTGATAGAAGCAGGCTCGCTCATATGGCTAAGCTTCGGTATCGAGGAAAAAGTTCGCCTCGGAAGGCCCTCATCGGGGCAATGTAACGACCAATTGAAGAACACTTGAAGGAGTCTAGCGATGACAAATTTAACCGTCGTGCCCATGCAGTGGATGAATGCGCAGGATCTCCATGATTGTGAGCCGCTTAATGAAGCAGATTTCGCCTGCATGAATGACATTCGCGCAGTTCTCGAAAAACATGGGAAACTTGATCGCTTCGCGCTTCATCTCATCCATAAGCACTTTGACATTGCAGAAGATGAAGTGTTGGTCGAGTACAGTGAGGCCACCAGTCGCGAGCAGTTCTTCCGGGTTGAGAAGTCCGACAGCGAAACGGCTCGGCATGCCATTCCAACGACTTGGACACTTGAACACATTCAGCCAATGGCACGATGCGTCTGCGCCTATCGGCAAGGTTCCGGTCACCTCGGTCGTCATGAGACAGGCATCCACGACGGCGGAGTTCTTGAGCCGGTAACCGCAGAGCGGGCGACTTGACTAGTATTGATGACATTCATGATTGCCGCCCTGTGCCCTTTGGGCTATTTCTTTCGGTTCATTTTAGATAAGAAAAATCAAAGGGGCGCCGCAGCGCCCCTTTGTGTACCACAACTAGACGGCCCCAACGCCCAATACTTCAAAAGCGCATCATCACCGACTTCAGTTCGGTGTAGTCATCAATGAATGCACTGCCGAATTCGCGACCGATGCCGGATCCCTTGACCCCACCGAACGGCACCGCCGGGTCGAGAAAAGTGTGCATGTTCACCCATACCGTACCAGCTTCGATCCGCGGAATCAGCCGCATCGCCTTCGCCAGGTCGTTGGTCCACACGCTGGCGCCAAGGCCGAACGGTGAGTCATTCATCATGCGAACCAGCTCGTCTTCGTTGTCGAAGGGCAGCACGGTGACGATCGGCCCGAACGTTTCCTCCTGCAGGAAGGGGTCGTGCTCGTCCAGTGCCCTCAGCAAAGTCGGCTGCACGAAGTAGCCCGGCCCCGGCAGGGGCTTGCCGCCGCAGATCACCTGGCCCCGGGCGTTGGCCTGGGCGAAGAAGCCGAGAATCTTGTCATGATGCGCCTTGTTGGCCAATGGCCCGAACTGCGCCGCCTCGTCCAGCGCGCCGCCGACCTTCATCGCCCCGAGGCGCTCGGCCAACTTGGCGCAGATGGCCTCGACCTTGCTGCGATGGATATACAGGCGCTCGGGGGCAGCGCACACCTGCCCCTGGTGCACGTAGGCGGTTTGCAGGATACCCTCGACAGCGGCATCGACATCGACATCGGCGAGGAACGCAGCAGGGTTCTTGCCGCCCAGCTCCAGGGTCACCCGCGTCAGGTTGGCACTGAGCGCGGCCTTGCCCACGGCAACGCCGGTCGGTACGGAACCGGTGAACGAGACCTTGGCGATATCCTTGTGGCCGATCAGTTGCTGGCCAATGCGGCCACTGCCGTTGACGATGTTCAGTGCACCCGCCGGGATGCCGGCCTCGATGGCCAGTTCGGCGATGCGCAGCAGCGACAAGGGCGTAAACTCGCTGGGTTTGAGCACAATGGTGCAGCCGCAGGTCAATGCCGAAGCGATTTTCCAGAGACCGATCATCAGCGAGAAGTTCCAGGGGGTGATACCCGCGACCACGCCTACCGCTTCGCGAAGGGTGAACGCCGCGTACTGTTCCCCCTGGAAGGACGGCAGTGACGGAGTCATGGTCTGCCCGTGGATCTTGGTCGCCCAGCCAGCGAAGTAGCGCAGAAACACCACGCTCTGGGGGACTTCCAGCTGCCGGGTGAGGTGGATCGACTTGCCGGAGCTAAGCGACTCGAGCTGGGCCAGTTCTTCGGCATTGGCCTCGATCAGGTCTGCCAGACGGTTCAGCGCGACGCCGCGCAGATAGGGAGTGGTGCTACCCCAGCTGCCGTGGAAGGCACCGCTGGCCGCCTGGACCGCACGCTCGACCAGCGCTTCGCTGGCGTGGGAAACAAGCGTCAGTACCGAGGCATTGGAGGGGTTGAACAGCTCGAACCGTTCGGCTCCCGGCTCGCTGACCGAGCGGCCGTCGACGAAGCTGCCGGGGTTGCTGTCGAGAAACCGTTGAACGCTGGAAAGCAGTGGAATGTCGCTCATGCCATCAACCCTCGAACTGACCCATGCCGTAACGGAACGCGATCGCCGCGCCTTGCGTCAACATCATGGGCCTCGCAGCTTGCTTGCAGTTGCTGAACGGCTTGTGCGACAGACATTTCAACTCTCCTGTGACAGTTTCGGTAGCGGGCGTTGTTGCCCCAGACCCCGAGTCTGCAAGAACGCCCATCACCGTTCTGGTTCACCCCTGCCACATTTTGGGTCGTGCCTGCCAGCGCCTGGCACTCAGGCCTTGTCCGGCACCGGCAGAGGCGCCTCGCTGTTCCAGCCGGATACCGGGCGGCTGAACAGGTTCTCGGTCTGGAAGTGCGCCATGCGCCACTGCCCCTCCTCCAGGGCGAAGCGCACCGTCAACCGTGCGGCGTTCAGGTGCGAGGCACCGTCACTGAACGTGCTGGTTTGCAGCATCACCCAGCTGCCCTGCCCTTGGTCACCACTGGCTTCGATCACCTCGCTGGTCAGGAAGTGCACGTTCAAGGCGAAGTGCGCTGGCGTCTTCATGTAGCCGGCGAACATCGCGCGGATCGCATCCCGCCCGCGGTAACCACCGAAGCTGGCAGCATAGCGTGCACCCTTGCCTTCCCAGACGGCGTCACGGGTGAACAAGCCGGCCAGTTCGTCGAGCGGCGTATCGGCGTCGAGCGCATCGCACAATGCCATGTAGCGGTTGATGCAGACCCGGATCGCCTGCTGGCTCTCGAAGCCACGCAGGCGTTCGAGCAATACGGATGTCTCTGTCATGGTCATTCTTTCCATTAGTGATCATGGGCCGTGCCCCAATGCCCGTCAGTTAAGCAATTGGGGCCGCCTTGCGGCCCATCGCAGGCAAGCCGGCTCCCACAGGGACCGCGCAGATCTGAAGAATTGCGCGGCCCCTGTGGGAGCTGGCTTGCCTGCGATGGGCTGCGCAGCAGCCCCAATACTCTTCCAGGCCATCGTCTGACGGGCTCGGGGCTTAGCGGGGCTGCGTCGAGTGCAAGTTCAGCAGCAGTCGCTCGGCCACCGCCAGCAGCTTTTCATCAGCACCCTTGGCGCCGACCAGTTGCAAGCCCACCGGCAGCCCGCACTCGCTACCCAAGGGAATGCTCAACGCCGGGTGGCCGGATAGGTTGAACGGGCGTACCAGCGACGTCATGCCCAGCACCGCACGGGTGTCGGCGGCCTCATCGAGGCGCAGCGGGAAGTCCGGCATGGTCGGCAGGGCCAGCACATCGAAGCGCGACAGGGCCTGGTCGACCTCCTCGGTGAAGCGCTCACGTACCTGCTCGGCTTCGGCCAGTGCGGTGTCGCTGGTCTGCCCGGCGGCAGCCAGGCGGCCGGCGATGTCCGCGCCCACCGCGCCGGTTTCCAGCAGATGCCCGCAGGCGGTGAAAGTTTCCCGGTTGATGACCACCATGCCGGCGTCATACGCCGCGCCGAAATGCTTGAGCTCGACATTGCCCAACGGCAGCCCGCTGGCGGTCAGCACGCCGTGTACCACTTTCTGGATCGCCACCTCGGCAGTTACCCGCAATACCCCGACCTTGGCCTGCAGCGGTACCTGGGCCGGCACGAAGCTGGGGTCGATCATGCTCATGGCCCGTACCAGCATCGGCAGCGATGCTGCGAACGGCCCCACGCAATCGAGCGAAGTCTGCGCCGGCATCACACCCTTGCGGCTGACACGGCCAAAGGTTGGCTTGAAGCCGAACACCCCGCAGCAGCAGGCCGGGATGCGCACCGAGCCGCCGGTGTCGGTG
>Ga0182747_1001794_pt1 | contig 16001 bp, 16 predicted proteins | sample eDN3rd30CBELigBY_FD_128526 | JGI IMG/M metagenome (GOLD analysis project Ga0182747, IMG submission 128526) | Enriched backyard soil microbial communities from Emeryville, California, USA - eDNA 3rd pass 30_C BE-Lig BY (version 2) (version 2) | ecosystem: Environmental > Terrestrial > Soil >...
CAAGTTTATGCCTCCACATAAAACATAATGAAAAAATTAACCCGTTTGTCTATTTTCAATGGGACTACACTGATTTTTAGTCGTAGGTACTGTATGAACGATTATGGGCGGAAATTGTAAATAGTATTTGATTAGCACTAATTGGTCAATTCCTCAATTTTTGCCTCAATATGTTAGTTATATCCCTTTTAACTGGTAAAAATGCATATTATGTAATTATTTGTTGAAAATGATTAATTATACTTACAATAAAAATGAAGAGAGCTGTTTCTATAGACTAAATGTCTATAAAAACAGCTCTCTTCATTTTATCGTTCTTTATTTTCTGCTTCCCATTTTGCTATTTCTTCACGTACAATTGGGGCCACTTCTTTCCCTAATAATTCAATTGAACGCATGACATCTTCATGTGGCATTGAGCCGACTGGGCAATGGAGCATAAAGCGAGTTACACCTACATTTTTACGTAGGTAAATGATTTTTTCCGCAACAGTTTTAACGTCCCCTACATACAATGCCCCTTCTAAGCTACGTGCATAATCAAACGTCTCACGCGTGTATTGCCCCCATCCGCGTTCTCTACCAAGTACATTCATAGCATATTGTGTAGGCGGGAAGAATTTATCTACAGCTTCATCAATCGTATTCGCTACAAATCCATGGGAATGCGATGCAACTGTAAGCTTTGTAATATCATGTCCTGCCTGCTCTGCCGCACGATAATATAATTTTACAAGCGCTCCAAATTGGATTGGGCTTCCGCCAATTATTGCTAATGCAAGAGGGAGACCTAATACACCAGCACGAACTACCGATTGAGGGGTTCCCCCACTAGCAATCCAAATTGGTAATCGATCTTGAACTGGTCGAGGATACACACCTCTATTATTAATAGAAGCACGATGTTTTCCTTCCCAATGAACGATTTCATTTTCACGAATGTTCAGGAGTAAATCTAACTTTTCATCAAACAACTCATCGTAGTCCTTTAAATCATAGCCAAATAACGGGAACGACTCTATAAAGGATCCACGTCCTGCCATAATTTCAGCACGTCCATTTGAAATGGCATCTACTGTTGAAAATTCTTGAAAAACACGTACTGGATCGTCAGATGATAAGACAGTTACAGCACTAGATAAACGAATATTTTTAGTTCTTGCAGCTGCAGCTGCTAATAAAACTGCAGGTGTTGAGCAAGCATAATCTTTTCTATGGTGCTCTCCTACACCATAAATATCTAAACCAACTTCATCTGCTAAAACAATTTCCTCTACGACCTCACGTAAGCGTTCTGCATGACTCTTCACATTACCCGTTTTAACATCAGGCGTTGTTTCAACAAATGTTGTTAAACCTATTTCCATGATCGTTCCCCCAAACATTCCAATATGAATTTTTACAATATTTTCATTCCGGTTTCATCATACATTACAACTTGTAAGCCTTTCAATTTTCCTGTTTTCTTTAAAAATTAAGAAATAATCTTCTTATATTTCTACTAATTTGGAAGAGACTATGTATAGGACATAAGTAATTACGATGTTACTTATGAAATAGTGCTTCGTTCGGAGGGAAAATTAGTGAATCTATTGCAAGTTCGAAAAGGACAATTTGTTTATTACAATAACGAGTTACACAAAGTTTACTCTGTTAAAACAATGTTCAAACAATCGGTACATCTTATTCGTTTACGGGATATGTCACAACATTTATGTATTGCAAAAGAAATCGAAAGATACCAACCAAAAGAATTTGACAGTTTTTTATTTAATAAAAAACGATACACACTTAGCAAAGATCGAATTGCACAGGTTGGTGACTACATTTTAATAACAAACCCTGACCCTGATTATTTAGATCATTATTCATTAAATGAAATTGAAGTTGTAGCAAGAGTTGAGCCAAAAGGCGTCATTACAAAAAACTCTAATGGTATTAAACATAGTGAGTATTTGCTAATGGTTCCTGGCCGTTTTGACTATAGTAACCCTATTGATTATAAGGATAAATCCGACTCAGCTGATGATGAATTAAATGACAGTTATTCATTGGAAGATGACGATGAAATGAATCCTTCTATTGGTGATGTATATAAGAAAGTAGACAATCAAATGGAAGCAATGGTCATTGCTATTCAAGGAAGAACTATATTTCTAGGTGGCGGTTTCCAACTACCAAAAGAGGTATTAATGGATAACAATAATTGGGAATTTCTTTATAACATACTGGATCAATAATATATGAAGAAAGTTTAGTAAATAATAGCAAACAACTAGAATCACATCGGAGGCACTAAATGAATGGAACTAAATTAAGAGAAAGAAGCGTCTTTATCATTTCCATTATACTTACCCTAATATTTATCGTTTGGGGTGTATTTTTTACAGAAAATCTAACAAATGTAACCGATTTAATTTATAACAGTTCGATCGATTATCTTGGTTGGTTATATATTGGAGCCACTTTTTTCTTTGTCGTATTCTCAATCTATTTATTATTTTCAAAATATGGCCATATTCGATTAGGAAGAGCTACTGACCGCCCTGACTTTAAAACCTCTTCCTGGTTGGCGATGTTATTTGGTGCGGGAATGGGAATTGGGATAGTGTATTGGGCAGTTGCAGAGCCAGTTACACATTTTACCAACCCGCCTTTTGGAGAGGGATATACTGTGGACGCTGCCAATACAGCCATGCAATACACATTTTTCCACTGGGGAATGCATCCATGGGCTATTTATACAGTAATTGGATTAGCTTTAGCTTTCTTTCAATATAATAGAAATTTACCCGCTGCAATCAGTTCATTGTTTTATCCATTAATTAAAGATCGGATTTACGGTCCACTTGGTAAAACAATCGATATATTATCAGTATTTGCCACAGTCTTTGGTACGGCTACTTCCCTTGGACTTGGTGCACTACAAGTAACTGCAGGAATGCATTCTATTTTTGCAGCTCCAAATACGATACTCATTCAAATTACCGTAATTGTCGTTGCAACTGTAATATTTCTAATTTCCATTAATACTGGTCTAGAAAAAGGAATTCAATATCTATCCAACGCTGCAATGATTTTATCTTTGCTTATGTTACTTCTGATATTCATTTTTGGTCCTACAATAACCATTATTAAAGTATTCTTTAATACAACCGGGCTTTATATTGATGACTTTATCCATATGAGTCTGAGAATGAGACCATTTAGTGAAGGTGAATGGATTGCTTCATGGACATTATTTTATTGGGCATGGTGGATTGCCTGGGCTCCATTCGTAGGAATGTTCATAGCACGAATTTCAAGAGGGCGAACTATAAAAGAGTTTGTTATTGGTGTATTAATCGTACCGACTTTAGGTACTTGTATTTGGATGGCAATTTTTGGAGGCTCTGCATTGGATTTAGTCGTTAAATCTGATAATCACGATTTAGCAACTTATATTGCAGATAATGTATCACTAGCAATTTTCACATTCTTTGATTATTTACCATTAAGTAGTGTACTAAGTATTATAGGGTTTGCTCTAGTTGCCATTTACTATGTAACTGTTGCTGATACGGCTACGTTTGTATTAGGTATGTTGAGTGAAGGTGGGACATTAAATCCTTCAAATAAAATTAAAATGACATGGGGCATTATTCAATCTGCAGTTGCAGCTGTTTTACTAATCTCTGGTGGTTTAGATGTATTACAAACAGCTTCTATCGCCGCTGCCGTGCCATTTGCAATTATCATGTTATTCATGTGTTATTCCTTACTTAAGGGATTAAAAGGTGAAATTGAGGTACAAAGAAGAAAGCCGCGTATAAAGGATACTAAGTAAACTTCGACATGAACGAATAATCTCGGTAATATTGCAACATGAATAAGGGGCAATTTTGATTTAAACAGTCAAAATTGCCCCTTATCTATTTAGTGAACTAATCCACCTCTAAGTTCGTTGATGCCAAATTCTAAATAGCCCTTTAAACATGTTAACATGAAAACCCAACCTTCTTTATTATCAATCAGTTGGGCAATTAAGTCTTCTTCGGATACTACAAAACCTTCTTCAACAACTTCAACTAACGTTGAGTTTTGTTCTTGAGGATTAAAAGTAATAGAAACAGTGTGTTCTTTTCCCCATTTAAATACGATCTTTTGATCCTGGATTAGTTCAATTACTTGTATTTCTCCTTCAGCATTGTATTCTTCATATCTCAAACGTATTGTTTTTCCTTCTTGCCATCGTTCAGAACTTGAAGAAAACCAAAAATTTCCGATCTTTTTGGGATCTATAAATGCTTCAAAAGCTTCATGTGCAGTCGTTTTGATTTGCATCTTTGTAATAGTTTTCATGATATATTTCCCTTCATCATTATTTATGATTTAATATATCATGTTATTGCCAAATATTTCTTACTTTTGATGTTGAGTCTTTACTTCATTCATCAGATAGTCAACAAACTCTTCATCTCTTACTAGCCATGCTTCATAAGACCGCTTTAAAAAAATTTCCGCTTCATTGAAACTTGTAAATGTTTCTTTCATTGTTTTTTTATTTAGATCAATTTGCCATTTATTATTCTTTGGATAGATGAAGAATCGATCTTGTTCTCGATTTCTGTACATTGCACCAAAGTTAGATTCTTTCAAATTATAACGATTACGCTTCGCATCCTCTTGTAATGGATCCAGTGGAAACGTCTCTAATACGTAAAGTTTATAAGCATCATCAACTAAATTACATCCCGAAGCTTTTTGATGTCCTCCACCGCCAAATTGCCCTGCAATTTCTGAAACGTCTACATGATCATGAATCGTTCGAAACGAAATACGCTTACCACCCATATTTAGTATCGTAATATAATCTAGATGAGGATGTTCCTTGCCTAAATCATTCCCTAGTTCGGAATGGTAAGATTCCGCATAAACGATACCCGCAAAGTAATTTCCTATTTTTGCTTGTACAATTTCTCTCCGTTTTCTTCGTATATAACGCTCAATTTTATCTTCTTCCATTGATAGGAGTCGTTTTTCAAAATCATCAAAATCAAATTGATCGCTCATTTGTAAACGTTCAATCATGGTTTCTTCAAACTCATCAATTGAAACTAAATAAAATAAGGAATTCAAGGAATGGGCTTTTTGGTTCTCATTTTTTTCCCATTCCCATGTATCATATTGTCTAACAAGCTCTACAAATTCTTCAATAGCCCGATTCTCTTGTAAAAATTGATTGGTAATAAGATATTCATAAAAGAGCGACGTTGCACTCGTTAAATGTCCGCTTGCATCTTCTACTAACACATAACCCCACTTATAATCATTTAAATGGTTTGCTGTTTTATGATGGTCAATTAACTGGACATTTCCATGTTGCTCAAAAAACTGCTGAAGCCTTTTTTCATTTTCCTCATTTGGAGAAAGATCAGTGATAAATAAAAATGTATCAGGTTGATCATTTTCTAAAAAGAATTCAATTTCTCTATTAAGAGCGGAAACTGAGTTGTATCGAACTTTCACATCCTGACCAAAGGCAAGCTTTGCCAATATTCCACATCCAACACCATCTAGATCATTATGGGATAACATCTTATACATATTTCCACCTCAAACTGTTTTGGATCAATGAGCTAACTTTCTATCAACATTTCTAAGTATAATTCCACTATTCGGAATGCTTGGAAACTCATTCATTTCAAAAGAAAGATCTTGCTCAGGGACTTCGTATTCCATATGGTTTACTAAATAATCTAAACTCACCATCATCATTTCAATCGTTAACTGTTCTCCAGCGCAACGGTGACCTGTAATATATTCACCACCACCTTGAGGAATAAAACTAAAGCGATCGTTTCCTTGATCTGCAAAACGGTTAGGATTAAACTCTTCTGGATATAACCATAAATTTTCATCATGGTTTGTTCCATAAATATCTAAAAAGGCTAAAGAACCTTTCTCAACTTTATAATCTCTAAATGTAAAATCCTCTTTTACTTTTGCTGCGATAAATGGGAAGAATGGATAGAATCTTCGAACTTCATCGACAAACATATAAGCATATTTTTTATCCGCATTTTTTACTTTATCGATTTCATCTGGATGCTGAATAAGTGCATGAGCAACAAATGCCACGTAAACAGAAATGGCTACGATTGGTCTGTAAATATTTAACATCTCAACTACTACAATTGAAGTATCTAATAAATCCCCTTCTTTGTCTCTATACCATGCAAATTTATGCAATGCAGTATCTTCAGGTGGGATTAGTTTCCCATCACGAATTTTTTCTACTAGCTCTGCCATCCACTTTTCAACATTATTTTGAGCATTTCTTCCCTTCCAGTGATTTAGCCCAACCGTTCCTGCTCCTTCAAACATCTCACTTAGTTCTTTTGTTAACCATTTAATTTCATCTTCATCAACAAGTACTCCTGCCCAAGTGCATGCAATTTTACAAAGCATTTCTTTCACTTCATCATATAAAACAATATCTTCTTTCTTATTCCATTGATCAAGTGCTTTTTCCCAATATTGCACAGCGATGTCTTTAAATTTTTTTACACTCTCATCATTCATAATGGACATATGCATTTCTTTTCGATGTCTATGCGCTTCTCCATCAAGAGTTTGCACACCATTTTCACCAAATAGCGTTTGGACTAATCGGTTAGGGGCAGCACCTTCCCTTTGAAATAAATGCGGGTCATAAAAAACTTGTGCTGCATCTCGCCCACTCATACAAACTGATTTTTTCCCCATAATACGGGTTTCAAATATATTGGAATTGAAATTTCTCTTTCTATTCATAATGAATTCATATCCCTCTTTTAAAAGGGGTAATGTATTGTCGATTCCTTCTTCGCGTGGTATTTGATTGTTTGACATAATTCCCTCTCCTTTTTCAATAAATATCTTTACTGGTTGTGCCTTTAGAATTTACACAATCTTCGTATCAAACATAATTTGTGCATATTTTGTCGATACTATTAAAAAATTATTAAGGGATGACATCTATGAATCGACATACGTCAAAAATAAAACAAGATAGAATCACTCAAGTGCTGTTACTTAGTATTTTAGGTTTTGGCTTAGTAATCACCTTCCTTGACCTACTTTCTATCGAACCAAATATAATGAATGGGTACTTTTATTTATTATTATTAATTGTGTTAGCTTTACTATATAGACCGATGGGAATATTCCTTATTAGCAAAATAATCTTTGTTAGAAAGAGAATAAACAAATCTTTAAAAGATTGGGTAGCTAGAAAAGTTTATAAGATTGATACAAAAAGGATTGACCAACTAAATTGTGTTGAAGTAATCCAGTTTCTTCAACCCATTTTTGAAAAACAAAATTATTTAACACAACTAACTGATGAATCCATGGATAAAAAAGCAGATTTAATCCTTAAAAAAGGCCCAAAAACTTATGTAGTTCAAGCAAATCGAGTAGATCATAAGGTTGGATCAGATCTAATACATGAAGTGATGGAAAGAGTAAAACAGTGCAATGCAAATGGAGCAATCATCATAATCAACCAATACTTCACTTCATCTTCGAAAAAGTTAGCAAGGAAGAAAAATATTAAACTTATTGACCGAGATGAACTATTAAAAATATTAAGAACTAACAACAATAAAAAATACCGACTCGCAACGGTGTTCTCTCTTCTTATCAAATAGTTGGTGCTAGGTGTTCAAACAATTCTGAATTGTTTGAGTGCCTAGCACTTTTCTTATGTTAAACTGGTAATGTACATATTCACTATGACGAAAGGGTGCAATGAAATGGAGATTAAAACAGTATCAATCATCGGTCTAGGTGCATTAGGTATTATGTATGCGCATCACTTTTCTAAGAAAATGAAAATGGAAAATGTCAGAGTAATTGCAGATCAAGATCGAATTAATCGCTATTTAAAGGATGGAATTTATTGTAATGGCGAGCTATGTGATTTTAATTATATTTCACCAGAAGAATTAGTATCATCTCCTTCAGATTTAATTTTATTTACAGTCAAATTCGACGGCTTAGAGGACGCAATTCATGCAGTAAAGAATCATGTTGGACAAAATACCCTTTTTCTATCTGCATTAAATGGCATTATTAGTGAAGAATTGATTGGTCAACAATACGGATATGACAATGTGTTATATTGCGTAGCACAAGGAATGGATGCAGTAAAAGTAGGAAACCAATTAACTTTTGAGCATAAAGGCAAGCTTGTTATTGGAGACTTACAACCAGGTATTATTTCAGATAAAACGAAAGCTGTAGATAGATTCTTCACAGCCGTAGATCTACCTCATGAAGTGGATACAAATATGAAACATCGTATTTGGGGGAAATTCATGCTCAATGTTGGTGTAAATCAAACAGTTGCTGTACACAAAAGCAATTATGGAGAGGTTTTAAGAGAAGGCGAAGCGCGTGAAACAATGATTGCAGCAATGCGTGAAGTGATGGAAGTTTCGAAGAAGGAAGGCATTGGATTAACTGAAGCCGACTTAGATTATTGGTTAACCATACTCGGTACTTTAAGTCCTGAGGGAAAACCTTCGATGGCACAGGATGTTGATGCACAACGCTTTAGTGAAGTAGAACTTTTCTCAGGAACAGTACTAAAATATGCTGAAAAACATGGAATTGACGTTCCAGTAAATAAAATGTTATACGAAAAAATTATTTCCATTGAAAATGAATATGTTCAGTAATCTTTGGCGATAACTTTACTGAAAAAAGAAACAATAAAAAGAAAATTAAAAAGAGGCTGATTCAAATTCATGAACCAACCTCTTATCAAATAACCTATTCGCTAGGAGTTCTACCTCTCATTTGCGCTTCAGCCATTTGCACAAGGCGTTTGGTAATCTCTCCACCAACTGATCCATTAGCGCGTGAAGAATTATCTGCCGATAACTGAACACCAAACTCTTGTGCAATTTCATATTTCATTTGATCCACTGCAGCCTGTGCCCCAGGAAATACTAACTTATTTGAACTACCGTTATTAGAAGCCATTTCTTTCACCTCCTTGTGTCATTTAGAATGCACGAAGGAGGTTTTTTTAATACATTTTTATATAATTTTTAATTGTTATGATTAATAGTTTATCCATTCATGTTTGTCATTAGTTTTTTTCTTTAGTAGTTTTATTTCGCAAATACTTTACCTAGACGTTTAATACCTTCTTCAATTTGTTCTGGTGTACTTGAAGAAAAGTTAAGACGTAGATGTCGAATTCCATCATCGGGGTTTTTACAGAAATGAATGCCCGGTACAAAGGCTACCTTATATTCACTCGCTGCTTTTTTAAATAAATCCAAAACATCGGGTTCACCAGGTAATTCAACCCAAATAAACAATCCACCTTCAGGAACTGTATATTTTGTACCTTCAGGGAAATATTTTTTTATTGCATCTAACATTGTATTTAGACGAACTTCATACATAGGTCGTATTTTTTGAAGATGTCCTGGTAATAATCCGCGATTTAAAAATTCTGCACAAATTTCTTGCGATAAATTGGACGTATGAGTATCTGCACCTTGTTTAGCTACTGTTAACTTTTGAATAATTTCAGGTTCTGCTAGAACAGTACCTACACGTAAACCTGGAGAAATAATTTTTGCAAAACTATTCAATAACACAACATTTCCTGTCTTATCAAATGTTTTAATATTGGGAACATCTTCACCTTTATATCTTAAATCACAGTAAGGATCATCTTCTAATACGATGAAATTATATTTACTTGCAAGTTCTGCAACCTTTTTACGACGTTCAACTGGTAGTGTACGTCCAGTTGGATTTTGGAAAGTTGGGATTGTATAAAGCATTTTAGGTTTATGTTCTTTAATTTTTGCTTCTAAATCCTCTATGATTAAACCATCTTCATCCATAGCAACTGGAATAGAATTTGCGAAGTATTTATTAAATACAGAGAATACTCCTAGAAATGTTGGAGACTCTACTAATACAACATCACCAGGATTTACAAAAACATCTGCTAAAAGCTGAATTCCCTGAGTAGCACCTGTTGTAACAATCACATTGTCTACAGAAGCTTCAATTCCTTTTGGTCTTGCATAATGCTCCACGTATGCTTGTCTTAATGCAGGCCAACCTTCTGTAATTCCATATTGTAAAACTTTCGGACCTTTTTCTGTTAGTGCTTGATCTGTAATTTCTTTTATCACATCAATTGGAAATGATTCGTTAGCAGGACTTCCCCCACCAAAAGAAATGATTTCTGGATCTGCCATAGCTTTGAAAATTTCACGTATTGCGCTTGCTGAAACTTGGCCCATTCGGTCTGCAAATTGATACATAAGTTTTCCTCCTTCATTACTTATCACTTTAGAATTGGATAAAGTCTATTTTCACAACATCTATTTCTAATACTAAATAAAATGAATATAAAAAATAAGTAAAAATTATACTTTTAATTGTATATACGTATAAATAGTATTTATCATTATATTTTACAATACTTTTAAATTCTCAAAAGCCCTCCATAATACAACAATCTCTTAGATATAGCAAAAATATTCTTTTTCTTTATTTACTTCCTTAATTTTTGCGTTTTAAAATTCTACTTCCCATCATACATTTAAATACCATTATATATCGAGCAGTATGAGGGGAGAGGACCTTTTGGCTAAAAAATCACAGGATAGTTTTGATTTAATCCTTTATTCAGTTGGACTAGCCTTTACATTTATGGTATTTCTATTATCAAAATGGTTATCGCAGCCATTAATGACAGAGGTTGAATCGGGAGCTTCATTAGTAGATATTGTTTTTGATGGAAACGATCAAGTTAGTTTTTTGTGGAATTTAATTTTACCTACATTCTTAATGTTTCTTGGAATTGTCATCTTGGTTGGCTTGTTATACCAAATGGTGAAATCAATTTTGTTAAAACAGGATACAAAATTAAATAAATTACTACTTATTTTGATCATTCATGTCATACTTATTGATTTGATCCTAACATTTAAAAACGGATGGCAACTACTAGTATTGAACTTTCAATACCTCATTATGGTAATAGTCGGGTTAGTAGTAATTGGATTAATTCTTCAATATTTTCTCAAAGCAATAAATAAACGAACAACTAAAGATACATAAAGATTGTACATCATGAAAGTCATCCTTCTTGTCATGTAATAAATATCACGCTTTTAGACAATTGCGAAAATAACTGGAAACGACTATTGCATTTCACATTTAAAAGGTGTATTATTTTGATAATTAAATATTTACTTATTTCAATGTATTGAAGTAAGGATAGAGGCGCAAAAACCATCAGTACACAATTAGAGGAAAATGAGATCCGTTGAAAATTGTGGAAAGGGGAATTTGCCGAAGTTTCATGAAAACTCATTTTTCTTGAAGCTGGTTCTGTATTGAACAAATGCAGGATTGTCATGTAGGAAACTATGTGGAGGGCTATCTTACGCGATGGAAATGAACTTTATTTCTAAGCAACAACGAGCCCTCGTTGTTGCTTTTTTGCGTTTACCTTAACGCCCTTCTCCCTCTATTTTTTTCATAAAAAATTATAAGGATGTGGAGAAGAAATGAATTTTGGAAGAATTTTAACGGCAATGGTGACACCTTTTGACAACTGTGGTGAAATCGATTGGACGGCTACTGAAAACTTAATTAACTATTTAATCGCAAACGGTACGGATGGTTTAGTTGTATCTGGAACAACTGGAGAATCTCCAACGTTATCAGATGAAGAAAAAGTGCAATTATTTAAATTTGCTGTAAAAGTGGTAGATGGTCGTATTCCTGTTATTGCAGGTACTGGCTCTTATAACACAAAAGCATCAATCGAACTTACAAAACAAGCTGAAAATGCTGGTGTTGATGGCATTATGCTTGTTACACCTTACTATAACAAACCTTCACAAGAAGGAATGTACGAACATTTTAAAGCAATCGCTTTAGAAACGACATTACCAATCATTCTATACAATGTTCCAGGTAGAAGTGTTGTAAATTTATCTGTTGAAACGGTAGTAAAACTATCACAAATTAAAAATATCGTTGCCATTAAAGAAGCTAGTGGTAATTTAGGTGCAATGGCTGAAATGATTGAAAATACTGCAGATGATTTTTCTTTATACAGCGGTGATGACGGCTTAACAATTCCTGTTTTATCAATTGGTGGTACAGGTGTAATCTCTGTTGCATCTCATATCATTGGTAATGAAATGCAATCGATGATTAAAAAATTCCAACTTGGTAGCATTCAAGAAGCAGCGCGCGATCATCGTCGACTGTTACCAATTATGAAAATATTATTCGCTACACCAAACCCAACTTCTGTGAAAGCAGCTTTAAATTTAAACGGGATTCCTGTTGGTGGTGTACGCCTACCAATGACACCATTAAACGAAGAACAATTTAATACTTTACAAAATGTATTAGACCAATTTTTAAAAGACGGAATTTTATCATAATGTCCTATTAATGAGTGGGTGCTTATTCCCCACTCTTTTGTTTTTGTATTTACTTTAATATAATTAGCCTAAATGGTTCCGAAGAGGTGTTCTTGATGAAAACATACAAAATTGCAGTTATTCCTGGTGATGGTATTGGAAAAGAAGTAGTTCCAGCAGCCATTGAAGTACTAGATAAAGTGGCAGAGCTTAATGGGGGCTTTCAATTTGAATGGACTTACTTCCCTTGGGGTTGTGATTATTATTTAGAGCATGGTGAAATGATGCCAGCGGATGGAATCGAAACACTTAAAGCATTTGATCAAATCTTTTTAGGTGCAGTTGGAATGCCAGAGTTAGTTCCAGATCACATTTCTCTATGGGGATTATTAATTAAAATTCGTCGTGAAATGATGCAGTCTATTAATGTACGACCAGCGAAATTATTAGCTGGATTAGAGTCACCATTGAAAAACCCAATGGACTTTGATATTACTGTCGTCCGTGAAAATTCAGAAGGTGAATATTCTGATAGTGGCGGTCGCATCCATAGTGGAGCTGATGAGATCGCTATTCAAAATGCAGTGTTTACTAGAAAAGGTACTGAACGAGTGATGCGCTATGCTTTTGAACTAGCAAAAAACTCAAAAGGACATGTAACAAGTGCAACAAAATCAAATGGCTTAACCTATTCAATGCCATTCTGGGATGAAGTTTTTGATTTGGTGAAAAAAGATTATCCTGAAATTAAAACAACATCTAATCATATTGATGCTTTAGCTGCGTTTATGGTAATGAAACCTCAAACATTAGACGTTGTTGTCGCTTCTAATTTGTTTGGCGATATATTAACAGATTTAGGTGGAGCGATCATGGGCAGTATCGGTATAGCACCTGCAGCAAATCTTAATGTTGAACGTGAATACCCTTCAATGTTTGAACCTGTACATGGCTCTGCACCTGATATTGCTGGTAAAGGCATAGCTAATCCAATCGGCCAAATATGGACAGGTAAAATGATGTTAGACTTCTTAGGACATCAAGAGGCAGGGTCTCGCATATTAAATGCCATTGAAAAAACGCTCGCATCAGGGATTAAAACAGGTGATTTAGGTGGCACTTCTAAACTCGTGGATGTAAAAGATTCAATTATCAATTATTTGTAAGCTTTAAAATTGGGACTGGGGTAAATTAAATAATCAAACCAATTTGTTCGTTCATTGCCCTAGTCAAAAAGTCCACATTATAAAACAAAGCCATACGACACTATTTTCTGAGTGTTGTATGGCTTATTTTTTTGATAAAAATGCTTTTATAACTCTGAACTTGGAATACTAATTGTCGGGTGTCCTGCAGCATAAGGTGCTACATCATATTGTTGGAAGATTAAATCAATGCCACCTTCTGTAAAATAAAATTGTGTTTGATCATTTACCGCAAAATCTTCCCACATTTTTTCTTCAAAGAAAATGTCTTGATGTTGTCTCATATAGTTTTTAGCATATTCTGTTATGCTTGCGAACTTCGACTCACTTGAAACAATATCTTTTAGTGAGATTCGTTCACCAGTCTTCGCATTGAAATTATAAGTTTGTAGTCCCTCAAGTCCATGTGCTCCACCAGAATAAGTTGCGTCATACATTACTATGCTTAACTTTCCATCCTGATTAAACTTTACATCATAACGAGTGATGTAGCTGTATTCACACGAATAAGGAAATTCCTTACAATGTTCCTTTTCTTCTTCTTTGAACTTCTCCATCTCAGCTTTTAACTGTAAATAACCTTTATAAGAAGATTCAATATGCTTCATAAAGACATCATTGATTTTCCTCTGGACTTCTTCGCTTTTCACTTTTACTTGAGGGTAAACTAAAAAGTCTTCTTTATACGTTTTCGACTCCACAGTTACTGTTGTATCAACTGCCTCACTAACCTCGACCATATCAGATGGCTTTTCATAATCAAGTAAAGGAAACAACGCTTGAAAACTAATAAATAATTTCAGTAAATTGGTTACAATCACACTCTACACCTTCATTCCAATTTTTATTTATCATGAGCGTTATTACTTATTTCATACAATAAGTCAGGTAAATTCTCGGATAAGTCTAATTATTTTCCATAATTCGTGAATAAACTTTTAGTAGTAGCTTACTAAAAGGAAGAAAGGTAGGCAAGAGATGGAAAGAAAATTCGTCAATGATAGTACCTTTCAAAATTTAAGTGAAAAAAGAATGTGCTTTGAACAAGTGTTTCGTTATATTGCTCAGTTTATGGAGAAAGATCCAACCGGAAATTTTCGTTTAATGTTTGGAACCGATTCACAAGTACATGGTAAATTAACAAAATTCATTACTGGTATAGTTATTCAACAAGAACGGAAAGGCGTTTGGGCATGTTTTCGTAAGGTAATCGTTCCTAGAAAAATGGCTAATTTACATGAACGCATTTCCTATGAAACCACCTTAACTGAAGAAGTAGTTGCGCTGTTTACTAAAGAGAAAAAAGAACAATTAATTTCGATTGTATTACCCCACCTATATAAAGGCGCAAGTTTTACAATTGAAGGTCATATTGACATTGGTTCCGGAAATCGAAACAAAACCCGCATTTTTGTAAATGAAATGATTTCTCGAATGAACTCCATAGGATTAGAAGCAAAAATCAAACCTCATTCCTTTGTAGCAAGCAGTTATGCCAATCGATTTACAAAATAACATTCTCCAATTCCTTTTAATTTAGTCTTTGCCTTAATGGCGGATACTCAAGAGAGTTCCGCTTTTTTGTATTTCACTGTTTATTTACTTCACTTTACCCTGCAAATTGATACCACTTACTGAAAAAAAAGCTTAAAATCTCCACTCGTCATATGATTAGTTCAAAAGAGGTTAAAGGAGGCACGCTTATATTTACGGAATTAAACTATAGTGATGAAAAAATCTAAGTGAAAAGAAGTGTCTACTATGAATCTATTTCTAAGGTTAGAGCAAACACTTTCAGAAGCAACGGTTTAGAAAACATTAGTACATTGTTTTTCAATCGTAGTGTGATACTATTAACTTATAAGTTAACCTCTAATCATATCAGGTTAACAAAAAAGTTGTAGGGGGGAATTCTATGATTCAATTAAGAGGACATCATCTCTTTTGCCTATTAGGTTACCGCGGTATGGGCTATTCAAAAGAGTATGTAGAAAACATGACGAAATTACACCAAACACTTAGAAACAATCCTGAAACTCTTGTACAGTTAGTTGAAGGACCTGATAACCTATGCGAAAAGTATCCTAATTCTGGAGAGTATCACTGTAAGGATCAAAATATATTTGTAAGAGACACGACAATCCTTGAAAAATTAGGACTTAAGCTTGGAGAAACTGTGAAGTGGTTTGAGATTGAAGAACGGGTAAAGAATTTTGTTGTGCCCTCGGATATTCTAGTAATTTGCGAAACTTGTAATTGGAGAACCTATGGGGTTTGTGAAGAAGGCATCCAACATATTATTGAGGGCAAAGGGTTATCGGAAGTAAAATAACCCTTTGCTTTTTTATTA
>Ga0182747_1001795_pt1 | contig 15986 bp, 13 predicted proteins | sample eDN3rd30CBELigBY_FD_128526 | JGI IMG/M metagenome (GOLD analysis project Ga0182747, IMG submission 128526) | Enriched backyard soil microbial communities from Emeryville, California, USA - eDNA 3rd pass 30_C BE-Lig BY (version 2) (version 2) | ecosystem: Environmental > Terrestrial > Soil >...
ACTTCAGATACACAACGGATTGCATATGGGAAGTCTTTTTCATCAGGAATTACTGCAAGTAACGCACGTTCACCTAATGCACCGTGACCGATTTCACGACGACCAGGACCACGCATTGGACCAGTTTCCCCTACTGAGAATTGAGGGAAGTTGTAATGGTGCATGAAGCGTTTAGATTCCTCTAAACCAAGACCATCAATAATTTGTACGTCACCTAGTGGCCCTAATGTACAAATCGATAATGCTTGCGTTTGTCCACGTGTGAATAAACCAGAACCGTGAGCACGTTGTAATAAGTTAACTTCTGAAGATAAAGGACGAATTTCATCTAATTTACGACCATCTGGACGAATTTTTTCTTCCGTGATTAAACGGCGAACTTCATCTTTTACCATTTTATCTAAAATTGTTTTTACTTGTTTTAAAGTATCATCATCTGCTTCTTGTTCTTCGAAACTTGCGATTACACGTTCTTTTACTGCAGAGATTGCATCTTCACGTGCATGTTTTTCAGCTGTTTGAATAGCAGCATTCATATCATCTTCGCAAGCTGCTTTAATTTGAGCTTCGATTTCTTTATCGATTTCAAATAAAGTTACTTCGATTTTTTCTTTTCCTACTTCAGCAACAATTTGTTCTTGGAAGGCAATTAATTTCTTAATTTCTTCATGACCAAACATAATTGCTTCTAACATGATTTCTTCAGGTACTTCTAAAGCTCCTGCTTCTACCATGTTGATTGCATCTTTATTTCCAGCTACTGTTAAGTGAACTGTACTTTTTTCTGATTGTTCAGTTGTTGGGTTAACAATGAATTCTCCATCTACATAACCAACGTGAACTCCTGCAATAGGTCCGTCAAAAGGAATATCAGAAACAGCTAACGCTAATGATGAACCAAACATAGCAGCCACATCTGTTGGGCCGTTTGGATCAGAAGACATGACCATAGAAATAACTTGTACTTCGTTACGGAATCCATCTGGGAACATTGGGCGAATTGGTCTGTCAATTAAACGAGACACAAGAATCGCATGTTCAGAAGGACGTCCTTCACGTTTAATAAATCCACCAGGGATTTTACCTGCAGCATAAAGTCTTTCTTCATAGTTCACTGTAAGTGGGAAGAAATCTAGCGCTTTAGGTTGTTTTGACATTGTTGCAGTTGATAATACAGCAGATTCACCATAGCGAATTAAAGCTGCACCGTTTGCTTGCTTAGCAAGCTGGCCAACTTCAATGACTAATGGTCGTCCTGCCCATTCATAAGTATAGACTTTCTTTTCGGTCATTTAATGAACCCCTTTCTCCTTAAGAAACAATTTCACCCTTTAAGGCGAAAATCGATTACTTTTCAATACTGATATTTCAATGGTCTCATGTCCATATCAGTCTAATAACACAATACGTCGCAATATATACTGTACCAATAGTAAGTGTAACAAAAAACGATATTGTATGCTAAATATTTTCAATAAAAAAATGGATTTTTCGTTAATTTTTACATTTTCTTTTTATTAGTTTCAATTAGTTTGCTTTGTCTCATGATTTACATTCATTTTTACATAAATAAAAAGCGGGAAAATTCCCGCTTTTTAAATGATCAGCTCTCAAATTGTCTGCGAAGAAGTTTTCTTAGAATTAGTATTTGTAGTTGAATACAAATTCAAACCTACTTGCAACAATTCGAAAACTTACAATTATCGACGTAAACCTAAACGTTGGATTAATTCACGGTAACGTTGAACGTCATTATCACGTAAGTATTTTAATAAGTGACGACGACGACCGATTTTTTTAAGTAAACCGCGTTCTGAATGGAAATCTTTTTTGTGTGTACGAATGTGTTCGTTTAACGCATTGATTTCGTGAGTTAAAACTGCGATTTGTACTTCTGGAGAACCAGTATCTCCTTCGTGTGTGCGGAATTCCGCAATAATTTCGTTTTTACGTTCTTTTGTGATTGCCATAATTATGGACCTCCTAAAATTGTATTTGATCACCATCAGCACAGCAGTCGTTGGAGAATCGAAAAGCCGAGCTAAGGTTAAGTACGCAAGGGTACTCAAGAATAGTAACATAATTCGATAAACCTAGCAAGGAATATCCTTTACACACTCGATACTATAGTATTTTGGCCAAGTAGCCATACCAACTATTCAAAGATTAATGAGATTGAAAATAAACAATCGCTTCTTGCTTATCTTTTTCAATTTGAGCTTTCAGCGATTCAATGCCATCAAATTTTTGTTCACTTCGAATTCGTTTATACCAACCAACCACAACTTCTTCGCCGTATATATTTTTATTAAAATCTAATATATGGACTTCAATTGATAGCTGCTTGTCTTCTGGATTTTTAAACGTTGGCTTATAGCCCACATTACAAACTCCATCATACCACTCGTCCTGCACAAGGATTCTCACAGCATAAACACCTGTTGCTGGAATGAAGCTTCCTTCTTGAGATTGGATATTCGCTGTTGGAAAACCAATTGTACGCCCTCGTTTATCTCCATGAACGACAATCCCTGGAACTGCAAATGGACGACCTAATAAATGATGAACCTCTTCCATATCACCATCTTGTAAGCTTTTGCGAATACGAGTGGAGCTAATTTTTTCCTCATCGTCTGTTAATTTTTCAACCACTGTAACTCCATATTCACCGTTACTTAGTTCTTTCATCGTGTCCATATTTCCTTTTCCAAATGCACCGAAGGAAAAATCAAATCCAGCTGTTACATGGACTACATTTAACCCACGAATAAAGAAATTAATAAACTCTTCTGGTGTAAGTTTGGCAAAATCAGAAGTAAATTGAACAACAAACACCGTATCAACACCAAGCTCTTCAAAAATATGAATCTTTTGTTGGAGTGGTGTTATGTAAAATACTTTTTCTTTTCGTCCACCAAGTACGATTGAAGGATGCGGATCAAATGTCATTACCGCACTTTGTACATTTAATTCCTTCGCTTTACTTATTGCGCTATGGATTACGGCTTGATGACCTCTATGTACACCGTCAAAAAAACCTACTGCTAAAGAATAGGAAGTAGATACTTCTCTTTCATTTAGCTGGTGTGGATATTTTAAATGAACTACATTCATACTCATGGCCTCCTACGTTACGATTGGGAACATTTTCTCTGGCTTCATAACATCACGTTTTTCAGGATGTTGGATATATACTGCAAGTGCCTTACTATTTCTAGTAAATACTATCTTATCATGCTCGTTTAATAAATCATGCTTTGGAAGCACCTGACCATTTATAATTTGTTTTTCGTTTTGCTCTGTAATTTCAATAAATGGATAAGCAGATAGAGCATATTCCACAGGAAAAATTATATCATGTATTTTTCCTTCTTCCATGAATTTCTCCACTTCTTGAAGTTTCAGGCAATTTTCTTCTGTAAATGTACCTGATTTTGTTCGAACGAGTGAAGCCATATGTGCAGGATAGCCTAAAAGTTCGCCAATTTGTACTGCCAGTGTGCGAATGTAAGTCCCTTTGCTACAAGCGATTTTTATCTTGAAAGTAATGTCTTCGCCTTCAAATTGTTCACGATCATCTAACAGCTCTAAGGAATAAATTGTAACTTTACGGGTTGGGCGTTCAACCGTTTCACCTTTTCGCGCATATTCATAAAGTTTACGACCATTTACTTTAACAGCAGAATACATCGGAGGCGTTTGCTCGATCTCACCTGTCAGTTGTTGTAGCGTAGCGAGCAGTTGATCTCTTGTAATGGTTTTGTATGAGGAGTCTTGTTCAACAGTTTCCCCTTCCGCATCTTCTGTCGTTGTTGTACGACTGATTGATACTACGGCCACATACTCTTTCCCTGCATCCGTTAAGTATTCTGCGATACGTGTTGCTTGGCCAATACAAATGGGTAGGACACCTTCAACACCTGGATCTAATGTTCCTGTATGGCCCACTTTTTTAGTTTTTAATATTTTGCGTAGTTTAAAAACGCAATCATGACTTGTCATGCCACGCTCTTTCCATAAGGGAAGGATGCCGTTCATTGAGTTACCTCCGGATTTAGTTAATTAGTATGTATTTATTAATATTGATGAATCAAATGAAGATTACTTTATTATAAATAATTTCGGTTTCCCAGTAGAGTGTGGAGTAAATTCGGGTTACTCGACAACTTTTCCGCTTTCGCCATTAAATTGTCAAGTAAATTCAGTTTACTCGACAACTTTTCCGCTTTCGCCAGTAAACTGTCCAGTAATTTCAGTTTACTCGACAACTTTTCCGCTCACCCCAGTTAAACTGTCCAGTAAATCCATTTTACTCGACAACTTTTCCGCTCACCCCAGTAAACTGTCCAGTAAATCCGGATTACTCGACAACTTTTCCGCGTTCTCCAGTAAACTGTCCAGTAAATCCATTTTACTCGACAACTTTTCCATTTTCTCCAATAAAGTGTCCAGTAAACCTAAATTTATTAGACTATATTCAGGTTTCTTCAGTAAAGTGTCTGGAATTACTCCCATTAAATACAAAAAGCCCGCCTGCATTACATAATGCAGTTGCAGGCCTTTTATATTCGTTATCGCATTTCATACGATCACAGTTAGATTATTCTTTATGAATCGAGCGTAATAGCTCTTCGATTTTATTTCCGTATTCTACGGAAGAGTCAAATTCAAAAGTTAGTTCTGGTGTTCGTCTTAAACGGATTCGTGCACCGATTTCAGAACGAATAAAACCTGTTGCCTTCACTAATGCAGCTAAAGATTCTTGGCGTTCTTTTTCATTTCCTAACGCTGTAATATAAACTGTAGCTTGTTGAAGGTCGCCTGTCACTTGTACATCAGTAACTGTTACAAAACCAACACGTGGATCTTTGATTTTACGGCTAATAATTTCACCAAGCTCTTTTTGGATTTGTTCTCCAATACGATTGGAACGTAATGACATAATTGTCACCCCTAATACTAAAACTTTTGATAGGTTATTTATCCCCTAAACGACTATAAATATTCTCGCCAAACATCGAGTTGGTCCCATGCAGGGTTTGATTGCAAATAATGCAGCGCATTATTCAGTTCACGTTCTGCACTGTCCTTTGAAGAGGAGACAGCAACAAGAGCAATTCTTGTTCGCTGCCACACGTTTTGATGATCTATTTCAGCAATGGATACGTTAAATTTTTGCTTTGTACGAGTAATCATTCTTTGAAGTACTGCACGTTTTTCCTTTAACGAATGGGCATCTTGGATCATAAACTCAACTTCAGCGTAGACGATCATGCGCGTTTAATTTCTTCCATGACGAAGGCTTCAAGAATATCGCCCTCTTTTACGTCATTAAAGTTTTTAATTGTAACACCACATTCGTAGCCTTTTGCTACTTCTTTGGCATCGTCTTTGAAACGTTTTAACGTATCAATCTCGCCTTCGAAGATAACGATACCGTCACGAATTACGCGTACGCCAGAATCACGGGTAATTTTACCATCAGTGATATATGAACCAGCAATTGTACCAACTTTTGATACTTTAATTGTTTGACGAACTTCCGCTTGACCGATAATTTTCTCTTCAAATTCTGGGTCTAACATACCTTTCATCGCTGCTTCGATTTCTTCGATTACTTTGTAGATGACACGGTGTAAACGAATTTCTACACCTTCTTCTTCAGCTGCACGTTTTGCATTGACATCCGGACGTACGTTAAATCCGATCACAATTGCATTTGAAGCAGCAGCAAGAGAAATATCTGACTCAGTAATTGCACCAGCGCCAGTGTGAATAATTTTTACGTTTACGCCTGCAACGTCAATTTTCATTAATGATGCAGCCATCGCTTCCACTGTACCTTGAACGTCAGCTTTTACGATTACGTTAAGTTCTTTCACTTCGCCTTGGCTCATTTGTTCGAATAAATTATCAAGCGTTACACGTTGTTTTTCAGAACGACTTGCTTGAATAGCAGTCATCGCACGAGATTCACCCACTTGACGAGCTGTTTTCTCATCTTCGAATACAACGAAACGGTCTCCAGCTTGTGGTACTTCATTTAGACCTGTAATTTCAACTGGAGTTGAAGGACCCGCATCTTTTACGCGACGTCCAAGATCATTTACCATTGCACGAACACGACCATATGCATGACCTACTACGATTGGATCTCCAACACGTAACGTTCCATCTTGCACTAATAGTGTTGCAACTGATCCACGGCCTTTATCTAATTGAGCTTCAATTACTGTACCAAGTGCAGTACGTTTTGGATTTGCTTTTAACTCTGCCACTTCAGAAACTAATAAAATCATCTCTAATAGAGAATCAATACCTTCGCCTTTTAATGCCGAAATTGGAACAAAGATTGTATCGCCGCCCCAATCTTCTGGAACTAAACCATGTTCAGTTAGTTCTTGCATAACGCGATCAGGGTTTGCAGTTGGTTTATCCATTTTATTCACTGCTACGATGATTGGTACTTCAGCAGCTTTCGCATGGTTAATGGCTTCAACTGTTTGAGGCATTACGCCATCATCAGCAGCAACTACGATAATTGCTAAGTCCGTAATTTTTGCTCCACGTGCGCGCATTGTTGTAAACGCAGCGTGACCAGGTGTATCTAAGAAAGTAATTTTCTTATCATTTACAACTACTTGGTAAGCACCGATATGCTGAGTAATCCCACCAGCTTCTCCAGCAGTTACTTTTGTATTACGGATAGAGTCTAATAATGTTGTTTTACCATGGTCAACGTGCCCCATGATTGTTACAACAGGAGGACGTTCTTGTAGTGCGTCTTCATTGTCTTCAGCATTCTCGAAGTATACTTCTAAGTCCGTTTTATCGATACGTACTTCTTCTTCTACTTCAACACCGTAATCAGCACAAATTAATTCGATTGCATCTTTATCAAGGTCTTGGTTAATTGTTGCCATAACACCAAGCATGAATAATTTTTTAATGATTTCAGATGGCTCACGATGTAATTTTTTTGCTAATTCTGCAACCGATAACGATTCATAGAAAGTAATTTTTTCTGGTAATTCTTTCGGTGCAGCAGGTATTGTTGGTTGATGCGTTTTCGGGTGACGACGTTTTCCACCATGAATCCCTGGTTTCTTACGTTGTTGATTAAAGCCACCTTTGTTGTTGTTTCGATTGTTATTGCCACCTTGGTTACGATTGTCATCATTAAAATCGCGTTTTTGGCCGCTTGGTTGAGTATTGTTGCGTTGTTGAGTATTGTTACGTTGTTGAGTATTATTGTTATTACTTTTTGGTCGATCGTTTGTTGTATTTGTTCTTGGTTTGTTTTGTGGTGCATTATTATTTGGTCGATCGTTTGTTGTGTTCGTTTTTGGTTTGTTTTGTGGTGCGTTATTTGTTGGTCGCATAGTTTTATTTTGTTCTGTCATTCTACCGTCTTTTCGTTTTTCTTGTTGGATTTTTTGATTGCCTTGACCATTTGAATTAGGTCTTGCTTGTTTTTCTTGCTTTGGAGAAGATGTGTTTTGATTACTAGCGTTACCTGTTTGATTATAAACAGTATCTAGTTTTGAGACTGCATCACCAGTCAGCGTTGACATGTGGTTCGACACAGTAATATTTAATTTAGTTAGCTCTTCAATGACTTCTTTACTTGATTTATTCACTTTTTTTGCATATTCATGAACTCGAATTTTGGTCATCAGCTCACCCCCGATTTATTTTTCGTTGAGTAGACTAGACATTTTTTTCGCAAAACCGCTATCTGTAATAGCTAGTGCGACTCGTGCTTCTTTTCCTGTAGCATGTCCTAATTGGTAGCGATCACCTATCACATGGTACTCAACATTGTAAAACGTACATTTATCTTGAATCTTTTTTGAAGAATTAGGAGATGCATCGGATGCTAAAAAGATCAGCTTCGCATTTCCGCTTTGAATCGTTTTCACTACTAATTCTTCACCTGAAATGATTTTACGAGCTCTCGCTGCTAATCCAAGTAACTGGAATAGCTTTTCGTTTGTCATAAAATCGACTCCCTACGAATTAGTCTTAATAATTCTTCATATACCTCTTCAGGGATTTTCACTTCTAATTGGCGCTCTAGACTATTTTTTTTGCGTGCTAGTTCAACTGTCTCTTCAGATTTCGAAATATATGCACCGCGACCTGATTTTTTACCAGTTGGGTCAACAGATACTTCTCCTTCTTTTGAGCGAACAATTCGAATCATTGATTTTTTTGGAAGCATTTCACCTGTTACAACACATTTTCGTAAAGGTACTTTTCTTTGAGTCGACATAAGAATTCACCTTCCCTACTAGTTCCTTATACTACAGACAAGTAGCATTTTTACTAACATTCAATTTCTAAGATGATTATTCCTCGTCGTCTTGATATAAATCGTATTCCACATTATTGTATGACTCATTTTCATCTTCAGTTTCTTCAAATTGATTTAAGTATGTGCTAGTTTCAGATGGATAAATACCTAATTCACGCGCATCTGTTTCACTCTTAATATCAATTTTCCAGCCTGTTAATTTAGCAGCTAAACGAGCGTTTTGACCACGTTTACCAATTGCTAAAGATAATTGATAGTCAGGAACAACAACTGTTGTAGATTTTTCTTCTTCATTCACTTGAACGTCTAACACTTTTGATGGGCTAAGCGCATTTGCAACGAAAACGACAGGATCTTCTGACCATTCAACGATATCAATTTTTTCACCGTTCAGTTCGTTTACGATTGTTTGAACACGTTGACCTTTTGCCCCTACACATGAACCAACTGGATCTACATCGCTGTCATGAGCATAAACTGAGATTTTAGAACGATCTCCTGCTTCACGAGCAATAGACTTAATCTCTACGATACCTTCGAAAATTTCTGGAACTTCCATTTCAAATAGGCGACGTAAAAGTCCTGGATGTGTTCTAGATACAATTACTTGAGGTCCTCTTGTAGTACGTTCAACTTTTGTTATATAAACTTTTAAGCGATGTTGAGGCTTGTAGACTTCACCTTGCATTTGTTCATTGACTGGCAATGCCGCTTCAACTTTTCCTAAGCTAATATAAATGTTGCGGGAATCCATTCTTTCGATTGTCCCGTTCACGATATCATCTGTGCGGTCAATATATTCTTCATAGATGATGCCACGTTCTGCTTCACGTACACGTTGTGTAACTACTTGTTTAGCAGTTTGAGCAGCAATACGTCCAAAGTTTTTAGGCGTTACTTCTTGCTCTAAAATATCCCCAATCTCATATGCTGGGTTAATTTCTTTTGCATCTTCTAATGCGATTTGAAGTCGTTCATCTTCTACTTCTTCCACTACATCTTTACGTGAATAGACTTTCATAGAACCATTTTCTAAATTTAAATCAACACGTACATTTTGCGCTTGGTTAAAATTACGTTTATATGCAGTAACTAAGGCTGCTTCGATTGCTTCAACTATAACATCTCTTGAAATTCCTTTTTGTTGTTCTAGAGCAGTTAAAGCATCTAGTAAATCACTACTCATTTCATTTTCACTCCTAAAATATTCTGTTATGATGAAAAGTCAATTGCAAGACGTGCTTTTGCAACTTTATCTTTTTCAATAAAAACATTTAATTTACGTGTTTTTATACGAACTTCCATTTCTAGGCCATCTTCATTATATGCTTTTAAATAGCCCTGGAATTCTTTCATGTCCTTTATTGGTTCATATGTTTTCACATAAATAAATTTACCAACCGCTTTTTCAAAGTCTGATTCCTTTTTTAATGGACGCTCAGCGCCAGGAGAAGAAACTTCTAAATAATAGTTTTGTTCGATTGGATCCTTTTCATCGAGTAAAACGCTTAGTCGTTCACTCACTAAAGCACACTGTTCGATATCGATGCCACCACTTGGTGTGTCGATATAAACACGAAGAAACCAATTGCGCCCTTCTTTGATGAATTCGATATCAACAAGTTCAAGGTTTAGCTCTTCTAAAATTGGTGTGACAAGCTCTTCAATGACTGTTGTTACTTTGCTGCTCATAAGATCCTCCCAACGTACTCGTACTGTTCTTTATGCTTATATTTCCAAGTTGTAGTAGATATATACAAAGAACATACAGAAAACGAAATGTTGTGACCTTTCGCTACAACATTTAGCTAAAAATAAGAAAATCCACCATGGAATGGTGAAATCGTGTAAAGGTCGTCTACGAAATTTGAAGAAGCCGTAACAACAGAAAAGAGCGGGAGAAAAACCCACTCTTTGCTGCAAGACTATCAACAAATTATTACTTTAACAATAGCACAAAAAATAATGGAATGCAAATTTACGAAAAAATGACACATGTTTCTTGTTGATTTTTTGTGAATTATTCAAACTTAATAAAAGAAGTACGCTTAAGTAAGAAGTGGTGGTTAATAGTAATTCTGCTACCTTTGAATCACTTTTTAGTTTATTTGGTTACAGAGTGCGTGTCTGTTACTTACCAAGCTATTATTTCTCTAATTTGGGCTCTGAAAGGGCTTCTCTGTTACCTTTCTAGCCATTATTTCGCTCGTTTGGGCACTAAGACGCCTTCTCTGTTACCTTTTAAGCCATTATTTCGCCCATTTGGGCACAGAGACGCATTCTCTGTTACCTTTCAAGCCAATATTTTGCCCATTTGGGTACTGAGACGCCTTCTCTGTTACCTTTCAAGCCATTATTTCGCCCAATTGGACACTGAGAGCGATTCTCTGTTACCATTTCGTACCTATATCAGCTGACTTGGACACTGAGGTGGCTTCTCATAAAAAATGCTTCAGCTTATTTATCCTCCACATCACTTCTCATGGACTCTTCAACTACATTAACGTTCACGAGACTGTTTTGTAGTGAAACATTATATGCATTTTCGTGCTATAGACTATCTTCTTAAAGAATCCCCATTATCTGCTCCATTATCATCTGTAACGCAACAACATTCATGCTCTAACCAATCCTAGAACAACGACAACTGATTCGCATCTGGCAATCCTTCTAAGCAGCCCATTTGATCCATATACTCAATCAATGTTTTCGAAACACGACCGCGCATTTGTAAGTCTTCCTTCGATAAGAATTCCCCGTCTTCTCTTGCTGCAACAATTGCCTTCGCAACGTTTGTTCCTAATCCAGGAATCGCATCAAATGGAGGAATTAATGTGTTTCCATCAATCAACCACTGACTTGCTTGCGAACGGTATAAATCAACTTTTCGAATACTCATTCCACGTTCAGCCATTTCAAGGGCAAGCTCTAAAACAGTTAATAAATCCTTTTCCTTCTTAGAAGCTTCTAAGCCCTTCGCATTAATTTCCTCAATACGAGATCGAATCATCGATGCGCCTTGCGACATGACAATTAAATCAAAATCACTTGCTCGAACTGTAAAGTACACTGCGTAATAAATAATCGGATGATGCACCTTGAACCAAGCGATACGCACCGCATTTAATACATAGGCAGTGGCATGGGCTTTCGGGAACATGTATTTGATCTTTTTACAAGAATCAATATACCAGTTCGGTACATTTTCAGCTCTCATTGCTGCTTCCATGTCCTCCGTTAAGCCTTTCCCCTTACGAACAGATTCCATTATTTTAAAGGATAACCCTGGCTCTAAGCCTCGATAAATTAAATACACCATAATATCATCACGACAACCGATTACTTCCGCAAGCACACAAGTACCGTTTTGAATGAGCTCTTGTGCGTTTCCTAACCATACGTCGGTACCATGGGATAATCCTGAAATTTGCAATAGCTCACTAAACGTAGAAGGTTTTGTTTCTTCTAACATTTGGCGAACAAATCGAGTACCGAACTCTGGAATCCCCAATGTTCCAGTTTTACACATAATTTGCTCTTCCGTTACTCCTAATGACTCTGGCCCTGAGAAGATTTTCATCACTTCCGGATCATCGGTAGGAATCGATTTAGGGTCAATGCCCGTTAAATCTTGTAGCATACGAAGAACGGTCGGATCATCGTGCCCGAGTATATCAAGTTTCAAAATATTATCATGGATGGAATGGAAGTCGAAATGTGTTGTTTTCCATTCAGAATCTTGTGCATCTGCCGGGAATTGGACAGGCGTGAAATCATAAATATCCATATAATCAGGTACAACTAGAATACCACCCGGATGCTGTCCAGTTGTTCGTTTAACCCCTGTACAGCCTTGTACAAGTCGATCCACTTCAGCTCCACGGAATGTTTTTCCATGGTCTGTTGAATAACCTTTTACATAACCATAAGCCGTCTTTTCAGCAACCGTACCAATTGTTCCCGCACGATATACATAATCCTCACCGAACAATACTTTCGTATAGTTATGGGCATGCGCTTGATATTCACCCGAGAAGTTTAAATCGATATCGGGAACTTTATCCCCGTTAAATCCTAAGAACGTTTCGAACGGAATATCATGTCCATCTTTTTTCAAGTTAGTGCCACATTCTGGGCAATCTTTGTTTGGTAAGTCAAACCCTGAACCAACTGACCCATCCGTAAAAAATTCACTATAATGACATTTTGGACAAATATAGTGTGGTGCTAATGGATTTACTTCTGTAATTTCCATCATTGTCGCTACAAATGAAGACCCTACCGAACCACGAGAACCTACTAAATAACCATCTGACAGCGACTTCTTAACCAGCTGCGCAGAAATTAAATAAACTACCCCGAAACCATGACCAAGAATCGAATCCAGTTCCTTCTTGATACGTGCTTCCACTATCTCAGGCAATGTTTCACCATAAATTTGATGCGCCATACCATAGGTCATATTTGTAATTTGTTCTTCCATTCCCTCAATCTTCGGCGTATATAGCTTATCTTTAATGGGCACTACTTCACCGATCATATTCGCGACCTTTTGAGAATTCGTCACAACCACTTCTTTAGCTAAATCTGGCCCAAGGAAATCAAATTCTGCAAGCATTTCATTTGTTGTACGGAAATGAACTTTCGGTAAAGGATAACGGTTTAAAGGATTTGCCCCACCTTGAGAACTAATTAAAATCTCTCTATAAATATGGTCATTTTCATTTAAGTAATGAACGTTCCCCGTCGCAACAACAGGCTTGTCCATTTTCTTTCCAAGCTTCACTAGTTTACGAATGATATCTTCTAAATTCCATTGATCATGGACAATTCCACCATCCACTAATTGGGAGTACACTGGTTTAGGATGAACTTCAATGTAGTCATAAAATTCGGCTACTTTTTCCGCTTCGTCTGGAGATTTATTCATCATTGTTTCAAATAGCTCACCATTACTACATCCTGAACCAACAATCAACCCTTTACGGAGTTTTATTAAATCGGAACGTCTTACCCGCGGAACTCGATGGTACGTTTGTGTATGTGCAATTGAAATGAGCTTAAACATATTTTTCAGCCCATCATTATCTACTGCTAAAATTGTACAGTGATATGGTCTACCTTGTTTATAGCTATCATCTCCGCCGATATGTTTATTAAAATCGTCGTGATACTCAATACCCTTTTCCTTCGCTTCTTTTAGCAAATGTAACATCAATTCACCTGTTGCCTCTGTATCGTAGATGGCACGGTGATGTTGTGTTAATTCGATTCCATATCTTTTACTTAATGTATTTAAACGATGACTTTTTAATGTAGGGTTTAACATGCGTGAAAGCTCTAATGTATCAATAACAGGGTGAATAACCCCTTTTATCCCAGCCTTCTCATACGCCGTATATAAGAACCCAATATCGAATGATGCGTTATGGGCAACGACAATTGCATCGCCAATAAATTCACGGAACTCGGTTACAACTTGGTCTACTTCTGGAGCATCTACTAACATATCATCTGTGATATGTGTCAATTCGATAATTTTTGGCGACAACGGTCTATGCGGATTGGAAAAACGTTCAAACTTATCGATTACTTTACCGTCTTTTATTTTCACAGCAGCCAACTCAATAATGGTGTCATATGCAGTAGATAGACCTGTTGTTTCTACGTCAAATACAACATAGGTAGCACTATCTAATTCAATATGCTGTTCGTCGTATGCAATCGGCGATCCATCATCGACTAAATTTGCTTCTACCCCATAAATAATTTTGATCCCGTGTTTTTTCCCTGCAGCATAAGCATCTGGGAAACCTTGCGCAACTGCATGATCTGTAATAGCAATTGCAGGGTGGCCCCATTTAGCCGCTTGGGCAACTAGCTGGTCAATTGGTGTGACCGCATCCATTTGACTCATTGGCGAGTGTAAATGAAGCTCTACACGTTTTTCACCCTCAGGTGCAGTGTCTTTTCGAGATTCTTTATGAATCTCTTGCATGCCTTGAGCCATGATGACTAAATCACGAACGAACGTATCGTTTTGTACTGACCCTCGAACCTTAATCCACATTCCTTTTTTCAGTTGTGACATCTTCTCCGCTTCTTCGTCATTACGAGAGAACATTTTCACTAAAATGGAATCTGTGTAGTCCGTCATTTTGACTTCTAGTAATGAACGTCCACTTTTCAATACTTTTACATCAACTGCAAAGACATACCCTTCAATGACGACACTACGTTCTTCATCTTGAATACTCTTAATATGAAAAATCTCTTGTTCTTTAATTTGAGTTCCTAATTGGAATGGACCACTAACTTCAACAGCAGAAGAAGATTCGCTTTTCTTCGTTTCTTGGCTTTGGAAGTCCTCTATTGCTTGTCTTGCTAATTCTGCCTCTTCTAATTGACGTTTTTCAATATACTCTTCTTGTGCAATGCGAGCTTCTTCTGACATTTCAACTAATCTAAATTCGATTCCTAACGTTGGGAAACCAAGGCTCTTATAAGCATTGGCAATTTTATCTGTGTATTTGGATTTTAACGTCAGTTGTTCTACTTCCATTACACAATCAACGACAATTTTATTTCCATTAAACGTAGGAATTTGCGAGATTAAAATGTTTTTTAAAGTAGGAGCCATTTGGTCAATTTGATTTACCGCTGTTAACCAGTAATCTGAAATAAGCTGTTCGTTGATTTCTGGATTATGTACTTCAATCGTAAGATTCGTTTGGGCAATGTTAGAGAATTCTTCTGCCATTCTTGTAGTGAATAGTTGATACAGAGGAAATGGTAATATATTTTGAAGTTTAATAGAGAAATTCCAAATTCGATTCGTTTTATGAACAGTCAAACGAGTGAGTTCACCTTGTTCAAAAAATGACATGTAGACATCTTCGGTTAGTTTTAACTGTTGTAAAAGGGTTAAAAATAATTGACGCTCTTTATTATTGTCTGACAATAGACTCACCTACTTTCTAAAGCTTTCAAAAAGGAGTACAAATTTCGTACTCCCAATGTATTAATAGACCCTAAAATATTCATTCAAACGGTCAATTAACTCTTCCTTTGCACATTCAAATGTTTCACCAGTACGTCTATAGTTTACTTTTACAATGCCTTCATTGACTTTCTTTCCTACGATCACTTGCACCGGAAGCCCAATGAGATCTGCATCTTTAAATTTACTATCAATAGATGTATCTCGATCATCGAATAAAACATCAAATTGATAGGTTGTTAATATATTATAAAGCTGTTCTGAAATTTGCCATTGGTCTTCATTATCTACGTTTTCCGTGATTAAATGCACATCATACGGAGCTAAAGCATTTGGCCAAGCGAATCCTTTTTCATCTTGATAGAATTCAGAAGCAACGCCAAATATTCGTGATACACCAAGCCCGTATGCCCCCATAAGGACCGGATTTGAATCTCCAAATTCATCAACAAAAGTAGCATCCCACTTTTTGGCATAGGCTGAACCTAACATATACGTATGAGCTACATCATAACCTTTTAAAAATTCGATTGTACCGATGCCATCAGGTGAAGGATCGCCCTCTTGAATATACCGTAAATCCTCATATGCGTTTACAGCAAAATCTCGCTCAGGATTTACATTTATATAAAAACTGCCATCTTCATTTCCAAAACATGTGCCATTACA
>Ga0182747_1001801_pt1 | contig 15933 bp, 8 predicted proteins | sample eDN3rd30CBELigBY_FD_128526 | JGI IMG/M metagenome (GOLD analysis project Ga0182747, IMG submission 128526) | Enriched backyard soil microbial communities from Emeryville, California, USA - eDNA 3rd pass 30_C BE-Lig BY (version 2) (version 2) | ecosystem: Environmental > Terrestrial > Soil >...
GACGCGAAGCAGTTCGGCTGGTCGAAGGCGCCGATCGTCGAGATGCTGATCCCCTCGACCGTCGACGACAGCCTCGCGCCTCCGGGGCAGCATGTCGCGAGCCTCTTCTGCCAGCAATTCGCGCCCGAACTGCCGGACGGAAGGGACTGGGATGACGAAGAGGAAGCCGCCGCCGACTGCATCATCGACACCGTCGAAAAGCACGCCCCCGGCTTCCGCGCCAGCATCGTCGGCCAGACGCGGCTCAGCCCGAAGGGCCTCGAACGCAAGTTCGGGCTCGTCGGCGGCGACATCATGCACGGCAATATGAGCCTCGACCAGCTCTGGGCCGCGCGCCCGGTGCTCGGCAACGGTGGCTATCGCGGGCCGGTCAAGGGGCTCTACATGTGCGGTGCGGGGACGCACCCCGGCGGCGGCGTCACCGGCGCGCCGGGGCACAATGCCGCGCAGGTCGTCCTGCGCGACCGCGGCCTATTCGCCCCGCGCTGGCGCTGAGGCGCGGCCGAAGCCGATCGGCTGCGGGGTTGCAGGCCGCGCCGCGCGTTCGTACCGCAGCCGTTCGAGCAGCGCCGCGTCGCCGAGCGAACCCGCGAAGCGCGCCTGCCGCGCGACGACCGCGAAGTCGCCGAGCGTCAGATCGCCGACGCGGTCGAGATCGGCCGGCGCTTCGCGCCCGAAAAAATGCGCGAAGGCGCGCCGCGCCCGGGCCGCATCGAGCGGCCGCATCTCGACCTTGAAGACGAAACGGCGCGCCGATGCGGGGTCGAGCTTCGCGGCATGGTTGGTCGCCGCGGCGAAGGGCAGGGGATGTTCCTCCATCCAGGTCAGCAGTTCGTTGACCTGACTGACCTCCCAGCTTTGCGCCGCATGCTGCCGGTTGGCGAGCAGCGAATCGACCTCGTCGAAAAAGAGCATCGCGCCTTCGCGCCGCGCGTCGGCAAAGGCCGCCGCGATCAGCCGCTCGGTCTGACCGACCCATTTCGACATCAGGTCCGACGCGCGCTTGACGACGAGCGGCCGCCCGAGCCGGCGCGCCAGCGCCTGCACCGCTTCGGTCTTGCCCGTTCCCGGCGGCCCGGTGAGCAGCAGCGAAAAATCCGCCGGCGCGCCGTCCCGCGCGACTTGCGCGAACAGCGCGGCAAGGTCGGTGTCGGCGCACAGCAAGGCCTCGTCGAAAGCGCGTGGCGCGCGCGGCTCGACCGTCGGGCCGCGCATCGCGCCGAGCACCGATCCGGCAAACCGTCCCGCGCTTTCGGCATCGCCCGCGAGCGCGGCAGCACGCGCCGCGACGCGGAACAGCGACGCGGCCTCGGGCGCCCGCGCTGCGAGCGCCGCCAGCGCGGGGTCGACCGCGACCTTCTCTTCGGCGCTCACCCGCTCGAGCATCGCCGGGCTGTGCGCCGCGCCGGGGAAATCCATCCGGATCGACAGGCTGAAACGGCGCAGGATCGCGGGGTCGGCGTCGGCGATGCAGTTCGAGGTCCAGATCACCGGCACGACATTGTCCTCGAGCAGCCGGTTGACGAACAGCTTCGATCCCGCTCGGCCGCGCACGCGGCCGCCCTGTTCGATCCGCGTGTCGCCCAGCAGATCCTCCATCTCGTCGAACAGCAACAGCGCGCGGCCGCGCTTTTCGAGCGTGCGCAACGCGAGGCGCAGCGCCGCGACGCGCTCGTGGCGCGCCGGTTCGTCGCCGTCGCGATCGGCCTCGCCCACCGCATGCAGCGGCTCGCCGGCGGCGGCGGCCAGCGTGCGCGCGAGTTCGGTCTTGCCGGTGCCCGGCGGCCCGTGGATCAGGATGTTGATCCCGCGCGCGCCCTGCTCGATCGCCCCGCGCAGCAGCGCGACCGCCAGGTCGGCCTCGCGCTGCTGCGCGGGGAAATCGGCGAGGGTATGGCGCGCCGCCTGCCGTTCGCCGAGTAGCCCGTCGAGCAGGCTCGCATGTCGCCCCGGCGGCGCGTCGAGCAGCCGCTCGAACGACCAGCAGAGACCAAGCTGAACATGGCCGTCCTTGCCCGACCAGCGTCCGACGAGGTCGAGCCGCACCACCTCGGCGCGGCGGATCGCATGCGGGGCGATCCCGGTCAGCGCACTCGCAAGCGCCTCGATGTCGAGACCTTCGGTCTCGATCAGCTGCACGAGACTGCGGGTCAGCGGGGCGCGGTCCAACGCCGTCGCGAGCAGCAGCAGCGCGCGTTCGTCGTCGGCGAGTTCGAGCGCGTCGGCCAGCCGGTTCGCCTGCGCCAGATTTTCGTCCTCGCGCCCAGCCGCTGCCATGTCTTCGGCGAGCAGCGCGGCGCGGTTCATATCCTTTCCCGCGAGCCCGAGCGCGGCCGCGCGCGGGCGCGCCCAGCCGAGCAGCGCGCGACCGGTCTTGCTTCTGCCCGGATGATCGAGCGCAATCGCCCGCGCGAGACCGCGGGCCCAATGACTGTCGTACAACATGAATCCCTGCTTCTAACCGGCGCGCGCAGACGCGCTGCGGGTCGCCGGACCAGCGTGATGTTTGGAACGATGGGGTCGCGGCGCCGTCCGATGGCGCACCGCGTCAGGAAGAACGCGCTACGACAGCGGGCGGACGCCGCAGGGTTTCGAACCCTGTATGCGATGGCGGTCCAACACGACGCGTCTCCAAAAAGCCCGAATCCGGGCGGGAAGGTCGGCGCCGATAGGCGATTTTGGCCGCTCGCGCAAGGGCGGGGTCAGCGGATCGCGCGCGAAGCCGCCGATCTTTGCGTCCACCAATAGAGGGGCAGGCCCGCCGCCATCAGGATCAGGCTCATCGCGCTGACGTCGATCCCGGCGCCCCACAGGGTCCAGACGGCGTAGATGAGCCCGAGCGCGGCGACGGGCATCGCGACGCCAAGGCGCAGCGCCGCGCCCGCGCAGGCGAGATAGAGCCACAGCGTCACCGAGGTCGAGAGTACCGCCATGAAATTGAACATCTCGGCGGTCGATTTGTTGTCGTTGAGGATGACACAGACGGTCGCGATCGCGCTCGACAGGATCAGCGCGTTCGCCGGGGTGCCGTGGCTGTTCGTCCGCGCGAACCAGTCGGGGAGCAGGCCCTGCCGCGCCAGCGTCGCGGGCAGCTCGGCCTGGATCAGCGTCCAGCCGTTGAGCGTCCCGAGCGCGCTCACCGCGGCGAAGGCGGCGATCAGCAACGCGGGTTCGTGCGACCAATAGGTTTCGACGAACAGCGAGAAGGGCGAGCCCGAGGCCGCGACCGCCTTCGCCGGCAGCATCAGGATGATCGCCGAGCAGACGATCAGGTAGAGGAGGCCGGTCGCGAGCGTGCCGATCATCGTCGCGCGCGGGATCGTCACCGATGGCCGGTCGACCTTGTCGGCGGCGACGCTCGCCGATTCGAAGCCGAGCAGCGCCCACAGGGTGAAGATCGCCGAGGCGCTGACCGTGGTCAGCGACAGCCCCTCGGCGGGGAAGGGCGTCAGCGCCACCGGCGCCGCGCGACCGAAGGCGACCGGGATCAGCACGATCACCACCGCCAGCGGCACCAGCTTGATCAGCAGCGTGGCGATCTGGAAGCGTCCCGCCGCGCGCGCGCCGCGCCAGTTGATCGCGGTGACGATCCAGATCAGCGCGATCGTCGCCGCGGCCATATGCTCGGCCAGCGCGGGGACGAAGATGCCGAGGAAGCTGACCGCAGCCACCGCCAGCGTCACATTGGCGGTCCACACCGATATCCAATAGGCCCAGCCGATCATGAAGCTGGGGATGCGGCCGAAGGCGCGTTCGACGAAGCCGGTCGGCCCGCCCGCTTCGGGAAAGGCGACGGTCAGCCGCGCGAGCACCGCCGCGAGCGCGAGCGCGCCGGCGATGGTGAGCGCCCAGCCCGCGACCGCGTTCCAGCCGAAGGGAGCGAGGCTCGCCGGGAGCAGGAACACCCCCGATCCGATCATGTTTCCCATGACCAGCGCGACGCACATAGCGAGGCCGAGCCGCTGGCCCGGCCCGGAGCCCTCTGTCAGCGGAGCATGCGGCCGATCAGAAATCCTTGCTGACCTTCAACCCGATCAAGCGCGGCCGGATGACATTGTCGTAGAAGACCCCGCCGGTCGAACTGATGCCGTCGGGATCGCCGCAGATCGATTCGCCGCACTGGACCGCGCTGTTCACGATGCCGCGGCTGTCGAACAAGTTGGTCGCGAACAGCTCGGCGCTCCAGTCGTCGGCCTTGACGCCGATGCTGACGTCGGCGGTCGTATAGGCCTTGAAATCGCCGACGATCGCATTCTCGAAGGTACGCAGGTCCGACCGGCGCTTGCCGATATGGTTGACCGCGAACTGGACATGGCCGTCGAGCCCCGCGACCGGGAAGTCGTAGCGCGCCACCGCATTGCCCTTGAACTTCGCGGTGACGGGCAGCCGCGTGCCCGCGGGCGCGAGCAGCGCGTTGGTCTGGCCCGGCGGGTCGATCGTGCAGTCGAACTGGTCGTTGGCGATCGCGCAGAAATCGCGGCGGATCGTCGCGTCGTTGTAACTGCCGCCGACATTGAGCGACAGTCCGCCCGAGCGATAGCCAAGGTCGAACTCGAAACCGCGGATGCGCGCGATGCCGGCGCTGCGAATCTCGGTCAGGCCGTTGGCGCCGAGGAAGGAGAGCTGGATGTCGTCCCAATCCTCCTGATAGACGGCGCCGTTGAAGCGCAGCGGGCCGAAGCTCGATTTCCAGCCGAACTCGTAATTGTCGAGCGTGTCGGGGCCATAGGGCGGCAGCGTGCCGCGGCGGTTGATGCCGCCGGGCCGGAAGCCGCGCGACCAGGTGCCATAGACGAGGACGTCGTCGGTGATCTTGTAGGTCAGGTTGAGCTTGTGGATGAAGCCCGTGTCCTTGGTCCGCTTGTCGAGGTTGGTGCACGGCGATCCCGCGACGACCGGCCCGGCGAAGCAGCCCGCGACCCCGGTGCTGCTGCTATAGCCGTCCGAATAGCCGAAAAAGCCGACGAGGCTGTTGTCGAACTTGTAGATGCGGCCGCCGCCGGTCAGCGTCAGCTTGTCGGTGATGTCGAAGCTGATCTCGCCGAACGCGGCATAGTCGCGGTCGACGCGAAACTGCTTGGTCAGCCAGATGTCGCTGTCGGTGCCCGGCACGGTGATCGCATCGGCGATATTGTCGACGATGTAATTCTGCTCGATATTGTGCGACTGGCGCTGCCAGAAGACGCCGCCGATGAAGCGGATACGCGCGTCGGCGGGTGAGGCGATGCGGGCCTCGAAGAAGCTCTTCTTATAACGGTCGATACCCTGGATATACTGGTTCGGGCTGACGAGATCGCCGTTGTTGTCATAGAAATAGGCGCCATAGCCATAGAGCGCGTCGTAGAAATAGGCATAGTCCGAATAGTCGCTGTCGACCACGGTCTTGCGCCGCAGATGGCCGCCGGTGACGGTGAGATCCCAGTTGCCGAGCTTGCCCTCGATCGTCAGCGCGGCCTGCAGCCATCTGTCCTTCGACAGCTCGCGATTATATTGCACGGTCTGCAGATCGTCGGTCACCGCGCTCGAGCGTTCCTGCGCGAAATTGCCGTTGGCGTTCTGCACCTGGCCCATGATCGTCGGGCGCAGCGTCCAGTCGTCGTCGAGCTCGATGCCGAGCGCGAGGCGCGCGCCATAGGTGTCGACGTCGTTATAGTTCTTCTCGACCAGCGCGGCATTGTCCTGCGTCGCCGCCGCGGTTCCCTGCTCGGCCTCGAGCGAGGGATAGACGCGGCTGCCGTGGATATTGTCGATATAGCCGCCGTCGTGGCGATACCAGCCGACGAGGCGCAGCGCGGCGCGATCGCTCAGCTTCGCGTTGATGAAGCCTTCGGCGACGCCGCCGATGTCGCCGTGCGCGACGCTGTTGAGTTCGAGGCCCATCGAGCCATAGGTGCCGCTGGTGTCGGGCGGATTGGTGACCAGCTTGATCGTGCCGGCCATCGAACTCGCGCCGTAGAGCGTGCCCTGCGGCCCCGCGAGCGCCTCGACGCGCGCGAGGTCATAGGCATGGATGTCGAGCGCGCCCTGGATCGTCGTGATCGGCATTTCGTCGAGATAGGTGCCGACCGTCGGCAGCGACGCCGAATGGTTGGCATTCTCGCCGCTCGCGACGCCGCGGAAATAGACCTGGCTGAAGCCGGGCCCGAGCGACTGGATCGTCACCGAGGGCAGGAATTTGACGACGTCCTGAAATTCCTTGACCTGCAGCTCGTTCAGTTTCTCGGTGCCGATCGCCGTGATCGCGAGCGGAACGTCCTGCAGATTCTGTTCGCGTTTCGACGCGGTGACGACGATGTCGTCGTCGTTTTTCGTGTTCGATTGCTGCGCGAACGCCGCGCCCGACGTGCAGAGCATCGTGCTGCCCAGCAGAACCGCCCCGCTCTTTGCTACCACCGCCCTCAAATACCGCATGAGAACCCCCCTCGAATGACAGCTATGTGACGCGAGCATGACGCGGCGCGGCGCAAGCGCAAGCATTGTTGTCGGAGCGGCGGGGCGCTTTGTCGAAAATGTCGGACCCTGTTGCCCAAACGCAACGAATTTGCGCGAACGCGCTTCAGCCGAATGCGGCAGGAATCCGCGGATAAGAGCCCAAAACCGGGCCCAGCGCCTCGCGCAGCGGGTCGAGCCACGCATCATAGGCCTGCCACTGGCCGACGCCGTCGCGGTTGATCGGGCGGCGCACCTGCTCGCTCGACGCGGTGCGCACGGCGCGGGCGTTGGCGTGAAAGGCCATGCAGTCCGCCTCGAACGGCTGGCCGAGGAAGGCGAGCATCGCGCGCACTTCGGCCTCGGGATCGTCGAGCAGCGCTTCGTGGATCACGCGGTGGACGGCGCCCGGCTGCACCGCATCGACATGCGCCATCAACCGCACATAGTCGCGGTAATAGGCGCCCATCTCGGCAAGGCCATAGCTGAACGCCTGGCCCTTCGCATAATGCTGGCGAAAGTTGGACCAGCAGCAATCGAGCGGATGCCGCCGCGCGTCGACGATCTTCGCGTTGGGCAGGATCAGCCGGATCAGCGGGACATAGAGCCAGTTGTTCGGCAGCTTGTCGATATAGAAGGGCTTGCCGGTCTTGCGCTGGACCCGGGTGCGGCGGAGGAAGGCGGCGCCCATCTCGGCCAGCTTTTCGGGCGATGCGTCCGCGATCGCCTCGACCCAGCGCGACCCCTCGCCCAGCGTCTCGCGTCCGAAGCCGAGCGCGAGCGCGGGAATGTCGGGCAATTCCATCGTCCCCTCGATCGCCGAATGGCTCGCGAGGATCTGCTCGACCAGCGTCGATCCGGCGCGCGGCATGCCGAGGATGAAGATGGGGTCGGGGGCGGGGTCGCCGCTACCCGTACGGTCGGCGAAGAAGCCGGCGGTGAAGGCCCCGATGGCGGCGTCGACGATGGCCGTGGTCTCGGCCGCCGCATAGCCGAGCTGGCCGGCGCGGATCGCATTGCCCGCGGCATAATGGCGAAAGGCGGCCTCGGCCTCGCCGGCGTCGTCATGGGCCTTGCCGAGCGCGAAATGGAGGTGCAGCCGGTCGTCGGCGCGACCCCGATCGGTCGTATCCGCGCCGTCCAGCGCCGCCTCCATCGCCGCGCGGTCGCCGGCGTCGAAGCGGATCGTCTTGAGGTTCGCAAGGCTCCACCACAGTTCGCCGAGCCCAGGATCGGCGGCGAGCGCGCGGCGATAGGCGGCGATGCTCTCCTCCTGCCGCCCCACGGTCTTCAGCATATGGCCATAGCTCATCCACAGCTTGGCGTGGTCGGGGAAGCGGCGGGTCAGTTCCTCGTAGAGCGCGATCGCCTCGTCATAGCCGCCGATGCGGCCGAGCGCCGCCGCCTTGAGGTTCGCGTGCGCCGGATTGTCCGGATCCTCGCCCAGCACCGCGTCGAGCGTCTCGACCGCCTCGGCATAGCGGTTCTGCTTGTAATAGACGGTCGCGAGATTGGCGCGCGCCGCGCCGAACCCCGGCGCCAATTCGAGCGCACGGCTCAGCAGCTTTTCGGCGTCGCCATAGCGCCCGATCCGCCCCGCGACCTCGGCGAGCATGCGGATCGCCGCGACGTCGGTCGCGTCCGCCTTCAGCCGCGCGCGTAGCGCGCCCTCGGCGTCGGGCAAGCGGTTCTCGGCGAGCGCCAGCGCCGCCTCGATCATCGCCGGATCGTGGATCGCGGCGCCGACCGCGGCGAGCGAGGCGTCCTGTGCCTCACCCTCGCGTCCGAGCGCGCGCAGGGCGTGCGCGGCGATGCGGTGCGCCTCCGCCGCGGTCGGCAGCGCGGAAACGATGGCGCGCGCCTGTGCGAGCGCCGCTGCGGGTTCGCCCCGCAACAGCCGGCGGGCATGGGCGAGCGCTTCGTCGACGGAAACGGTCGCCATGCCCGCGGCCGTCACGCCTTCGACCGCGCCTTGGCGATCGCCTGGCGCAGCGCGTCATAGCCGACCTGCCCCTGGAAGAGCTGATCGCCGACCACCCAGGTCGGGGTCGCGTTGAGCTGGAGCTGGCTCGCGATCGCGAGATTGCTGTCGAGCTCGCGCTGGAACAGCGCCTCGTTGGCGGTCGCGTCGGCGCTACCGTCGGTAATCACTCCGGCCTTCTGGGCGGCCGCCGCGATCGCCGACCGGTCGAGCGAGCTCGCCGCGAACATCGCGTGGTGGAAGGCGTCATATTTGCCCTGCCGCGCCGCGGCGAGCGCCATCAGCGCGGCGTCGCGGCTCTGGGCGGAGATGATCGGCAGCTCGCGGAACACGACCTTCAGCCGCTTGTCCTCGCGGATCAGCCGGTCGACATCGGGAACGCTCGCGCGGCAGAAGGCGCAGGCATAGTCGGTGAAGACGACCAAGGTCACGTCGCCGTCGGCGTTCCCCGCCCAGGCGCCGGCATAGGGCTTTTCGAGCGCGGGGCGGATCGCGCCGATTGCCTTGGCGATCTCGCGCCCGCGCTGCGCCTCGAGCGCTTCGGGGATGATCTGCGGATTGGCGCGGATATAGTCGGCGACGATGGTTTCGACCTCGGCCTTGCTCATCCCGCCGCCGAAGCGGCCGCCGAGCCAGAAAGCGGCGCCGATGAGCAGGATCGCGCCGAGCGCGAAAAGCCAGCCGCGCGCCCTGAAATCATCCATGGAGGTCCCCTGCACGCGCGCCGGCGGCGTCGCGGTCATTGCTTTGGTGCGCTGCGGCGCCTTCGCGGGGCTTGCAGGCGCGATATGCGGCGTCCGGTCGTCGTCCTCGGCCAGGGCAGGCGGCGCCGACGGCGTTTCGGCGGCGACCGGCGGCGCGTCGGCGAATAGCGGCAGGTCTGCCGCTGCGGGCTTCGTCTTGCGCGCTTCGGCTTCCTCGCGCGCGAGCAATTGCTCGAGCCCCGAGGGCGGTGGCGCGGGTTCCTCGCGCGGCGCGGGGCGCAGCTTGGTCGCCGCCTCGCCGAGGCCGTCCTTGCCCGCCTTCGCGACCTGGCCCAGCCCCGCCTTCGTCTTGTCGGCGACCTCGCCGAGTCCGCGTCCGGCCTCGCTCGACAGCTTTCGGGCCTTGTCGCCGAGCGCCATCTTGTCCCACGCCTTGCCGCTCGTCGCGGCGGCTGCGCGTCCGGCCTTGGCCGAGCCGCGACCGACCGCGCGCGCGCCGCGCGCGACCGCGCTGGCCGTGGCGGCGGCGGCCTCGCGCGAACGGCGCGGAATCTCCATCGCCTCGACGCGCGCGGGAATGTCGGCGCGTTCGCCGGCGCGGATCGTCCAGTCGGCGAAGGCGCCGGCGCCGTTTCGCACCGCGCTCCAGAAGCCCGCGGCGCCCGCGCGAATCCGCTCGGGCTTGATCAGCGGGTCGCGCGGCGTTTCCGCGCGCGCCTCATAGCGCGTCAGATCGAGGCCCACCGGCGGACCGTCCTTCGGCTTGGCCAGGCCTTCTTCGGCCTTGGGTGCGGGCGCGGACCCTTGCGTCGGCGCCGGGTCGCGCAGCCAAGGCTGGTAATATTCTTCTTTTTTATCTGTCACTTATTGCCCTCGGCATCGTCGGATTGCGATGCGTTCCGTCTGGTTCGCGCGAATCTAGCGCCGTTTGCGCGTCCGTTCCACCTCGGCGCGCGCGACGAGCGAAATATCCTGTGCGCGAATCCAGTCGGGGGAGCCTTGCGGAAGGCCTTGCATCGCCATCTCGGCATTACGCAGCGCGAGCCCCGGCTGTCCACCCTCGAGGCTGTAGCGCTCCGCCGAGGCGAGCGCCGCCCGCGCCTGATCGCCCCTGGCGGCATAGACGATGCCGAGCTGGTACCAGGCGAAGGGGTTTTCATTGTCGAGCGCGACCGCGGTCTTCAGCACCTCCTCGGCCTCGGGATAGTTGGCGGGGTCCTCGGTCGCGATCAGCGCATGCCCCAGCGTCCCGGCGATCAGCGGCGCCGAATGCGAGTTGGCGACCGCCTTGCGCAGCGGCGCGATCGCTTCCTTGGGATGCCCCGATTCGAGCAGCACCTGGCCTTCGAGCTCGAGGAAATAGGGGTCTTCGGGGTCGGTCTTGAGAAGCGCCTCGGTCTCGGCGAGCGCCTTGTCGGGATAGGCGCCCTTGTGCCACGCATAGGCGCGGGCGTAATGCGCGGGGACGCTGTTGTCGCTTTCGGGATAGAGGCGCAGCGTCTTTTCGGGTTCGGCGATATAGCCGACGAGCTTCGCCTTCACGCGCTTGAAGCGCTTTTCGATGCCGGGGTCGCTCGGCTTGTTCCACGACGGGTCGACGACATAGACCTCGCGCAGCGCCTGGATGCGGTCGCCCGACAGCGGGTGGGTGCGGCCATAGGCCTGGTCGTCGTCCTGCTTCACCGCATAGCGGAATTCGATGTTCTGCAGCTTCTTGAAGAAATCGAGGCTGCCCTTGCCGCTGATCCCGGCCTTCGACAGATATTGCGCGCCCGCGGCGTCGGCGGTCGCTTCCTGGACGCGCGTGAAGGCGAGGAATTTGCCGAGCGCGGCCTGCTGGCCCGCCATCATGATGCCCATGCCCGCATCGCCGCCGCCCGCCGCCATCGCCGCGGCGCCGAGCAGCAGGCTGAGGATCGAGATGCCGGTCGCGACCTTGGCGCCTTCGCCGACGCGGATCGCGTGGCCGCCCATGATATGGCCGAGCTCGTGCGCGAGCACGCCCTGCACCTCATTGGCGCTGTCGGCCGCCTCGATCAGCCCGCTGTGGACATAGATGTCCTGGCTGCCCGCGACGAAGGCGTTGATGCTGCGGTCGCTGAGCAGATGGACACGCACCTGGCCGGGGCGCAGCCCCGCCGCGACGGTGATCGGGTCCATCATGTCCTGCAGCAGCGCCTCGGTCTCGGCGTCGCGCAGGATCGACTGCGCCATCGCCGGCCGCACCGCGACCGCGAGCAGGACCAGAAACGTCAACAGGATACGGAAAAGGGCGCGAGAGTCCCGCCCGCCGAACGCGGCCTGCTGGAGCGAAGCGGTCATCGCCGCCTGTCTTGCGCCGGGCGCCTGAACCTCGAATGAAGCCATGACGGGATTATCGGGGGCGACGCCCGTCAACGCAAGGCGCGAGATGGTGTTTTTGCGGTCGGCCGCCCGAAAGGAAAAACCGTGCGTTCCCGCCTTCGCGGGGACACACGGCTTCTCATCGAAATGCGGCGATCGCGCTCAGTTCCCGAACGTGCGCTGCCACCAACCGCGGCGCGGTTCGCCATCGGGCCCTTCTTCGTCCACCGGCGCCTCGTCGGCCGCGACCGCGGCGACGGCTTCGAGCGTGTCCGTCTCGGGCGCCGCTTCGGCGGCCGCGGCCTTCTTGGCACGGCTCGCGCGCTTGCGGACCGGCTTGGCCGCCGGCTCGGCCTCGACAGCCTCGGCAGCCGGCGCTTCCGCGACCGGCGCTTCGGCTTCGGGGGCTGCAGCAGCAGCCTCGACGGCCGGCTCCGCCTCGACCGTCTTGGCCTTGCGCGGCGCGCGCTTGCGCTTCGGTTTCTCTTCAGCGGCCGGCGCTTCCTCGGTCGCCGCTTCGACGGCTGCCGTTTCGGCCGGCGCTTCGGCTGCGATCTCGGTCACTGCCTCGGCCTCGGTCTCCTCGACCTTGCGCCCGCGTCCGCCGCGGCGGCGCTTCGGCTTCGCCTCGGCCTCCTCGGCTTCGGCGACGGCCGGAGCCTCGACTTCGGCGGGGGCTTCCTCGTCGGCGGCGGCATCGGCTTCGATCACTTCGCCATCATGCTCGACGGTCTCGCCGTCACCGGCTTCGCCGCCCTCCTCGTCGCGGCGGCCGCGGCGGCCGCGACGGCGGCGGCGGCGGCGCTTGCGGCCTTCGCCGTCCGCTTCGCCCTCATCGCGCTCGCGGCGGGCGGGGCGCTCGTCTTCCTCGGCGTCCTCGTCTTCCTCCTCGTCGACGATCTCCTCGTCTTCGTCATCCTCGATCGGTTCGATCGGGGCGAAGCTGCGGCGCTGGAGCGGCGGCGGGCCGCCGACCTCGATCGCCATGCGCGCGCCCTCGGTCTCGCCGTCGGGCAGGATCTCGACGCTGACGCCGTACAGCTCCTCGATTTCGCGCAGCTCGCGGCGCTTTTCGTTGAGCAGGTAGAAGGTCGCTTCCTGGCTCGCGCGCAGGGTGATCTTGCTGCCCTTGCCGCGCGCCGCTTCCTCTTCGATCAGGCGCAGCGCGCTGAGACCCGCCGACGAGGCGGTGCGGACGAGGCCGGTGCCCTCGCAATGCGGGCAGGGGCGGGTCGAGGCCTCGAGCACGCCGGTGCGCAGCCGCTGGCGGCTCATCTCCATCAGCCCGAAGCCCGAGATGCGGCCGATCTGGATGCGCGCACGGTCGTTCTTCAGCGCTTCCTTCATCGCGCGCTCGACCTTGCGGACGTTCGAGCCATGATCCATGTCGATGAAGTCGATCACGATCAGCCCCGCCATGTCGCGCAGGCGCAGCTGGCGCGCGATCTCGTGCGCGGCTTCGAGGTTGGTGCTGAGCGCGGTCTGCTCGATATTATGCTCGCGCGTCGAGCGGCCCGAGTTGATGTCGATCGACACCAGGGCCTCGGTCGGGTTGATGACCAGATAGCCGCCGGACTTGAGCTGGACGACCGGATTGAGCATGCCCGCGAGCTGGTCCTCGACGCCGTAGCGCTGATAGAGCGAGACCGGGTCGGCATATTGCTTCACGCGCCGCGCGTGGCTCGGCATCAGCAGCTTCATGAACTGCTTCGCGGCCTTGTAGCCCTCGTCGCCCTCGACGAGCACTTCCTCGATGTCCTTGTGATAGATATCGCGGATCGCGCGCTTGACGAGGTCGCTGTCCGAATGGATCAGCGCCGGCGCGCTCGACCCCAGCGTATTCTCGCGAATCTCGTCCCACAGGCGCGCGAGATAGTCGAAGTCGCGCTTGATCTCGACCTTGGTGCGGCTCATCCCCGCGGTGCGGACGATGCAGCCCATCGTCGGCGGCAGCGCGAGCTCGTCGATCATCGCCTTCAATTTGCGGCGGTCGGCGCCGTTCGAAATCTTCCGGCTGATCCCGCCGCCGTGCATCGTGTTCGGCATCAGCACGCAATAGCGGCCGGCGAGCGACAGATAGGTGGTCAGCGCGGCGCCCTTGTTGCCGCGCTCTTCCTTGACGACCTGGACCAGCATCACCTGCCGGCGGCGGATGACGTCCTGAATCTTGTAGCGGCGGCGCAGCGACATGCGGCTTTCGCCGTCCTCGTCGTCGCCCCGGCGGCCACGCCCGCGGCCCCGGCCGCCCTTGCGGCCATCGCGCCCGCGGCGCCTGCGGTCGCCGCGGCCGTCCTTGCCCTCCTCGGCGCCCGGCTCGCCGTCACCGGTCTCGGTTTCGCTACCTTCGTCGTCGCCTTCGCCTTCGGCCTCTTCGCCGATGGTTTCGGGGGCGGGGGCGTCGCCATTCTCGTCGTCATGCTCCTCGACGTCGGCGACATCGCCTTCGAGCTCGTCGAGATCCTCCTCGGCGCGCATCGCCGCCTCGGCGGCATGCTCGGCCTCTTCGCGAAGCAGCGCTTCGCGGTCTTCCTTGGGAATCTGGTAATAGTCGGGGTGGATTTCGCTGAAGGCCAGAAAGCCGTGGCGGTTGCCGCCATATTCGACGAACGCCGCCTGCAGCGACGGTTCGACGCGGGTGACCTTGGCCAGATAGATATTGCCCTTGAGCTGCTTGTGCTCGGCGGACTCGAAATCAAACTCCTCGATGCGGTTTCCCTTGGTGACGGCGACCCGGGTTTCTTCCCGGTGCCGCGCGTCGATCAACATGCGCGTGGTCATTATATACACTCCAAGCGCGCCGCGGCGCGCCAACAAAAAATCCCGCAAACCTCCCGGATGGGCGGTCGCGGCGGATAAGGGTGAAACGGAAAAAGACGTTATTGCCGCGGGGGGCCTGCGTCCGGTCCTGGACGCGCATGCGGTCTTCGAATCCGGCGACGATCGGGGCGAAAGCGCCCGCATCGGGATCAGAAGAGGGCATGGCAAGCCTCATGCGGCATCAACCTGTTACGGGATGAGCGGGCAGGGGGCCATCGAAGGATCGCTCCGCTGTCCGGTCAACCGGGTGGACTGACGGCAGGTCGCCATTTCCCGCATGTCCGGCACCAGGGCTGCGGCGGTCCCGCGGGTTCGCGGGATCGGCGCCTTTCCCCTCAAAAGGCCGGACGGGCCGGAAAGGGCACCGTCAATGGGGGCGTTGCTAGCATCGGCATGGACCGACGGCAACCTCCGCCTCCGCACAAAGATGGGATGGCGTGCGGAGTGTTGCAAGAATGCCCGCCGGCGCACGCCCGTGCCGCACAGGGCGAATCGGCGGTTAACCGCGCCGATTCACCTTCGAATGCGGCCATGATCCTGCCGTTTTCGAATAAGCACTGGACCATCGCGCCCGCGGCGGCATAGTCGCCTGCATGGGCCTCTTGTTCCTGTTGAGCGCGACGCTGCTGACGCCGCCGGTGCCGGCCGGGGAGATCGCGCGCGGGGCGCATGCGCCGCGGCTCGACCTGCGGCGGGTCGCGGGCTTTCGCGCGAAACCGCCCGGGAAACGCTATTCGGTCACCGTGCCGATCGGAAAGCCCAAGCCCGCGCTGCCGCTGCCGCGGATCGAGGGGCCGAAGGACGCGCGCCTGCCGCTCGTCGTCATCGATCCAGGCCACGGCGGCCACGATCCGGGCGCGATCTCGCCGCATGGCGGCCGCCGCGAAAAGGACGTCACGCTCGCGCTCGCGCGCGCGATCCGCGACCAGCTCGTCGCCACCGGCCGCGTCCGCGTCGCGCTCACCCGCGCCGACGACCGCTATCTGGTGCTCGAGGAGCGCTACGGCATCGCGCGGCGGCTGAAGGCCGATCTCTTCCTCTCGATCCACGCTGATTCGGCCGAGAGCGACGAGGCGCACGGCGCGTCGGTCTTCACCCTTTCCGAAGTCGCGTCCGACCGCGAGGCGGCGAAGCTCGCGGCGCGCGAGAACAAGGCGAACATCATCAACGGCGTCGACCTCGGCGCGCACAGCGGTGCGGTGTCGTCGATCCTGCTCGACCTGACCCAGCGCGAGACGATGAGCGTCGCATCGGATTTCGCGCGCCTGCTCCAGCGCGAGGCGGCCGACGAGGTGCCGTTCCGCAGCGACGCGCACCGCTTCGCCTCTTTCGTGGTGCTGAAGGCCCCCGACACGCCGTCGGTACTCTTCGAAACCGGCTTCCTCTCGAACAAGGAGGACGCTGACTTTCTCACGTCCAAGGCGGGCCAGCAAAAGGTCGCGCGCGGGGTGCGCGAAGCGGTGCAGATCCACTTCGCTCGCCGGATCGCAGCGGAAGGGCGCTGATTTCCGAATTTTTGTGGCGGTGTGGATGTCGGCTTTGGGGTGGGGAGTTGACGGTCTATGCTGAACGCCCCTCCCGCAAGCGGGAGGGGCAGCGAGACTTGGAAACTTGTTTCCTAGTCGCAGCGGGGTGGGCCCTTGCACCGTCGCTGCCCAC
>Ga0182747_1001802_pt1 | contig 15929 bp, 12 predicted proteins | sample eDN3rd30CBELigBY_FD_128526 | JGI IMG/M metagenome (GOLD analysis project Ga0182747, IMG submission 128526) | Enriched backyard soil microbial communities from Emeryville, California, USA - eDNA 3rd pass 30_C BE-Lig BY (version 2) (version 2) | ecosystem: Environmental > Terrestrial > Soil >...
ACTTCACCTGTATCAATATTCGGAGTAAGTTTCACACGGTCAAGGTAGGATGGACTTACCGGCTCAAGCCAAACTGTCTGCCAAATACCTGTTGTTCTTGTGTAAAAGATTCCGCCAGAATCGACTTCCCAATATTGTTTCCCCCGCGGCTGTTCCAAATCAGTGGAACTATCCTCTGCCCTTACAACTACTCTATTTTCTCCGCTAATTAGAGCGTCAGTAATATCGGCATAAAACGATGTATGCCCGCCTTCATGGGCACAAACAAATCTTCCATTAATCCAGACTGTTGCCCGGTAATCAACCGCTCCAAAATGAAGATGGATCTTTTTTTCCTGCCATTCTTCAGGAATGGTAAAGCACCGTTCATACCAAACAACATCATGGAATTCTTTCGTTTCAATACCGCTTAATTTTGATTGAAATGCATATGGAACGATAATTTTATTAGAAAAATGGTGATTTAAATACCATTCTTCTCTTAAACCACGATTATGATCATCAAAATCAAAGTTCCATGGTCCGTTAAGATTGAGCCATTCATTTCTTGTGAAATCTGGTCTTGGATATTCCGAGCGGGGAGTTAGTGATGTCATTTTATCGCAGCCTCCGCCAGTAAATGTTTAAGAGTGTCTACATTTATCGCAAGACTTTCATAAGGATCACCTTCAAATTCTTCCTGCTCAACTGTGAACCACTCCACACCATATTCATTCGCTGCTTTAATAATAGAGGCATAATCAAAGATACCCCTGCCAACTTCTGTGCCGGCCTTCTTACCGTTTACAATTTTCATGTCTTTGATATGGAGTGACACGACTCTATCTCTATACTTTCGAATAATTTCTATCGGGTCATATTCTGCGAAACTAGCCCAATAGCAATCTAGTTCCATTTTTACCAAATCAGGCTCTGTGTTACCAAATAGCAATTCAAGACCCGTTCTATCTCCAAATTTCTCAAATTCAAAGTCATGGTTATGATAACCAAAAATGAAGCCCGCTTTTTTGCATGCTTCCCCAATTTTGTTTAATGATTCTGCTGTTCTCTTATAATCATCAGCGGTCTCGCGCATTTCCTTTGGAATAGCCGGGCAAATAATTAAGTTATTTCCAATGGTTTGATGATAGTCAAAAATATTTTCTAATCCTGGTTGTAATAGTTGGTGAATCCCTACATGTGCACCGGCAGCCGCCATTTCATGTTCATCTAATAGCTGTTTAACTTTTTTGGCTGGAGTATTATAAAAGCCTGCAAATTGAATACCTTCATATCCAAGATCAGCTACTTTTTGGAACGTTCCCAAAAAGTCTTTTTCTGCATCTTTCCAAACAGAAAATAACTGTAAGCCTATTTTACTCATTTAACAAACAACCCCTTTTTTTAAAGCAGCGGTTAAATTTCTTTAACCGCTGTTCTTTGATTGGACTATTTATACAGTTACATCTTCACTTAATTTAATTGCTTCGCCCTTTTCTGCTGACTCATACAGTCCATTAATGATTTTCTGAAGGTAGACACCTTGTATACCTGTACTTATCGTTTTTGTTCCTTCTAAACACGAATCTACAAATCTCTCAAGTTCAAGTTCGTGCCAGTCTCTCTTAGGCAAATGAGAAGGGGTAATATCTATTAAAGTATCATGCTTTTCTTGATAGATTTTCAGTGGAAACACATCTGCTCCCCCTTTATCCCCCATTAAGGAAACATTCATCACATCATGCTTTTCCACATTCGCAGCAAAAGCAGTCTCTAATAAAATTGACGCCCCATTTTTAAACGTGATCATGCCACGTGCCATGTCTTCCACTGAGAAGTTTTCCCAATCCCATGTTCCCATGAGACCTACTCCTTTTTTGTTGCCAAGCTTCTGATACGTCACACCAAAAACAGTATCCGGCTCAGGATAACCCATCAAATATAAAGCGGTATCCAACATGTGAACCCCGATATCAATTAAAGGTCCCCCGCCCTGAAGTTCTTTATTTGTAAACACACCCCAGCCTGGAATTCCCCGGCGTCTCATAGCCGTCACACGTGCAGCATATATTTCCCCTAGTTCTCCTCCATCAATAAAGCGCTTTAACACTTCTACATGTGGAGCATGGCGGAAATGGAACCCATAAGTTAAGATTTTTCCAGCCTTTTCAGCGGCGATGGCCATTTCCTCAGCTTCTTTTGCTGTCATAGCCGGCGGCTTCTCGCATAAAACGTGACAACCTTCAGATAATGCAGCCATTGTTGCAGGATAATGGTATTTATTTGGTGTACAAATACTTACCGCATCTATTTGAACGCTTTGAAACATTTCTTCATAGCTTGAAAAAACATGTGGAATATTAAATTCTAATGCCGCCTTGTCAGCCATTTCTTTCACAACATCACAAATTGCAACAATCTCTACCTTTTCCCCGCATTTTAAATAGTTTGGAATATGGGCACCCGTTGCAATACCACCAGCACCAATAATGCCCACTCTTAATTTTTTCATTGGATTTCCCCCTAATTTATTCCTATTTTTTCACAGTCAATATTTCATCTTTTTCTACTCTTCGACCTTGTGTTTGTGATAGGATTGCGGCTTGATTGATCAATGTTAATCCCTGCACATCCTTCTCTGTAATGGATGGAATTTTTCCTTCAATAATGGAGCTTATCCATTGTTCCATTGGCAAAGGCAGTGCGGTTGGCAAAGTATCAGGTGTATGCCACCCCTCACCCAGTTGTTTAGATTTTAAGCGGATTTTATCATCTTCTATTAATAATGCTCCTTCTGTTCCATACAATTCTAGCTGGAAAGGGCTTCCACTAGAAAGAAACCCTGTTTCAATTGTTCCTAACGCTCCGTTTTCATACTCGATAATCGCCACTGAATTAACATCAACTTCATTTTCCGATTGTGGCTGTAAGCGAGCTATCACAGCTTTTACTGGTCCTGCCAGGCGGTTCGTTAAATAAATCGGATGGGCACCAAGGTCAATAAATGCACCTCCACCGCACTCCTCTTTATTAAAAAAGTGCTTAGGCAGCCAGCCGTTTGGATTCCCCTCTAAAGGAACCGCACCATTATGTGCAAGCCGGCATCGAATAGACGTTAGTTTCCCTAATAGCCCTTCATTTAGAACTTGTTCTGCATATAAATAATAATTCTCAGTTAGCCGAGGCAGCGAAACCATCAGCTTTACCTGATTCTGATTCACTGCTTCATAGATTTCATTACATTCCTCTACTGTAAAAGCGAGTATTTTTTCAGTAAAAATGTGCTTTTTATATTCAGCTGCCAGAATAATAATCTCTTTATGGAGGTTTGTCGGTGTATCTACAATAACGGCATCAATTTCTGGGTCAGCCAAAACTTCCTTTAAGTCTGGTTCAAAAGGTACAGTAAGTTGTTTCGCCCATTCTTGACCACGTTCCACATTTTCATCCCAAACGACCTTAATTTGAATGTGTTCATTTTGATTGGCTTGACGTGCGTAATCGTCTGCATGGACATGCCATTTACTTAACAAAGCAACATTAACCATGGGATCTCCTCACTTTTAAGCTTTATATTTCATTTATCACTTCTGATACCGGTACAACAATCACTTCAACGCCCTTTTTTTCAATTTCCTTAAGGATATCTTTATCGGCGAGTTCACTAGTAATAAATATATCTATTTCATTAAAATTACAAAAAGAGGTTAACCCTGCCCTTTGAAGTTTACTATGGTCAGCTACTACTACAATTTTTTGTCCTGAGGAAACCATTGCCCGTTTAATTTCTGCTTCATACAAATCAGAACTTGTAAAACCCTGGCGCAGTGAAATCCCTGATGTTCCTAAGAATACATAATCGGCATTGTAATTTTGTAATTCAATTTCTGCCTGTGGACCAACCAGACTCATTGAATTTCGTCTTAGTTTCCCGCCTAATAAGTAAATCGAGGCAGTTTCATCTTTGCTGCATTCTTCTGCTACATCCATGGCATTAGTAATAATCGTTAAATGACTATTTTCCGGTAAGTTTTTTCCCACATACCAGTTGGTTGACCCTGCATCAAAAATAACAATTTGCCCTTCCTTTATTAATTGAGCAGCTGCTTTCCCAATCGAATCTTTTTCATGTGAATATTGTAGTTTTCGTTTATTAACTGGAGGAATCAGGGAATGATTCTGATACTGTTCTTCTTCAATCAGGATGGCTCCCCCATAGTTTTTCTCTGCAATTCCTTCTTTTCCCAGCTGGGTGAGGTCCCGTCTAATCGTTTCCTCGGATACATGCAATAATTCGACTAGATCAGAAACTTTTACACTTTTATTCTTTATCAATAGTTCTTTAATAACCTTCCTGCGCTCTGCCACAATCATTTTGAAATACCCCTTCTTGCTCAAATAATTACTCTTTTTCTTAATCTTCCCATTCCAGTAAATTGTTTTCAACTATTGGTTTGGATGGATCTTTAGGAATACGGAATGTCTTTATTTCTGATGGCTTAAACTCCGAAGTGATTGTCCGGCCCCACTTAGGAAGACTTATGACGGCAACTGTAGCTTCATTGGAGGTTTCATAAACCCGCAGAATGAGGTCTTCATTATCCTCCGCTTGCTTGATCACACTGACAATGACATTTTCCACATCTACAGACAAAAAGGAATCTTTTTGTGGCAGTGATCCTTTATGATAGCTCTCAATAATCGAAATAGGTTTTTGGTTTAACTCAGCCGCTCGTTTTACCGTACCCGCTGTTTCCCAATTCCCTGTATGAGGCAAAAGTGAGTAGGTAAATCTTTGAATTCCCTGATCAATAAATGAATAGGATTGGTTTTCCTCCGGAACGATTGGGTCATGGTGTGCATAGATAGGGCTGCGCAGAACGGTCATACTCATTTCCTTGTTATGTATATCAAAGCTGTATTTCCCGTCATTTAATAGGCTTAAGCCGTAACTTTCCCCTGTTGAAGGATGGGTTCCAGAGATATCAATCCAATTTTGACCCGGTTCTTCTTCCCCATTCCCCTCTCTTACAATATGTCCATACGGAATTTCATAGGTTGATTTTCTAAAAATCAGATTGACTGGAAACTTCAGTTTTAGTGCTTTAAATTGTTCCTGCCAGTTTATTGTGCAATGAACATCAATCTGGCCAAGCTCCTGGTACATTGTAAAGTCTTGGGCCAAAATAGATTTCCCATATTCACTGACCACGCGAATCACAGATTTTACAGGCCCCTGTTCCACTAGTTTTACACTTGTTGCTTTAAATGCACCTGCTTCTTCATTAAATCGAAGGACATTGTGGGACCAGGTGTCACTCTTATCGTGGATGACGACTGGTCTTGCTGCTGGTCCGCTTAGTAGCTCAAGGTTCTTTTGTTTATCAAATAAACTCGTTACAAAGCCGGTATGTGAATCGATTTCAACCCTGAAATGAGCATTTTCTAAGAATGCTTCACTTGCTGGGAGCGATGGGAATTCTTTACCTTCATGACGGCTGACAATTTTATAAACCCTGTATCCCATTGAAGGAAGGTCGGCAATGAAACTAACCCGTGAACGTCCTCCGGCTGTAGCCTGGGATTGAACCGTCTGCATCGCAATTTGATTACCCTCTTCATCTACTAAAATATCGCTTGACTTTAATCCGCCTACTTCCTGTTCAACATTCACCTTGCTGTTCCATGAATGAGGATTAAAGATCACAAGAGGCTTCATTCCTTTTTCTTCTTCTATATTAATTCTCCACGATAACGATTGAATCGCATAGTTTACTCCTCTTTTGGCGATTGACATCGCTTCCCCATGCATATCTCGTGCATCATCATATGCAGCCTCTAAACTAGTTCCTGCTAATATGTCATGGAATTGATTGAACAATACATTTTTCCACGCCAGTCCGTATTCAGAAGATGGATAATTTTGACCTGTGAGCCAGTTCGCCAGAGACGAAAATTTTTCTGCTTTGATCAGTGCATTTTCTGCTTCTCGGTTCCATTTTTTTATTCCAGAATGAACGGAATAGCATCCACTCGCATGGTGCTGAAGGTCATCATGAACTACCGGGAACGGAAGATTCTTATTCATGAGCTCATCAAAAAATTTATTAGGTGTGCTGAATACAAGATTCGGGTATGATGGGTCTTCATTTAATTGTTTAATGCTTTCGATATTTTCTTTTGTCGGCCCGCCGCCATGGTTGCCTACACCGTAAAAGGTCATTAAATCATTAAATGGTGCTTTTAATTCATCTGCATTTCGGCGTATATGTTTCTTGAGTTCCTTGCCCCATGTGCAATATTCAAATGGAATACGGTAGGATAAAACACGTGATCCATCATCTGATTCCCACCAGAATAACCTTCCAGGCAGTCCTTTTTCCTGCGGACTTGGACGCATGAAAATATAATAATCCATGCCGCTCTTCTTTAAAATTTGCGGAAGCATTCCATGATGTCCAAAGCTGTCCACATTATAGCCAACTTTTGCCGTCACCCCGAATTTTTCTTCGAAATAATGCTGCCCATACAATCCCTGGCGGACAAAGGATTCTCCGCTTGGTATATTGCAATCAGGCTGAACCCACCAGCCTCCAACAATTTCCCAGCGTCCTTCTTTAATGCGCTGTTTGATTTCTTCAAACATTTGCGGTTCGTTGTTTTCAATCCATTCATAGTTTGCAGCGGAACTATTTGTAAACACAAATTCCGGGTACTCCTTCATTCTGTCAAGGGCCGAACGGAATGTTGCTTTTGTCTCCTGAAACCCTTCCTGCCATTGCCAAAGCCAAACTGGATCCAGATGAGCATTTCCAATCATATGTAAAGTCTTCACTTTTGTTTTTGGCAGTTGTTTTTCTTTTTCAGCAATCGTTTTTTCTGTCATTAATGGTCTCCTCCTTCAGCAGGCAGATTATTAATTGTAACCAGTGCTTCAGCATGCTGCCCAAAATGATGTTCCCCTATGGTTAGATCAACGGCTATTCGTTCTCTATAGCCTTGGGTTTCTATTGGAACTGTCATGGATGCCGTAAATTGTATGGTTTCCATGCTTGTTAATTTCGCTTTGAAATCACTATTATCGACCTGCCAGTTGGTTGGTGTGATCATCTTTGCTAATACCTCTTTTTCTTCATAAAACGGATTCTTTATTTCGACCGTTACCGAAAAAGTATCACCTGTCTGAACCCTCGTCTGGTATGGATGAATAATAGCTCCAAATCCATCGGCCCCTAAATCCAGTTCATCTAATGGCAAAAGGTCACGATGAAGTTGTTCAAGCACCTTCCCTTTTTCTTCAATTAGTTGAAGAAATTCCTCAGTAACCACTATTGGCTCCCAATGCCCTGAAATGAGAAGATCTGGTTGTAATTCTCTATAAAGCTTGGCACTATCTATGTAATCCCAAATTCTAAATTGGTTTTGATACACATAATTGAATTGTCCATCCTCCCCTTGATATTGGTCTCCGATTGCAAGAACTCGTTTTCCATCAATGATAAATTCAATAACAGCTGCATATAAAGTATGACCTGGCTGCTCATAAAGTGTGAATTCGTACTCTTCCCACTTAATTTTTTGTTTTAACGGCAGCTGTCGATTCACTGGGATTGGATCATACCACAAACATGGTAAGTTAAACTTTTCAGGATTTTCGAGGACATGGGAAAAGTTTTCAGAGCACCAAATTTCCGTTCCCTCGATATCCCTCAATAAGTTAAGACCTGCCACATGGTCATCATGGTAATGAGTCGGGATGACTACATCAATCTTTTCCACCCCATATTGTTCTTTTAACTTCGAAAGAGTGTTTAACCAAGGCCTCCTTGAAGCTCTGTCACTTCCAGCTGCAATCCCTCCTATAAAATCGTAGCCAAAATCAATAAACAGGGCTTTGCCGCTTTTTGATAGGATGACGTATGCATTGGACATGCTTGTTTTGTTAAATAACAAATGCGGTGTAATTTCTTCATAGGGGTTTTCCCTCAATTTGAGTAACCTTGGGTTATGATTTCTTTGATTCATTAATTTCACAAGTCGCCCAATAAGGAGGTCAATTGCATCTGAAGGGTGCTCCATTAATTGCCCATGTGATGGCAAAAGCAGGTCGGGGGTTCGGTCTTTTATATCCAAAAGGGAAAGAACACTTAATGCAATCCCCTCTCCACCGTTATACGTCCATTGGGTAGCAGACAAGGACCAAACTTTGCCAGGTCCATAAATTAAATCACCAGTAAATGCGGTTCTCTTCCCCTCTATTTCTGCTATGACAGTAATCGAACCAACGGTATGTCCTGGAGTAGGAATAATCGTAAAAGCTATCCCGTTAATCACATGTGAGGAATAATCTTTTAACGAGCCATAAACAGGCACTGATTGCAGAAGGGAAAAGCGATCCTGCCGCATATTGTAGTTATTTGTGATCGCTCGAGCCTTCCAATGTTCATCGATATGATGAAATAGGTCTTGTTCTGTATGAGGCACCCAAATGCGTATCCCTTCCTGGACTGCAATATGCAATCCCTGAACTTGGTCCCGGTGATGATGGGTTATAAGAATATCTGACACGTTGTCAACTCCGATTGAACCCAGGTGTTGAAGAACATTTCCATCCCCAAAGTCAATTAAGACCGCTTTTTTTCCGGTCTTGATCACGTAGACATTACATGTATCTTCATATAGGAAAAGATTTGTTGAGATTTTTTTCATCTCTCTATACAACTCCCATTATTGTCTTTAATTAAAGATATTGCTTTTTTTCTTATCTACTTTCGTCTCAACAAACTCAATTAATGGGAGTAGTATGCTTCCTGCATATCTTTTCGGATGATTCCGTATTTCACCGGCCGACTCCTTAAGCCAATTGAGAGGAGCAGTAATATCTTCGTTGTTTTCCAAAGCCCTTAAAACCGTAATGGCCCTTCTCCCTGCCCATGCCATGCTTTCCATCAGTTCAATCCATTGAACCAGATTATTACGCAGGGCATAATTAGACATTCTGTATTTAAGATGGTATCCGGCTTCATCAAGTGAATCCAAGTAGTCAAACAGCTTTTGGACATCTTTGCTAACGGATGCAGTTTCACCTAAGTGAAGGCTAGAAAGTGCTTTTTGAACTAACTGTTCCAATATTGGTGCTTCCGGATAACCAAGACAAGAGAACAATGAATTCTCAGCGAAAAGTTTGATAGCTTCATAGTTTTCATTACCAGCGATTGTTTTCAATGCCTTTTCCCACGATGACCAGGGTTCATAGCAAGCTGGATTTTTAAAATAATCCGCAAAGGTTAGCAAAGCTATTTTTGAAGCCTCAGCCTGACTCATTGTATTGACGATAAACCCTTTACACACATGCGGAAGTCTGCCGTCACGTCCGGTAATTGGACCGATATGCATCTCATTTGTCATCGCTAAGTCATTTACAGGATAGTTATCCCAAATAATCGGTTTTCTTTGGACTGCTGCTGCAAAGTCAGCAGCAGCTTGTTCGGATATAGTTTCAGAACAAATCTCTGGACCTGTATAAAAGATATCAATCTCTTGGTCTAGTCCTTTTCCAAGTTCATAAATATAGTCACTAAATGGTGCCTTCCCGTGATAATCAGTAGGACAAAGTGATAATTTACATGATTGATCCAGCGATTTTAACCAATATAGCAATCTGTTCGCGATATGTATATGCGCCCCAGCATAACTGTTAAACATAAGCCGCTCTTCTTCATGATGAAATTCAGCAGCAATGTCATCGAGCATAATCATAAAATGCCTGACTCCAATATCATAAAATGCTTTATACTTCGTGGTAATCAAGTGGAAATCTTCTTCGGATGCATAATTGATTGAAACACCAGATCCGAGCGAGTAGCAGAATTCTACTCCATGGTTCATCGAATGTTTCACCGTTTCTGCAAATTGTTCCATAATGAAATCGGGATATGGCTCCCGCCAGCGGGCACGATGCTGGCGGTCATTTTTAGGTCCATAAATGTATAGATTAAAGTCATTCTCTGCAATAAAAGAGATTAAATTATTCCGTTCGGGAGCCGTGTAAAACAAACCATAAAAACCTTCAATGACCCCTCTAACTGGAAAAAAGGATGTGTCTGTCATTTAGTACCTCCTTTATTAAGTGGTTTAATTGCTCCTTTTATTAACCCTGAAAGTTTTCTGCCTGATTTGAACTGCCCAGAAAGTGCTGAATTTTTTCGATTACTGTTGCCTCAACGGCTTTTTGCGCCATTTCTAACTGCTCGTTTGATAGTGATTTGCATTCCTCGTTTGTCATCCGTTCTTCTTTTCCTAGCGATTTTAGAAGGGAAATCTCCAAATCTGTTGCAATATTCACTTTACTAACACCGCCATTTGGAAGCTTCGTAGCTGCAATAATCATCTCAGCAGGTACACCTGATCCACCATGAAGAACTAAATGAACCGGTGTTAATTTCCGAATGGCTTTTAGTCTCTCAAGGTCTACCTTTGGCTGTCTAACAAGATAGACACCATGGGCCGTACCGCATGAAACCGCCAATGCATCACAGCCAGTTTCATTTACAAACTGCAAAGCCTCAGCTGGATCGGTGTAGAGCTCCTCATCCTTGTCAGTTTCCACAAAATCAGTTGTTCCGATTTTTCCTAACTCAGCCTCTACGGAAACACCTTTCGCATGGGCATAGTCCACAACCTTTTTACTGATGGAGATATTTTCGGCTAACTCGTGCTCCGAAGCGTCAATCATCACGGAAGTAAACCCAGCCTCAATCGCATCTTCAAGAACAGAGATTTGCTTTGTATGGTCAAGGTGAAGAACGACCGGAACTGTAATACTCTCTTCTTCGACTGCTCGGTAAAATTCTTCTGCGAATTCGAACGGAGTAATGCCATACCGTTCTAATTCTTTTTGTGAAATTTGGACAATTAACGGTGATTTTGTTTTTTCACCCGCCCTTAAAACAGGGCGGATCATAGGAGTATACCGTGGAGAGAAAGAGCCAATCGCATAGCCCTTTTTTTCTGCTTCCTCCAGGGCTTCTTTTAACGTCAATACATTGATTAAATCTGTTTTATTAGTCATCATCATAAGCTCCTCTATTTATCTAATTACTCATTCATTTGTTAGGGACGATGGAAAACGGCGATAAAAATTCCGTAGTTGTTCCTGCAGCCCCATATACCCTTTTTCATATAAGTGTTTATATTCCTGATGGAATTCCTGATTTGGCACTATTTCCTTGCTGTGCGTATAGCTGACTGCCGAAACCGCCTCTTCCTCGCTCTTATAAACCCCGCTGCCAATTCCTGCTGTTATAGCAGCGCCAAGCATGGTTGCTTCATTAATTTCTGGGATAGTTAACTGGCAATTGGTGATGTCTGCTTTTATTTGCATCCAGTATTTATTTTTCGTCCCTCCGCCAACTGAAGTCATTCGGTTTATCCGATATCCAGAAATCCTCTCAGCAGATCTGCGAATCGATTCCAATTCATACGCTGTCCCCTCCATCATTGCTTTCAAAAGATCTCTCCGTTGATGAGATGTCTTGAGACCAATGAAAGCCCCTCTTGCGTATGGGTCTGGCTGCGGTGAGCCGCTTCCGGACAAGTATGGATAATATAAGATACGTGACGGTCCTGCTTTTACATTAGAAGAGAGGATCATAATTTCTTCGTAGGTCATTTTTTGATCTGCGAATTGTTCCCTGAACCATTCAATCGAACCTCCGGAGGCTGAAATTCCTCCCATCCAAAAGAGGCGGTTCCGGACGATATGACAGCCGAAGGTCATACCTGAAGCGTATTCTATATCTGTAAGCTGCCTTTTCTCAAACGCACCTACCATTGTCTCGGCGGTTCCAATTGAATTAAATACATTACCTGGATTGACAGCACCAACGGCAAGGGCAGCAACAAGGTGGTCATGACCTGCAATAGCAACAGGAATTCCCGGAGAAAGTCCTAGATGGTCACACACTTTTGATTGAGTCAGACCCATTAGTTTTCCACTTGGCATTGCTTCTGGAAATAATTGTTCCGGTAACCCAAAATGCTTTATCCACGGTTGGTCCCATGTTAGTTGGTCAATCCGGAACGCATAGGTCCTTGCAGCCAGGGTATAATCTGTCGCAAGATTCCCGGTTAGCAAGTAGGCAATATAATCTGATGCCGACAGCCAGACTGCCTCTTCCAAAATATCCTTATCCTGTTTTTTCAATTGTAATATTTTTGCCAGCCCGTACTTGTAGCTATTATGAAGACCTGTTTTTTGAAAGCGATCAAAGGGTCGATCCTCTTTTGATATTTCCTCTGCTTCGGTTTCCGCACAGCGGCTGAACCATGGAATGAAATTCGTTCTTGGTCTTCCAGTTCTCCTGTCCAACAGTAGACCAGTTTCGGCCATACTAGTTATACCGATAGCCGAAACCTTTTCCTCACAGCCGGATAAAATCTCCTTTAGACAGCTTGCAATATTTCTCCAAATTTCTGATGGAGAGAAAAACGGTTCACCTTGTTGGTTATAGTGAGTAATAGTTGGACGAACAGCAATTTTTAGGATTGATCCATTTTCTTGAAAAAAACCCGCCTTACAATGTGTTGTCCCAATATCAATACCAAGCAATCCCATTGTCTAAACAATTCCTTCCACTTTTTCCTTGTACACCTTTATCCTTTAGACCCAGCTGTTAAATTCATTCCCTCGATAAAGTAACGTTGGAAGAAGAAGAACAGCAGGATAACCGGTAATAAAACCATGATTGATCCAGCCATCAAAAAGTTCCATTGGGTGTCATTTTGTCCTTTAAACACTTGCAAGCCAAGCTGCAAAGTATACATTGATTCATCATTTAAGAATAATAATGGTCCAAGAAAATCATTCCATGCGCCGTTAAAGGAAAAAATTGCAACCGTAGCAATGGCTGGTTTGGCAAGCGGAATGATGATTTTCCACCAGATATAAAGATGATTAGCCCCATCTATTTTGGCTGCTTCAATTAATTCATTTGGTATCGTCAAAAAGAATTGACGAAGTAAGAAGATAAAAAAGGCACTTCCAAAGAAAGCCGGGAGAATTAATGGAATATAGGTATTTAGCCAACCCAATTTGGCATAAAGCACATATTGAGGAATTAACGTAACGAAACCAGGAATCATCATCGTTGCCAGCACTACTGCAAACAAAAAGTTTCGTCCTTTAAACTGAATTTTGGCAAATCCATAAGCGATGAACGAATTGGCGAGAACATTCCCTAGTACAACGAAACTTGTAATAAATAAAGTGTTCCAAGTGTATCTAAAAAAGGATCCCTTTTCTAAGGCAATACCATAGTTTTCCCAGTGCCACTCTTTTGGGATAAAGGTTGGCGGGTATGTCATAATTTCTTTCATATCTTTTAAAGATGTGGCGAACATCCACCAGATTGGCGATAATATTAACAAGCTTCCAAGAATGAGGATGGTTAAGATAATGCCTTGACCTACTTTTTTCTTGAATCGTAAACTTTTAAAATAGTTATCTTTTTCTTGGACGACTTCACTCATTTGTGTTCCGCTCCTCTTTTGGACCACTTCGCTCATTTTTGATCCTCCCCTTCATAATGTACCCAGCGTGGGGCAAGCTTTAGGTTGAATACCGTTAACACGAGGATGATGATAAATAAAACCCACGACATCGCCATCGCGTAACCCATATCGAAAACTTCAAACGCTTTGTTCCACATATGTAAATTATAAAAAACTAATGAATTTGCCGGCCCGCCATCTCCACTTTCACTCATTACATAAGCTTCTTGGAAAATTTGGAACGCTCCAATTGTACTAGTTACAAGATCGAAAAAGATAACTGGTGTAATCATAGGCAGGGTAATATGAAAAAACTTCCTAAATGTACTTGCCCCATCAATCTCTGCTGCTTCATACAGAGAAGGTGAAACACCTTGTAGACTTGCCAGGTACAATAGCATACCGCCGCCGACACTCCACATTTTCATAAAGATTAATGCGTTCTTTGTCCAAGATGGATCCGTCAGCCATGCCGGTCCTTCAATTCCAACAAAACCAAGCAATGTATTAACCAATCCTGTGGAAGGACTCAGTAATTGCATCCAAAGTAAATAGACACCCACACCAGATAAAACCGCCGGCAAATAGAAAATCGTTCGAAATACTCTCATTCCCCGAACACCTTGGTTTAAAAGAACAGCGAGCAGAACAGCACCAGCTGTTGTTAACGGTACAGAAACGACGACAAAATAGAGGGTATTTCGCAGTGAAAGCCAAATTATCGGGTCATTTGTAAACATCTTTTTAAAATTATCCAGCCCGATGAAATCCATACTTGAGGTGATATTATAATTGGTAAAACTACCATAGAGGGAAAATAGTAGTGGTCCTGCAAGGAAAAATAGAAAACCAATTATCCATGGAGCAATAAAAAGGTATCCTTGGAGACCTTCCTTTCGCTGTAATGAAACCATTGTCTTTGAGTGTTTACTATTCCTTTTTATATCTGATTTTCCTAAAATCTTTGGTTCCATTTGAATCATCCCTTCTTCCCAGTTTAAGCAATCAGGGAGCGAATTGATGTCACTCCCTGAAATACTGCTTAAAACTATTTGTTATTCTTAACCAGCTCTTCTACCGCTTTTTGTGCATCATCCAATCCTTCTTTCGGTGATTTTTTCCCTAATAGAACGGACTCAATCTCTGGCTGGATTAAATTGATATAATCTGGTGCTTCGATTGGTGTTGGCGTTAGCAAGGTTTGTTTCATATTTTCATTCGCTAATGAATATACCTTCTTGCCATCCTCTGTAAATTCTGTACTGGTAGAAGCTTTTTCTGCTGCTTCTTTGTTTGCAACAATATCAAAGTTTTTAACCGCCCAGTATTCTTGTGCCTGAACATCCGTTAAATACTTCAGGAATTCCCAAGCTTCATCAGGATGTTTCGCTCCCTTAGGAATCTCGGCGACAAATCCACCGCCCCAGCTTTCATTACCTGTTCCTGGTTCCATTTCAGGCAGTGGCGCCACGCCAAATTCCATACCTTCACCATAATCTCTTATTTTTGTGAAGAAATTTGCATTATCAGTAGTCATAGCCAATTTACCAGCAACAAATGGATCTGCTGTTTGCTCACCAAATTCAGCTTTAAAGTTATTAATTGTTTTATCACCGTAATAATCATAGTAATTTTTCATCCAAGTTAACGCTTTTACATTAGTTTCATCATTGATAACTGCTTTATTTGCATCAAAGTCCCAGTAACCTTTTCCGTCTGCATTGATCATCCAGACATCTGCTCCGATTCCCTGATTTGGCAAGTAACCGATTCTTTCATATTTATTGCCTTTTTTCACATCAAGCTTTTTACCCATTTCTTCTAACTCTGCCCATGTTTTTGGTGGTGTATTTGGATCAAGACCTGCTTCTTTAAACATTTTTTTATTCCAGAATAGTAGACGTGTATCTGTGTTAAATGGCAATGCATATGGATCCCCTTTATATAGACTTGCATTATAAAGTTCTGGGAAGAAACGATCTTTAACTGCTGGGTCCTTCTTTAAATATTTTGCTAGATTTGTATTTTGATTGTTTTTCGCACGGTGGCCTACTGCATTGATATCATTTATGATTAGGTCTGCAGGATTTCCGGCAGCAATGGATGCTAAGTTCTTAGTCCAAACATCTCCCCATGGCAGATATGTATGTTTGACTTCGATTTTATCCTGAGATTTATTAAAATCATCAATAATTTTTTCAATAATTGGACGGCGGGTTTCAGATCCCCAAAAAGTCCAAAAATCAATTACTACTTTTTCGCCATTCTTAGATTTACTTCCACTTTCATTTGCACCGGATTCTTTGCTTGAACAGCCAGTTAGGATTAAAGAAAAGCTCATGGCTAGAATTAACAGCGTCATTAATGTTTTTCTTACTGTCTTCATTCAAAATCCCCCT